>Ga0208330_1000369_pt1 | contig 21887 bp, 20 predicted proteins | sample DeeseametaMP1896_FD_184180 | JGI IMG/M metagenome (GOLD analysis project Ga0208330, IMG submission 184180) | Marine microbial communities from the Deep Pacific Ocean - MP1896 (SPAdes) | ecosystem: Environmental > Aquatic > Marine > Oceanic | place: East of Hawaii, North Pacific Ocean | collected... | reverse complement strand
AACTGCGCCGCCGTATCGACGCAGGCGAATGGGTCGTGGACCTGCGCAGCCGAACCGCCTTCGCCGCCGGACATCTGGCCGGCACCAAGGGATTCGAACTGTCCACCCAGTTCGTCACCTACCTGGGCTGGCTCTACTCCTGGGGCGCCCCGCTCACCCTGCTCGCCGACAACGCCGACGACATTCTCGAAGCCCGCCGCGAACTGGTCCGCATCGGTGTCGACAACGTCACCGGATCGGCCTACGGGCCCGTCGACGCCCTCGCTGCCGGCGCACCGCTGACCGGCTACCGCGTGGCCGACTTCGCCGACCTCGCCACGGAGATCAACACCGACGGGCTCACCGTGCTCGACGTCCGTCAAGCCCACGAGTTCGACGACAGCCACATCGAAGGCGCGGTCAACATTCCGCTACACGAGCTGCTCGGACGTCTCGACGACGTACCCACAGGTCAGGTGTGGGTGCACTGCGGATCGGGGTACCGCGCCTCCATCGCCGCATCGCTAATCGAGTCACCACAGCGCACCGTAGTTCTCGTCGATGACCAGTTCGACAACGCCGGCAAGCATGACCTGGTGGCTTGACACGACCGCACCGCACGTCGACACCGCAGGGAGAGAACCGTTTTCGCCACGACCCGTAGGACACTGACTATCCTGGCCGTCGCCGGCGTCGCGGTCGTCGTCGCCGCGTTGCTCGGATGGTGGACCATCACCCGTCCCACCACCCCAACCCCGGTCGCCGCACCGCCGTCACCAGAACCCGCACAGGTGGCCATCGTGCCCGGACCCAACGCGACGAACGTCGACCCACTCAGCGCCGTCAGCGTGACGGCCACCGACGGCACCCTCACCGACGTCCGAATGACCAACGACGCGAACCAACCGGTGCCCGGCGTCATGACCCCCGACGACCAGGTGTGGAAACCGGGCGTGCCACTCGGCTACGGCCGCACCTACACCCTCACCGTCAACAGCCGCGGCCTCGGCGGCGTCCCCGCCACCCAGAGTTCCACCTTCACCACCCTCACACCGGGCAACCAGACCAGGGCGTCCCTGACCACCACCTCGGGCGCGGCGCTGACCGACGGCGGCACCTACGGCGTGGGCACCGTCGTCGTCGCCCACTTCGACGAACCGATCACCGACCGCGCCGCCGCACAACGCCGTCTTAGCGTCACGACCGCGCCTTCGGTACAGGGCTCCTGGTACTGGATGGACGACCAGAACGCCCACTGGCGACCCCAGCAGTACTACACCCCCGGCACCAAGGTCACCGCGGCGGCCAACATCTACGGAGCCGACCTCGGCGGCGGCCTCTACGGCCAAGAAGACACGAAGGTGTCGTTCACCATCGGCGACTCACACGTTTCGATCGCCGACGACACCACCAAAACCATCAGCGTCTACGACAACGGCCAACTCGTGCGCACCATCCCCACCTCCATGGGCATGGGCGGAACCGAAGAGGTTGGCGGACAGACCCTCTCGTTCTGGACCCAATCGGGCACCTACACCGTCATGGACAAGGCCAACCCCGTGATCATGGACTCCTCCACCTACGGGCTGCCCATCAACTCCCGGCTCGGCTACAAAGAGACCATTCCCTACGCCGTACGGCTCAGCAACGACGGTATCTACGTCCACCAACTCGAAAGCACCGTATGGGCCCAGGGCAACACCAACGTCTCCCACGGCTGCCTCAACGTCAACGCCGACAACGCCCAATGGTTCTACGACTTCTCCCAACCCGGCGACGTCTTCGAAGTCCGCAACACCGGCGGCCAACCGCTGCAGGTCTGGCAGAACGGCGACTGGAGCCTGACCTGGGACCAATGGCTCGCCGGCAGCGCCAGCGCATGACCCCCAAGCTTCGCGACGGCAGCAACAGAGCTGCCACCAAAAACGCTGTCCAGCAATGCTTCCGACAAAGACATGCAAGACGTCTCAGCATCCGATTAACCGGGCAAATCAGGGGTAGGTTCACACCATGTGGATGACCGACACATTGCTGGTCCTCGCCGAAGGCCAGCAGCCGCCAGGTCTGCTGCCGGCACGCCAACAGATGGCGGTCTCGCTGGGGTGGCACATCGTGCTGGCGTGTTTCGGGGTGGCATTCCCGACGATCATCTTCGTCGTGCATCGCCGCGGCATCGTACGCGACGACGCGGTGGCGCTGGGCCTGGCGCGGCGCTGGGCCAAGGTTTCGGCAGTGCTGTTCGCTATCGGGGCGGTATCCGGCACGGTGCTCAGCTTCGAAATGGGTCTGCTCTGGCCGGGGCTGATGGGCCGATTCGGCGACGTACTGGGGCTGCCGTTCGCGTTCGAAGGGCTCTCTTTTTTCGTCGAAGCGATCTTCTTGGGCATCTACCTCTACGGGTGGGACCGCATGTCGCCACGGCGGCATCTGATGATGTTGATCCCGATGGGCCTGGCCGGCATCGTCGGCACGTTTTGCGTCATCTCCGTCAACGCATGGATGAATCACCCCGCCGGATTCAGCATCCGCAACGGCGAGGTCGTCGACATCAACCCCTGGGCGGCGATGTTCAACGAGGGCGTCTGGTTGCAATTCCTGCACATGTGGGTGGCGGCGTTCATGGTCGTCGGACTCTCCGTGTCGGGGGTGTACGCGTTCGGGATGCTGCGCGGCCGCATCGACCACCACCACAAGCTTGGATTCACGGTACCGTTCGCGTTTGCCTCGGTCGCCGCGGTGGCGCAACCGTTCATCGGCCACGTGCTCGGGATGCGCATCCACGACACCCAACCAGCCAAACTGGCAGCCTTCGAACTGGCCCAGACCACCGAGAGTCCGGCACCGCTGCGGCTGGGAGGTGTGCTCATCGACGGCGAGGTGCGCTGGGCGCTCACCATTCCGCGTCTCGGATCGATCATCGCCCGCAATTCCTGGGACGCCCCGGTGCCCGGATTGGAAGGGATTCCCCGTTCGGAGTGGCCGCCGGTCAACATCACCCATCTGGCGTTCCAGTCGATGGTCGCGATCGGCACCCTATTGGCCGGGGTAACGCTGCTGTACTGGCTGGCCCGCTGGCGCGGCCACGACCTGCGGGGCAACCGGTGGTTCCTTCGCGTGTGCGTCATCACCGGACCCCTGGCCGTGGCTGCGGTCGAATCCGGCTGGATCGCCACCGAGGTCGGCCGCCAGCCCTGGACGGTGTGGCAAGTGCTGCGCACCGTCGACGCGGCCAGCCAAAGCAGCGGCCTCTGGTGGAGCTACATCGCCATCCTCGTCGGCTATGTGGGGATGACCGTGGGCGCGGTCCTCGTCCTGCGTTCGATGGCCCGGCGGTGGCGCGCCGGTGACGCTGAGCTGCCCAGCCCCTACGGCCCGATCCGCTCGGAGACGGCGCCGTGACTCTGGCCACGGTGGTCGCGATGGCGATGTTTCTTGGCGTGATTCTTTACGCGCTACTGGGCGGGGCCGACTTCGGATCCGGGTTCTACGACCTGACTGCGGGCAACGCGCGAAACGGCGCGAGGATCCGCACCCTCGTCGACCACAGCATCGGGCCGGTGTGGGAAGCCAACCACGTGTGGCTGATCTACATCCTGGTGATGTGGTGGACCGGCTTTCCCGCCACCTTCGCAGCGGCCACCACCACTTTGTTCATCCCCCTGGCGTTGGCGCTGGCCGGGATCGTGCTACGCGGAGCTAGTTTCGCGTTCCGTAAGTACTCGGCCACCCTGTCGCAGGCGCGGCTCTACGGTGCAATTTTCGCCGGTTCCTCGCTGATCGCTCCGTTCTTCCTCGGCACCGTCGCCGGGGCGATCGCTTCCGGCCGAGTCCCCGCTGAGGGCTACGGCGACCGCCTCAGCTCCTGGCTCAACCCCACATCGTTGGTCGGGGGCTGTCTGGCCGTGACCACATGTGTGTTCCTTGCCGGAGTGTTCCTGACCGCCGACGCCGCCCGTACAGGCGATACCGAACTCGCTATCAGCCTGCGGCGGCGTACCCTCGGGGTCGGAATCCTCACCGGGGTCGTCGTCTTCTCAGGGCTTTACCCGGTCATTCACGATGCACCCACGTTGGCTACCGGCCTACGTGGCCACGCGTTCCCGCTACTTATCGTGGCGTTGGTGGCTGGCGTGGCGGCCGTCACGTTGGTGTTCCGGCGCCGCTACGCGATCGCCAGGTTCCCCGCGGCCGTGGCGGTCGGCTCAGTGCTCACCGGGTGGGGCGTAGGCCAATACCCCTGGCTACTCGTCGACGAAATCACCATCAACGATGCCGCAGGAGCAGACGCCACACTCACCGGACTGCTGATCGTCGTCGCGCTAGCAGCCGTGGTCGTCCTACCAGCCTTGAGCTACCTGCTCTGGCTCACCCAGACCGAAGAATGGTCACGATGAATTGCGCCACTTCAGCCAGATGGTAGGCCCTACAACGCTATTACGATGACAATGCGGTACCTGCTACCGGCAGACTCACAAGAAACAGCGCGAATAAGAAGAATCCCGCGCCCTGCCAGATCGGCCACGTGCCCTCCGTACGCCAAACCCGATAGGTGCGCACGAACGCGCCCAGACCGCCCCCAAACAATACAGTCGGAACCAATATCCCTGCAACGGTCGCCTTCGTGAAGGCATACGCCACAAGTGCGACGCCGGCGACAGCAACGATCGCGACGGCATACCGCACCGCTGCCCGAAAAGTCGCGGGATCATGCCACCGCTTCTCTACATCGTTGGTCACGCCGGAAGGCTACCCGCGCGCATAGCATCGAAACAGGTCGAGACGGCCATTCGCGTTCCTCGACGAAGTAATCCTCAATCAATTCAACCACTGCTTCAGCCCATTTCGACTGACAATCCGCCAATTGCCGTGGTCTCCGACCGCTCTGTCGGATGAACCCGGGCATGGGGTTCAGTAAAGACCTCAGAGTCGCTCGACGCGACAACCACTCGCCGTTCAGGACGGGCTTAGGAAACGCAATGCCAACCGATACAAATCCACTGCTGATGTACCCCGGGGAGCCTCCAGCATTTCCAGGCGATTCACGCCGCCTCAGGTGTTTGTCTTTGATCGGTTCGGTGGAGGCACCTTGGCCGGAACAGTGACCTGTCGGCCGTATCGGCCCGGCTGGGACGCGTCCGAGGCTATTGCCGAACTGGGCCGCATTGCGGCTGCGACAGCTGGCAGCGACCTCCTCGTGCTTTGGGAAGAGTTCGATTTGAGGACCTCGTTGTATGGACCGTCCGAGCAGCATCCGACGGCGTTAGTTTCGCTGCAGGCAACGCTGCATTCGCACTATCTGACCTGCTTTCCGTTCCACAGCGAGGTGCTGAGCCCGACGTATCGTGGCCTCGGCTGTGCAGAGCGGTTACGACGTCGGTTTCGCAAGTTAGCTCTACCTTCTATAGCGGCATCGATTTGCCGCGTTCGGTGATGTAGTCGGTCCAGTCGCGGGCGGCGAGTTTGGCCCAAGCGGCTGCGTTCTTGTTCGTGATCGCGAGCAGTTCGGCCAGCACAGGCGCGGGCATGTCGCTGGCGAGCTGGAAGAGGGCGGCCTTGCGGTTCTCGTAAGGCTTGATGCCGACGTCGACGAGCTGGGAACGGATGTTTTCGGTGGTCAGGTGAGTGCCGGGAAGTCGGCCGGGGAACAGCCAGCCCGTATGGCGTGGGTAGCGGCTTTCGCCTCGCTGCTCGAGATGCTCACGGATGAGATCGTCGAGTAGGGGAGGCATCTCGATCGGGACCGCGGCGAAGACGACGTGCACGGTGTGATCGTCAGAGATCGAGATCCGGCTTGTTCGCAGGGCGACGATGCGCGAAAGAGGTTGAGCGAACAGCAATGTGAATAGCCCCGCGATGCGGGCGTGGCGGCGGATCGTGTCATCGTGCAGCAGCCGCTGCACGGCGGCCCACCGCTGGGAATCCGAGACGGTGACCGAGGGCGGTGACCGCGGCGGGTCGGTGATCCTAAGTGTGGTGTTTATGCGGGATTGGCGTAGCCAGACGAGGAAGGCGTACTCGGCCGTGAGCGGCCTTCTGCGAAGTGCCTGGTAGCACTCCAGCATCTCCTGTGTCGCTGTCGCCGGGGTGGCGTCGCGGGCGTGCAGAAACGCCATGAACTGGATCGCCACGCGGACGCGACGACGGCTGGCATCGGTCATCGATTTCGTCAGCCGGTTCTCGCGGGAGGCCTTGCGCATCTGCCGCAGTACATGCCAGCGCGCGAACCGGCGGACGATGGCGGCGTCTTCGGCGGAAAGCCCCGCCACGACGTCGTCGATCCAGGGCAGCATCCGTTCGACGCGGATGTCGATCGGGGCCAGGACGCCGACTGCTACCAGCAGGCTGCGTAGGTAGTCGTGGGCTCGGTCGGAGGGCAGATCGCTGAAGGTGTCGTGGCTGATTTCACTTGTCCCGCAGGCCATGTCGCGAAGAAGCTGCGGTCCGGTACCGGGCTTTTTGCGCAGCCACCAGAGCACTGTCTGCGGGCGTTCGGCGTTGATCAGCTCGTCGAACACTGGCCGCAATCGGTAATGGATCTTGCCGGTGGTCGGGTCGGTGAGCAGCTCGGTGAGGCGCTCGCGCAGGAAGCAGCGGGCGCACCGGTAGAACCCGTAGGGGTGGTCTTCGCGGCCGCATTCGCAGCAGGCGAAGATCGATGCGACACCAGCGCAGGAAGCGCACACAATCACCTCATCGAGTTGCCACGCCAGTGGCCGCACGGTCTCACACCGCGGGCATTTCTCGGGGTGATAGTGGCGTCGGCGACGGCATGCGACACAGATGCGACGCTCGTGCGTCAGCGGGGTCAGCCGGATGGTGCTTGCACACTCCCAGCAGGCCCGCCGAGTCACTGGTTGTCGTGGGGACGGCGGATGGTGGCCCGGATAGGTCGCAGGTCGCCGATGCCGGGTCCGCTGTCGTTGACCGCGGGTGCCTCACGGACCTGTTCGGCGACGAGCTCGAGCAGATCATTGGGTGTGCACGACAAGATGTCGCATAGGGCGGCCAGCAGGTCGAGATTGATGCGCTGCGGAGGCTTGGTCGCGATCCGGTGCACCATCTGACGGGAGATCTCTATGCCTCGTTCGTGCAGTGGTGCGACGAGGTCGGTGGTGGCGAACATTCCGTTCTGGGCCATCAGCTGACGAAGGTTCCATCGCAGCACGGTTCTAGTGCTCATCTTCGCCTTCACCTGTCGTCGCGGATTCGTATACGCGGCGCAGCGCCGCCTGCAGTGTTTTGGTTTTGAAATCGTCCGACACCGAGGTGTAAATCGCGGTTGTTGAGGCATACGAGTGTCCGACTTGTTCGGTGACGAACCGTTCCGGATAACCGAACTCGATCAGATGGGTGACATAGGAGTGCCGCAGGCAGTGCAAGGTGAGGTCGGCGGGCAGCCCCGCTTGCACCCGCGCGGCGGCAAATCGTCTGTCCATGGTCTTGGTCGCCACGCGGCATCGACGCTCGGTCAGCCAGAGCTCTTGACGGTTCCCGGGGTTGAGGAGTTGGCGGCCGTGGTCGACCCATTGGCGCAGTCCGTCGATCACCCAGTCGAACTCGGGAACGGCGAGCACGGTGCGTCGCCGAGGGGAGCTGCCGCGACGTGATTTAGCGTAGCGAACGTGGACGGCGCCGAAGGTGCCCCAGGCCGGCATCCGCGGGTTGGGACGCAGGTCGGCGAGGTCGAGATAGCACAGCTCGCGGCGGCGTAAACCGAAGGCGTAGGCCGTCTTGATCATCTGCGCGTCGCGCAACGCCGCCAGCGCGCCCTTACGCCCCGACCGAGCGAGAACGTCGACCCGATCGTCGAGGAAGCCGAACAACGTTTCTACTTCCTCGTATGTGAACGGGCGACGCGCTGGCTTGCCCTCATAGTCGACCAGATGCGCGGCGGTGTTGTAGTCGTGACAGACCTGCGACGGGATCCGCGCGAACCTGTTCTCGCATTGCGCGATCCAGCCGTAGCGGCCATCGAGTAGGTAGTCACAGAACATCCGCAAGCTCATGTGATAGCCCCGAATAGTGGAAGGCGCTTTACGGGTCGGACCCGACATGAGCGCGGCCGTGAAGTCCTCGACATCGCCAGCTGTCCAGTCCCACGGGTGCGTCTCGGCGAAGGCCGCGAAGCGCCGCACCAACGCCATGCGCGACTCGATAGTGGCCTGACCCAGCAGGCGAGACGCTTGCTGGCGTCCCCACCCCAACAGCATCGCTTCAAAGACCGCCGAGGGCTCGTCCAGGTGCACTACGCCCGGCGCTAGTACGAGGTTCGCCGATCCCGGAACGCTCACCAAGAACACCCTTCGCAAGTCAACTTATAATGGTCAATGTCAACTTGAAGTTACCACAGGAGGGAAGCGATCGCGTCACCAGTGGCAATGGAAAATGGTTAAATATCGCTCAGTCGGCTCTCGCCCCGAACGTCATCTGAAGGCGTCAACTTTAAGTTGATAGGCGATCTTTCCGCCCAGAATGCAAGAGGTGTGTGGGCGCGAGGTGGCGGCCAATGTGGTCTGTTGGGAGGACGGAGGTGGACGCGACTGATTGCGTGAGCGAGTAGACCCGTTGCGGTATCTGGCGGTTCGAGGTTCGGTACTTGAGGACGGCCCGTGCGGGCATGCGGAAATTGGTACATGTCGAATGTGGCTGAGGTGGTGGCCCGGAGGTTCGCCGTGAACCTAGTGTTCGGCCATGGCGAAGAGGTCGAAGAAAGCGAAAAGGGCGACAGCGCTTGAGGCGGCAGGGGAGTTGATGAGTTCCAGACGTGTGGTGATGGAGCGAGTCGCCCTGGTGAGCGCGATAGGCCGTATGCGGCAGGCGACTGTCCTGTCCACTGCCGACGTGTGGGATGACGTGTGGGACGACGGGCATCGCTCGGGGGCTCCGCGTGTGGCGAACGACGAGGAAGTTACTGCCGCTGTCGGGAGGCTCATGCAATCGCTGATCGACTACGGAACTGCGGTCAAGCTGGCGCACGATCACGGTGCTGATCTCGACTTCATTGCCTCGGCCGCTGCGCTTGGGGAGGACGTCTCGATCGACGAGATCCGCTGCGTGATGTCCTTTTCGGAATTGAACTAGCTCGCCTGATCACGATTGGCGACCTCGATGGCCGTGAGGATCAGGTCGACGAATCGCAGGTGCGTTCGGCACAGATGTGGTGTGGCTTCGCGACTTCTCGAGCTTGTCTACGAACACGTCTCTATTCCAAGGGTCTAAACGGATCGCCAATGTGGCTGTGGTGGTGGACTATTCCGTCCGTTGGTTCGTAGGTTGCAGGAATGGGTGCGAACGAGACGCTGAAGGCGAGACTTCGAGCGGTCGAACGACAGCGCAAGAAGAACGAGGATAGGGCCCGGCGTGATCTCGTCAATGCGGCTGACGCCGAGTCTATCCGCGCAGCGCTGCACCGAGTCGGCGCTGTCGATACGTGGGAACGTCGGCGCTTCGACCAGGCGGCGGAAAATATCCGCGCCGATGCGGTAAAGCGTCGGGCAGGTCACTTTTGTAGTCTGTTGGCGTTGGTCGGGCAGATGCGTGGCCGTGGACTGACCGTTGCGCAGGTCGCTGAGCTTGTCGGTGTCGATGTCCGCGATATCCAGTCCGAGCTACGTCGGGCGCGGGCCGAAGGCAAGGGTGGACCCGGGCCAATACGTTCGAGGGCCGCACGGTCGAAATCCGGTGATACCGAAGTCGCGGAGGCTGACGTGGGCGTTGATCCGACTTCCGACGGTGTCGAGAGGACTGCGTGCGGGGCGAGCGGGAATGGTGCTTACGATCCGACTCGGTGTGTTCGCTGCGATGCGGTGATGCTTGATGAGGAAGCTTCGCCCCGGCGTGGCCGCCGCCGGCTGTATTGCACGGATACCTGTCGTCGGGACGCATCGGCGGCCCGCATGGCGGCGGAGCGCTTCGGGGAGCCTATTCGCGTGATCGAAGTCCCGAAAGCCGCTGCACCGCAGAAGCAACCTGAAGGAACGCCCGACCCGCACCGACCCGACGCACCGATGGATGCCGCCAGCGACGTCTTGGAAGACGGTGAGGCGCTACGGAGGGTGCTCGCTCGGGTAGCAGAGCAAGCCCGACTCAAGAAGCTGGATCGTGTTACCTTGATGGCCGCCCGTGACCTGTCCAATGCTGTTCATCCGCACCGCGATTGGTGAGAAATCACGTCGTTCGGCGAAGCCTGCAGATTGTGTTTCTATGCGATCGTCTTGCGGCGGGGCTGCATCCGGTCATGCTGGCTGCGCTACGGCCTGCAGTGTGGATCGTCAGCCGGGCGAGTTCACCTTTCATATGTTCGATGCTGGCCAGTAACTCGTAGACCATGGTCTTGCGTGCGGCGGAGATCACCTCTGATGCATCTTCACTCTGCGGTAGGTAGCCGTTCTGTCGGCCGAAGTCGTCGACCACGGTGTCGATGGTGTCGTCGAATTGGGTGGCCAGCTGTTGTGCGTCGGTGTCGGCGTGTTCCTTGATGAACTCCTCGTGTTCGTCGGGGGTCCAGGAGGGTGGGAACGGCAGATGTGTTCGGTAGAGGCCTTGGATCGCGGCATCGAGTTGGCCGCACAAGGTGATCGCGGGCCAGTCGCTGATCGCGGCGGTGGCCAGTTTCTCCAGATCGTCGTCGAGACTCATCGCGGCTGCTCCCTTACGGCTTGTCCTGATAATGCCCGTAGGCACGGACAACTCGTCGAATGTGGGATTGCTACGCGGAGAGGTCGTCGTGGCGTTCGTCGTCAGGGCGAGCCGCGTGGTTCTCAGCGACAGTGATCGAGGAAGGGGTGGGCCGTCGCAGCGAGGGGTGCGAGGATTGCGAGGCTCGGAGGACCGCGACATCTTCGGACGGCGGATAGATCGTCCAGAGCAGAACGTTGCGATGGTTGCGGGCCCCGTCGTCTTCGATCACCCATCCCAGTTTCCGCAGCGCCGGTGCGTGTCTGCGGAGCAGACTTGTCACCTCGCGGCCGTTGCGGGGCCATTCCTTCGGGCGTCGCCAATGGTCGCCAGCAGGGGTTACGGCGGTGTGTAGGTCAGCGCCGGACTGGCTGCGTAACGGTTCTCGGACGTGCTGGCGCAGCTGATCGATGAACGGGTTGCCTGCCAGGCTGTCCTCCGAGAGTTGGTCCGCGCGTGAGGTGTAGCGCCGTAAGCCATCAGTCGACAAAACCTGGTCGACCGCCGCCAGCACGCGACCGAAGTCCGCCATCCGTGGCGCATCATCTATCACCAGCGTTTCCAGACGGTGATGAACAGTCGCGGCCAGTTCGAGTAGCCCACTCAAAATGCCAGGTAGAGCCGCGTGCCACAGTTGTCGCATCGTGGCCTCCGGCTGTCGCATGTGACGCTCTATGCGTCGCAAGTCGATCATCGCCATGCGTTCGGCGAGGTCGGGTCGCACCGCTCCGACGTCGATGCCATTGATGATGACGCAGCGCCGAAACTTGACCACGGCCAGGTCAGCATCGGTGTAGAGGGCGCGTTTGACGTTGCCGTCGCCGGTGGCGGCGCGGCACAGCGAGTCCGACAACCAAGGCGGGATCGCTGACAGGTTGTCGAGGGCGACAACCCATGAGCCGGCGGCGGCGGTCACCCAGGATTCGGCGTCGCGAGGCGGCTGGCGCAGCGCAACGGGGGCGGGGTCGATGAGGTCGACCAGCATGCGCGTTGTCGTGGTCTTGGCGCTGCCTTGCTCGGCGAAGAGCGCCAGAACCGGATGCGGCACATCGCACTGAATCAATGCGGCGATGAGCGCTGCGAGCAATACGGGACGGTCTTCAACGGCGATGTTGATGAAATCCCACAACCCGTTCACATCGCCGGATGGGGGCGGTAGCGGCATCGCAGCTGTCAGCTTGGTGCGCAAGAACCGTACCGGGGCTGTGTCGATGACCGACCAGGTGCTTTCACAGATGCGAATGACTTTCCCGTCGGTTCGTCCGGTGTCGATGTAGCTGATTCCTTGGTGCTCAGCGATGCGGAGATGCAGCTTCTCGGGTGTCTGGTTGGCGGCCAGGCCTTCGAGGACCAGGGTGGCGTCGGTGAGGGCCTGGCCGCCGGCCACGGTGCCGGTCTCGGCGAAGTAGCGGGAGGCGAGTTCGGCGCGTAGGCCGGCCTTGCCCGCACGTAGCAGAATCGCCAGATGCGGGCGGGCACGGTCAGCGCCGAAGGGCTCTCCGTCTTCGGAGACGCCGAGGAGGTATCGCTCTTGCGCCATACCGACCAGCCGCGCGGCGACGGACTTCTTGTCGCTTTCATTGTTGGCACTCATAGGGTTTCCTGCCTGCGGTGCTTCTGCAGGCGGGCATGACGGACTATTCTCATGGGGAACTTCCGGTTGAGCGATCGGGTGGTTCGAACGAGAGACCTCGGCTAGCCCCCGGGGTCTTTCTCATGTGTGGGCGTCACGCGGCGTCGCCGCCTCCACGTCGGGTTGTGCTCTCCTGCTGCGAGACCCACCGAAGAACTTCATCGCGCCGATACACCACCCGGCGGCCTAAGGTGAAGCTCGCCGGTCCGATATCGGAATGTCTCCAGTACCGCAGCGTCCCAACCGGAACCCCGATCATCTGCGATACCTGTTTAGCTCCAAGCAATTCCATCACATTCCTCCTGAATCACAGTCGGTTCAACTGAGCCAACGGTGACACCCGACAAGTCGATCCGTCCACCACCACAGCCAACTTTGGTCTTGACTTGGCGAAATCCGTTTCTTGTCAGTAGCTGTCGGCACTCAGTGGCACACTTACGGTGACGGAGGAGCGGACTATGCAAAGACGTAATCGCCGTGCCGGTGTCGAGGATCGTTGGCGGCGGGCAGACGGCAGTCCTACAGCGCGGGCCAACAAGGGGCGTCGTTGGCTGGCCCGCTACGTCGATGACCAGGGACACGAGAACACCAGGCCCTTCGAGCGGAAGGTGGACGCTCAGGCTTGGCTCGACGAGATCACCGCCATGCAGGTGACCGGCGCCTACGTCGCTCCGAAGGCGGGCCGTGTGAGCGTCGGCGAACTGTATGCGAAATGGGTCGGAACGCAGAGCCACCTCAAGAAGACCACCGCGTCGACTCGGAGGTACACCTGGCCGGTGTACGTCGAGCCTCGTTGGTCAGCGGTGGCTGTCGCCGACGTGCAGACGACGGACGTGCGTGCCTGGGTCCAGTCGATGACGTCCTCGGGTGCCGGGGCCGCCACAGTCGAGAATGCCGTCGGCATCTTGCGTCAGGTACTGGAGATGGCAGTCGAGGACAGACGGATCGCGCGCAATCCGTGCACGGGAATCAAGCTTCCCCGCCGTAAGCGGCGACCACGCGGCTACCTGACGCACCGCCAGGTGGAGCAACTCGCTGTTGAAGTCGGGCCGGATGCGACGGTAGTGCGCTTCTTGGCCTACACCGGTCTGCGCTGGGGAGAAATGGCGGCGCTGCGCGTCGGTGACGCGAAGATGCTTCGACGTCGCATCCACGTCCGGGAATCCGTGACAGAGGTCGAAGGGCAACTGGAATGGTCGTCACCCAAGTCCTACGAGCAACGGATGGTGCCGTTCCCCGCGTTCCTTGCTAACGAACTGGCCATGTTGATGATCGGGAAGAAGCCCGATGACCTCATCTTCGCCGCGCCCGAAGGCGGAGTTCTGAGAGTGTCGAACTGGCGCCGCCGAGTCTTCAACAAAGCGGTCAAGCGGGTCCTCGAGAAGGATGCGACCTTCCCAGTCGTAACTCCGCACGATCTCCGTCACACCGCCGCATCCCTGGCCATCAGTGCCGGCGCCAATGTCAAAGCCGTGCAGACCATGCTGGGGCACGCCTCGGCGGTGCTGACCCTGGACACTTACGCAGACCTGTTCCCGGATGATTTGGAGATGGTTTCCGCGGCTTTGGACGACGCGCGAACCAGGTCCCTAGAAGCTGCTGCGGACCAACTGCGGACTGGAACGACAGAAGGCCCCGACCTGGACAACCAGTCAGGGCCTTCTACCTGCGAACACACGAGTCGGGGTGGCGGGATTCGAACCCACGACCTCTTCGTCCCGAACGAAGCGCGCTACCAAGCTGCGCCACACCCCGTGTGAAGCCTCGACAGCGTATCGCACTGGCCGAGGTTGAAGCCAAACGCGTATCACCGACGCCGACACGCCGCGGGAAGGAACGGGGCTGTCGGTGGCGTTGTGCACACTGACAAACACGAACCAAAGAAACGAGGTGTGCCATGACCGGGCTGGGCGCATCGCTGTACCTGGGATTCTTCGCACTGGCCGCACTGTGGCTGTACCTGACCTCCGACGGACCGCTGACCCGCGGCTCGCGTGATCAGAGCCAGCGGCCGGACCGCTCGAACTCGGCCAGCACCGCCGCCGACTCCGACGGGTCGAGTCCGTGGCTGGTCAGCCACTCGGCGCAGAAGTAGGTCTCGGTGTAGCGGTCCCCGCTGTCGGCCAGCAGCGTGACCACTGATCCGCTGCAGCCCGTTGCGGCCATCTCGGCCAGCAGGCCGAACGCGCCCCAGATGTTGGTGCCCGTGGACGGGCCGACCCGGCGGTTCAGCACCCGGCTGACATGGTGGGCCGCCGCCACCGAACCCGCGTCGGGCACCGTCATCATCCGGTCGACCACCTCGGGGAGAAACGACGGCTCGACGCGCGGCCGGCCGATCCCTTCGATCCGCGACGACATGCCGGTCACGACATTGCGGTCACCGGAGGCATAGGCGGGGAAGAACGCCGAATTCTCCGGGTCCACCACGCACAACCGGGTGGGATGGCGGCGGTACCGGATGTAGCGCCCGATCGTCGCGCTCGTCCCGCCGGTGCCCGCGCCGACGATTATCCACTCCGGCACGGGGTGGGTCTCCTGACCGAGTTGCTCGTAGATCGACTCGGCGATGTTGTTGTTGCCCCGCCAGTCGGTGGCGCGCTCAGCGTTGGTGAACTGGTCCAGGTAGTGGCCGCCGGTCTGATCGGCCAACCGTTGCGCCTCGTCATACACCTGAGCCGCCTCGGTGACGAAATGGCAACGCCCGCCCTGCGATTCGATCAAGGCGATCTTGGCTGCGCTGGTGGACTCGGGCATCACCGCGATGAACGGCACGCCGATCAGCTCCGCGAAGTAGGCCTCCGACACCGCCGTCGACCCCGAGGAGGCCTCGATGACGGTGGTGTCCTCGCTGATCCATCCGTTGCACAGCCCGTACAGGAACAGCGACCGCGCCAACCGGTGTTTGAGGCTGCCGGTGATGTGCGTCGATTCGTCCTTGAGGTACAGCGCCAGGTCCGCGTCGGCGGCCCAGCGCGCCGGCAGCGGGTAACGCAGCAGATGGGTGTCAGCGCTACGCCGCGCGTCGGCCTCGATCAGCCGGACCGCGTTGTCCACCCACGTCCGGGACTGGCGGCAGGCCGACGCGGCCGGTCGGCTCACCGTGCGGAGACGGTCGGATGCGACTGTCCCTCCCGCGTCTGGATGTCCGATCCGCCGGTGGGCGCTGCCACCAGGGTCAGCAGCGTCGCTTCGGGCCGGCAGCAGAACCGCAACGGGGCGAACGGGGACGTGCCGATGCCCGCCGACACGTGCAGCTGGGTGCGTGCCCCCCAGCGCGACGGACCCTTGGCCCGGGAGCGGTCGAGTTCACAGTTGGTGACGATGGCGCCATAGAACGGCAGGCACAGCTGCCCGCCGTGGGTGTGGCCGGCCATCACGAGTTGATAGCCGTCGGTGGCGAACTGGTCCAGCACGCGTGGCTCGGGGGAGTGCGTCAACCCCAGCGTCAGGTTCGCCGCCGCGTTCGCCGGCCCGGCGATGGTGGGGTAGCGGTCACGCTTGAGGTGCGGATCGTCGACGCCCGCCGCCGCGATGTGCAGGCCGGCGACCTCGAACTCGCGCCGAGTGTGGGTCATGTCCAGCCAGCCGCGTTCGGTGAACGCCGCCCGCAGGTCCTGCCACGGCAGCGGCTCGCCGTGTATGCGGTGGTTGGGGTTGGTCAGGTAGTTCGCCGGGTTCTTCAGTTTGGGAGCGAAGTAGTCGTTGCTGCCGAACACGAACACCCCGGGCACCGACAACAGGTCGCCGAGCGCCTGCACGACGGCGGGCACCGCCTTGGGGTGCGCCAGGTTGTCACCGGTGTTGACCACCAGGTCGGGCTCCCAGCCGGCCAGCTCCCGCAGCCAGGCCTGCTTGCGGCGCTGCGTCGGACGCATGTGGATGTCGCTGATGTGCAGCACCTTCAGCGGCGAGGACCCCGGCGTCAACACCGGCATGGTGGCCTGCCGGACCACGAACGCGTTGCGCTCGATCAGCGAGGCGTAGCCGATTCCGGCCACCAGCGTGCCGACGGAGGCCGCAGCAGAGGTCTTCAGAAGCGATCCCGGTGAAGCAGAAGGCATGTACGCAGCCTAGCGCCACCGCTGACCGGACACAGGTCGTCGGGCGCGTCGAACGGGTCAGCCCGGCGGTGGTGGCGGTGGGGGTGGCGCCGGCGGTGGCGGTGCACCGAGCACCGGCACCGTGATCGGCGGAAGGCCCGGGATCTCGATCACCGTCTGTCCGACAGGCGGCGGTGGTCCGCCCGGTGGCGCCGCACCGGGTGGTGGTGGCGGCGGGGCCGGGGCGATGCCGTTGGAAACCTGGATCGTGACGATCGAGCCGGGCACCGTCTGACCGCTCGGCGACGTGCCGACGACCGCACCTTGGCGGGAGCTGCTGTTCACCGGGGTGGCCTGATCGGCCACCTGGAAGCCGGCCTCCCGCAGCCGCTGCTTGGCGGTTTCCAGCCCCATCCCGGCCACGCTGGGCACCCGCGAACCGGGGGCGCCGTCGACATAGCGCGGATCGGTCGGGGGCAGCACGACCTCGCCGAAGTTGGTGGCGATCGGGTTCATCGCGGTGAACCACGTCCGGGCGGGCTCGTTACCGCCGAACAGATTTCCGTCGCCACACTGGCGCAACGGGAACGAGCACAGCTCGCCCGGTGAGGTCGAGTCGTCGTAGATGTAGTTCGCGGCGGCCAGCTGGTTGGTGAACCCGAGGAAGCCCGCCGAGCGGTGCGCCTCGGTGGTCCCGGTCTTGCCCGACATCGGCAGCGTCCAGCCGACCGACCCCGCGGCGCCGGCAGCGGTGCCCGAACCCCTGTCGTCCTCGCTCATGGCCACGGCCAGCGTGTTGGCCAGACCCTCGGGGACCACCTGCTCACAGGTCTCGGTGGTGACGGCGACCTCCTCGCCGTGCCGGTCGAACACCGCCTGGATGGGACTGGGCGGGCACCACATGCCGCCGGACGCCAACGTCGCCGCGACATTGGACAGCTCCAATGGATTGACCTCGATGGGCCCCAGCGTGAACGAACCCAGGTTCTGGCGCTTGACGAACTCGGCCAGGCTCTCGTTGCTGTCGGGGTCGTAGTCGCGGGCCGTGCCGGGCAGCGCGTAGGAGCGCAGGCCCAGCTTGACGGCCATGTCGACGGTGCGCTGCACGCCGACCTGCGCGATGAGCTTGGCGAACGCGGTGTTCGGCGAGGTTGCCAGCGCCTGGGTGACCGTCATCGAGCCGCGGTAGTTGCCGGCGTTCTGCACGCACCACGTCGCCGGCGGACAGCCCCGCGCACCACCGGTGCCGAGCCCCTTGGCCTCGAACCGGGACGGTGCATCGAGTTGGGCGTTGATGCCCATACCCATCTCCAGGGCGGCGGCGGTGGTGAACACCTTGAAGATCGAGCCGGCGCCGTCACCGACCAGCGAGAACGGCTGCGGTTGCATGGTTTCGCCGGCGTCGAGGTCCAGCCCGTAGGTGCGGTTGCTGGCCATCGCGAGCACCGGGTGGGCTTCCTTGCCCGGCCGGATCACGCTCATCACGCTGGCGACCCCCGGCACGTCGGGATCGGCGACGCCGTCGATCGCGGACTTCACCTGCCCCTGGACGTCCGGGTCCAGCGTCGTCCGGATCAGGTAGCCGCCCTTGGCGACCTGGTCCTTGCTGATGCCGGCCCGCGCCAGGTAGTCCAGCGCGTAGTCGCAGAAGAAGGCCCGATCGCCGGCGGCGATGCAGCCGCGCGGCAGCTCCTGCGGCTGGGGCAGCACGCCCAGCGGCTGGGTGCGGGCCTCGCGCAGTTCGTCGGCGTACTCGGGCAGGTTCTCGATCATCGTGTCGAGCACCACGTTGCGCCGCGCGAGCGCGCCGTCGGGATTGGTGTACGGGTTCAGTGCGCTGGTCGACTGCACCATGCCGGCCAGCAGCGCGGCCTGCTGCCAGTTCAGTTCGGAGGCGTCGATGCCGAAGTAGGTCTGGGCGGCGTCCTGAACGCCGAACGAGCCGTTGCCGAACGACACCAGGTTCAGGTAGCGGGTCAGGATCTCCGGCTTGGTGAACGTCTTGTCCAGCGTCAGCGCCATCCGGATCTCACGCAGCTTGCGCGCCGGGGTGACTTCGATCGCGGCGCGCTTCTCGGCGTCGGTCTGGGCGATGACCAGCAGCTGGTAGTTCTTGACGTATTGCTGCTCGATCGTCGACCCGCCGCGGGTGTCGAGGTTGCCAGACAGGTAACCCGACAGGCCGGTCAGCGTGCCCTGCCAGTCGACACCGTTGTGCTCGGCAAAGCGTTTGTCCTCGATCGAGACGATCGCCAGCTTCATCGTGTTGGCGATCTGTTCGCTGGGCACCTGGAAGCGGCGCTGGGTGTAGAGCCAGGCGATCGGGTTGCCCTTGGCGTCGACCATCGTCGACACCTGAGGGACCTCCCCCTCGACCAGTTGGGCCGAGCCGTTGGCAACGACATCGGAGGCGCGGTTGGACATCAGGCCGATGCCGCCGACGACCGGGAACATCAGACCCGCGGCGACGACACTGGCGAGCAGCACGCACCAGGCGAGCTTGATGACCGTGACCGACCGCGGCGGCGGTGGGGTCGGGAGCTGCTCCGGCATGGGTACAGAGTAGCGACGACGTGCGCCACCCGATCCGCCGATCGGCCCGGCTCACCCGCTGTGACGTGTGGTGAAACGGCGAAATCGTCAATTTGGTGCCGATGACGGCACGGTCGTCCCAAAAAAGTGGTCACGGATGTATTGCGTCGAACGGCCCTGACCACCTAAGTTGACAACACAGTGCGATGCAGATCACACTCACCGCACGCAATGTGGCGTAGATCGCACCCAGCGATCAACGTCGAAGTACATAGGGGAAACATTCGTCTGCGTTGTCGGGGCGCGGCCAGAACGAAGGGGACGCCGGTGTCAGGTATCAAGCCCGCCGCTCGCAGGACCACCATCAATCCGTCCGCCGATACCATTCTGCATGGTGCGGAGGCAGAAGCCCGGATTGCGTGGGTTTCGCAAGCCCGGTGTCGCCAAACCGACCCTGACGAATTGTTCGTCCGCGGCGCCGCCCAGCGCAAAGCCGCGGTCATCTGCCGGCACTGCCCGGTCATCGCCGAGTGCGGCGCCGATGCCCTGGACAACCGCGTCGAGTTCGGCGTGTGGGGCGGCATGACCGAGCGTCAGCGGCGCGCCCTGCTCAAGCAGCACCCCGAGGTGGTTTCCTGGGCCGACTTCTTTGCCGCCCAGCGCAAGCACCGCAGCGCGGGCTAACTCGCAAACCTGATCAGAGCCGGCGGCCGGACCCCTCGGGGTCAGGCCGCTTCGGTTTCTCCGGTGATCTGGTCGGCGATGGCCTGCAGCGCCTCGAGGTCGGAGACGTCGAACGGCAGCGACGGCACCCCCACGATCGCCACGTGCGGGTTGGCGCCAGTGAACCGGGACAGCAGCCGTACCTCGCGTTTGGCGGTGGAGGCCCGGTCGGCGTGGATCCGCAACGCAGCCGCGGCGACCGACGTCGGGTCGGTCTTCTCCAACTCCTCGGCCGCCTCGGCGGCCTTCTCGGCGTGCAGCTCGCACAGCGTCGGGTGGGTGCGGTTGAGGATCAGCCCGGCCAGCGGCATCCGCTCGCCGGCCAACCGGTCCACGAAGAACGACGCTTCCCGCAGCGCGTCCGGTTCCGCCGCCGAGACCACGACGAACTGCGTGCCGCGCCGCTTGAGCAGCTCGTAGGTGCGGTCGGCTTTCTCCCGGAACCCGCCGAACGTCGCATCCAGCGACTGCACGAAGCCGGCCGCGTCGGAGAGCATCTGCGAACCGAGGACCGTCGACATGCCCTTCATGGCCAGTCCGACGGCGCCGGTGACCAGTCGACCGATGCCGCGGCCGGGAGCCAACAGCAGCCGCCACAGCCGGCTGTCCATGAAGCTGCCGAGCCGCTTGGGCGCGTCGAGGAAGTCCAGCGCGTTGCGCGACGGTGGGGTGTCGACCACGATCAGATCCCACTTGTCCTCGCCGAGAAGCTGTCCCAGCTTCTCCATGGCCATGTACTCCTGCGTGCCGGCCAGCGACGTGGCCACGGTTTGGTAGAACTGGTTCTCCAAAATCGCGTCGGCGCGCTCGGTGCCCGAATACTGGATCACCATCTCGTCGAACGTGCGCCGCATGTCCAGCATCATCGCGTGCAGCTCGCCGGTGACCTCGGGCCCCAACGGCACCCGCTGGGGGGTGTTGCCCAGCGACTGGATGCCCAGCGCCTGGGCCAGCCGCCTGGCCGGGTCGATCGTCAGCACGACCACGGTGCGGCCGTACTCGGCCGCCCGCAACGCCATCGCCGCGGCGGTCGTGGTCTTGCCGACACCACCCGCGCCGCAGCACACCACCACGCGGTTGGAGGTGTCACGCAGGATCGCGGCCATGTCCAGGGCCGGTGGGGTGGTGCTCATCGATTTCCTCCGCTCACCGCACGCCCTGCCGGGCGAGCTCTTCGGCCAGTTCGTACAGGCTGCCCAGGTCCACCCCGTCGGTCAGGGTGGGCAGCTGCAGCCGGGGCACATCGATCTCGACCAGCTGCTCGGCACTCTCGGCGCGGGCCGCGACCCGGGTGGCGTGCTGAATGGTCTCGGTCAGCAGCCCCGCGAAGTCCGCGTCGGACAGCGTGATCCCGGCGGTGGCCAACCCGGAGCGCACCGCGTCGGCGTCGACGTCGCCCTCGGCGGCCTTGGCGAGGTCGTCGGGTGCCAGGTAGGCGGGAATGGTGCGGTTGACGATGACACTGCCGATCGGCAGATCCATCTCCCGCAGTTCCTGGATGGCCTCGACGGTCTCCTGGATCGGCAGGGCCTCGAGCAGGGTGACGAGGTGAATGGCGGTCAGATCGGAGTGCAGCAAGTTCACCACGCCCTCGGCCTGCGAGTGCACCGGACCGCCCTTGGCGAGGTCGGAGACCGCTTTGGTGACGTCGAGGAACCGCGCGATGCGCCCGGTCGGCGGCGAGTCGACCACCACCGCGTCGTAGACGGAATGCTTGGGCCGCGCCTCCTTGGCCGTCCTGGTCACGACTTCCTTGACCTTGCCGGTGAGCAGCACATCGCGCAGCCCCGGAGCGATCGTCGTCGCGAACTCGACAGCCCCGATGCGGCGCATCGCCCGCCCGGCCAACCCCAGGTTGTAGAACATGTCGAGGTACTCGAGGAACGCCGCCTCGGTGTCGATGGCCAGCGCATTGACCTGCCCGCCGCCCTCGGCGGTCGCGATCTTCACCTCTTCATACGGCAGCGGGGGAACGTCGAACAGCTGCGCAATGCCTTGGCGCCCTTCGACTTCGACCAGCAGAACCTTGCGACCGCCGGCGGCCAGCGCCAGCGCGAGCGACGCGGCAATCGTGGACTTACCCGTACCGCCTTTGCCGGAGACGAAGTGCAGTCGCGCTTTGGTCAGGCGGGAGGGCCAACCGATCGACGTCGACCCGTTTGGTGTGCTAGCCACCACTGCATGCTAGCCAAGCCGATTTCGCCGCCCGATAAGCTCGGCGACATGAGTGAATCGAACCGCTGGGAGTATGCGACCGTCCCGCTGCTGACGCACGCCACCAAGCAGATCCTCGACCAGTG
>Ga0208330_1000368_pt1 | contig 21952 bp, 20 predicted proteins | sample DeeseametaMP1896_FD_184180 | JGI IMG/M metagenome (GOLD analysis project Ga0208330, IMG submission 184180) | Marine microbial communities from the Deep Pacific Ocean - MP1896 (SPAdes) | ecosystem: Environmental > Aquatic > Marine > Oceanic | place: East of Hawaii, North Pacific Ocean | collected... | reverse complement strand
CCGATCGGCGTGTTCATGATCGCGCCGATCTCCTTGTAGGCAAGACCCTCGACGTCGGCGTAGTACACCGTCATCCGATACTGTTCGGGAAGGGCATCCAGCGCGTTCTTGATGTCGTCGTCGGGTAGCGACTCCAACGCCTCCACCTCCGCCGAGCGCAGCGCTCTCGGTGCGCGCTCGACGTCGGCGGCCAGCCGCCAGTCGTCCATCGTCTCGGTGGGCACCTCATCGGGCTGCCGTAATTGCTTGCGGTACCTGCTGATGTGGGTATTGGCCTGAATGCGAAAGAGCCACGCTTTGAGGTGTGTTCCTTGCTGAAAGGTTCTGAAGCCCTTGTAGGCCTGCACCATGGTCTCCTGTACCAGGTCTTCGGCGTCAGCGCGCTGCAGCGTCATCCTCATGGCCCCACCGAACAGCGTGTCCAGGAGCGGGACAACGTCGCGCTCGAAACGCGCTGCCAGCTCGGCGTCGGTCTCGTCCTGGGCCGGTATGACGTGGTCGCTGACGGTCAGAGGTACAGCGGATTCGACGTTGATCACGGTGATCTCCTAGAGCTCTTCGGCCACTTTGAGCACCGGCATTGCGAGTGCGGGTGCGAGGCGATTCTGAAGTTCGACCACGGCTCGCAGCGGACGCGAGTGGATCGACAGCGAGGCGACCTTGCCTTCTGCGTTGATCCCGACCAGATCCACGCCGTCGATCTCGGTGGTGCCGATTCGGGCGTTGGTCACGACCGCGAAATATCCATCACCAACGATGATTTCGGTGACGGTGAACTCATCGAAGGCATCGATGAGCCGAGCGACGACATTCCCGACCTGTTCACGGCCTACGTATGGCACATCGGCTATCGGGCTCTCGAGAATCACGTACTCGGCGAGCTGAGCCGCTGCACCTTTTGCGTCACGTGATTGCACAGCAGCCAGGAAGGCCGATAGGCCGGCTGGAATCTCATCCATGCGACAAGGTTCGCAGCGCAGACGGCGCCTTCGCGTCGGTGAAAGTCCCTTACGTAGGTCTCAGCTGCTACCGTCCCCGGCCGCAGCGGAGATCGGCGGTGTTCGCACGACTCGATGCCGGGGTAGCTCCGAGGAGCACGACATCCGCTCCCGAGTGGCGCCGAACGTCAACGCACCCCGTGGAACACGATCTCCAGAACGGCGTCGAGGTACTCCGGTTCGAGCGGCATCGAATGAAACAACCGGTACTCGACGACGCCGTACAGCAGGTCGCGCAGGGTCTGCCAGTCCGCGTCGCCGCGCATCTCGCCGCGCTGTCGTGCCAGGGCCGTCCGGGCACTGAAATCCTGGATGTTGGGTTCGATGATCTGGTCGAAGAGGGCCCGCAGGAGGTCGGGGTCGGACTGGCCGGCGGCGATCAGGGATCGGTATGCCGGTCCGAACCCGGTGGTGGTGATCAAGTCCAGGATCGCTGTCAGCTGGGTCCGGATGTCGGCGACGATGTCACCGGTGTCGGGTATCGCGACGACGGCACCGAGGCTCTCGGTCGCAGCCTCGAGTATCACTGCACCTTTGGATGGCCACCAGCGGTAGATCGTCTGCTTGCTGACGCCTGCCTGCCGGGCGATCGCCTCGATGGAGATCTTGTCGTACCCGAGCTCGCAGATCATCGACATGGCGGCGTCGAGAATTGCTCGACGAGATTGCTCGTTCCGGAGGGCAGGCATACCGCAGACCGTAAGCGAGACGAGGCCCACTTTGATGCAATACGGTCCGTTCCGTATTGACGTGAGTCGAGCGGCCTCGTATCGTTGCCGGCGGGCGGCGCGGCGCTGCCGGCCACCGCTCGAAACGCTCCGATCAGCACGGATAGGCGCCCTGCAGCGAAGGAAACGAGCCCGTGCCCGTCGAACTCACCGATTCAGAGAACGCTCCGTACACCCGGCAGATCCTTTGCGGGGACGACGCAATCCCGGGCGTGTCCCAACCACCGATCTCACATGCACCTTCCATGAGGGGCGTCCTGCAGTGACGCTCGTGGAGCAGCCGCCGGTACGGGTCGAGGAACTCGGCCGAGCCCGTACTCAGCCGAAAACCGCGAACCTGCTGGGTCGACGCGCAGAGCGCGACACCATCAGCCGGCTCCTGGCCGAGGCGCAAGCCGGACGCAGCGGGGTGCTGGTGGTGCGGGGGGAAGCGGGCATCGGAAAGTCAGCTCTGCTGCAGCACGCCCGCGAGACTGCAGCCTCATTGGGGATTCGCGTGGAATCCTCGGTCGGCGTGGAGTCCGAGACGCAGTTCGCATTCGCCGGCCTGCATCAGCTCTGCGCGCCGCTACTCGATCGCATCGAAACGCTGCCACACCCACAGCAGCACGCCCTCAGCGTGGCATTGGGCTACCAAAGCGGCGCTGCGCCGGACCGGTTCCTGGTCGGGCTGGCCGTCCTGAACCTCCTCGCGGAGGCGGGCCCGATGCTGTGCATCGTCGACGACGCACAGTGGCTCGACCAGACGTCCGCGCAGGTACTGACGTTCGTGGCGCGGCGGGTGGCGGCAGAACGGCTGGTGCTGATCTTCGCGGTACGGGACCCTTGCGAGAGTCCCGGAAACCCGCTGGTCGGCTTGCCCGAACTACGACTGGCCGGACTCGGCGAGGCCGACGCTCGAGCCTTGCTGAGGACGGCTGTTCACGCACCGCTCGATCGCGGGGTCCGCGACCGGATCGTCGCCGAGGCGCGGGGTAACCCTCTGGCGCTGTTGGAGCTCCCCGGGCGGCGTGCAGTTCGCAGGCGGGTTCGAACTCCCCGACGTCATGAGCGTCCCGCGCCGGATCGAGGACAGCTTTCAACGGCGTTCGGGCAGCCTGCCGGCGGCGACACAGCAGCTGATGTTGGTGGCTGCCTCCGAGCCGACCGGTGACGTAGCGCTGCTGTGGCGCGCGGCCGAGCAACTGGGGATCGACCGCGACGCAGCTGCGCCCGCGGAAACCGCAGGACTGCTGGAGATCGACTCCCGAGTTCGGTTTCGTCACCCACTGGTGCGCTCGGCGGTCTACCGTGCCGCCACGCCGCCGCAGCATCGTCAGGCCCACCACGCTCTGGCCGGCGCCACCGACCCGCGGGCCGACCCGGATCGCCGCGCGTGGCACCGCGCGAAGGCTGTGCTGGGCACTGACGAAGAAGCCGCCGCGGAGCTGGCGCGTTCGGCTGATCGTGCGCTGGCGCGCAGCGGATTCGCCGCCGCTGCAGCATTCCTGAAGCACGCGACCGATCTGACGCCCGAACCTGCACGACGGGCGAGCCGGGCACTGGATGCCGCCAACGCGAAGCACTGCGCCGGTGCGCCCGAGGCCGCCATGGAGCTGCTGGAGAGTGTGGACGCCACGCAACTGGATGCGCTGCAGCGCGCCCGTCTGGAGCTGCTCCGGGCGCAAATCACATTCCACCTCACCCAAGGCAGCGAGGTGCCGGGGATGCTCTTGGGCGCCGCTCGAATGTTGGTTCCCCTGGATCCCTCGCTCGCTCGTGAGACCTACCTGCAGGCCTTCGATGCGGCCACCATCACGGGGAGTCCGGGCCTCGGCGCAGGGCTGCCGGAGATCGCCGAAGCGGTCACGGCCGTACCGGCACCGCTGGGGACGCCGGGACCGGCGGATCTACTGCTCCATGGGTTGGTGGCAGCGCACAACCATGGATTCGAGACCGGGGTTCCGGTCCTCAGACGGGCTCTGGAAGCGTTCCGCGAGCACGCGTTTCCGGTCGAGACCGCCCAAGCCGGCGACGCCGGGAACTGGCTGTGGCTGGCGACGCGGACCGCTATCGGGCTGTTCGAGGACGAGCTGGTCATCGTACTGGCCGACCGTTACGTGCGGTTTGCGCGCGAAGCAGGTGCCCTCGCCACGCTCCCGGCCGCGCTTCTTGTCTCGGCGTGTGCACGGGTCTACACCGGCGAGCTTGCGCTCGCCGCCGAGTTGGCGGACGAGGCTGCGGTGATCACCCAGGTCTCCGGAGCGAAGCCCATGAGCTTCGCGCACAGGTACCTGGACGCGTGGCGTGGAGTTGATCCGGCGGATCGGTACGACACCGGTGACGGCGAGGAGACGGAACGCACGCGAGGTGTCGAAGCCACGGTGTCCATGTGTGCGATGGCGGTGCTCCACAACGGCCGCGGTAACTATGCAGCAGCACGCAATGCCGCGTCACGAGCATGTGATACATACGAACCAGCGATCAGGTGGCAGGCGCTGCACGAGTTCGTCGAATCGGCCACCCGCACCGAAGAACTCGAATCCGCCTCTCGCGCAGCGGAAGAGCTCAGCATGAGAGCCCGGGCCAGCGGTACCGAATGGGCGCTCGGAATCGCCGCCCGCTCACAGGCGCTGATTCGCAACGGATCCGACGCAGAAGAGCACTACTGCGAAGCGATCGAGCGGCTGGGAAACTGCCGAATGGCTGCCTTCCTGGCCCGCACCCACCTCGTCTTCGGCGAATGGCTCCGCCGGGAAGGCCGTCGCCACGAAGCACGCGAACAACTCCGCACCGCCCACGTACTGCTGTCCGACATGGGCGCAGATCCCTTCGCCGCCCGCGCCGCCCGCGAGCTGCGCGCCACCGGCGAGCATCCACGCAAACGAACCGCTCAACCCGCCGACGCGCTCACCGCCCAAGAAGTGACCATCGCACGGCTCGTCGCGACCGGAGCGACCTCCCGTGAGGTCGGTGCGCAACTGTTCCTGAGCCCGCGCACCATCGAAGCTCATTTGCGAAACATCTTCCGTAAGCTCGGTATCACCTCGCGCCGACAACTCAAGGAATTGCCCCTGCCCTGACCCGAGGTCGGCGTGAAACGGACTCTGCACTCAGCATTACATTGAGGCTCACTGCACATGCAGGTTGTCTGAGCATGCAGGCTGTCACCCGGGCGTTCGCGGGTTTACGATCACTCACATTCCGCCGCCGATGGGTCACGCGTAACACACCCACCCGCGAAACGTGAACGTCGAGAAGAACTCCGTAATGTCCGTGAAGCCGACATCGTGCAGTATGTGTCGATCCTGCTCGGGGGTCAGGACCGGTACGTCCGCCGAGATCGCCTCGCGCGCCTTGACCGCGTCTTCGGTTGCAATTCCGTTGGCTACCAGGTAGTGCACGTGGCGTTCGATCCACAGCTGACGCTCGGCATCGTCGTTCTGGGGGAAGCTCATGTGCATGACGACGAAGGGTGCTCCGGGCCTCAGCCGCCGTCGCACTTGCGCTGCGGCGTCACGCCTGGCCTCGGGTGGCAGGAAGTGCAGTGTCAGCAGGCTTGTCGCAGCGTGGAATGGACCGGTCGGCGCCTGGTCGACGTAGCCGTGGTGCATCCGGACCCGCTCGACGTGCGGCCCCAAGGTATGCGCCGCGAGATCCAGCATGGCTTCGGCGGGATCGACCGCGTCGAAGGTCCACTGCGGATGCGTCTCCGCGAACGCCCGTGTTTCCGCGCCCCCGCCGGCCCCGAGGACAAGGACTCGCGCGTCGGCCGGCGCACGTTCGCCCATGAGAACCGCTGCCATGCGGTGCACATCCTGGTAGGCGGGAACCCTCCTGCTCGCGTTTCCCGCGTACCGCGCGACATGGTGCGGGTCGTCGAATGGGTTGGATGATCCTGACACCTCGTGACTATGGCGGCACCGCTGACCGTTCGGCAACTCTCTTTGCTGTTCAGGCAAGAAGCCGCCGGACGAAATTTCAGCGACCGAGCCGGGCGAGGTGATGTCTTGAGGCACTCTGACCTACCCGCAGCCCGGTCGTGCAGGGTCGCGTAAATTCGTTCGAGCAATCTCAGCACCAGAAGCAGCATTCGACGAAGGCCATCATGTCTGACGATCAGATCTCCGACGTCCCCCCGAACCATCTGTCCATCGATCCGCGCAGCGAGTTCTACAACGAAGAGGTCCTGCTCCGCGATGTGGGCATTCGCTTCAACGGCGTCGAGAAAACGAATGTTCACGAATACGACGTGACCGAGGGCTGGGTTCGAGTCGAGGTGCCTACCGCGAAGGATCGCCGCGGGAATCCGATGGTCGTCAAGCTCAAGGGCACGGTGGAGCCCTATTTTCGCGGAGACGAGTAGCGGACGCTGCCGATTTGCGGCGCGGCCGTCAAACGGCCCAGGAGTGACGGCCTCGAGGGCTCGGCAGCGGAGCGAATCTGGGTTGTCCGCGGCGAATCGTGAATGAGTCCCTCATGCGACACTCTGCCGATGATCGAGCGCAGGATCGAGGTCACCACGCCCGAAGGCGAGATGCCCACGTTCGTCTTCCATCCGACCCATGGCGGCCCCCATCCTGTGGTGTTGTACCTGATGGACGCGCCGGGTATCCGACCGGCGCTCGTCGACATGGCCACCCGTCTGGCGTCGGCGGGGTACTACGTGATGCTTCCCTACCTCTACTACCGGGGCGGCCCGTTTCGCGAGTTCGGAACGAGCGACGAGGACATGCATGCCCGCAGGGATCTGATGGGTTCGGTCACACCCGGCAACATCGTCGGTGACGCCGGGGGCGCTGTTCGCCGCAGCCGCCGATGACCCAGCAGCAGATGACGGCCCGGCCGGAGCGGTCGGCTTCTGCATGAGCGGTGGGCTGGCGCTGTCGGTGGCACGCGCCTTCCCCGATCGGGTACGCGCCGCGGCGTCGATCCACGGCGCCTGGATCGTCCGTGACAGCGACGACTCACCGCATCTCCACCACAACACCACCCAGGCCGAGTTCTACTTCGCGTGGGTGGACCCCGACGACACAGCGCCGCCGGAAACGCTCAGCCTGACACGCGACGCGCTCGACGATGCCGGGGTGGTGTACACCGTCGACGTGATCACCGACGCGGTGCACGGGTTCGCCCCAGCCGGGCCCCGCTATGACCGGGCCGCCTCCGAGCTGCACTGGGAGCGGGTGCACGACCTGCTTCGCCGTAATCTTCGGTGACTCACCGCGACCCTCTCCTGGCCTCGGATCACCGAACGGCGAGACATCGCGGCGAAAGCACGTCGTTTGTCAGAGAGGTGCAGGGATCTCGACCGGCAGATAAGGCTCGATGTTGCGCCACGCTCGGTCGATGTAGTCCTGCTTCTCACCGATCGGGGCGACGTAGTGCAACGCCGCTTCGGCCTCGTCCCTCCCGAGCAGTCGCGTGATCACCCAGGCGGCGAGGTACTGCGACGCCAAGCAGCCGCCGGCGGTGGCGATATTGCCCTTGGCGAAGAACGGCTGATTGAGCACGCGTACCCCGGCGGCGATCACCCAGGGTTTGGTGACCAGATCGGTGCAGGCGGGCACATCGCGCAACAGGCCGAGCTTGGCCAGAACCAAGGCCCCGGAGCACTGCGCGGCGATCAGTTGACGGCTCGGATCGAGCCCGCACAGTATCTGCATGATCGCCGGGGTTTCCACCACGTCGCGAGTGGCGATGCCGCTGCCGACGATGATCGCGTCGGCTTCTACCGCCTCCTCCAGGCTTGTCATCCCTTCCACGGTGACGCCGTTCATCGAGGTCACCCGGGCGCTCGGGGTCGCGAGCGTCACTCGCCACCCGTCGCTCCTGATGCGGTTGAGCACCCCGAGCGCGATCAGGGAGTCCAGTTCGTTGTAGCCCTCGAAGGTCAGAATGGCGATGTGCAAGGTCGATGTCCTCTCCGCGTCGTGATGCCACCGTAGAACGCGGAATGCAGGACGTTCAAAGAATTGTCATGGATACACTTGACGCGTGCCCGCCGCGCGATACAAACGTCTCGTCGACGCTTTCGCGGCCGAGATTCGTTCCGGTCGGCTGACTTCCGGGACGCAGCTGCCCACTCACCGCCATCTGGCCGAGCGGGAGGGCATCGCCGTCGTCACCGCCTCGCGCGTCTACGCCGAACTCGAGGCGAGGGGCCTGGTGAGCAGTGAGCACGGCCGCGGAACCTTCGTTCGGGATCAGGCACTGCCGCCCGGCCACGGTATCGACCAGCACCCGCTCGCCGCCGACACCGTCGACCTCAATTTCAACTACCCCGCGCTTCCCGGTCAGGTTGACCTGCTACGCCAGGTGTTGCGCGAGATGGCCGGCTCCGGTGACCTGGAATCACTGCTGCGCTACCAACCGCACGGCGGACGGGAGCGCGACCGGGCGGCCGTCGCCAACCATCTGCTCAACCGCGGACTGGACACCACCCCGGACAGCGTTGTCGTGGTCAACGGCGCGCAACACGGTCTGACGGTCGTCGCCCTGGCCGCGTTGCGGCCGGGTGACCTGGTCGCCGCCGACTCCATCACCTACCCCGGTTTCAAGGTGATCGCTGAAGCTCTACGCCTCGAATTGGCGCCCATACCAACGACTCCGACGGGACCGGATCTGGATGCGTTGGGGCGCCTGTGCGTGGAGAGGCCGGTCCGCGCCGTCTACACGATGCCGACTCTGCACAACCCGCTGGGCTGGGTCATGGACGACGGTGCCCGCCGCCAGTTGGTCGCCATCGCCCGTCGGCATCGGCTGATCCTCATCGAGGACGCCTCCTATGCCTATCTCGCGGAATGCCCGCCGCCGCCGTTGGCCGCCACCGCTCCCGACGTCAGCGTGTACGTCTCCGGGCTGTCCAAGAATGTGGCCACCGGACTGCGAGTCGGGTTCGTCGCCGCGCCGCAGGCGCGTGTCCCCGCCATCGAGCGGGCGATCCGTGCCACCGCGTGGAACACCCCCGCTCTGACCGCCGCCATCGCCACGCGCTGGCTCGAGGACGGCACCGTGACCCGCCTCGAAGCAGAGAAGCGTGTCGACGCCAGGCTGAGGCAGACCATCGCCGGTGAAATTCTGGAACCCTTTCGCCCGCTGGCACATCCGAATTCGTACTTCACCTGGGTGCCCCTGCCCGAGAACGCGCGCGCTGACCGCATCGCGGCGACTCTCGCGACACACGGGGTCGCGATATCCACCGCCGAGCCATTTGCCATCACCGAGAACCCGCCACAGGCCATCCGCCTGGCCCTCGGCTCTACAGAACTCGGCACACTCGCCGACGCACTCACCACCGTGCGCCGCACCATCGAGGACGACCAGTATCGGTAGACGCACCTGGACCGGCGAGCATCACCCGACCGAATCCTCCAGCTCACCGGAGCGGCGAAGACGTCCGCTGGCCCGCGTCGCCGATCAGCCGATGAGCGGGGTGCGCCGCGCGGTCAGGGTGTCGAGCCGATTCTGCATGGCCCCGCGCACCCGCTCTGCGAAGTCCTCAGCCGATTCGCCATCCCCTGAGAGCATCCCGGGCAGCACCGCGGTCACGAGCTTGCTGGGGAGCGGCAGGTAAGGAAGCAGGCCGACCACACCGAAGTTCAGCCCCCAGGGGACCGAGACGCTGAGCGGAAGAGACTTGACCCGCAACAACTTCGGCAATCGGAGCGCCTTGGCCGCAGCCTGACCGTCGCTGAGGACCAGCAGTGACTCACCCGCGCCGGCGGTCACCACCGGCACGATGGGTACCCGGTGTTCCTGCGCCAGTCGCGCAAAACCCGTGCCATGAAACTTGATGGTGTTGCGGTCGCGCCACGACTTGCCGGCGTCGACGTCACCGCCCGGGAAGACGAGCACGTTGTGACCGGCCTCGAACGCGTTGTTGGCGGCCTCGCGGCTGCCGGGTGTGCCGCCCAGTCGTTCGACGAGCGGGCCGGCACCGAGCGTCCACGCGATCTGGTGGACCATCGCGGTGGTGGGGCGCGTGACGCCGGCAGCCTGCCGTGCCGCGACGAAGGCCCCGACGTTGAGGTCGATCACGCCGCCGAAGCCGTGGTTGCAGACGAACAGCACGGGACGGTCGGGGACCGGGGCGTCGACGCGAACCTCATGCCGGTGATACACCCGCAGGTAGGTCTGGATCGTCGTCGACAGCCAACCGGGCGGCGCGATCTCAGGCTCGTCGGTCATGCCGGAATCCGAACAGGGCCGCGAGACGGCGCGTGGTGCTGGCACATCGGCGCGGCGACGCGCATGCGGACTCCTCGGATTCTGACGAATGGTCTGCGCACGCTACCAAAATCGCGGCGGACGCCGGCGCCATGGCCCGCCGAGGCCGGCCGGCTATCCGACGGCGTCGAGCGCTGCCCGGACAATGCTGTCTGAATCGATGCCGTGGTAGCGGTACACCGAGTCGAGGTCACCGACCTGTCCGAAACTGCTGACGCCCAGTGACTTACCGCGAACCTGGTTGATCGTTGCCAGGAACGTCAGCGTATGGGGGTGGCCGTCGAGGACGGTGACCATCGGCGCGGCGCGCTCGGCAGGGAAGACCTGGTCGAGGATCCAGGTCGGCGCCTCGGTGAGACCGTTGCGCGCCTGGACGGCGCGGTACAGCAGGTCTGGGCTCGTCACGCACACGACTTCGGCATCGACACCCATGTCGGCGAGCCGGTCGGCAGCCGCAACGGCCTCGGTGACCAGAGCGCCGACCGCCACGATGCAGACCTGCGGTGCGGCGTAGTGACGCACCGTGTATGCACCCGCGATCACCTGGAGGCGGCGTCGCTCGCGGGCCGCGGGATCGGAGGGGATCCCGGCCAGTTCCTGCCGGACCGGCCGCGTGGATAGCCGCAGATAGGAGGACGTACCGTCGGGGCGACCTAGTCGGCTCAGGCAGTGCAGCAGGATCCATTCCACTTCGACCGCGAAGGCCGGCTCGTAGCTGACGCAACCGGGCTGCTCGAGCCCGATGGACGGTGTCGTGATCGACTGGTGCGCGCCACCTTCTGCGGCCAACGTCACCCCGGACGGTGTGCCGACCAGAATGGACTGGCCACCGGCGTAGATACCGAACGACCACGGTTCCAGAGCCCGCTCGACGAACGGGTCGTAGAGCACGCCGATCGGGAACAACGCCTGACCCCAGCGACTCCAGGTCGCTCCCAGCTCGCCGAGCAGTCCGACCAGGTTCACCTCGGCGATACCGAGTTCCATGTGCTGCCCGGTCGGGCGTTCACGCCAGTGCATGAGGGTGTCGGCGTCGTCGGCGAACCAGTCGGGCCGCTCCGATGTCGACCACACGCCCACCTTGTTGACCCAACCGGCCAGGTTGGTGGTCGAGCTGACATCCGGGCTCACGGTGATCACGCGCTGCGCGACCTCGGGTGCGTCGCGAGTCAGGTCGAGCAGAGTGCGTCCGAGCGCGCTCTGGGTGTTCGACACCGCCGGTGGCGTGCGTCCGATCTCGGTCGGGACCTGTGGCGGGTCGACGCGGCGGACGTCGTCGCGACGCAGTCGCTCGGCGACCTGCCGGCACAGCGTCCCGGGCGCCGACTCGGGGTCGAAACGCCGGAAGGGATGCTGGGGGTCCTCACCGAGTTCCCCGGCCAGTTGCGCGAATTGCTCGTCGGTCAGCAGCGACGAATGGTTCTGCGGATGACCCTGCGTCGGCAGGCCATAGCCCTTGACCGTGTAGGCCAGGATGACCGTGGGACGCGTGTCGTCGATCTGTCGGTAGGCGTCCTGCATCGTCGCGATGTCGTGCCCACCCAGGTTGCCGATCGCCTTCAGCAGCGTGGCGTCATCGAGGCCGTCGATCACCGCGGCCACACCGCCGGCTTCCGCGCCGTCACCGGGTAGCCTGCTGCGCAGTTCGTCCGCTGAGCAGCGCAGCAGCCGTTGATACTCGGCGTTGGGCATGGTCAGGATCCGTGTTCGGAGATCCTGTCCACCGGGACGGCTGAACAATTCTTCGAGCAGTGTGCCGAACTTGACGGCGAGCACTTGCCATCCCGCGGCGGCGAACATGTTCTGCAGCCGGCCCGAAGCGATATGGGGCACCACGCGGTCCAGCGACTGGCGGTTCATGTCGACGATCCAGACGATCTCACCCAGGTCCCGTACCGCGGGATCCATCACCGCTTCCCAGATCGCCCCCTCATCCAGTTCGGCGTCGCCGACCAGTGAGTATTGGCGGCCGGTTCCGGCGCCGCCGAACACGGTGTCGACGTAGCGGCGCGCGAAGCCGGCCCAGATCGGCGCCGTGGCACCGATGCCCACCGAACCGGTGGAGTAGTCGACGGGATCGGGGTCCTTGGTTCGGCTCGGGTAACTCTGGAGGCCGCCGAACTCGCGCAGCGTCGTCATGTAGCGCTCCTCGAGCGCGCCGAGAAGGTAGTTGATGCTGTGCAGCACCGGCGAGGCGTGTGGCTTCACCGACACGCGGTCATCAGCCTGGAGCTGACCGAAGTACAGCGAGGTCATGATGTGCACCATCGACGCGGACGACGCCTGGTGGCCACCGACCTTCAATCCGGTCGGGTTGGGACGGATCCGGTTGGCGTGGTGGACCATCGCAGTGGACAGCCACAACACCCGCGAGGCGATCAGCTCGAGATCGGAGGTAGCCGAACGGTCTTCGGCGCCGGGCACGGGTCCAGAGGGCGTAGCGATCGTCATGACCTTACCGTCCTTCGGCCTTCACGGAGTACAGATTCACGCCGGCGGGAATATCCGGATACACCGACTCCCACCGACGCACCAGGAACGTTCTGAGTCGATCCACCTCCGACGGGCCGATACGGCTGCGCCATACGACGTGACCGTCGGGACGCACCACCACTGCTCCCCGGACGCCGACCTCAAACAATTCGACCGCGGAACGACCTTCACCGCTGGTGGACGTCAGGGCCACCACCGTGAGCGGCACCGATACCGATGAGCCGTTGAGGGCATCGGTCCAGCCGTTCGCATCGGCGGTGAACACCGTGAGTCCTCGGCGCGCGATCGCGTCATGGGTGGACATCTCCCTTCCGTCCTCGCCGCGGATGACCGCGTGGGGGACGCGCGCACCGGGTTGGGTGGTGGGGTGGTACAGAGCGACGTCGCCGTCGGGGCAACGCCCCTCGGCGGTGTCGATGAGCGGGCCGGTGTACGCGTATCCGAATTCCAGGCCGCTGGCCACGAAATGCTCCTCTTGGCCCGGGATGGCCGACGACATCCGTTCGCGAAGCCGGCTGCTGCGCGCATTCTGACGCAGCAGCCGTCGCGTTCGCGACATTTGCGCGCCGGTCAGCGCATCGGCAACACGTGCGATCACCGCATCGGGCACCCAGTTCACCGGCAGCTTGCCGATCACTTCGGTCGCTGTGTGCAACGAGCGGTTGGTGATGCCCAGCTGCTCGGTGACGTCGTCGAGTTTGAAGTGGTTGGCGGTGCTCTGCTCGGCGAACCGCGTGACGACCGGGCGTCGTTCGGCTTCGTAGGTGTCCAACAGGGACTCCGAAGCACCGTCGCGCAGGATGGCGGCGAGCTTCCAGGCGAGATTGTGCGCATCCTGCACGCCGCTGTTGAGCCCGAAGCCGCCGGTGTGGGGGAATCGGTGAGCGGCGTCTCCGATGAGCAGGAGCGTGTCACGGCGGAACCGATCGGCGATCTGTTTGGTCATCGTCCACGTTCCGGTGGACCGAATCCGGTAGTCGGTGGACCCGATCACCTCGGGGAGAACGCGATTCCAGTACGCGCGGCTGTCCGACGCGATCGACTGGGCGGCGTGCAGATACGGGGTCATCAACACGTAGTCGTCGTCGGCGTGGGCGATCATCACGCCGCTGAATCGTGGGTGGTAGATCCAGCTGAGCAGCGGACGGCTGGCGCCGGTCGGGTAGAGCTGCGGCGCATGGAAGAACACGCTGCCCATGTTGGCCAGGACCGGCCCGGACATGGCGATCTCGGCGGCGTCGCGCAACCCGCTGTTCGCGCCGTCTGCGGCGATCACGAACCTCGGCACGACGACAACCGGATCGTCTTGCGCCGACCGCAGGGTCAAACTCTCACCATCGAGTTCGGCACGACAGCCACGCCGCAGTTCGATCAGCCGTTCGTCGTCGAGAACCCGCCACATCTCGGGCATGAGCAGATGCTGGCCGATGTGGGAAATCAGATGAGGACTGTGCGATCGAACCTCGGCGAGCCGATCCGGTTGGGAGAGCAGGTCGATCTCCCCGATCGGATCGGATCGCACGTCGGTGCACCAGCGGATGATGTTGACGGTGTCGATCGGCGGCGTGATCGCTTCCAGGGCCCGCCCCAGAGCGGGCGAAGCCTGGTTCCAGATCTCCAGCGTGCGGGCGTTGATGACGTGCGCGGCCGGATGCAGGCGGGTGTCCTGCCGTTCTTCGATCACGGTGGTGGGAATGCCATAGCGGGCCAGCAGCAGGGCCATGGTGCATCCCGCGGCGCCGGCGCCGACGATGACCACCGAAGTGGTGTCTGTATCTAACATCCTTGTCTCACAACGTCTTCCACGTGATCCCCCGCTTGTTGGAGCGCGGCCTGGTGCCGGGCCGGGTGCCGGCTCCACGCTTGAGCAGCTGCTCGCGGTCCACCCCTGCGCGGAGCTGTTCGAGCAGGTAGTCCGGGTCGATGTCGGTACCGATGGGGTTCTCGGCGAAGTCGGCGCTGGTGAAGTACTCGGCGGTCCCCTGCGCGGTGGGGAAGTTCTCCGTCTGGAACTCCAGCCGGATACCTTCGGGATCCTCGTAGTACAGGCTCGTCGTGGGTCCGTGGTTGATGGACCAGACGGGGCTGATGCCGACCTTCGTGAGCCGTTCGTAGGTCAGCAGCAACTTCTCCACCGAGGTGAACGTGAACGCGAGATGGTCGATGCCGTAGGTCTTGCGGCGCCAGCGCGACAGCGGGAAGGCGAATCGCACTGGCGGTGGGAGTTTCACCAACGCCAGCCGGTGGCTCTCGTGATCCCACGTCAGGAAGGCGATCTGGTTGTCTTCGTGGACCACACGGGCGCCGAAGACGTGTCCGTACCAGTCGATCATCTCGGCGCTGCGCGCGGTCTTGACGACCCAGTGGGCGATGAAGTCGGGCACCAGTCGGTCGGGGAGTTGACCGAGATCCGGAGCGGAGTCCTCGGTGCCGGAACGGTCCGGGTCGGACGGTTGCAGCGGGCTCGGTGTGGCGCTCATGATCAGCCTTCTCCTCTCAGCGGTTCGGGGCGACGATGAGGTTTCGCTGGGTGCCCAGGTCGAGAGTCCCGGCGGCGTTGCGGATGGAGGCGGTGACGACGTCACCCGGTTGCAGGTAGGGCTTGCGCTGGTTGATCTTCACGAACGCCGCCCACAGTTTGTCCTCGGGAAGCAGCGCGGTGGCGAGCCGGCGGATGAGGGCAGGCGGTGAACCGGCGACGATGCCGTGCGGGGTGCCGGTCAGCAGTACGTCGTCGGGGCTGGAGTTGCAGAACTCGCTCAGTTCGGTGAGCGTCTCGGCCGGCTTGTAGAGCAGGTTGGCGGTGTTGTCGGTCTGGCGCAGCGATCCGTTGACCTCCAGGCGCAGCTCGAGGTCGTCGAGCAGTTCGAAGTCCTCGGGTTCGAGGACGGCCAGTACGGGCCCCAGCGGGCAGAACCCGCGGTAGCTCTTGCCTTTGAGGAACTGTCCCTGCGGCAGCTGCACGTCGCGTGCGGACAGGTCGTTGGCGATGGTGACCCCGAAGACGTAGTCGTGCAGGTTCTCCCGGGTGACCTTTGTCGGTGCGTCGACCGTGGCGCGCAGGACCAGCGCCAGCTCGATCTCGTAGTCGAGCAGGGTGACGTGCACCGGGCGGGTTACCGGGGCGCTCGGCCCGGTGACGGCGGCGTCGGTCTTGTCGAAGAACAGGTTGAAGTCGCGGTTGTCGGGGTCCATCCCGGACTCGATGGCGTGCTGACGGTAGTTGGCGCCCTGGCACATCACCCGGCACGGCGTGGTGACCGGGGAGAGCAGTTCGACGTCGGCCAATCTCACGTCACCGGGTTGGGCAGCCGCGGCCGTCCAGTCGGATCTGCCGTGCTCGATCAGATCGGCGGTGGCCGGGTACTCACCGCGTAGAGGTGAGATGAGGTCGCCGGTGAGGACACCCCACGAGGCTCCCTCGTTGTGCTCGTATCGGACGAGATGGACGACCATCGATTTCTCCGCCTCTGCCGGTCGGTCGACCGGCTCACTTCCCGAGTGAACTGCGACACGACCACTTCGTGCCTGGTTCGGGGTACAGAAAGGGCGGCGTCCGAATGGACTTCAGTCCAACGATGGGTCCGGCCGAAGAACCACGTCACCGAGTTCCTCGACGAGGACCAGGGCAGCATGCAGGTGCAGGCGGCGAACTGTCGCCGGCCGCCCGCGGAGTTGCTCGGCGCGTTGCACACGGTAGGCCACGGTGTTGCGCGCGACGTGGAGATCGGCCGCGGTGCGGGCCAGACTCCGGTCGAAGTCGAGGTAGCGCTTGAGCGTATGCCGCACCGCGCTCACCGCTTCGGTGCAGCCCGCCAAGTCCACCAGTTCGCGGTGCACGAACTCGCGGGCAGCGGGCAGGTCGGAGCTGAGCATCGCGACGATGTCGAGGTCCTGATAGCAGAACGCCGATGTCGCACGTGTCGACAGGGCGCCCACCCGCGCGGCCTCGGCGGCCTGCCGGTGGCTGTGCCGGAAACCCTCGACACCGGCTCCCGCCAACCCGATTGCGATGCGAACGCCCGGTGCCGGGGTTGCTACGGGTGCCGGCGGTGCCGGCGGTGCCTGGGGTGCAACCGGTTCCGGCGGAGTGGAGGTCCTTGAACCCCAGGCCCATACGCGCTGTGCGCCCACCGGGAGGACGAGCGTCGACGTGCACCCCGCGGCGGTGAGCGTCTGAGTCGCCGCGGTTCTCAATGAGATCGGCTCGGCAGGCTTGGTCGGAGTGGTCCAGACGACGACCGCCAGGTGCCAGCGACTCAGGTCGTAGCCCAGGATTCGGGTCGCGCGGTCCATCGGCACAGCGGTTCCGCGCAGCAGATCCTCGACGATCTCCGCGCGCAGCGCGACGGAACTGGTCAGCCATGCCTCGTGCGCGCGGGCGTACTCGTCGGCCATGTTCTTGGTCAGGAGGTTGACGATGCTGAACAAGGCCTCGTTGATCCGCCGCATCTCGGTGAAGCGCTCCCGCTCGGGCACCACGCGTTCGGCGGCGTCGAGCAGGACGTCCACGGCGGTGGAGTGCGCGAGGTGGATGCTGCGCAGCATGTGCTCGATACCGATGCCGCGAGACACCACTTCGGTCGGTCCCGCGAGGACCTCCGGCATCGCCGCAAAAGGCACCTGTTCGTCGAACGCCAGCGCCGACAGGGCACCCAGGGCGACGGCCTCGCAACCCTTGGCAACCTCATCGGCGACTGCGTCCACCGCGAGCTGCGGGATCGTGGCGGTGATGGTGGCCGCCATCGTGGCGCCCAGCTCGACGGCCCAGCCGGCCGGTCCCGGCCCGAGCAGCTCGGCGAGCATGCGAGCGCGCTCGGGAAGCACGGAGTCACCGGGGACCTCACGAGGCGTGGTGGGTTCCAGTTCGGCGAACCAGGGCCGTTTCACGTGTCACCACCTCGTACCGGTCAGGGGGCAGTCTCGTTCGGGATCGTCAGGAGCCGCTGGGCTGTCCGGGGTTTCGCGGGTGTACGACGGCCACCGCTCCGGCAGCCGGGGCATTGGCGATGCCTCGGGAACGGGGTCGCTCATCCGGCTCGGACGTGGGTGCGAGTGTGTAGGTGCGCAGGAGCTCCCGCAGGGTGATGAGCATTTCGGTGTTGGCGAACGCTGCGCCGACGCATCGACGTACCCCGCCCCCGTACGGAATCCATGAGCTGGTGTCGGGTTTGGTATCGACGAAGCGGGTCGGATCGAAGCGGGACGGGTCGGTGTAGTTCGCTGCGGAGCTGTGCGACAGCGCGATGCTGGCGATGACGGTGTGCCCCGCGGGCAGGACCCATTCGCCCAACCGGGTGCGGTCCTTCGTCACCCGCAGGACGCCGGGAATCACCGGTCGGCTGCGTTGCACCTCCCAGACCGTGGCCTGCAGCAACTCCGAGCCCCCTGCGTCGACTTCCTCGACCAGCCGGGACAGGACGTCGGGATGACGGCGAAGCCGCTCTACGGCCCACGCCAGCGTGGTGGCGGTGGTTTCGTGGCCGGCAGCCAGCAGTGTCTGCAGCTCGTCGATGATGTACTCGTCGGGGATCGGTTGGCCGCTGTCGTCTCGGGCGGCGACCAGCATGGCCAGCACGTCGGTGCGTGCGTCGAGATCAGGGGCGGATCTGGCGCGGTGGATGAGTGTGCCGATGAGTTCGTCGCATTCTCGGCGCATCCGTTCCAACCGGCCCCAGGGGCTCCACCGCCCGAGGTCGCGTCGCAGGGCTGCGGGCAGGACCGTGAGACGGGAGGCGAGCAGGACCGCCGGCGGGAGGAGCTCCCGCATCGCCGCCAGCTCCGGGCCTTCGGCGCCGAACACCGCGCGCAGGATCGCGTTGAGGGTGATGCGCATCATCGACGGCAACGTGGCGAACGGCGTGCCCACCGGCCACGTCGACAGCTCGCGGGCCACTTCCTCTTCGATGATCTGCTCGTAGACCTGCATCCGCTTGCCGTGCAGTGGTGGCATGAGCAGTTTGCGCCGGGCGAGATGCGGTTCACCGTTGAGGCTGAACGTGGAACCCGGGCCGATGACGTCGCCGAGGTTGGTGATCGTCTCGACCAGGTCTCCTGCGGTGAACAGTTCCTTGATCAGGTCGGGATCGCTGAGGACGACGCTGTCACCGAAGAGCGGCAGCGAGGCGGTGAATGCCGAGCCGTGGCGCTGGCGGGCGAATTCGAGCGCGCGTGGTCGGTTGAGCAGCATGGCCGCGCCCTGGACGATGCGCGGAGCGGTGGGACCGGGCGGCAATCGGACGGGATCAAGTGTGGCGTGAGCCATGAAGCCTCCTTTGGTACACGAGTGTACTAGCCTTAGTACACCGGTGTACCACACAGCGTCGGGATGAAACAGCGAGCCGGGTACCGCGGGCTCGCCCCACCACCGTGCGCGCTGCCGGGCCTACCATCGACCTGGCAGAAGGGACGCGGGGTTGAACGCAGTGGACGAGCGCGCACGCGCGCGGCCGCACGGAGATGTTTCGGGCGTCTATCGACGCCGCCTTCTCGACGCGATGGCGGAATCCATCGCCGAGGTGGGTTATGGCAGCACGATGGTGGCCGACGTGGTGCGGCGGGCCCGGACATCGAAGTCGAAGTTCTACGCGGAGTTCGAAGACCGCGAGGCCTGCCTTCTCGCGCTGTTGTCCGAGACCAACGACGCCAACCTCGCGGCCGTTGCCGCCGCGGTCGACCCCACCGCACCATGGCAGACCCAGGTCCGGCAGGCGGTCGAGACGTGGTTCGACTGGTCCGAGCGTCGTCGCCATGTGACCCTCAGCTGGATCCGCGATGTCCCCGCGCTCGGTCCCGCTGCACGTTCTCTGCAGCGTGAGGCCATGGACCGTTTCGTTTCACTGGTCCAAACGCTCAGCGACACCGATGAGTTGAAAGCCGCGGGCATCAGCCGGATCCCCCAGGCACGCGCGGTGCTCCTGATCGGTGGTCTCCGGGAGCTGACGGCACACACCGTCGAACGCGACCGCCCCTTGGCCGAAGTCACCGAGGAGGCGGTCCGCAGCAGCATCGCGTTGATCAATCCATCGATCTGAGGCGTCGACCGGCCCAGGGGTTCCGGCGGTGCTGCCGCGTCCGTGGGTTGATACACCGTGCGGATTTCGACGCTCGACCCCAACGACTTTCGCGCCTTCCTCGCTGTCGAACGTGGACGCCGGCGCGCTTGCCCAGCTGCAACCCTTCGGTGACTTGGTGAGCGGCGGACGCTGCGCCGATCACATGTGCGCTGATCGCACGGCGTCGTCAGGAGGTGGCGTCGATCGCGGTGACGGTGATGTCGAACCGCCCTTGCTGTTTGTCGAGAACGTAGACAGCCAACTGGTCGATGGTCGACGGGTCCATCGTCGGGGGCGCGTCAGGAGCAGGCTTGAGGCGCTTGCCCACCGGCTCGAATCCGTCGATGGGAAGGTCGTAGATCCGGGGGACAGCGGCCTCGGTGGGGAAGCGCTGGATGTAGGACCACGGCTGACCCGCAATGCCCACCTTCACCATGTACGTCTTGCCGTCACCCACAGCATGAACGCGAAGCGCTTTCGCGCCTGCGGCTCGCCGCCCGATCTCCGGATTCTGCGGGCCGAAGCGAACCCGCCGTTGTTCTCCAGCGAGATGACGCCGGAGAACATGAGGCCACCGTTGCCGAACGCGATGCGCGACGTCGACATGCCGCCCATGACCGGGTCGTTCACCGTGGTCCAGGCCGCCACCTCGCCGGCATCGTCGAGGTCGACGAGCGCAACGGCTCGCTCGGAGGCGCCGGCTGTCGCCGCCGGATCCGTCGTGTCGTCGGCGGGCGGAGGGCCGGCCTTGCCGCACGACGTGACTAGGAGTGCAGCCCAGATGAGTATGCCGACCAACCATCCGGGCCTCCGGGTAGACGCAATGTCGTTCTGAGCGTGCCGACATGGATATATGGGGGCAGCGCTGCTCTCAGGGTGACAGTGTGGTGAGCGCCGGCCCTGGTCGACGGCGTCGCCACCTCGCCGAGCTGTTTCCGGAATCAGCATCGGCCGGGGTCCGCGGCCATCTCACGGCTGCGCATGGGCATCCCGTCGATCACGGCGAAAACTGTTTGGAGACTGGGGACGTCGTTCACACGCCACTTCTCGCCGCCATCCTTGCCGATCAACACCACGGTGAAGTCGGTGTCACCGACGCCGTATCGGCCCGTCAGCTGTTGCGCCTGTTCGCTGTCGATGACCTGACCATCGAGCGTGCTGGTGCCCTCGCCGACCACGACGCCGACCACCATGTCGCGATCCAACACGTCACAGCGACTTGCGTCGATTCGGCTCAGCGTTTCCACCAGGCGTGGATCGCTGTTCGTCGGCGCGAACAGCAGGAGCGGACGACGTTCCCAGCGATAGTCGCCGAGTTCGGCGGCGACAGCCGTGCCTGATCCGATGCTTGCGCTCACCAGCAGAGCGGCGAGGAAGAGCGCCCATCGCACCACACCGCGTCTGACAGCCATAGTGCTCAACCACTCTACCGACGCATCAGATCTTCTCCGCTTCGACGAGGTCGTGCGGCACCACGGAGAATCTGCGTCCGGTGGTGCGCAAACCGACGTCGGTGAACAGCGCCGACAGCTCAGCCTCCGAGCGCAGACGTCCGCCATCCCGCTGGGTCAGGGTGTGCAGATCGAGCAGTGGCGAGAACGGGTTCGGCCGATGACGTTCCTGGAGATATTCGGCCACCACGAGCTTCGCGCCGCTGGGCATGCTCGCCGCCACCGCGGCGAGGATCTTGCGGCAGCGTTCGTCGTCCCAGTCGTGCAGGACATCTTTGAGCACGTATACGTCAGCGACGGCGTTCACGGCGCGAAAGATGTCCCCCTCGATACAGTCGATGCGCTCGGCGACACCGCGTTCGGCGAGGAGCCGCTCGGCTTCGGCGATCATTCCGGGACTGTCCACCAGGACACCACGCAGATTCCCGTCGGACTCGGCCACGATCGTCGACAACAGCGTCCCGATCCCGCCCGCCACGTCACACACCACAGCACCGTCCGGCCAGGGGTAGACCCGCGCGATGGCGCGGGCACTGATCTCGGTGGCCTGACGCATCGTCGACGCGAACACCCGTTCTTCGTCGGGATGCTGGGAGTACCACTCCCAGACCGACATGCCGTGCACCATCTCGAACGAGCTCCGGCCGCTGCGCACGCTCTCGGCCAGTCCGCCCCAGGCGTCGACGGTCGACCGCATCCCCTTGTAGCGCATCCAGGCCCGCAGCGACGCGGGATGGTCGCCGCGCAATACGGCCCCGGTTCGGGTCAGTGCCACCACCCCCGTGCGGCGGTTCATGGTGCACAGTCCGCACGCCACCGCCCCGCGCAGCAGGCGATGGGTAGTCTCCGCGTCGCAGTCCAGTCGGGCGGCTATCTCCTGTGTGGTCATCGGCCCGTCGGCGAGAACGTCGGCAATGCCGAGTTCGGCAATGGCGGCCGCGACCTGGACACCGCCGACGCCCTCACCGAGATCCAGCATCGCGATCTGGGGCGGCACCAGCCGGTCGGCGAGCTGCTTG
>Ga0208330_1000366_pt1 | contig 22075 bp, 25 predicted proteins | sample DeeseametaMP1896_FD_184180 | JGI IMG/M metagenome (GOLD analysis project Ga0208330, IMG submission 184180) | Marine microbial communities from the Deep Pacific Ocean - MP1896 (SPAdes) | ecosystem: Environmental > Aquatic > Marine > Oceanic | place: East of Hawaii, North Pacific Ocean | collected... | reverse complement strand
GGGCCCGATTTAGTGCACAAATTTCCGGCAACACCACAAACAAAATGCAGGTCAAGACGCTACGGGCACTACCAACCTGCAAACGTGAGCCAAGTCAGGACCGACCACAACAGTTCCGGGCCGCTAACGCATAAGCTGTGCGAGGGATTCTTCGTCGATCGACCATCCGCGCGGTCGACGGCGCATCGCTGGGCTTTGACGAGGTCCGCGAGGCCACCCGCCAGATACTCGATTATCTGCGACGCGGCTATGGCAATACTGCCGATACGGTGAGCGAGTTGCCGCGAGCTGACGGGCAGGACGGGTGACGGGCGAATACCTGGCACGGCTCGCCGCTGCGTATGAAGCAGGCAGACGAAGCGCCCGATGCATACCTGGCACGGCTCGCCGCTGCGTATGATGTGAGGCACTCACTCCGGAAGGCCGCGGTGTGTCAACGGCGATAGCCGATGCGCTCGGAACGCCGCTTCCGACGGTCAAGGGCCACATCATGCGGGCTCGTCGGGAGGGCTACTTGTCGGAAGCCATCCAAGGCCGCGAGGGCGGCGAGATCACGGCGAAGGCGCGTGAACTGCTGAACGGCTTGCCGCCGGCGCGGCCACACTCCATCGAGATACGCAGCCCATCGCTTTGATCCCAACGGGGAAACGGTGCTTGGCGCTAGAACTTTGGTTCGGTGGCCCGCCTTCGTCTCCTGGCGAAGTTCAATCGGGCTTCCGGTGCGATCGCCGCGCGATGACATCTTCAAGCTGCTCTGTACGGTTCTGCACCTCTGGAATGCGGGCGGCCAGCGTAGGCGGTAGTTGGTCAGAAAGCGCTGTCAGGGCTTGCCAAATCTTGCCGAGGCCCTGACCAAGGGGGACGGCCAAGTAGTCCTGATGCATTCGGAATGCCAACAGTCCGGCAATTCCATCGTCGGCCGCCTCATACGCGCCAGTGTGTAGCTGGGCCACGACGGCTAAGCACCGAATAGTAACGTGATCATACTCAGTGCACTCCTCCATGAGTTGAGGGATCATTTCGAGCACAGGACCGTAATTTCCAACCTGCATATATTGATTCGCGCGATCCATCAAGTCATGCGGTGTGACTTTTCCGCTCGTATCTAACGCGATGATCGCATCTAATGATTCGATTACCTGCCGCACGCCTTGAGTCGAGACATATTCGTCACGCTTACGCAGAAAATTACGCAGGAGTTGCGCCTTCTCGAAAATAAAAGACCGGAGAGTCTCCGAGGCCATGCGTAAATTGACGCTAAGGATTAGCGCGGTCGACATCCGGGCAAATGGGAGAACGTAATTGATTGGTTCGCCCGCGGTGGAGAGGTCCACTACTACCGACGACGTAGCTTCAAGTGCCAGAAACGTCGTGACAGGGGTGACCGGTACCGATTGAAGTGTATCGACAGCTGCCTTTGACATTTCGATCGAGCCAGTCATATCGCCACGCGCCAAGTACGACTTACCCAATTCGAGCTGAAGCATCGACTTGCAGTAATGGTACGCCCGATTATATTGATCACTTCTAGTGGAGAGTGGCTCGCGCTCGCCTACGAGTCGCAAGAGCGCCTCGGCGTGAACAATCAATACTTCTAATGCGAAAAACTCGAAGTTGGAGCGCATTCCGTCAATCCAACCGAGGAGTTGATACATCAGCATCAACGCCTGCTCCTGCAGGATCCCCGGAGGAAAACTGTCTAAATACGTTGTCTGTAGAACCTCATGCACCAATGGATGAATAGACAGCGTTTCACTGGCGACGTTTTGAGAGCCAGAACTGTCAACGTTCATCACACGCTCAGCCATACTCTGCGTTCTCAGGGTGGAGATCACGCTTCGTGCGATGCGTGGAGACACTCGCTGGGGTGAAGGTAGGTCAGCCAGCTTGACGTCAATCGATTCCGACGAAGCTGCAATTATGAAGTGCAGCGGAAGAAGTTCTGGCGCGAGTAATGTGGCGTGATACAACACGCCAGCGGCACGCCGTGCGTCTTCCTCAGATACTTGCCCGTGACCAAGTTGCTTCACCGCCAGCTGGATTGCCTGGAACGCTGTCTTATCAAATCCGGCAGGTATTGCTAATTGGTCCGCGAGAGCATCGAGTTCCGCGAAGTAGGCGGTCGACAGTTCATCGAGTGTGCCTTGGTTATTCTGGAAGTAGACCCCCGCCATGCTGACGGCCAAGGGCACCAAGCTAAGGCGAGATACGATTCCGGCGACCGCTTCACGATTAAAGCCAACCGGGAGACCGGCATAGTTGGCAAAGCACTGGATCGCCTCATCATCATTGAACTCTCCAACTGCAAGTTTCGTTGACCTCGGAAACCAATCGCCGGTGCTATTTGTGGATGTGATGACCACGGAGCCGTTACCCATCGTGGGCATGTACTTCTGCAATGCCAGAGCGTTAGGTGCGTTGTCAAACACCAGCAACCATGGACCGGGGTGAGCCGCGAGCGCCCCTTGAAAATCCGTCGCCGCGTCGGCGACTTCGGCCAGACGCTTTCCCGTTAGGTCCTGGGTAATGGAGCGAACACGGGCCGCAAGGATTGCGGGTTCATGCGAATCGATCCAGAAAATATTGCTGAAAGCGTTGTGCTTTATATGGCAATAGTCGGCGGCGAGGGCTGACTTTCCATGCCCAGTTTGCCCTATGAGCGCTGAGACTGCTGGACTGCGCCCATCCGGATCGCGTCCTTTCTCCGCTATTGTGTCGAGCTTCTCCAGTAGATCTAGCCGTGGGACGGTAGATCGGAAGGACGGGATCCCCGCGGTTGGGACTCCCCAATCGAAAGCGCCGGCGGCTTCCGCCAACTCCCTATCGGGCATTGTAAGTACTTCAATAACTTGAAGAGCGCTCATTCGCCGCCCCGCCTCGCCAGCGGCCGCGCTGAAAATCCGATAAAGCAACACGACTGCGACGATTCGGCAAGTCACCGTTCCTTGGCTCTTGTTGTTCTCCGCGCGAAACTTCTTGATGAGATCAACAAGGGAGTCGGTCAGTTCACCGATCGTTCTCGAGTCGACGGCAATGACTTCGTTGGCACGTCCATCCTGAACGTCGATCGCGCCGTATTCGGTCTGCCGACCGTTCTCGCGTACGACCTGATACGTTGCCTGCATTCCCGGTGACAGCGGACGATTCGTCGATAGTCGAATGCTCGGCGCTCGGTTGTCGTTCAGCGCCTCAAACACTCCCTTCGCTTCGGAGGGCGTAAGCGCACGCCCGCGGCGAGTGGCTTTAACCTGAGTCCTAACCCATATGGTTTCGTCGACCTCTATCGCGTAGTCGACGATGTCGTCGTCATCTGCCGAGTTCCCAAGTGACGCTGATTCGATGTGGAGCGCCGTTGAGCCGACCTTGTCGAAATTGTTCCGAAGGTGATTTAAGAACGTTTCGGCGGTTGTCACGAATTGAAATACGAAGCCATATGCGGCATTGGTGCCGCCGTCAGTCGACGTCATATGCCCCCCCTTGTTGCCCACCGTCGTCTGCTTTGGACAGCGCCTCCGAAGTTAACAGGGCGGTGCGACAAAATCGCCTAGTATCTGCGCAACCGTGGGCAGGGCTGCTGCGTCTAACCCAACTTGGAAGAAATTGAGCGAGAAGCGCTCCGAGCCGAGGGGCTCGATCCCGACAATCCCGAGGTGCTCGCGGCGATTGACTTAGTCCGCTGGGAACTACAACTATTCGCGGATGATTTCGGGCTCACCAGAGCCCAGGTCTACACCCCGTATTCCATCCTCAGCCATCGCAGCGAACACCCTCTGCCAGTCGGCAGCCGGCCCGCGGGCGTTCATCTGCTGCGTGAGTGTGCCGAGGTCTCCGAGGTGCCGACATCCCTGACCGGATAAACCCAGGCAGCTTCTTTCCAGCCCCACAGCCCGTCTTCCGGCTACCCGGTCCGCGAGCGGCGTGTCTACTACGCCGACATCGCCTGATGCCGCGCCCGTCAGCTGCCGGTAACGAGGGGTTCGGCGGCGTACGGACTGGGTGGAATAGCGCACCGCACCGCGCGGTTACACCCTGCGACGGTGCCGGGCATGCCCCGGGCCCCAACTCAGAACCGTCGCTTCGAGCGACCACTTGCCGAGAGGCGCAGCCGGCACCGTCCCCCACATTTTCACCGCCGAAGGTGCGTCACCTGCCAGGTGTAGCACATGTGCTACCTTGAGGTCGTGGACGCTATCGGACTGCGCGAGTTGCGGCAGAACGCGTCCGAGCTCATCCGGCGCGTCGAGGCCGGCGAATCCCTCACTGTGACGGTGGCCGGCCGCCCAGCGGCGCTGCTGGTCCCGGCGGCCACGCGCGCCTGGCGGCAGTGGGCCGACATCAGTGACCTGTTCTCTGGCGTCGCCGACCCTGACTGGGAAGCCGACCGCGAACTCATCTCGGAGGACATGCGCGACCCGTGGGCGCCACAGTGAGAGCGATCCTGGACACCAGCGTCGTGCTGGCACCCGACGTCGGGTCCCTCGAGGGTGAGCTGGCGATCAGCGCAATCACCATGGCGGAACTGCACTTCGGTGTGCTGATCGCCAAACAACCGCGGCAACGCGCCGAACGCCTGCGCCGTCTGCTCGTCCTTCAGCGCGCCTTCGACCCGCTGCCGGTGGACGGCGCCGTGGCCGCCAGTTACGGGCAGATTGCCGCAGCGGTCGCTGATGCCGGTCGCCAACCGCGGGCCCGATCGATGGATCTGCTGATCGCTGCGACAGCCCATGCGCACACCGCGCGGCTCTACACCCGCAACGCTGCCGACTTCGGCGGTCTCGACGATCTGGTCGAGGTCATCACCGTCTGAGTCACCAGGTATCGACGAACCTGGCGCGCTGTTCTCCGATATGCCCTGCGGCCAACGTCGCAGCGATGACGCCGCGGGTCTCGGCCGGGTCGATCACGTCGTCGATCTCGAAGAGCATCGCCGCGTTGAGCGCCTTGGCATTGTCCTGCGCCGCGGCCGTCGCCGCGGCCACCCGCTGCTCGCGTTCGGCGACGTCGGATATCGCCTCGAGTTCCTTGCGCATGCCCAGGCGCACCGCGCCCTCGAGGCCCATCGGGCCCAGGTGCGCTCCCGGCCACGCCAGCGTCAGCACCGGTTCGTGCAGGCTGCCGCCGGCCATCGCCTGCGCACCCAACCCGTAGCCGCGCCGCAGGATCACCGCCACCATCGGCACCCGTAATGCCGCGCCGGCCACCAGCATTCGCGATGCCCGGCGCACCAGAGACTCTGCCTCGGCGGCCGGGCCGACCATGTAGCCGGGGCAGTCGATCAGGGATACGACCGGCAACCCGAACGCGTCACACAGCTGCAGCAGCCGGGCGGCCTTGTCCGAGGCGGCCGCGGTGATCGCGCCGGCGGTGAAGCGGGTGTCGTTGGCGATGATGCCCACGGCGCGGCCCTCGATACGCGCCAGCGCGGTCACCATTTCCCGGGCGAACCGGGACCGCAGGAACGTCACCGACCCCTCGTCGGCCAGTGTCTCGATGATCGGGGCGACGTCGTAGGCGCGCCGCGCCCGTTCGGGTATCGCGTCGCGCAGCGGCGTCTGATCCGGCGCGGTCCATGAAGTCAGCCGCCCCTGGAAGTAACCCATCAGGGTCTTCGTCACCGCGACGGCCTCGGCCTCATTAGCGACCACGACGTCGACGTTGCCGTTGGGTTCCTGCACCGACATCGGCCCGACGTCGTCGGGCGCCACCTCACCGAGCCCGCCACCGGCGATCATCGCCGGCCCACCCATGCCCAGCGACGCGTTCTTCGTCGCGACGATCAGATCCGACGCGCCGGCGATGACGGCATTGCCGGCGAAGCAGCGGCCGTGCACCACGGCGATGCGCGGCACCACCCCGGACAGCTTGGCCCACAACGCGAAGGCCCGGGTGTCCAGCGCGGACACCACGGGATAGTCGGTGTCGCCCGGCCGACCACCGCCGCCCTCGGCGAAGAACACCGTGGGCAACCGCATCCGCTCGATCAGCTCGAACAACCGGTCCTTCTTGCGGTGTCCCAGCGCGCCCTGGGTGCCGGCCAGCACCGTGTAGTCGTACGACAGCACCGCGCAGGCGCTGGCTTCGGCGCCGAACTCGTCGCCGTTGATGCGGGCGGTGCCGGCGACCAGCCCGTCGGCCGGGGTGCGCGCGATGAGGTCGTCGACGTCGCGGCGCATGCGCTGCGGGGCGATGGCGAAGCGGCCGTATTCGACGAACGAGCCGGGGTCGACGAGGTCGGCCACGTTCTCCCGCGCGGTGCGCCCGCCGCGCTCGTGCCGTCGGCTCACCGCGTCCGGGCGGGCGGCGTCCTCGGTCAGCTCCCGGCGGCGCCGCAGCTCGGTCAGATCGTTGCGCTCAGCCATCGAGATGCGCGATGGCGGTGGCGATCTCGTCGACGATCTTGTCGACCTGGGCGGGGTCGTAGCCACGCTTGCCGAGCTTGGGTTTGTTGAACCGCATGCCGCGCACGTCGTCGGCCGACAGATGCCCGCGACCGTCGAGGCGGCGGGCGGCCAGCGCCAGGAAGTCGTTGACGGACTTCTCGTCGTAGCCGCGTTTGCCGAACGCCGGCTTCTCGAAGGTGATGTTGCGCAGATCCTCAGCTCGCATGACGCCGTCGCCCATGGAGCCTGACTCTAGCCCCGGCGATGAGGGGCCTCCTCGGGTTCGCGCCCCACTGGCTACGACTTACCTTCGCTGAGGCTCTGGTGGGACAACGGGTCACCCCGGTCGCCCGGCGATGCCGTCGATGAGCCGCGCGGACACCGCGTCCATCTCCGCGCGGGCCTGCTGCTGATCCTCGGCGCGCGAGACGAACAACGCGGCCTCGTCGAGTGCACCGAGCAGCACGTGCGCGGTCGGGCGCAACGGCTGCTCGGGAATCGCGCCCTCCGCGACGGCCTGGGCGAGCATCGCCTCGATCACCCCCAGTCCGTACTTCGCCCCCACCTCGCGCCAGGCGTCCCAGCCCAGTGCCGCCGGCGCGTCGATCAGCACGATCTGTTGGACGTCGGGCGCCGAGCAGACCTCCAGGAACAGCCGCGCCCCCAACCGCATCGCGGCCAGCGAGTCGGGTGGCTGCGCGGCGGCGATGCGCTCGGCGACCTCGGCGACCACCGTGCGCTCAACGTCCTCGTACACGGCGGTGAACAGCGCTGTCTTGTCGGCGAATTGGTGATACAGCGCTCCCCGAGTGACACCCGCCGCGGCGGCGATGGCCTGGGTGGACACATTGGCGAAACCCTGCTCGGCGAACAGCGCCCGTGCCGCGTCGATCAAGACGGCGCGGGTGGCGGCGGTGCGCTCGGCCTGCGTCCGGCGGGTGCGGCGGCCATTGACTTCCATACAGTCTGCACGTAACTTTCATACACAGTGTTTGTAAGTTCCCCGGAAAGGATAGCGGCCATGCCGCAGCTCGTGCTCCCCCCGGCCACGATCGACTACCGAGTGATCGGGCCAGACACCTCGCCCCACCCGCCGGTGGTGTTCGTTCACGGCATCCTCGTCGACAACCGACTGTGGACCGCCGCCGCCGAGACGCTCGCCGAGCAGGGCTACCGCTGCTACCTGCCGAACCTGCCGCTGGGCTCCCACACCATCCCGGTCACGGATACTGCGGTGCTGTCACCGTCGGGGATGGCCGACCTGGTCCATGACTTCATCACCGAGCTGGGCCTGCAGGACGTGACGCTGGTCGGCAACGACACCGGCGGCGGCATCTGCCAGCTGGTCGTCGACGCACACCCCGAACGCATCGGCCGCATGGTGCTGACCAATTGCGATGCGTTCGAACAGTTTCCGCCGTTCCCGTTCACGCTGGTGTTCGCGCTGCTGCGCGGCCCCCGGTCGATCAAAGTACTGGCCGAGCAGCTGCGGCTGCGTCCGCTGCGCCACTCTCCGCTGGGCTACGGCCTGCTGATGACCCGCCCCGACCCGCACCTGACCGACTCATGGTTGGCGCCGGCGCGCCGCGACGTCCGCGTCCGGCGCGATCTCGCCACGCTGCTGCGCGCGGTGGCGGCCACCGACCTCACCGACGTCGGGACGCGATTGCACCGGTTCACCAAGCCGGCCACGCTGGTGTGGGGTCAACGCGACCGGTGCTTCACCCCGGAGCTCGGGCGTCGTCTGGCCCAGGCGTTCCCCGCGTCGACGCTCGTCGCCGTGCCCGACGCGACGACGTTCGTCGCGCTGGACAACCCGGCCGCGGTGGTACAGGCCGTCGCCGACATCACGGCCGCCAACACATCCCCCTGAGGACGTTATCCACAGGCCGTCTCACGAGGGCCGCGGATCGTCGGTGCCCGGTCCTAGCTTGAGTCCATGACGAACTGGATCAACACGGTCAGCCGCGACCATGTCGAACGCGGCGTGCAAGGCGGGTTCACGCAGGCCAACCACGGCAAGCCGCACATGCTGGCCAAGATGGCCCGCGGCGACTGGATTGCCTTCTACTCACCGCGCACGGTCTACCCCGACGGCCCGCCGCTGCAGGCGTTCACCGCGATCGGGCAGATCACCGACGACGAGCCGTACCAGGCCGAGGTGTCTCCGGACTTCACGCCGTGGCGGCGCAAGGTCGACTTCCTCGACTGCGTGGAAACCCCGATCCGGCCGCTGCTCGAGCGGCTGGACTTCATCGAGGACAAGTCCCGCTGGGGGTTCAAGTTCCGCTTCGGGGTGTTCCGCATCGATGACCACGACCTCGACGTGCTGCGATCGGCCATGCTGCCGCCCATCGGGGAGGTTACTGTGGACACGTGAGCAACACCGACACCGCGCCTGACGAAGTCGATTGTGCGCCATCGTCATTCACCGGTGTCCTGCATCCCCGCGACGTGCCGTTGGGTGGGCCGCGCGCCATCCGGGTGCGCCGGACACTGCCGCAGCGGGAACGCTCGCTGATCGGGGCGTGGTGTTTCGTCGACCACTACGGCCCGCACGACCAGCGCGGCGGCTCCGGCATGGACGTGCCGCCCCATCCGCACACCGGTCTGCAGACGGTCAGCTGGTTGTTCAGCGGCCTGGTCGAGCATCGCGACTCCGCCGGCGTGCACGCCATGGTGCGACCGGGTGAACTGAACCTGATGACGGCCGGGGCGGGCATCTGCCACTCCGAGGTGTCGGTGACGACGGCGCCGGGTGACGCGGTGCTGCACGGCGTGCAGCTCTGGGTTGCGTTGCCGCACGCTGACCGCGACACCGCGCGCGATTTCGCGCACTACACCCCCGAGTCCGGCGCGGCAGGCGACGGTGTGACCGCGCGGGTGTTCCTCGGTGAGCTCGCCGGCCAGCGCTCCCCGGTGCGGACGTTCACCCCCCTGCTCGGTGCCCAGCTGGACCTCGAGGCGGGCGCGCAGGTGCACCTTGACGTCGACCCGGGCTTCGAACACGGCGTCCTCGTCGACCAAGGGGATGTCGAGGCGTGCGGCGCGCGACTGCACGTGGCCGACCTGGCCTACCAGGAGCCGGGCCGGCAGCGGCTGCACTTGGCCAATCGCGGTTCGACGCCGGCGCGGGTCCTGGTGCTGGGCGGCACCCCGTTCGGCGAGGAGCTGGTCATGTGGTGGAACTTCGTCGGCCGCAGCCACGACGAGATCGCCGCCTACCGCGAGCAATGGCAGAGCCACGACGCCCGGTTCGGCGCCGTCGACGGCTACCGCGGTTCGCTGGACCGATTGCCCGCGCCCCCGCTGCCCAACGGCAGGCTGCGTCCGCGGGCCAATCCGGGGGTATCGCGCGCCTACCCGGGGGTATAGAGAACAAATGACCACCACCGACCGGACCGGTGCGCCCACTCAGGTCAGCGAGCAGGGCGACCGCTTCACCATCTCGATCGACGGCCGCATCGTCGGCATCGCCGACTTCATCGACCGCGACGGCCGGCGCGTCTTCCCACACACCGAGGTCAACCCGCAGTTCCAGGGCCGCGGGCTGGCCACCATCCTGGTGCGCGCAGCGCTGGAGGCCACCCGCCCCACTGGGCTGCGGGTGGTGCCGCACTGCTGGATGGTCGCGGAGTTCATCGACAAGAATCCGGAATTCGCTGATCTGCTCGACCGCTCGAGTGGGTAGCCAGAACCCATGACCACGACCGACAAGACCGGTGCCCCCACCGAAGTCACCCAGCAGTCCGACCGGTTCACCATCAGCGCCGACGGCGAGCAGGCCGGATTCACCGAGTTCCTCGACCGCGACGGCCAGCGCATCTTCCCGCACACCGAAGTCGACGAGAAATTCGAAGGCCGGGGCCTGGGCACCATTCTGGTGCGCCAGGCGTTGGAAGCCACCCGCGACGCCGGATTACGCATCGTGCCGGTGTGCCCGATGGTTGCCGCGTTCATCGACAAGAACACCGAATTCGGTGACATCACCGACCCGGTGACCGACGAGGCCAAGCAGGTGGCGTCGCAGCGTTAGCGGGCCAGGTCCTCGTCAACGATCAGCATCGGGCCACGCACCGCGCCACCCGTCCAGCGTCTGCACCACGTCACCGGTCGTGATCTGTGAGGGCCGACGACCGGCCCGCCGCAGCCATTCCGCGATCGATGGCCGCGCGACTATGCGCGCCGCCTCACGGCGCAGCAGCTCCGGGACGCTGATTCCTTCTTCGCCGGCTCGGCGCACCAAACCCGCATACACCTCATCGTCGATGTCACGGATTCGCACCGTCTTAGGCATGCTTGCAGCATGACATGCACAGGCGCATGACTGCAGGTCAAACGGCCTTTTGGCCTAGAGGTACTGGGCGGTGCTGCCGGAGATCGGCATGCCGTCCATGCCCAGCTTGCGGTGATCCCAGCTGCGCAGCCGCGACGGGACCACGCGCACACAGATGCGGTTGTTCATCATCTGGTCGACGAAGGGCCGCATCTCCTCGGTGTAGGGGCCGGTGTAGCGCTCCCACACGCTGATGCCGACCCGCAGATTCGTCTCCGGATCGTCGTGGATTTCGGCCGTCCCGTCGATCGACACGCCGCGCAGCGTGTCGTAGGACAAGCCGTCCTCGATCATCACGGTGATGGTCGGGTCGCGACGCAGATTGACCGCCTTCTGCGACTTGGCCTTGGTTTCGAACCAGATCTCGCCGTCGATCACGGCGTACCACATGGCCACCAGGTGCGGCCGGCCGCTGGGAAGCACGGTGGCCATCGTGGCGGTGCGGCTGCGTTCGATGAATTCGGCGATCTCGCCGTCGGTCATGACGATCTTGGCGCGTTCGTTCTTGCCCACCCGTCGATACTGGCAGTGCCGCGAACCCGCCCGTCACAGAGGCCCGCGTTTCGAACACACTTGCGATGGGCATTCGGGTGGGCATGAGCGAAGACATCACCCAGGCCCCACAGGAGAACGCCGCGAAGGACACCTCGCAGTGGGTGACCGGCGACGAGCCGATGACGGGCGCACAGCGCAGTTACCTGCACACGTTGGCCCAGGAAGCCGGCGCCGAGGTGTCCGATGACCTGACCAAGGCGCAGGCTTCCGAGATGATCGACGAACTGCAGCAGCAGACCGGGCGCGGCGAGTGACCCGCTGCGTCCACACCCGATGGCGCACCGAAACCGGCTGGGGTATAGGCCCTGATCTGACCGCCGCGAGTGATTCCTAGGTCCACACCCGATCGCGGAACCGCCAGGCGCTGTCGCGCAGGAACTGCTCCAGCGTGCCCGGCGGCCGGTCCAGCAGGCTCTGCACGTCGGTGGTGATCTGCTGGTTGGCCCCGAATCGGGTCAGGGTGTAGACCGCGGCCATGAACCCGACGGTGTCCCACCCGACGCCGCGTCCGCGCAGCCGGCGCGCGAACGCGATCAGGTTGGGGTCGGTGTAGCGGACGCGATACCCCAGCGCGGCGCTGAGTTCGTCGGCCACCTCGGCCATGCGCCACCGGCGCGGACCACTGAGATGGTGCACCACGTTGCGGTGCCGGTCCGGATCGTCGAGGACGGCGGCGGCCACCGCCGCAGCGTCGCGGGCGTCCAGAAACGCGGTGGCGCCGCGGCCGGCGGGGATGAACAGTTCACGGTGCTCGGTGATGTCGGTGCCGTGGGTGGAGATGGCGCGGTGCAGGTTCTGCATGAAGAACCCGCACCGCAGCACGGTCCACGCCATTCGGCTCTCCCGCAGCGCCTTTTCGACCGTGTGGTGCGGGATGAAGCGGGCCCGGTCCGCACCGAACACCGACACGTACACCACGTGCCGGCAGCCCGCCTGCTGCGCGGCCTGCACGAACGGCACCAGCGCCGCCCGGGCAGCCTTGTTGCCCGGCAGCGGGAACAGCAGAAACAGCGACTGCACCCTGTCGAGGGCCGCCGCCCAGGTGTCACGGTCGAAGAAGTCGAAGCGCACCGCCTCGGCCCCGTTCACGTGAACCGGGTGCCGGCTGGCCACCCGCCACGCACGGGGGGCGTCGTCACGGGCGAGTAGCTGCACCAGCTCGGCGCCGACGTTGCCCGAGGGCCCGGTGACCACCAGCATGCCGCGCCCGCTCAGTAGAACGACACCGGCGGCAGCGCCCGGATGTTGCCGCCGCTGTGCCTGGCCGAAAACCGCACCGGCCCATCGCGCGGCGGGCCCAGCGTCAGCTCACCCACCGGGCGGAACTGGCCGACCGGCGCACTGACCTGGAAACTGAGCCGGTCACCGGTTCCGAAGCGGACATCCGGGCCGGTGGTGGGCGGGCGGACACCGAACAGCAGCGGCGTGAACCCGACGAGGTAGAGCCACAGCGACGAGTAGAGCGGGGCGACCGGATCAGCCGGCAGCACCGCGTGATGCAGGGGCGCACCGTCCCCGGACGACGCCAGCAGGAAGTCCTGGTCTTTTCCCGGCCCGTAGGCGTCCGCGATCTTGATGCACAACCCGCGCGCGGCCGACCCCGGGGTGTCGGGGCCGACCTGCACGACGGCGTCGTGGGAGCTGCCCGGCCGCAGCAGCGTCGCCGAACCCGGCACATCGGCGCCATCATCGATGGTCAACGTCGCGGTGAACGTCTCGCCGGCGGCGAACAGGTCACCGGTCTGGGCGATCAGGGCCCCGGCGGTCGCCTGCACCGCCTGCAGCCCGCTGCCCAGGGTGACTCCCTCTGCGATACGCATGCTTTCGTTCATACCCGCGGGCGGGGGCGTCCGTCACCCGGTCACACGGTCAGCGGTCGGTGAGCGTCGCCTCGAAGGCCACCCGGTCGCCGCGGTAGAGCGCACGCACCACCTCGATCGGCGCCCCGGCGGTGTCCACGGAGCGGCGGTTGAGCAGCAGCATGGGCATCGCGGTGGTGGATTCGAGCAGAGCTGCCTCCCGTGGCGACGGCAGCACCGTCTCGATGCGTTCGGTGGCCTGGCCGAACACCACCCCGCGGGCGCGCAACGCCGCGTACAACGATGTCGTCGGGTCGAAGTCGTCGGCCAGGTCGGCGAACCGGTGCCGCGGCAGATACGTGCTCTCCAGCCCGATCCGTACGCCGTCGGCCAGCAGCACCCGCTCCAGGTGCATCACGCGGTCCCGCGGTGAAACATCCAGTGCCGCAGCTGTTTCGGCATCAACGGTGACGTCTTCCCATGTCACCAGCAACCGGCCCGGCGACCGGCCCATCCGCTGGGCGCCCTCGGTGTAGGACTGCAGCGACAACGGCTGCACCAACTTCGGGCGCGATACCACCGTCCCGCGACCACGCCGTTCGATGCGGCCCTCCACCAGCAGCTCGTGCACCGCCTGACGCACCGTCTCGCGGGCCACCTGGAACCGGGCGGCCAGTTCCCGCTCGGGCGGGAACGGATCACCTTCGCGCAGGCCGTCGAGGATCTCGTCGAGCCCGGTGCGCACCAGGTACGGCTTCGGCAGGCTCATCGGGCCAGGCGCTGCGCCAGGTCGAGCACGACCTGCACCGGCGCCCCCGGTGCCGCGGGGTCCTTGGCGGCGTCGTCGTAGCGGCGCAGCCGCAACGCGTCCGAATGCCAGGGATGCCCGGCGAAATCGGGATCCACCGCGGCGCCACCCTGCGCGGCCAGCGACGCCAGCGAGGTGGTGCTCAGCGCCGTGGCATAGCCGGGGTCGACGGCGGCGAGGTGGCGTTTGGCGGCGACATGCGCGCCGGCCAACCAGCCGGCCCGCGCACCGAACCGGGCGGTGATCCAGTCGCGGGCGATCCCGGAGTGGTCGTCGACGCCGGGGCCGCCCAGCAGCGGGCTGTGCCCGATGTCGTGCAGCGCTGCGGCCAGGATCAGTTCGTCGTCGGCGCCGTCGGCGATGGCGCACGCCGCGGCCTGCAGCGCATGGTCCCATTCGTCGACGGCGGTCTCGTCCCACACCCCGCGCAGCGAGTCCAGCAGGGCCGCGGTCTCGGCCCGCACGTGTTCGGCTCTGGTCGGCATGGCGCCAACCATACCCCTGATTGGTCTATACCAATTGTTCACCGGGTGTTCCGCGGCCCCACATCGCACCATTGCGGTGCCGACGCTCACGCCCGGTTGTCTCAACCCTCATGCGGGTCACCATCATCGGCGGCGGAATCCTCGGCACCGCCCACGCCTGGCAGGCGGTGCGCCGCGGCCACGAGGTCACCCAGCTCGACCGCGAGGTCGAGGCGCGCGGAGCCACCGTGCGCAACTTCGGGCTGGTCTGGGTGTCCGGGCGCTCGTCGGGAGAACTCGACGCCAGCCTGCGCTCGCGCACCCTGTGGGAGGAACTCGGCGCCGAGGTGCCCGGGATCGGGTTCCGTCCCTGCGGGTCGCTGACGCTGCTGCGCACCCCCGCCGAGGTGGCGGTCGCCGAGGAGGTCTGCACCCGCGCCGACACCGGCCGCCGCGGATTCCGGCTGCTCGAACCGGGCGAGGCGCGGCGCATCAACCCGTCGCTGCGCGGCAAATTCCTTGCTGCGCTGCACTGTTCGCGCGACGGTGCGGTCGAGTCCCGCCAGGCGCTACCCGCGATCCGGGCGGCACTGCAGACCAGCGGACGCTACACGTTCGTCCCCGGCGCCGAGGCCCGCACCGTCACCGGCACCCGCGTCGTCGACGACCGCGGCGACAGTCACGACGGCGACGTGGTGATCGTCTGCGCCGGCGCCGCCCACGGCGGTCTGGTCGCCGAACTCGCCGGCCCGCTGCCGGTGCGCCGGGTCCGGCTGCAGATGATGCAGACCGCCCCACTCGACGAGCCCCTGACCACGGCGATCGCCGACGGCGACAGCCTGCGCTACTACCCCGCCTACGCGGGTAACGCACTGGAAGAGTTGCGGCGCAGCGAACACCAGGACCCGATCGCCGCCGAGCACTGCATGCAGCTGCTGTGCGTGCAGCGCCGGCACGGCGGGCTGACCATCGGCGACACCCACGAGTACCGCGAACCGTTCGCGTTCGACGTCGCCGAGGCGCCCTACACCTACCTCGCCGGTGTCGTCGAGGAGCTGCTCGGCCGCCCCCTGCCGCCCATCCGGCAACGGTGGGCCGGCGTGTACAGCCAGTGCGTGGACCCCGGCCGCCTGGTCTACCGCGCCGAGGTGAGCGACGGCGTGTGGGTGGTGACGGGCCCCGGCGGGCGCGGCATGACCCTGGGGCCGGTCATCGGGGAACACACCGCAGACGAGATCGGACTGTAACTGATGCAGCACAACACCATTCAGCTCGCCGTCATCGATATGGCCGGCACCACCGTCGCCGACGACGGCCTCGTGGTCGAGGCATTCGAGGCCGCGGCCACCGCGGCCGGGTTGCCGGACGAAGGGCCCGACCGCCAGCGGGCCCGCCAGTACGTGCTCGACACGATGGGCCAGTCCAAGATCACGGTCTTCCGCGCGCTGTTCGACGACGAGGCGCGCGCCCAACGCGCCAACGCCGCGTTCGAAGAGGCCTACGCCGCGCTCATCGGCGCCGGCCGCGCGGTCCCGATACCCGGTGCCGCCGAGTCGCTCTCACGCCTGCGCGCCGGCGGCATCCGCGTCGCGCTGACCACGGGCTTCTCCCCCGACACCCAGGCCAAGCTCATCGCGGCACTGGGTTGGCACGACCTCGCCGACCTGGTCCTGGCCCCCGGGCCCGGCGTGCGCGGGCGCCCCTACCCGGACCTGATCCTCACCGCGCTGCTGCGCCTCGGCGCCGACAGCGTGCACGCCGTCGCCGCGCTCGGCGACACCGCCAATGACGTGGAGAGCGCGCTGCGGGCCGGATGCTCCATCGCCGCAGGCACTCTCACCGGCGCCCACGACGAGCGCCAGCTCGTCGCGGCCGGCGCCACCCACGTCGTCTCCTCCGTCACCGACTTCGCCGACCTCCTCCTGAAAGGCTGAACAATGAAACTGCGCACCGCCCTCGCGACCGTCACGGTCGCGGCCCTGGCCACCCTCACCGCCGCCTGCGGCGGAACCGGGACCTCCGGTTCGGGAGACGGCACCACGCTGACGGTGTACAGCGCCGACGGCCTGGCCAGCTGGTACGAGAGCACGTTCCGGCGGTTCACCGACGAAACCGGCATCAACGTCAACCTGGTCGAAGCCGGCTCCGGAGAGGTGGTGTCGCGGGTGGAGAAGGAGCAGTCCAACCCGCAGGCCGACCTGCTGGTGACGCTGCCGCCGTTCATCCAGAAGGCCGCGCAACTCGAGTTGCTGCAACCCAGCGGCGCCGACACCAGCGGCATCGAGAGCGACCAGGTGGGCCCGGATGCGACGTTCGTGCCGATCGTCGACAACGCGCTGAGCTTCATCGCCAACCCGGGCGCCAACCCCCCGCCGGTGACGTGGGACGACCTGCTCAAACCCGAGTTCAAGGGCAAGCTGCAGTACTCCACCCCCGGTCAGGCCGGCGACGGCACCGCGGTGCTGGTGCTGCTGCAGCACCTGCGCGGCAAAGAGGGTGCCATGGAGTACCTGAAAGCGCTGCAGGCCAACAACGTCGGGCCCTCCTCGTCGACCGGCAAGCTGCAGCCCAAGGTCAGCAACGGTGAGCTGCTGGTCGCCAACGGCGACGTGCAGATGAACCTCGCCTCGATCAAAGACGACGGCTCGACCTTCACCATCTTCATCCCCGCCGAGGCCGACGGGACGCGCACCAGCGTCTCGCTGCCCTACGTCGCCGGCGTCACTGCCGGCGCACCACACGCCGAGGAAGCCAAGCAGCTGCTGGCGTTCCTGATCTCCGAGGAAACCCAGAAGACGGTCGAACCCGAAGCGCTGGGGATGCCGGTGCTGGAGTCGCTGAAGTCCGACGGGGCGGCCGAACCCAACACCCCGGCGGCGGTGCTCAACGGTGTCGATGTCTGGGTGCCGGACTGGAACACCGTGCTGGCCGACCTCGACGCCGACCTGGCCGCCTATCAGCAGGCGACCGGCAGCTGAGATGGCCGACACCCGCGTCAGCCAGGCCGGCCTGCGTCAGCGCTCGGCACCCGCCGAACCCGGCAGTCCCGCCATCCTTTTCGACCGGGTCGGGGTCTCCTACGGCCGCGGCCGCAAGCAGACGCATGCGCTGATCGACTTCAACCTGCGGGTGGCCGCCGGGGAGACGGTGGCGCTGCTCGGGCCCAGCGGGTCCGGCAAGTCCACCGCGCTCAACGCGCTGGCCGGGTTCGTCCGCCCCACCTCGGGCCGGGTCCGGCTGGCCGGTCACGACGTCACCGACCTGCCTCCGGCTCGGCGCGGCATCGGCGTCGTGCTGCAGTCCTACGCGCTGTTCCCGCACATGACGGTCGCCGACAACGTCGCGTTCGGATTGCGGGCGCAGAGGACGCCGCGCCACGAGATCGCGCCGCGGGTCGCCGAAGTCCTCGACATGGTGGGCATGTCCGGGTATATGAAGCGGCTGCCCCGCGAGTTGTCCGGCGGCCAGCAGCAGCGCGTCGCGATCGCCCGCGCCCTGGCCATCAGGCCCGCAGTACTGCTTCTCGACGAGCCGCTCGCCGCGCTCGACGCGGCCCTGCGCCAGTCGATGCTCGCCGAACTGCAGCTTCTCAAGGAGGCACTGCCCGACACCGCGATGCTGTACGTCACCCACGACCAGGCCGAGGCGCTGGCGCTGGCGGACCGGATCGTGGTGATGAACGACGCGCGGCTGATGGACGTCGACACCGCCGAGAACCTGTGGAAGCGTCCACCCACCAGCTTCACCGCGGCTTTCCTCGGCGGGGCGAACCTGTTGCCGTGCACGGTGGGCCGGGTGATCGGCAGCTCGGCGCTGGTCACGGTCGGCCCCCGCACCGTCAACGCCGAGGCCCCCGCACCGGCCTTGGGCCACGACGACTGGGGCCCCGGATCGGCGGCGCTGTTGTGCGTGCGTCCGCACGCCTTGCAGATCGTCTCCGCCCGGGAGAAAGATGCGTTCAGCGCCACGGTGAACGCCGCGGTGTGGCGCGGCGCGGTCACGCGGCTGGTGTTGTCGGTGCAGTCGCTGCCCGATGTGCTCGTCGACGTCGACGTGCCCGGCCACACCCCGTTCGAGGTGGGCAGCGTCGTCGGGTTGCGCCTACCCGAACCGGCCGGGGTGCTGGTATCGACGGGAAGCACTCCGTGACAACGGTTCTCGATCGGGATGTGACCACCCCGGCTGATCCGGCTCCGCCGCGGTCGACCGCGTGGCTGTGGGTGCTGCCACCGCTGGCGCTTGTGCTGCTGGTGGTGCTCTACCCGCTGCTACGCGTGTTCTGGGAATCCTCGACCGGGAACTCGTGGGGCGACGTGCTCGGCTCCCAGGTCTTCCGCGACGCGTTGTGGCGCACCGTGGCGATCGCGGCGACGTCGACCGCCGGGTGCCTGGTGCTCGGAACCTTCCTGGCGATCGTGCTGGCGTTCGTGCCGTTCCCCGGTTCAGCCTTGGTGGGCCGCCTGATCGACACCGTGCTGGCGCTACCGTCGTTCCTGATCACCCTGGCGTTCACATTCCTGTACGGCAGCGCCGGGGCGGTCAACGCGGCGATCTCAGCGATCACCGGATCGTCCTCTCCCCTCCTGGATTTCCTCTATACGCCGGCCGGGGTGATCACCGCCGAGATCACGTTCTTCACCCCGTTCGTCGTGCGTCCCCTGCTCGCGGTGTTCGCGTTGATCCCCCGGGCCCAGCTCGACGTCGCGGCCAGCCTCGGCGCGTCACCGCTGACGGTGCTGCGCAGTGTCATCATGCCCGAGGCCTGGCCCGCGCTGGCCGCCGGCGGCAGCCTGGTTCTGTTGTTGACGCTCAACGAGTTCGGCATCGTGCTGTTCACCGGCGCCAAAGGGGTGATCACGCTGCCGGTGCTGATCTACACCCGCGGCATCGTCACCTTCGACCTGCCCGGCGCAGCGGTGATCGCGACCGTGCAGGTGGTGCTCTCGCTGCTGCTCTACGGCCTCTACCGGGTGATCTTCGCCCGGCTGACGGCGAGATAGGGGTTCCGAATGTTGCTGTGGAGTCCCCGCAGTCGCGCGGTCGTGCTCACGGTGTTCGCGCTCGTCGTCGCCGTGGTGTTCGTGCTGCCGCTGGGCACGGTCGTGCTGGCCGGGCTGGCCGGGTCCTGGACCGGTCCGCTGCCGTCGAACCTGGGCTTGACCCGGTTCGGCACCGCGCTGTCCGGTGAGGATCTGGCGAGTCTGTCGGTGAGCCTGCAGACCGCGTTCCTGGCCGGCGGCATCGCGCTGATCGTCGGGACGTGGGCGGCGCTGGCGGCCCGCGAAGCACCGGATTGGCTGCGGCGCATCACCGATGCCGTCTTCCACCTGCCCATCGCGGTGCCCTCGGTGGCGATCGGGCTGGGGCTGCTGATCGCGTTCAACTCGCGGCCGCTGCTGCTGGGCGGCACCCGGTGGATCGTCGTCCTCGCCCACACCGTGCTCGTGTTGGCGTTCGCGTTCAGCGCGGTCTCCGCGGCGCTCGATCGCCTCGACCCGGCCTACCGGCAGGCCGCCGAGTCACTGGGCGCGGGCCCGGTCCGGGTGCTGACGCGGATCACGCTGCCGCTGCTGCTACCCGCGCTCGGTGCGGCGGCCGGGCTGGCGGTGGCCCTGTCCATGGGTGAACTCGGCGCGACGGTGATGGTGTACCCGGCGACATGGAAGACGTTGCCGGTCACCATCTTCGGGCTCACCGACCGCGGCCAGGTGTTCCAGGCCGCCGCCAGCACCACGCTGCTGCTCGCGGTGACGCTGCTGGCCCTGATCGTGCTCGGCCGCATCCGGGGGCGCGCCGCGCTGCGGTGACTCAGGTCTTGCTGCCGACCGGCGCAGGCCGGCTCCAGATGTCACCGAACAGATGCCCGGGAAGGTCTGCTTCTTCGGCGATGAAGACCGGGTCGGCGCCCGCGTCGGACTGCTGGTGGAAATCCTTGATCGCGGCGAACGCCCACTTGCCCAGCAGCACGATCGCGACCAGGTTGACCAGCGCCATCAACCCCATCGCCACATCGGCCAGCGCCCACACCGCGGTCAACTTCGACACCCCGCCCACGCCGATCGCCATCAACACGAAAACCCGGAACACGTTGATGGTCTTGCGGCCGGCGCCGAGGAAGAACAGGTTGATCTCGGCGTAGACGTAGTTGCCCAGCACCGACGAGAACGCGAAGACGAACACCAGCACCGTCATCAACGACACCGTCCACGTGCCGAGGCTGTCGGCGATCGCCGCCTGGGTCAGGGTGGCGCCTTCCACCCGGGTCGGCGTCGCCGGGTCGTAGATGCTGGGCCCGGACACCAGGATGATGAACGCGGTTGCGGTGCAGATGATCATCGTGTCGACGAACACGCCCAGCGACTGGATCAGACCCTGCTTCACCGGGTGCGACACCGTCGCCGTGGCTGCCACGTTGGGCACGCTGCCCATTCCGGCCTCGTTGGAGAACAGCCCGCGTTTGACACCGTTGAGCAGCGCCGCGGCGATGCCGCCCGCGAAACCGCCGGCCAGTTCGGTCAACCCGAAGGCGCCACCGACGATCTGGACCAGCACCTCCGGCAGGTAGCTGATGTTGAGAGCGACGATCACCAGTGCCAGCAGCGCATACACCACCGCCATCAGCGGCAGCACGATCTCGGCGACCTGGGCCACCCGACGCACCCCGCCGAACAGCACCGGTGCGGCCAGGATGACCAGCCCGGCGGTGATCCACCGGACGTCGATGGCGTAGGCGCCGTTGACGACGTCGCTGATCGCGTTGGCCTGCACCATATTGAACGCGATCCCGAACGTGAAGATCAGCAGGATCGCGAAGACGACGCCGCCGGCCCGTGAGCCGAGTCCGCGCTGGATGTAATAGGCCGGGCCGCCGCGGAACGATCCGTCGTCGGCGCGGACCTTGAAGATCTGGCCGAGGGTGGCCTCGATCAGCGCGGTGGCCATGCCGATCGCGGCGACGACCCACATCCAGAAGATCGCACCCGGCCCGCCGACCGTCAGCGCGATGGCGACCCCGGCGATGTTGCCGGTGCCGACGCGGGAAGCCAGGCCGACGCAGAACGCTTGGAACGGCGACACCCCGTCACAGTGGGTGCGGGAGTGGAACAGCTGGCCGATCATCCGCCTGAAATAACGCACCTGGATGAAGCGGGTGCGGATCGTGAAGTAGAGGCCCACCCCGACCAGAAGGTAGACGAGGATGTAGCTGTACAGCAGGTCGCTGACAGGGTTGATCAGGTGCTCCTGGATGAACTCCACGACCGCTCCCGGTGTCTCGTCGGTGAATCAGTCGTGCCATCGTGTCATCCCGGCGCCGGGGCCGCGCGACATTGCCGTCGGATTCCCGAATGACGCGGTGGCACAGCGGCGTCACCCGTCAACCGGGCCACTGGTCGCGCGGTGCTGCCACATCGGGTCGTGCACCCGTGCTCAGCGGCCGTTTCGCTCCCGGTGCTTGCACCCCGGCCAGCAGCACGGCCGGCGCTTGCCCTCTTCGAGTTCCTCCTGGGTGCGGCGGATGCGGCGTTCGCGCGTCTTCTGCTGCTTGGCGTCCTCCACCCAGCAGATGAACTCGTTGCGGGCCAGCGGCGTGATGTCCTGCCACGCCGCCAGCGCGGTGTCGTTGCCACTCAACGCGGCCCGCAGATCGGCAGGCAGTTCGTGCACCACTCCACCTGGAACCGGTTGGCTGCCCATACCGGGCAGGATATCGGCTACCGCCTGGCTCCTTCGAG
>Ga0208330_1000365_pt1 | contig 22081 bp, 27 predicted proteins | sample DeeseametaMP1896_FD_184180 | JGI IMG/M metagenome (GOLD analysis project Ga0208330, IMG submission 184180) | Marine microbial communities from the Deep Pacific Ocean - MP1896 (SPAdes) | ecosystem: Environmental > Aquatic > Marine > Oceanic | place: East of Hawaii, North Pacific Ocean | collected... | reverse complement strand
GACAGCCGCCCGGCGAACGGCACGAAAACCATCATCGCCAGCATGCCGATGATCGGAACCACCAGCGACATGTCGGTCGACAGCCCGATGCCCTGCTCGAGATAGGTCGGCATGTAGGACAGCAGCGTGTAGTTGACGACGTTGAGCGCGACCACCAGGCCGCCGAGCTTCAGGATCGGAGACCAGTAGCGGGTGATGAGATCCTTGAACTCCGACCCGATGTTCGCCTCTTCCTTGCCCTGCTCCTCCAGCTCCTTGAACACCGGGGTGTCCTCGAGCTTGGTCCTCAGATAGATGCCGACGATGCCCAGCGGCGCGGCGATCAGGAACGGGATGCGCCAGCCCCAGCTGCCCATCTGGTCGTCGTTGAGCACCAGTGAGAAGCCCAGCATCAGCAGAGCGCCGGCCGAGAACCCGGCCAGCGTGCCGAATTCCAGGAAGCTGCCCATGAATCCGCGGCGGCGCGGCGGCGCGTACTCGGCCATGAACGTGGCGGCACCGCCATACTCACCACCGGTTGAGAAGCCCTGGATCATCCGCAGGCCGATCATCAGCACCGGTGCCCAGAAGCCGATCATGTCGTAGGTCGGCACCAGGCCGACACAGAAGGTCGCCGAGGCCATCAACACGATCGTGATGGCCAGGATCTGGCGGCGGCCGAGCCGGTCACCGAGCGGGCCCCACACGAACCCGCCCAGCGGGCGGACCAGGAAGGACACCGCGAACGTCATCAACGCAAAGAGCGTCGCCTCGGTGGTGTCGCCGGGGAAGATGGCCGCCGAGATGTAGGTGACGCCGTAGGCGTAAAGGCCGTAGTCGAACCATTCGGTCGCGTTACCGATCGCCGAGGCGGCGATGGCCTTCTTCAGTACCCCGGGCGGGGCTTCGTCGGCGGCGTCGGCGGTCGGGGACCTGTCGGGGCTACTCATGGGAAGCCTTCCTCAAATCAGGGTCGGCGTCGGAAGGCTGCTCCGCTGCAACGCCCGCGAGGGGACTCATTCCCGATCCGACACCCCAGGGTCAGCGGCTACTCAGTCAGCACACCGCTGACGCGGCAAGGGCTTTCTGTTATTTGGCTGTGAACACCGGCACCGCGAACGACCTGTTCACGACTCCGACCCTGGCGGCTTACCCACAAGATCAGATCAGGAAACCCGGAGATTTCTGGGAATTCTTCAGCTCAGCTGGAGGGGCATTCGTCGAACGCCGGACGCTCCACCTTCAGCGTCACCGAGTACTTCGCCGTTTCGGCGCCGGGCGCGGGCGACTGCCCGCACACCATCCAGTTCTCGTCGTTGTAGACCGCCAGGTGACCGGCGTCGACGTAGTTGACCTTCACCTGCTTGCCGCCCGTGGCCGACAGGATGGACTGCAGCGCAGGGTGCAGGATCATGCCCTTCACATCCGGCATCTCCCAGGTGGACTGGGTGCCGCCGGCGGCAGGATCGCCCTTGGCGGCCATCGCCGGGCTCGCGGTCACCACCGCACCCACCACGCACACCGCCGACACCGCCGCGACCAGGTTCTTGTTCATCGTCTGCCCATCCCTTTCAGGGAGTAAGAGAAGCTCATTGCCTTGACTGAAGCTCACTGCCGCGCCACGCTGCCCAGCACGCTTGTGATCTTGAGATTAAGGCCGCGACCAGCAAAAAGCCGGTGGCCCCAGCGAACCGACAGGAAGCCCCCAGCGGTCCACCAGCCACGCGGTGAGCGTGCTCACTTTCGGCAGCGGCACCGCAGGTCCCGGGCCTCGGATCCGCACGGCCCCGACGGTAGGCTGGGCGCGTGCCGTTACCGCCTGATCCCAGCCCCGCCCTGCAGTCCTACGCCCACCCGGAACGACTGGTCACCGCCGACTGGCTGTCCGGCAACCTCGGCCGACCCGGCCTGGTCATCGTCGAGTCCGACGAGGATGTGCTGCTCTACGACACCGGCCATATCCCCGGAGCAGTCAAGATCGACTGGCACACCGACCTGAACGACCCCGAGGTGCGCGACTACATCACCGGCGAGCAGTTCGCCGAGCTGATGAACCGCAAAGGCATCTCCCGCGAGGACACCGTCGTCATCTACGGCGACAAGAGCAACTGGTGGGCCGCCTACGCCCTGTGGGTGTTCACGCTGTTCGGCCACCCCGACGTGCGCCTGCTCGACGGCGGACGCAACCTGTGGATCTCCGACGGCCGCGACACCACCCTCGACGTGCCGTCCAAGCAGACCACCGGCTACCCGGTCGTCGAACGCAACGACGCCCCGATCCGTGCGTTCAAAGAAGACGTGCTCGCCATCCTGGGCAAGCAGCCCCTGATCGACGTCCGCTCGCCCCAGGAGTACACCGGCGAGCGCACCCACATGCCCGACTACCCCGAAGAGGGCGCGCTGCGCGGCGGGCACATCCCGACCGCGGTGTCGATCCCGTGGGCCAAGGCCGCCCAGGACAACGGCAAGTTCCGCTCCCGCGCCGAACTCGACGAGCTCTACGGGCAGTTCGCCCCCTCCGGCGGCACCGACTCCGGAGTCATCGCCTACTGCCGCATCGGGGAACGCTCCAGCCACACCTGGTTCGTGCTGACCCATCTGCTCGGCATGGAGGGCGTGCGCAACTACGACGGCTCGTGGACCGAATGGGGCAACGCCGTGCGAGTGCCCGTGACCACCGGATCCGATCCGGGGGATGCGCCCGGCGCCTCATGAGCATGCCAGCTGCCCTGGCCGAGGTCGTCTCGGATTTCCAGGAGGTGGACGGGCAGGACAAGCTCGCCCTGCTGCTGGAGTTCGCCGACGAGCTGCCCGCCCTGCCCGCCGACCTCGAGGAGGCGGCGATGGAACCGGTGCCCGAATGCCAGTCGCCGCTGTTCCTGCACGTCGACGCCGACGACCGCAGCCAGGTGCGGCTGCATTTCAGCGCGCCGGCCGAAGCGCCCACCACCCGCGGGTTCGCCGCCATCCTGGCCGCCGGCCTCGACGGGCAGTCGGCCGAGGACATCCTCGCCGTGCCCGACGACTTCTACACCGACCTCGGGCTGGCGGCACTGATCAGCCCGCTGCGGTTGCGGGGCATGTCGGCGATGCTGGCGCGCATCAAGAAGCGGCTTAAGTAGGCGCGAACCGGTCCCTGGAGCAGGGCTGCTGGCGCCGTCGTCAGACATGACTGCGGGCGTGGTCGACCGCCTCGTCGAGCGAGTCGATCAGATGGTTCTCGTGCCGCAGTGAGTCGATCACCCCGACGTTGGCCAGCAGAGCGCGATGTTCGGGGCGCACTCCCTTGATGATCACCGTGACTCCGCGCGATTCGAGTTCCTCGGCGATCTGAGCCAGCGTGTGCGCACCGGTGGCGTCGAGCATGCCCAGCTGCGACATCCGGATGATCACGACCTTCACGTCCGGATGCTCGGCGTCGGTGATGGTGTTCGAAATGCGCTCTGCCGCACCGAAGAACATCGCTCCGTCGAGGCGCAGGACGGCGATCTTCTCGTCGCCGGGACGCGGTGGGCCGGGCAGCTCCTCGCGGGTGACGCTGCTGCGCCGAGCGACGCTGCGCAACGCGAAGACCGCGGCCACAACGACGCCGATCTGGACCGCCTCGATCAGGTCGAACGCCACGGTGATCACCGCGGTCAGCACGAACGTCACCGCGTCGGATCGCGTCGAGGCCAGGATCCGGCCCACGGTGCGGACCGACACCATGCGCATTGACGTCACCATCAGCACCGCGGCCAGCGCCGTCAGGGGTATCGCGGCGACAGGGCCGCTGGCCAGGTAGACCACCGCCAGCAACACCAGCGAATGCACGATCGCCGAGACCCGGGTGCGGGCGCCCGAGCGCACGTTGACGGCGGTCCGGGCGATCGCGCCGGTGGCCGGCATGCCGCCGAACACCCCGGACGCCACCGACGCCAGCCCCTGCCCGACCAGTTCACGGTTCGGGTCGTAGGGGCCGGTGGGCGACATCGTGGCCGCCACCCGCGCCGACAACAGTGATTCGATGGCGGCGAGCGCGGCGATCGCGAGTGCGGCCCCGAGCAGCGTTCGGAACGCACCGAGGTCGGCATGGGGCAGCACCGGGGCCGGCAGCTGGCTGGGCAGTTCACCGATCCGGGCGACCGGAAGACCCAGCGCGACCACGAGCACGGTGGCCGCGATGACCGCCACCAGCGACTCCGGCATCGCGCGGTGGATTCGGGGCAGCACCACCATCACGGCGGCCACCAGCACGGTGACGAGCAGCGCCGGTCCGGCGAGCGACCAGTCGAGGCCGAGGACAGCCCGGAAGGCAGCGACCGGCGGGGAGGACCCGGGCGAGGCGGACTGGCCGAGGGCGGCCGGAACCTGCTGCAGGAAGATGATCGCGGCGATACCGAGGGTGAAGCCCTCGATGACCGGCCAGGGGATGAAGGTGACCGCCCGTCCCAGCCCGGTCACGCCGGCCAGCAGCACGAGCACCCCGGCCAGCACCGTGACCATCGCCAGGGAACCCATCCCGTAGTGCGCCACGACGGGCGCCAGCACCACCGCCATCGCGCCGGTCGGCCCCGACACCTGCACGTGCGAGCCCCCGAACACCGCGGCCACGAGTCCCGCGACCACCGCGGTGATCAGCCCGGCGGCCGCGCCCGCGCCGGAACTGATGCCGAACGCCAGCGCGAGCGGGAGCGCGACGACACCGACGGTCACGCCTGCCAACACATCCCGGCGCCACGACCGCGGCAACTCGGCGTAGTCGGAGCGGAGCGGCAGCAGTGAGCGGGCGTGCCGGAGTCCGCTGACGAGCGTCACGGCTGTCCGACGGGAGGCAACGAGCCCAGCATGTCGAGCTGGTCGCGGCGCGCCCCCAGGGTGTCGGTGAGGAAAGTCCGGGCGATCAGCAACAGCTCCGAGATCTTGGGGTGCGCGAGCTCGTAGTACACCGCGTTGCCGACCCGCTCACCGCTGACCACGTAGTGCCGCTTGAGCACCGCCAGATGCTGGGAGAGCAGGGTCGGTTCTAGCCCGGTCTCGGCGAGGATCTCGCTGACCGGGGTGGGCCGCCCGGTGGACGACAGGATCTCCAGAATGCGGATGCGGGCGGGGTGGGCGAGCGCCTTGAACAGATTGGCCTTGATCTCGTAGAGGGGCCGCTCGGCGGAATCGCGAAAACTCGGCGCCATCCGACCTCCAGCTTGATGGATTGAGCAAAATCGCAATCCATCATATCGGCTGGCGCGGGCGACTGTTGACCGGCACAACCCGGGGCCAGCTCAGAACGGCGGCCGCCTCGCCCCCAGCCCGGAGGCGCCGGCTCAGAACGGGAAGAAGACCGGCACCAGGAACGGCGTCGCGACCAGGACCAGCAGCGTCAGCGGAATGCCCAGGCGCGCGAAGTCGGTGTAGCGGTAGCCACCCATGGCCCACACCATCGTGTTGGTCTGGTAGCCGATCGGCGTCAGGAACGACAGGCTCGCCCCGAAGATCACCACCACGGCGAACGGCATCGCGTTCACGCCCGCCTGCTCGGCGACGGCGACCGCGATCGGGAACATCAGCGCAGCCGCGGCGAGGTTGGAGATCACCTCCGTCACCAGCATGGTGGCCGCCAGCACCGCCGCCAGCAGTCCGATGCTGCCCAGCGGCGCTGCCGCGTTCACCACCAGGTTGGCCAGCGTGGCGGCCAGCCCACTCTCCTCGACGGCCAGACCCAGCGCGAAGCTGGTCGCCATCAGCAGCAGCACGTTGGTGTTGATGAAGCGTCGCGCATCGTCGAGGGTCACCACGCGAGTGACGATCAGCGCGAACGCGATGAGCAGCGACGCCTTCAACAGATCCAGCAGCCCGGTGCCGGCCAACACGATCAGCGCCGCAACACAGAACTCGACCACCCGGGTGCGTTCCCGCCGGATCGGCCGGTCCTGGTTGAGGGGGGCGACGACGGCAAAGTCGCGGTGCTCGCGGAACTGCTGGGCGAAGTCGGGCCCGGCCAGCACCAGCAGCACGTCACCGGCGCGCAGCCGGACGTCGCCGAGCTTGCCGGACAGCTGCTGGCTGGCCCGGTGGATCGCGACCACCGCCGAGCCGTAGCGGCTGCGGAAGCCGGCGGCCTTCAGACTGGAGCCGATGAGCGGTGACCCCGCCCCGATGACCGCCTCGACGAACTGGCGTTGCGGGTTGCGGGCCAGGTCGTCGAAGTGGCGCGCCTCCGCCGACGCCAGGCCCGTCATGTTCTGCAGATCCAGCACGCGGGCGAGGTTGCCGACGAACACCAGCCGGTCCCCCACCGCCAGCGGTTCGTCCGGCCCGACCGCCGCGATGACCCGCTCCGCGCGTTCCACCTCGACGAGGAACACCCCGTCGAGGTTGCGCAGCCCGGCCTCGGCGACCGTCGCGCCCGCCATGGCGCTGTCGAACGGGATCGTCATCTCGACGGTGAACTCGCGCTCGTTCCCCGCGCGGACCTCGCCCGGAGCGGTGCGGGCCTTCAGCAGACGCGGCCCCAACAGCACCATCAGCAGCACGCAGCCGATGGTCAGCGGGAGCCCGACACCAATGATGGAGAAGATTCCGAGGCGGCCCAGACCCGCCGAGTCGATCAGGTCGTTGACGAACAGGTTGACCGAGGTGCCGATCATCGTCATCGACCCGCCGAGGATGACCGCGTAACTCAGCGGCATCAGGTACAGCGACGGTGAGCGTCCGGTGCGGCGGCACCACCGAACCACCCGCGGCGCCAGCATTGCCACCAGCGGGGTGTTCGCGATGAACGCCGACACCCCCGCCGACGGAGCGCACACCCGCAGCAACTCGGCCCGCGGCCGGTTGCGGTCGGCGTCGCCCAGCAGTTTGGACGTCACCCCGTCGAACGCGCCGGTGATGTCGGCGGCGCCCGCCAGTACATACAGCGCGGCCACGATGGCCAGGGACTCGTTGGCGATGCCGGCCAGCAGCTGCCCGGAGTCGATGACCCCCGAGACGTAGAGCGCCAGAACCGCTCCGCCCATCACGAGCGCCGGATCGAACCGGTCGACGATCAAGACACCGACGGTGATGACCACGACGGCCAGCGTCACCCACGCGTCAACGGTCACGCTTCCCCTCTTCGCCGGGCCGCCAACGAGCAAGACGCCACACAACACCGATCGGGGCCTCACCGTACCGCGCCGCGAATTTCGGCGGCTCGATGGCGGCGCGGTTTCGCCGGCGCCCGCGCTCGACGGCTACCGCGTGACTCCTACAACGTCAGGCGCTCGCGGTGCAGCTGGGCCTCGCCGGTCTCGGCATTGGAGAAGTAGGTGTGCTCCGGCGGCAACGCCGACCCGATCGCGGTGCCGGGCGCGTAGTCCGTGCCGGCCGGCGCCTGCACGATCACCCGCGTCGCGTCGACGTCGGCGGTGCCGCCGGGGCCGCATGCGGTCGCGCTGACCGGAGGAGTGACCACCGGCGAGGTCGCCCGGGCGCCAAGGGTAGGCCGAACGTCACGATCGTCACCAACTGCTGACCCTCGCCGCCGACTGCGCTGTCGACGCGCACATGAAGCCGAGGCCCGTACCGCGATCGCGATGGCCGCCAACGCTCAGCGCGTCATCGTCGCCGTCGACGGCTCCAAGATCGGCACCGTCACGCTCGCGAAAATGGTTCCGCTGGAACGCATCCACCATCTGGTGACCGACTCGACCGCCGACCGGCAGCAACTCAAGCTCATCCATGCCGCGGGGGTTCAGGTGCACGAGATCGCCGTCGACTGAGTTCTCTCATGGCGACACGTCGGCGGCCTGCGGAACCTCGACGGGTTCCGCTCGGCCGCCACGGCCGATGCGGACCGTCTTCGCGCCGGGCACCGTGCGGGCCAGCGCGATGGCGATGCGGCGCTCCGGATCGTCGTCGAAGCGCCCCGCCAGCGTCACGTCACCGCCGCGCACCTGCGCGACCCAACGCCGCTGCCGGTGTAGTCGTCGAGCAGCTTCTGCACACCCACGGCAATCGCGTCGTCGCTGGTCAGGTCGAGCCGCAGCAGATCCCCTCGGCTGATGATGCCGATCACCCGCCCTTCGTCGTCGACGACGGGCAGGCTGCGAATCCCCTGGCCCAGCAACAGCTGGCCCACGACATGGACGTCGGCGAACATCTCGGCGGCGAGTGCGGGGCAGGCCATCGCCTCACCGGCTGTCGCGAAACCACGATGGTTGGCGCGCAACACATCTCCGGCGGTGATCACACCCAGCAGCAGTCCGCCGTCGTCGTCTACCGGGAGCGCGGCGTAACCACAGTTGGCGAGAATCGCGCCCGCCTCGGACAACGGCGTGCCATGCCGGACGGTGACCACCGGTCTGGTCATGAAGTTCACAGCGGACCACATGATGGGGATGCCCCCCTGGGCGAGTGCGAGCTATTTGCGAACCACAATACACGAAGTATTGTACGTGTGTAGCAGTCGGCCTACCGTTGACCTACGAAGTCCGCTTCGCTAATATCGGTTCCACGTCAGTAGCGGCGAACGGTTCGCCGAAAGCGAGGCACGATGGAACACCGCCTGGCCGCCAAAGCCCTGGCCATCATCGATCCGGCCGGTCACCGTATGGGCGACCTGTCCGGCACTGTTGACGAATCTTTCTGCGGCGCAGAGGTCGTCGACGCAGCGTCCTCAGCCGACGTGAATTGACGGGCAACGAGCATGGCCGGCATCCCGGGGGTAGTCGTCGCACTGCTCTGCTATGTCGTCGCCCTGAACGTCATCGCTTCAGCGGCGCACGTGCACCCGTGGCTGGCGGTGGCGGTTCTGACCGCCTTGGCCGTCAGCGCCACGGCATTGGCCGGGCCCGCCGGTTCGCGCGGATCCGACAGTGGCCGACGAGATCCCACGTGACAGCAGCTCAGTTCGGCTCCGACCGGTCGGGGAAGCGGTCCAGCATGCACCGCGCCGCGGTCGTCACCCGCGCGCGGTCGAACGTCATCACCATGTCGAATCTCTTCTCCCCGTCCGGCGAGAGGCCCGCGCCCGGCCGTTCGCGGGCCAGCAGCCCGGCCGCCATGTCCGGACCGAGCACCACCACCCCCCACTCAGCGAGCAATGGGTCCCCGTCATCCAGACTCACCCATTTGACCCCGGGGCACGGGGCTCTCGACGCGCCCCCGCCGAGCACTGCGACCAGCGGCGAGCGCTCCGCCAGCCCGAGATAGACGTCCACGGTGAGGCCGGTGAAGTATTTGGCCTCCTGCACGGCGGCCAGCACGATCGGTGGGCTGTCGGCCACCGCCGCCAGATGCTCGATGTGACGCGACAGCTGCAACACAGTCGGCTTGCGCACCGCGCGGGTCATCAGGCCCCCCGCGGCCAGGTCGAATGCCGACGCCCGTGCCGGAAGCGGAGACTGAGCCGTATGGGCCGGCCGGTAGCTGCCCTGGGGCGGAACGAGCAGGTCACCGGGATGGCCGAACCGGTAACCCTGCCCCAGCGTCGCGCCGTAGGCCAGGGCCTGCTCCAGATGCTCGTCGGTCTCGATGCCTTCGGCCAAAATCGTGGCGCCGGTGCGTTCGTGGTGGGCGATCACCGCGGCGATCGTGCGGGCCTGCAACCTGTTGGGCTGATTCTGCACCAACTGCATGTCCAGCTTGAGGATGTCAGGGGCGACCAGATCCAGCAGCGCCAACGAATCGCTGTGCACCCCGATGTCGTCGAGCGCGATCGAGTATCCGGCGGCACGCAGCGCGGCAACCTTGCGAAGCAGCGCGCTCGGATTGGTCAGCAACTCACGTTCGGTCAACTCGAAGACCAGATGGCACTCCTCGGCGGCCGCGGTCACCTTCGCCGCAGCGCCCGGGTCCAGAGCCGCGGTGGTCGGCTCGACGTTGATCAACAGCAACATGCCCGAGGTCGCACCGCCCCGCATCGCGGCCTGTGCCGCAGAGCCGACGCAGTGATGGTCCAGCGCGTCGAGCGTTCCGTTGACCCTCGCCCGGGCGAACACGTCGAGCGGACCGACATCCCGCAACCCCGGCCACCGCGCCAATGCCTCATAGCCGACCACGGTCTCGTCGGGAAGCGACACCACGCGCTGGAAGTGTGGTTCAACTCCCTGGCCCGCAGCGGCGTCGTCAAGCACGCTCGACATCACAGTCCCCTCAGTCGAGTGGAACATACAACTTTACGGGAGTGTCCACTGATGCACCGATGCAACAGTTACGCACTCGGACCCTCCCGTACATCCCCTCGTCACTGATCGCACCGAGCCACCGGCGACGAGGCACGGCGGCACCTCTCCCCTTCCGGCTCGGACGAAGGTCGACCGCGCGGACGCCGCGCCCGATATCGGGCTAACCGCGCGGTCGGGCGCACCGCCGGGGTTAGGCTCTGTCCACGCTCAGCAAAGCGGCTGAGCTGACAACGACGGGGGTCGGATGCGGTCGATTCTGCGTTGGTGGCGGAGCCCGGATCAATACGACTGGTTGTCGAGCTACATGCACGCCCGCGGTTTCACCCGGCCGGCGCAGATTCTGATGGCGGTGATCGCTGCTTCCGGCGCGCTCGTTCCCGCCAACGCGTAGTGGAGCCCGGCTCCGGCGAACTTCGCACTCCTCATTCCCGCGGCGGTGGTCGCGGGCGTGGCCGGCCTCGGCTACACCGTGCTGTGGCTGACGCGGTGGCCCACCCGCACGCAATCCATCGGGTTCGCGTCGTTCATCTGCCTGAGCATCGGCCTCGGCAGCTGGGCTGCCGCCGACCCACAGATCGGCTTGATGGCGTGCGCCGCGCTGGCCGTGTCCGGCGGCTACTTCGCCTTATTCCACTCGGCTCGGCTGGTCACCGCCAACCTCGTCGTCGCGCTCGTCGTCGCCACGACCCACGTCTGGGCGATGGCCACCCACGGCGAGCTGGGGCTGGCGTTGACCATGGTCTTCCTGGTCATCGAGCTCAACGCCGGCGTCCCGCTGGCCATCCAGATCATGGTGCACGCGTTGGGGATCGACCTCATCAAATCCGACCGTGACCCGCTGACCGGCCTGCTGAACCGGCGATCGTTCCAGCGTGCCGTCGTGGCAATGGTTCTCGACGGTCAACGGGCCGGCAGTTACCTGGCCTTCGCGATGATCGACCTCGACCGGTTCAAAGCGCTCAACGACACCCTCGGCCACAACGCCGGCGACGACGCCCTCGTCGAGGTCGGCCGCGCCCTGGGCGCGACGTTGCCGTCGTCAGCGATCGTGGGGCGGGTCGGCGGTGAGGAGTTCCTGGTCGCCGACATCATCACCGCACCGGTCGCCGAGACCCTCGGCGAACAGGCCCGCACGGCCGTCACCGCGACCCACTACGGACTGACCGCCAGCGTCGGTACCGCCGCTGTGGACGTCACCTCGCTGAACACCACCACCATCGTCGATTCGCTGCACTGGCTCACCGTGCAATCCGACGTCGCGATGTACACCGCCAAACGCGCCGGCGGCAACCGGGTGCACCACCACGGTCCCCTGCAAACCCACCGGGCAGCCTCCGACGCCGAACACGAAGACGGCCGCAACGTTACCGGCGGGTAAGGGACCGGCTCGCCGACACTCAAGGTGGGCCGCATAAACTGCCCGGGATATCGTCTTTAGGAAGCTCTTAAAAAATCGTGTCAACAGGAGGCGCTGTGGCCAGTCACGCCAGCTCGAAGATCTCCAAGGTGCTCATCGCCAACCGCGGAGAGATCGCGGTCCGAGTCATCCGCGCAGCACGGGATGCCGGGCTGCAGAGCGTGGCGGTCTACGCCGAACCCGACGCCGACGCACCCCACGTCCGGCTCGCCGACGAGGCGTTCGCGCTGGGCGGGCGGACCTCCGCGGAGTCCTACCTGGTCTTCGAGAAGCTGCTCGACGCCGCCGCCAAGTCCGGAGCCAACGCCGTGCACCCCGGCTACGGCTTCCTCAGCGAGAACGCCGACTTCGCCCAGGCCGTGCTCGACGCCGGGCTGATCTGGATCGGGCCCAGCCCGCAGTCCATCCGCGACCTCGGCGACAAGGTCACCGCCCGTCACATCGCCGCCCGCGCCGAGGCCCCGCTGGTGCCCGGCACCCCCGACCCGGTCAAGGACGCCAACGAGGTCGTCGAGTTCGCCAAGGAGTACGGCGTACCCGTCGCGATCAAGGCCGCGTTCGGCGGCGGCGGGCGCGGCATGAAGGTGGCCCGCACCATCGAGGAGATCCCCGAGCTGTTCGACTCGGCCACCCGCGAGGCCGTCGCCGCGTTCGGCCGCGGCGAGTGCTTCGTCGAGCGCTACCTGGACAAGCCGCGCCACGTCGAAGCCCAGGTCATCGCTGACATGCACGGCAACGTCGTCGTCGCGGGCACCCGCGACTGCTCGCTGCAGCGCCGCTTCCAGAAGCTGGTCGAGGAGGCCCCGGCGCCGTTCCTGACCGACGCGCAGCGCAAGGAGATCCACGAGTCCGCCAAGCGGATCTGCAAGGAGGCCGGCTACTACGGCGCCGGCACCGTCGAGTACCTGGTCGGCCAGGACGGCCTGATCAGCTTCCTCGAGGTCAACACCCGCCTGCAGGTCGAGCACCCCGTCACCGAGGAGACCTCCGGCATCGACCTGGTGCTGCAGCAGTTCAAGATCGCCAACGGCGAGCCGCTGTCCATCACCGAGGATCCGACCCCACGCGGGCATTCCATCGAATTCCGCATCAACGGCGAGGACGCCGGCCGCGGCTTCCTGCCCGCCCCCGGACCCGTCACCCGCTACGACATCCCGACCGGCCCCGGGGTGCGGCTGGACTCCGGTGTGGAGGCCGGCTCGGTGATCGGCGGCCAGTTCGACTCGATGCTGTCCAAGCTGATCGTCTCCGGCGCCACCCGTGAGGAGGCGCTGGCCCGCTCGCGGCGCGCGCTGGACGAATTCGTCGTCGAGGGCCTGGCCACCGTCATCCCGTTCCACCGTGCGGTCGTCTCGGACCCCGCGTTCATCGGCGACGGCACCAAGTTCGACGTGCACACCCGCTGGATCGAAACCGAGTGGGACAACACCGTCGAGCCGTTCACCGGTGGTGACCCGATCGAAGAGGAAGACACCCTGCCGCGCCAGACCGTCGTCGTCGAGGTCGGTGGACGTCGCCTCGAGGTGTCGCTGCCCGGCGACCTGGCACTCGGCGGGGGCGGCGGCGCCCCGGCCTCCGGAGTCGTCCGCAAGAAGCCCAAGGCGCGCAAGCGCGGCGGAGCCGGCGGGGCCGCGGCCTCCGGTGACTCGGTGACCGCGCCCATGCAGGGCACCGTCGTCAAGGTCGCTGTCGAGGAGGGCCAGACCGTGGCCGCCGGCGAGCTGGTGGTGGTGCTCGAGGCCATGAAGATGGAGAACCCGGTCACCGCCCACAAGGACGGCGTCATCACCGGCCTGAACGCCGAGCCGGGCTCCGCCATCACCCAGGGCACCGTGATCTGCGAGATCAAGAGCGACTAGCTTCACCTGCTTTTACTGCTTTGGATGCGCGAGCGCGCGCGTCTGCACACGACACACCGTCGTTTTCCGTGCAGATGCGCGCGCTCGTCGCGTTTGAGGGCTCCGGCTTGCCGATCGGGACCTTCTTGCGCCGCTTGGTGGTTAGCTGTGCTGTCTATGCGGCTATGGCTAGGCTATGCTGCGCGGCCATTGCGCCGGTTTTCTACATCCCGTGAAGCTGGCAATTTGCACTATCGTGAATTACTTCCCATCGGCCGCCCTCCTCGTATAAGGTTTGCTCACGCTGAGCTCAGCGGTTTGCTGAGTGCACCCGGCTCAACAGTGGACCGAGGGGTGGAACGGCCCCGCTGCCTGCGTAGGCAGCGGGGCCGATCCCTGTGCGAAGCTGTGCAGGTGGAGCCCATCGAGATCAACGCCGGCGCCTGGTACCTGCGAGCACTGCGTGCCGACGACCGCGTCGACGACCGCCCGGCCCTGGCCGACATGGGCCAGCACGACGCCGAACACGTCGCCCGCCGCACGACTCAGTGGGAGACGGACACGCTGTACTCCTGGGCAGTCTGCGAGCCGACCACCGGCGAACTGCTCGCCGAGGTCACCCTCGATCCGGCCAGCGGCAACATCGGGCTGCAGGCGCGCCGCGGTCATGCGCAGGCCGCACAGACCGGGGCCGATGCGGTCCGGCGGTTCGCCGATGCCATGCTCGGCTGAATCCCGCGAATCGGGCGCGCGGCGGCACCCTCACCTACGCCATGCTCGGCTGACGCCGCGAATCGGGCGCGCGGCGGCACCCTCACGGTGCGTCAGCGCGCCCGATTCGCCGGGATTCAGCGGCTCTGGTGCACCGTGGTGTCGGTGTGCGGCCCGGTCGCCTGCGAGGGCCAGTAGTAGTAGCCCCAGTGCGGGTACATCATCGTCTGATGGGCGTAGGTGTCCGGCGTGGCGACCATGCTGCCGTCGTCGTTGACGGTCATCGACGCGCTCGCCGTGCCGGCCATGCCGAGCGCGGCACCACCGATGATTCCGGCGGAGACGAGGGGCAGAGCGATCAGCTGGATGATGCGGTTCATGTCGATCTCCTTGTGGTGGTGGGCGTTTCGCTGAGACAACTCTCTCCCACCACAGCCGCCCCGTCTGTCGGCGGATCAGACGGCGCAGCGGATGAACCGGTGTTCCCCCGATCGGGGGAACACCTCAGCTGAGGTCGATGTCGCGACCGGTGGCGAGGTCGGCACACTCGACGAGCACGACGTCGTCGCGGGCCCGCAGGAACGGTCCTGCGCCCTGGTCCCCGCGCAGGTCGTCCAGAAGTGCGGGCCAGTGCTCGCGAGCGAAAACCACCGGATGGCCGGGCCGATCCCCGTACACCGCGCGGGCCAGACCCGTGGTTTGCGCCGCAGCCAGCACCCGGCGCACCACCGCCGCGCCGATGTCGGGCGTGTCCACCGTCGTCAGCACTGCATACTCCGCGTTCTCGGGAATCGCGGCCAGGCCGGCGCGCACCGAAGCGCTCAGCCCGTCGGCCCAGTCACCAGCGACGATGCCGCGCGCCGGCAGGGGAACCTCGACCACCGCGGCACCGAGCACCACCACGACGTCCCCGCAGCCGCCCCCGTGCAACGCAGTGACGCCCGCACGCAGCCACGATCCGCCCGCGGCCAGCACCTTCGGCTTTCCATAACGGGTCCCGGCACCCGCGGCCAGTAACACGCCTGCCGCCGGAAAATGTTGTGGCTCAATGGTTTCCGTGGTACACCCTTCTCCCGGTGACGAGTGTGTAAATACGACCCTGAACGTTTGTTAATAAGCTCTCACGATCATTGTCCAAGATCGACCAAAGGGCGTATCGTTCAAATCGAGGTTGATCAAGACAGCCTCCAAGCGTCATCGTCAACAGGGGCGAGAATCTGACCGCCCTCGTTATCGGCTTTTAGAAATAGGGCCCAAGCCTTGGCGTGAACACACAGAGAAAACGACTGATGGAGTTCACCATGCCTCACGTGCCCACCCACGACACGAACACTGCACTTGCGGCCACTGACCTGCAGGTCAGCCACACCGCGCAGTTCCAGACCACCTGGCCGCAGGACGGCACAGCGGTCGTCGCCGCATTCGGCGAACTCGACGCCGCCAACGGCGCGGAGTTCGTCGCCTACGCGATGGCCCAGGCCGAGCGCGCCCAGCACCTGGTCATCGACCTGTCGGGCCTGACATTCTTCGCCACCGCGGGCTTCACCGCGCTGCACAACCTCAACGTGCAGACCGTCGGACAGGAAGTCCGCTGGGCACTGGCCTCAGCGCCGTCGGTGCAGCGGGTGCTTCGCATCTGCGATCCGGACGCGACACTGCCCGTCTTCGCCGACGTCGACGACGCGCTGCGTGCCGTCCACCAGGACCCGCCTCCGCTACTCCATCTGGTCACGGAGTCGCGCTAGCGACTTCGCGAGCAGGCGGGACACGTGCATCTGCGAGATGCCGACCCGCTCGGCGATCTGCGTCTGCGTCATCGACTCGAAGAACCGCAGTACCAGCACGGTGCGCTCGCGCTCGGGCAAGCTCTCGAGCAGCGGCCGTAGCGCCTCGCGGTTCTCGATCTGATCCAGACTGTTGTCGACATCGCCGAGCGTGTCGGCGATCGCGGGAGCGTCCTCGTTTCCGCTACCACCGCTGTCGATCGACAACGTGTTGTACGAGCTGCCCGCGACCAGGCCCTCGATGACCTCGTCGCGATCCATCTCGAGCTCGGCCGCCAACTCCGACGCCGTCGGGGCACGGCCCAGGCGTTGCGACAGATCGGCAGTGGCCGAACCCAACCGCAGGTGAAGCTCCTTCAGGCGGCGCGGCACCTTGACCGACCAGCTGTTGTCCCGGAAATGCCGGCGGACCTCGCCCATGATGGTGGGCACCGCAAACGACACGAAGTCCGAACCGGCCGTCACGTCGAAGCGAATGACCGCGTTGACCAGGCCTACCCGCGCAACCTGGACGAGATCGTCACGTGGTTCACCCCTGCCGTCGAACCGCCGGGCGATGTGATCGGCCAGAGGCAGGCACCGCTCGACAATCCGATCACGCTGGCGTTGGAACTTTGCCGAGTCCGCATCGAGCTCAGCCAACTCGCGGAACATGTCGGCAACGTCGGCATATTCAGAGCTCGGCCGTGAGGACGAACCCCGGGACGACGACCGTGTCACTGCAAGGAACTCGCTCGTCGCGTCATCATCGAGATTCCGAACACCTGCCCATCCGGCGATGATCCGTTGGTGAACGTGTTCACCTCGTCGGTCAACGACGTCAGCACATGCCAGCTGAAGCTGCCCGGCGCGAGGATGTCGGAGCTCTCACAGGTGGTCGAGGCGTGCACGCACAGCGCTTCGGGCTGCGGATCGACGACGACCAGCAGGGTCGAATTGGGCACCGCAGAGCGGACCAGACGGGTGCACGCCTCGTCGACGGCCAGCCGCAGATCGGCCACCGCATCGAAATCGAGATCCTCGAACGTACCGACCGCGGCGACGAGGGTTCGCAGCACGGCCAGATTCTCCAGCGAAGCCGCCACTCGCAGCTCGACCGCCTGCGGACTGTGCGAGTGTCCGTTGCTGCGGCTCACTACATCAGCCATCTGACCTCCCGGAAACTTGCCAGCGAGACTACCCCAGGCCGAACCCCTCCCGGTCACGGGCACTCCTGCGCATGGCTGATGGACGTTATGGGCCCCGTTTGCTGGGGTAACCCCATGTCATGGACGCAAAACGCACGAATGAACCGGGCACGCGACGGTTGCGCCGCGTTCTGGTGGTGGCCGGGTCGACGCTGGCCGCTCTGATCCTCGTGGCGGTGGCGGTCTACGCCGTGGCGTTCTTGATGCTGGCGCCGATGATGCAGTGACGGCGCTGAGTAAATGCTGGACATGGTGACAGATCAGTACCCCCTGCTCCTCAGAAGCCAAACACCCGTCAACGGCGTGTTTTCCCGCCGTGATGGCGTTGTCACGGAATGGTTTTCACTGCGATCCAGATCACCCGTTTGGGCGCCGGGAGCACCGGGAAAACTCGGTGTGAGCTCAAGAAGCGGGCCAAGAACGACCTGTCCACACAACAGCGGAGGGTGAACATGGCTGACGACAAGAACAACAGCGGTCCCGAAGAGGGCGTCAAGGGCGTCGTCGAGGATGTCAAGGGCAAGGCCAAGGAAGCAGTCGGTACCGTCACCGGTCGAAACGACATGGTGGACGAGGGCAAGGCCCAGCAAGACAAGGCCGACGCTCAGCGTGACGCGGCCAAGAAGGAAGCGGAGGCCGACGCGGCCCGCTCCGGCGCCGACGCTGCTGAGAAGCGTCAAGAGTCCAACCAGTAAGAGCTTCGCATCGAGGGGCCCGGCCGAGCGGCCGGGCCCTTCGCTGTGTGTCGGGGCGTGCCGCCGGGCGCTCGGGTTTGGCGCTCGCGTTGGCGCTCGCGCGCCGAGATTGCCGCCAGGGCTGTGGATCGGGGCTGCTCACGACCGCCTGCGCAATTTCGGCGTGTATCCGCGCCGCTGAAACGCTTGCCGCACCCGGAACTTGACGAACTCTGCGCTGTGCTCGTTCACGACCCGGATGTCATGCCATCCCTGCTGCTCGACGAACTCGGCTCGACCGATGTCGTAGACGTACGTCGGGCGATCATCACTGTGATGGCTGCCCTCGTAGTCCAGGCCGATCATCGGTTCGTCGTAGCCCATGTCCAGGTAGGCCACTGTCGACCCGTCCGTCACTTCGATCTGGGTCCGGACCGGGTCGAGCCATTCGTCGACCAGGAGCAGTCGCAGTCGCGTCTCCCTCGGCGATTGCGCACCGGCGTCCATCAGGCCGAGTGCAGTGGTGGCTCTGCGGGTGCCCCGCGCCCCGGGGTATCGCTCCGCCAGAGCCAGCACGTCGACGGCCTTCACACCCGTCGCCTGAGCGAGGGCATCGAGATCGGCCACCGCCTCGTTGCGTGGCCGGTGCCGAGCGAGATCGAACGCGGTTCGCTGCACGGTGGTCACCAGCAGGCCATCGACCTGCGTGACCTCGTCACCGTCGAGCCTTTCGTTGCGAACGATGATGCCGGGCGGAGGTCGTCCGCACCGAAAGATCATCTCGATCGGGGTCTGTCTGTCGACCCATCGTGCGCCATGCAGTGCCGCTGCCGCTCGTCCCGCGATCACCCCGCGTCGGCCCGACCACAGCCACGCGCCGAGTGTGCGGTCGCGCAGGGACGGACTGATTGCGCACGGGACATAGACGTCGGGAAACAACCGTCGATAGTTCCAGCGCAGGGCCGCGCGGGTGAGCCCGCCGCCGGCCAATGCCTCGCTGCCGATGAACACCCTTCGCATGAGGTGATGCTCACTGGCGGCCCCGACACAGCGGCTGGTTCATCGCCCACATTGCGGCTACGGCTGTGGACAACCGAAAAGCACGACCCTCAGCGCAATATCGGGGTCAAGGTCTGGCGCCTGCCGGCGGTCAAGGTGTGGCGCGTGCCGGCGGTCAAAGTGTGACGTGCGATTCCTCAGCGCGATTCCTCAGCGTGCCGCGCCGAACAGCCCGAGCGTCGCCAGCGCCAGCAGCAACCAGGCGGCACCCAGCCACGCCCACCAGGCGAACTCGTCTCGCCGCACCCGCATCAGCCGCGCCAATGAGAACACTCCGCCCGCGGCGAGGATGACCGGCGCCCCGAGCGTGAGCGCCGTGCGCTGCGGCACCCCGCATGCCAGCGGGTCCGCGACCGCTCCGGTGCACGTCCCCAGCCACAGCCCCGCGAGGACGAAGAACACCAAACCCGCAGCGGCGAAGCCCAGGCCCGTCCGCAGCGCGTCCCGGACACCGGTGTCGCCATCGATGCTGCGATGCCCATGCTGGGACAGGTCGGTCATGGCCTGGCTCTTTCGTGTCGTACAACTGTGGAACCAGAAGTTCCCGGACACCCCGCCCGGTAAACCGGGTCTGTCGGGGTCGCGGCCTACGATGCGCGCGTGACGAGGCTGCGGTGGACAGTGCTGCTGGCGCTCGGCGTGGCCGCCGCCGCCACCGTCTATCTGGCCGGCGCGTCACCGCTGTGGAGCGTGGCCGCCGGGCTGCTCGCGATGGCCGCGCCCAGCTTTCTCATCGCCACCGTGGTGGGCGCCGCCACTCCCGGTCACCGGGAGCGCGATCGCGCCGATGCCATGTCGGGCACCGAGTTCGAGGATTACGTCGCGCACATCGCGCGGTCGGCCGGGGTGCCGGTGATCATGACGTCGATCAGCGGCGACTGGGGCGTCGACCTGATCGTCGGACACCGCCCGAACCGGCTTGCCGTGCAGTGCAAACGATATTCACGCCCGGTCGGGGCCAGCGCGGTCCAGGAGGTCGTCGCCGGCGCCGCGATGCAGGACTGCACCCGCACGATGGTCGTCACGAACCACGAATTCACCCCGGCGGCACGCAAACTGGCCGAACGTCACGGTTGCGAGCTCGTCGGCGGCGCGGAGCTGGCGGCGCTGCGGACGACGATCCGCCGGCTCACCCGGCCGAGCGAACCGACATCGACCTGAGCACCGCCCGCACCGCGTCGACCGCGGCGTCCAGCTCGTCGTGCGACACGGTCAACGCCGGCCGGAACCGGACACTGTCGGCTCCACATCCGAGCATGATCACCCCACGCCGCCACAGACCGTCGATCAGCGCGTCGCGCTGCGCGGCGTCGGGCATGCTGAACGCACACATCAGGCCGCAGCCGCGCACGTCGCGCACCAGGTCGGGAAAATGCTCCTCGAGTTCCTGTAGCCGTGCGATCAGGTAGCGGCCACGCTCGGCGGCCTGCTCGAACAACCCGTCTGCCTCGATGACCTCCAGGATTCGGCGCGACCGCACCATGTCGGCCAGGTTGCCACCCCAGGTCGAGTTGATCCGCGAGCTGACGGTGAAGACGTTGTCGGCCACCTCGTCGGTGCGCCCGCCCGCCATGACGCCGCACACCTGCGTCTTCTTGCCGAACGCGACCACGTCGGGGATCACACCCAATTGCTGATAGGCCCAGGCGGTTCCGGTGATACCGCATCCGGTCTGCACCTCGTCGAAGATCAGCAGCGCGTCGAACTCGTCGCACAGGCGGCGCATCGCGGCGAAGAACTGCGGCCGGAAATGGCGGTCACCGCCCTCGCCCTGGATCGGTTCGGCGATGAAGCAGGCGACATCATGCGGGTTCGCCTCGAAGGCGGTGCGGGCTTGCCGCAGCGATTCGGCTTCCAGCGCAGCCATGGCGTCGTCGTCGAAACCGGGCCGGACATGGGGCGCATCGATGCGCGGCCAGTCGAACTTCGGGAAGCGGGCCACCTTGTTCGGGTCGGTGTTGGTCAGCGACATGGTGTAGCCGCTTCGACCGTGGAAGGCGCCGCGCAGGTGAAGCACCTTGGTACCCAACGCCGGATCGACACCGCGACTCTCGTTGAGCCGGCTCTTCCAGTCGAACGCGACCTTCAACGCGTTCTCGACGGCCAGCGCTCCCCCGTCGACGAAGAACAGGTGCGGCAGCGCCGGATCACCCAGCACGCGGGCGAACGTGTCGACGAAACGCGCCATCGGAATGCTGTAGACGTCGGAGTTGCTGGGCTTGTTCAACGCGGCGGCGATGAGCTCGGCACGGAACTGCTCGTCATCGGCCAGGCCCGGATGGTTCATCCCCAACGCCGACGACGCGAAGAACGTGAACATGTCCAGGAAGCTGCGTCCGGTGCGCGCGTCGACGAGGCGTGAACCGCGCGAGCGGTCGAGATCGAGAACCAGATCCAGGCCGTCGGCGAGGATGCTGCGGGACAGAACGGGGCGGACGTCGGCCGGAACCAGCGCAGGAAGGACGGCAGTCATTCCGCCATGCTACCGCTAATATTCCTGTCATGTCGCTCCTAGACCGGAACTAATCCGGCACGTATCGCCTATCACTGTAAAACTTCTGTAAGATGATCGTGCTGCGCGTCTTCACGTCGGCGGCGGACCGGATGCGCTGCAGCAGCGCCTCCAGCGCGCGCGCCGACGCGACGTGCACCAACAACACATAGTTGTCCTCGCCGGCCACCGAGTAACACGCCTCGATTTCGGGGATGTGTTCCAGGCGAACGGGGGCATCATCGGGTTGAGAGGGATCGAGAGGGGTGATCGCGACGAACGCCGACAGCATGGCGCCGACGGCCTCGGGGTTGATGCGCGCGGTGTATCCGGCCACCACCCCACGCGATTCCAGCCGTCGCACCCGCGCCTGCACCGCCGACACCGACAACCCGGCCGTCGCCGCCAGATGCGCCAACGTCGCGCGACCGTCGGCCACCAACTCGCGAACCAGCGTGCGGTCGATCTCGTCGAGTTCGCCGTCGCCCATGGGCGCACTGTATCCGAGCACCGCACGGACACGCGCCGACAAGCCCAGTCACACCGACCAGAAAGCCAGCCACGCATGAGCACCGCCGTGTCCACCGCATTGCCGACCGCCGACGACCTGCGCTCGCGCGTCCGCGACGCACTTGCTTCCGTCGGCGCGACGGTCGAACTCGGCAGCCCCAACGAAGGCGGCCTGCCTGCGAGCACCGCGATCACCGGAGACGTGCTGTTCACCGTCCCCGAATCGACGCCCGCCGACGCCGAAGCGGCAATCGGCCAAGCAGCGGAAGCATTTTCGGCGTGGCGGGGG
>Ga0208330_1000362_pt1 | contig 22123 bp, 17 predicted proteins | sample DeeseametaMP1896_FD_184180 | JGI IMG/M metagenome (GOLD analysis project Ga0208330, IMG submission 184180) | Marine microbial communities from the Deep Pacific Ocean - MP1896 (SPAdes) | ecosystem: Environmental > Aquatic > Marine > Oceanic | place: East of Hawaii, North Pacific Ocean | collected... | reverse complement strand
TGGTTGACGTGCATCACACCCGCTTCGTATAGTGTATCCAATATTCATCGAACCCCGGAGGCTTCTCTGATGTCAAGGTTCCCCAAGGTCATCGGCGCACTGGCCGCCGCGTCCGCACTCCTGGTCGGCACCGCAGCGTGTGCCGACGAGTCGGCGGGTCCGTCCGACGGGAGCTCCGCTGCCACCACCGACACGCTGAGCATCTCGGCCACCGGAGTGGACAGCCTGCCGTTCATGGCGATCCTGCAGGCGGGCATCGACAAGGGATGGTTCGACGAAGAGGGCCTGACGGTGGATCTGTACTCCGGGGGCGGGGGTGGCAACACGTTGCGCGTCGTCACCAGCGGGGACGCGGACATGGCGATCGCAGGTAACACCTCGGTGATTCTCGCTGCGCAGCAACCTGATTCGAACCTCACCGTCATCGCGCCCTGGTTCCAGGTCAACGACTTCTCGTGGATCAGCCCGCCCGGCCGCACCATCGACGGTGCGACGTTGGGCTTCAGCTCCGCCGGCTCCTCGACCGAGCTGCTCGTCAAGGGCCTCGAACGTGAACTCGGGCAGGGTGTCCGGGCGCAGGCAGTGGGCGGTATGGGGGACAACTGGACCGCAGCGAAGGCCGATCAGATCACCGCCGGCTGGGCGATGCAACCGTTCATCGCGGAGAAGCAGGCCACCGAGAACGCTGAGATCCTGGTGAACTCCCGTGACGTGCTGGGCGATCTGCCCGCCGACCTGGTCGCGGTGAACACCGAGTACGCCGAGGCCAACCCGGACAACGTCAAGGCGTTCTTCCGGGTCGCCGACCGCCTCAACGAATGGGTGGTGGCCAACCCCGATGAAGCCGCGGCGGAGATCGGGCCCCTCGTCGGCGTCACGCCCGAGGTCATGCGGTCCGCTCTGAACGACAGCCCGGATCTGGCCAAGGGATACTCGCTCACCGTCGATCCCGAGGGTCTGAACAACCTCTCGGAGCTGATGGTCGCCGCGGGGCAGATCGACGAGCCGGTCGACTGGGCGACGGTGCTCGACCAGCAGTACCTGCCCGAGGACGCCCGCGCCACATTCTGACCGACTCACCCTGCGCACAACCCGCCGACGAGAGGTAGCGTCTTGGACCCGCAAGGCATCGAGATGACCGGGCTGTCAGTGGTATTCGATACCGCCGCGCGACGGGTCACCGCGGTCACCGACATCGACCAGATCGTGCCGCACTCGAGCTTCGTCTCGATCGTCGGACCGAGCGGCTGCGGCAAGTCGACGCTGTTGGCGGTGGTCGCCGGTCTGCGGAAGGCCACCACCGGAACGGTCAGCGTGGCAGGCAGGCCGGTGACCGGCCCCGACCCCAAGATCGGCGTGGTGTTCCAAGAGGATTCGACGTTGCCGTGGCGCACCGTCGAGGAGAACGTCGCGTTCGCGATGGAGATGATCGGCACCTCCAAGCCGGAACGGCGCAAGCGGACCAAGGACGCCATCGAGCTGGTCGGACTGGCCGGCTTCGAGAAGTCCTACCCGTCCCAGCTCTCCGGCGGCATGCGTCAGCGGGTGGCATTGGCGCGCACGCTGGCGGTGCAGCCGGAGGTGGTGCTGATGGACGAGCCGTTCGCGGCGCTGGACCAGCAGACCCGGCTTTTCCTGGGCGCCGAGGTGCGGCAGATCTGGGCCAGGACCAAGCAGACCATCATGTTCGTCACGCATGACATCTCCGAGGCGATCCTGCTGTCACAACAGGTATGGGTGATGTCCTACCGGCCCGGCACCATCATCGACGTCGTCGACATCGACCTGCCCGGCGAGCGCGATGCCGGCGTGGTGTCCACACCGCGCTTCAACGAACTGCACAACAGGATCTGGGGTTCGCTGCAGGCCGAGTCGATGCGGGGCTTCCAGCAGCAGGAGGCGTCGTCGACGTGACCCGTTCGTCCACACCCTCCACCGCGTCTCGCACCTCGTCGTCGTCCCACCCGTCGCCCTCGCACCCGCCCTTCACGGCGGCAGACGACCTGCCCAGCGAATCCGCGTCCGCACACCATGCGTCCCCGGATCCGCCCCGCCGCGGGCGAGGCTGGGGGACGGCGGGTTTCAGTGTGGGTGCCACCCTGGCCCTGATCGTCGCGTTGACGGCGTTCGCCGAGGTCGGTTCCCGGGCGGGGTGGTGGAACGATCACGTGCTGCCCGCGCCGTCGGTGATCTTCACCGAGCTCGGGGTGTTGCTGACCGAACGACAGTTCTGGATCGACGCACAGCGCACCGGGATCGAGGTGGCCGCCTCGATCGTGTTCGGATGCCTGCTCGGATTCGCTGCTGGGCTGTTGTTCTGGAAGGTGCCCTTGCTGGGTCGGGTGTTCGAGCCCTACCTGGTGTCGTTCTACGCCGTGCCGCTGGTGTTGTTCTACCCGGTGATGATCGTGCTGGTCGGCATCAACGCCATGTCGGTCATCATCTTGGCCACGATCATGGCGGCGATCCCGATGGCACTGAACACGGCCGTGGGTTTGAACCAGATGCCGCCGGTCTATCTCAAGCTGGCCCGCTCGTTGCGCACCTCGCCCCGACAGACGTTGTTCGCGATCGCGATCCCGGCTGCCGGGCCGTTCATCGTCGCGGGTCTTCGGCTCGCCGTCGTCTACGCCCTGATCGGGACCATCGCGATGGAGTTCACCACCGCGCAGGCGGGCCTGGGCTATCGCATCCGCTACCTCTACGAAATCTTCGACAACATCGGGATGTTCGCCTACATCGTCGTGGTCCTGGTGCTGTCGTGTCTGCTGACAGTCGCGTTGGCCGCCGTCGGGCGCGTGCTGCTGCGGGGAAGGAACTCGTGACCGCCACCGCCCCGGCCCCTGCACCCACCGAGGCCGACCGACCCGTCAAGCGGCGCTTCTCCTGGCGGGCGGTCATCGGCAGCCAGTTCGTCGGCGCGAGCCTGCTCGCCGTGCTCGTCCTCGTCGTGTGGGAGGTCGTCTCGGGGTTGACCTTCGTCATCCCGTCGCCGGTTCGCACCCTCGGCGTGCTGGTCGAGAACCTCTCTGACCCCGCCTATCTGTTCGACCTGCGGGTCACCGCGCAGGCGGTGGCCCTGGCATTCGTCGTGGGCACCGCGGTCGGCGGGGGCATCGGGCTTCTTCTCGGTCTGTCGGCCCGGCTGCGGCTGATCTTCGAGCCGATGATCATCATGCTCAACGGCATCCCCAAGATCGTGCTGTACCCGGTGCTGTTGCCGATATTCAGCCTGTCGGGCTCCAAGGTCGTCATGGGGGTGCTGTTCGCACTGTTCCCGGTGCTGATCAACGTGTCGACCGGGGTGCAGGAGATCCCGAAGGTGTATTGGAAACTCGCCCGCTCGGTGCGTGTCAATCCCTGGCAGATGCTGGTGCACATCATCTTCCCCGCGATTCGCCGCCCGCTGCTCACCGGTATCCGGCTGGCGGTGAGCCTGGCCGTCGTCGGCGTGGTCCTTTCGGAGTTCTTCGCCACCAGGCGGGGCCTGGGCCGTGTGGTGCTGCAGGCCTACAGTCACGGGGATTACCCGTCGATGGTTGCCACCATCATGCTGCTCATCACCATCTCGTTCGGTATCTCGATCGCTCTGTGGCAGTGGGAGAAAAGGATCCATTGATCCCCGATGCCTCGAAGTCGGGCGCAGATCGCCCGTGGGTCGGCAGCTCGGTGCGGCGCCGGGAGGACGACCGCATGCTCGGTGGGCGCGGACGCTTCCTGGCCGACCTCGCTGCCGGCGCCGCACACGTGGTGTTCATCCGATCGAGCCAGGCGCACGCGACGATCACCGGAATCGACACCACGGTCGCCGAGCGGATGCCGGGCGTGCACGGAGTGTTCGGAGCGGCCGATCTCGGCCTCGACGGAGCGTGGATCCCGGCGCTGACCACGCCCGACCCTGATTTCAGTGCGGCCACGTCGCTGGAGTTGGCTGAGCAGCGCCTGCCCATTCTCGCCGTCGACCGTGTGCACTACGTCGGCCAGCCGATCGCCGTGGTCGTCGCCGGCGACCGCTACGTCGCCGAGGACGCAGCCGAAAGCGTCGTCGTGTCCTATGAGACCCTGCCGGTGCTGACCGACGCGGCCACCGCACTCGATCCGGACAGCCCCGCGTTGTTCGGCCATCTGCCGGACAACCAGGCCGCTCGTCTGGAGTACGAGTTCGGCTCTCCCGATGAGGCTTTCGAGACAGCCGCCCATGTCGTGGAGGGCACCTACCGGATGGAGCGCCACGGAGCGGTGCCTCTCGAGTGTCGCGGCGTGCTGGCCGATTATGACGCCGGACGCGGACGGGTCGAGGTGCACACCTCGACCCAGGTGCCGCACATGGTGCGCAACGCGATCTGCGCGGTGACCGACTGGGATCGGCAGGACGTCGTGGTCAGCGTGCCGGACGTGGGCGGCGGTTTCGGCACCAAGGCCAATGTGTACGGCGAGGAGATCGTGCTCGCCGTGCTGGCCAGACACACCGAGGAGCGCGTGGTGTGGGTCGAGGACCGCCAGGAACACCTGCTGGCCAGCGCCCAGGCCAGGGACCAGCTGCACCGGGCACGGCTGGCCGTCGACGCCGAGGGCGCGATCCTCGCGTGGGACGTCGATTTCGTCGTCGACATCGGTGCCGGAAGTCTCTGGGTGGCAGGCATTGTCGCCAACACCGCCGTGCACCTGATGGGGCCCTATCGGATACCGGCCATGCATGTCCGCGGATGTGCCGCGATGACCAACAAGACACTCGTCGCGCAGTACCGCGGCGCGGGCAGACCGGAAGCGACGTTCGCTCTGGAGCGAAGTCTGGATGCGGCGGCGGCGGTGGTGGGCATCTCCGGTGAGGAGATCCGCAGGAGGAACCTGTTGGGCGCCGGTGATCTGCCGTACGCCCGGCCCATCCCGTACCGCGACGGGGTGCCGATCTGCTTCGACGGTGGTGACTACCTGGCCTGTCTGGATTCGGCGGTGCGCACGCTGCCGCGCTCGGAGGTGGATGTCTGCGCGATCGAGAACCCCGATCACCATGTCGGCTACGGGTTGTCGTCCTATCTGGAGGCGACGGGCCGGGGTCCGCATGAAACAGCGCGGGTGCGGGTGCTGCCCAGCGGGCAGTTCGAGGTGACCGCGGGCGCCGCATCCGCGGGTCAGGGACACGAGACGGTGTTCGCTCAGGTGGCCGCCGATGCGCTGGATGTCCCGCTGGAGCAGGTGCGCTACCGGCCCTGCGACACCGAGCAACTGCCCGAGGGTGTCGGAACGTTCGCCAGTCGGTCGGCGGTGCTGGCCGGCTCCGCGGTGCACCAGGCGTGCGGCGAACTGATCGCGCTTGCTTCACAACGCGCCGCGCAGCTCCTCGATGCCGAATCGGTCGGCTACGCCGGGGGCCGGTTCGCGGCGGCAGGAACCGCAGTCGGCTGGGACGAACTGGCCGCGGCAGGCCGGGTCGGAGGTGCCGGTGAGGGCGGCGCGGCGCTGGACGTCAGCTCCGTCTACCGGGTCCCGACGGTGACGTGGACGATGGGGGTGCACGCAGTCATTCTGGGCGTGCACAGGCGCACCGGGATCGTGAAGGTGTTGCGCTACGCGGTGTCCCACGAGGGCGGCCGCGAGATCAATCCCAGGATCGTAGAAGGCCAGATTGTCGGTGGAGTCGCTCAGGGGATCGGTGGCGCGCTGTTCGAGGCCTGGCGATACTCGCCCACGGGCGAACCGACCTCGACGACGTTCGCGGCCTACCACCTGCCCCTCACCACGGACGTGCCCCCGGTGCTCGTGAACCATCACCACGTTGCCACGCCTGCCAATCCGTTGGGTGTACGCGGTGCGGGGGAGAGCGGCACCATCGCCGTGTACGCCGCAGTCGCCGCTGCCGTCGACGACGCGCTGGGCGGTGGGCACCACGTGACGACGACGCCGATCGGTACCGCCGATCTGTGCCGGGCGCTCGACAAGGTGGCGTCGTGAAGCCCGCCGCGGTGTGCTACCAGAGGCCGGACTCGGTCGCCGAGGCCCTCGAGCTGCTCGCGCAGGACGCCGAGGCAAAGCTGATGGCCGGCGGCCAGTCCTTGATTACCTTGATGAACCTGCGCCTGGCGCGGCCGTCGTCGGTCATCGACATCGGTAGACTCGCCGAATTGAACCGCGTGTTCGATGACACCGATGATCTGGTGCTCGGCGCGCTGGTCACCCACCGGACGGTCGAGACCGACCCGTTGATCGCCGCGCGGGCCCCCCTGCTCGCCGATGCGGCGCGCTACATCGGTCACGTCGCCATCCGCAACAGGGGCACCATCGGAGGGTCGGTGGCACATGCCGACCCGGCCGCCGAGATACCCTTGGCGACTGTGGTTCTCGGCGCCACGTTTCACGTCGAGTCCGTGTCGGGACGGCGCACGGTCGCCGCCGAGGAGATGTTCGTGTCGTTGTACACCAACGCCCTTGCCGCCGACGAGATGGTCACCTGGATCTCGATACCCGCCATCAAACCTGGACAGGGTTGGGGCTTCGTCGAATTCGCCCACCAGCACGGCGACTACGGTCTCGCCGGCGCCGGCTGCCTCCTGACGGTGGACCCCGATGGCCGGATCGCAGCGGTGCGCGCCGGTGTGTTGAGCATGGCGGACCGGCCGCTGCTCTTCGTCGCCGACGATGCAGTTGGGAAGATGCCGTCGGCGCAGCTGTGGCGCACCTTGGCCGACCGCTGGGCGGACGCCTGCGAGCCGGCGGTCGAGGACACCGACTACGCGCGCCGGCTGTGCCGCGCGGCGCTTGCCGACGCGCTTGCCGATGCGCACCGGCGGGTGAACGCTCCGGGAGGGGGTGGACATGCGGACTGATCCACCGGCGACGCTGAGCATCGCCGTGACGGTCAATGGCAAACAGATCGTGCGGACCGTGGCGGCTCGGCTGACCCTCGCCGATTTCCTGCGCGACGAACTCGGTTTGACGGGAACGCATCTGGGCTGCGAGCACGGAGTGTGCGGTGCCTGCACCGTGTTCGTCGAGGGCCGCTCGGCACGCGCCTGCCTGATGCTGGCCGCGCAGACCGATGGTCTTCGGGTCGACACCGTCGAGGGTCTCGACCAGTTCGAGGAGGCTGACCGACTGCGGCAGGCGTTCGCCGAACGTGGCGGACTGCAATGCGGTTTCTGCACCCCGGGGTTCCTGGTGGCCGCGGTGGAACTGTTGCGCGATCCCGACGCCGAGAAGCCGCTGACCGCCGACTCGGTACGGGAGGCGCTGTCCGGCAACATCTGCCGCTGCACGGGTTACCAGGGCATCGTGGCGGCCGTGCTCGATGCCGCCACGCCGGCGGGCAGCGCGGACAGTGCGGAATCCTGACCGGGCGTCCCTGCGTTCGCCGCGGTCCCGGCGGATGTCCGAGGTGCTGCGTCCCGTCGGCCCCAGCCGTTGGGGGATGGCGATCTGGCTTGCTCTGGGTCTCGGGGCCATTCTCGGGGTGACGGCCGCGGTCGGTCGACCCGCGCTGGGGTCGGCGCTGGGACTGGGTTTCGTGTTGACGGCGGTGCCGTCGCTTCCCGTGGCGTGGCGCCCCGCGCTCGTCACGATGGGGGTGCGGGGCCTGGCGATCCTGGTCGGCGCGACCCTGGCGGTGCTCACCTCGGAACATCCGCTGGCGCTGGCAGTGGTGACGGTGGCCGCGGCCGCGGGGGGCGCCTTGTCGGTCGAGGTAGGGCCGACCGCGGCGTTGGCGGTGGTGCTGATCGCGATCGACGTCCCCCACGACCCAGGGGCCGCCTCACTGGTGCCTTATCTCGTCGGTGCGCTGGTGGTACCGGTGGCCTGGAGCGCCTGGTACGGATGCACTGTCGTGTTCGGACGGCGTGGCTTGCCCGCGCCCCCATCCGGTCGGTCCGGCGCGCCGTGGCGGGAACGCCGGCCCCACGCGATCCGGGTCGGCATCGCGGTGGCCGTCGCGGTCGGGGTTGCCGGATTGTTGCCCGATGACCTGGTCGGCGGGCATTGGCTGGTGACCAGCGTCGTGCTGACCGTGCAGCCCGTTGCGCGGGAAACCGGACTGCGTCTGGCGCAGCGGTTGTCGGGCAATACGGTCGGTGCGCTGATCGCCGCGCTGATGCTGGGCACGCACCCGTCGCTGCCCGTCGTGGCTGTCCTCACCGTGGTGTTGTTCACCCTCGCCATGGCGCTCCGCCCGGTCAATTACACCTGGTGGGCGGTCACCGGCCCACCGGTGCTGCTGGTGATCAGCGAATACCCGGCGTTGTTCCCGTGGTACGAGGGCGGCGTCCGGTTGGCGATGAACCTTGTCGGCGCGGTGATCGTGCTGTTGGTGGTGTTCGGCGCTCCTGCTCTGGGCCGGCTGGGCCACCCGGACGCCGCACCCGATTTCCCGCAGCGCGATTCGTCGGATAGTGTATACAAAATCCAATCAAGGAGGTCCTAGGTGACCACGCTGCTGGTGGAGGACATCGGGCTGCTGGTGCACGGCGACGCGAACATCGCCCCGCTCCGTGACACGACCCTCGTCGTCGAAGACGGCCTCGTCGTCGGCCTGGGGACCACCGTCAGCGCGCCCGACCGCGTGCTCTCTGCAGGTGGGCTGACGGTCATGCCCGGTCTGGTCGACGGTCACATCCACCCGACATTCGGTGAATGGACTCCGGCGCAGAACTCCGTGGGCTGGATCCACAACTACCTCCATGGCGGCACCACCTCGATGGTCTCGGCCGGCGAACTGCACATCCCAGGTCTGGCGTTCGACGCGCTCACCCCGGAGTTGGTGCTGAGCATCGCGATCACCTCCAAGCACACCACCGGGCGCATGCGGCCGTCCGGGGTCAAGGTCAACGCCGGCACCGTGCTGCTGGTACCCGGGATGACCGAAGAACACTTCGACCGGGCCCACCGGGAGGGGATCGACCAGCTGAAGTTCATCTTCTACGACTGGAACCGGTTGGGCGACGGCGAAGCCCAGCGGTACGTGCGGTGGGCGCACGAGCGGGGGATGACCGTCAAACTGCATTCCGGTGGGGTCTCCCGCTCGGGTTCGAGCCGGGTCGCCGGAGCGGACGTGGTACTCGCGGTCGAGCCGGATGTGGTCGGCCACATCTCCGGCGGCCCGATCCCGCCGCCGGATTCGGACATCATCGCGATCATCGCCGGTCTGCCCGACACCCACGTCGAGGTGTGCAGTTCCAACAACTACCGTGCCACGACGGTCGTGGTGGATGAGCTTCGCCGGGTCGGCAGGCTGGACCGCTTGACGCTCGGGACCGACACCCCCGGCGGCACCGGCGTCATCCCGCGCGGGATGTTGCGCAACATCTGCTATCTGGCCTCGGTGTGCGGCGTCGACCCGGTGACGGCGGTCGCGGCGGCGACCGGACAGACCGCACGGGCGCACGGTCTGGACACCGGGGTGATCGCCGAAGGCAGACCGGCCGATCTGTTGGTGCTCGGCCCGATCACCGGGTCGGCGGCCACCGACGCGCTGGACTCGTTCGCGCTGGGGGACCTGCCCGGAATCGCGAGCGTCCTCGTCGACGGGGTACCCCTGGTCGCCACCCGCAGCGAACAGACCCCGCCGCCAAGCCGGTCGGTGACCTGGCGGGGCGCCGACGTGCGCCCGGCCGCACCGCCACCGCGTCCTGTCGGCGCGCACGCGTCCGGCTGCTGCTGATCCCCCTCGACCGTTAGGAGACATCATGTCCCGCCAGCCCACCCAGAACGGCGGCCCCACCGCTCCGGACGTCCTGCTGCGTGTCGACGGCATGCTCGACGACGAGGAACGCCAGATCCGGGATACGGTGCGCGCGTTAGTGAAAGGCCGCATCGCACCGGACATCGCGGCGTGGTACGAGAACGGCGAGCTTCCGGTCCGTGAACTCGCCGCCGAACTCGGCGAACTCGGTCTGCTCGGCATGCATCTGCAGGGTTACGGATGTGCCGGCACCACCGCGACGGCCTATGGTCTGGCGTGCCTGGAGTTGGAGGCCGGTGACTCGGGCATCCGTTCGCTGGTCAGCGTGCAATGCTCGCTGGCGATGTTCGCGTTGCACGCCTTCGGCAGCGAAGAGCAGAAGCAGCACTGGCTGCCCGAGATGGCGCGAGGTCGCGCGATCGGCTGCTTCGGGCTCACCGAACCCGACTTCGGCTCGAACCCGGCCGGGATGCGCACCCGCGCTTCACGTTCCGGTGACGACTGGATTCTCGACGGCACCAAGATGTGGATCACCAACGGGTCGGTGGCGGACGTGGCGATCGTGTGGGCCCGCACCGACGACGGGGTGAGGGGTTTCGCCGTGCCGACCGACACACCAGGCTTCACTGCGCACACCATCAAGTCGAAGATGTCGCTTCGTGCTTCGGTGACCAGCGAGCTCGTCCTCGACGGCGTCCGAGTGCCGGACAGCGCCCGCCTCCCCGGTGCCACGAGCCTGCGGGCGCCGCTGAGTTGCCTCAACGAGGCCCGGTTCGGAATCGTGTTCGGAGCCGTGGGGGCCGCGCGGGACTGTCTGGAGACCGCGCTGAGCTACGCCCAGTCGAGGATGCAGTTCGACCGGCCCATCGGCGGATTCCAGCTCACCCAGCAGAAGCTCGCCGACATGACGCTGGAGTACGGCAAGGCCCTCCTGCTCGCGCTGCACCTCGGCCGCACCAAGGATGCCGACGGCCTGCGGCCCGAAGAGGTGAGCCTGGGCAAGCTGAACAACGTGCGGGAGGCCATCGCGATCGCCCGCACGGCGCGCACCATCCTCGGGGCGAGCGGCATCACCGGGGAGTATCCGGTGATGCGCCACGCCAACAACCTGGAATCGGTGTTGACCTATGAAGGCACCAGTGAGATGCATACCCTGATGATCGGGCAGGCGCTCACCGGTATCGCCGCGTTCCGCTGACCTCCAGGAGCCGCAGTGGCCGAACCGATCGACGAGTACTTCACCAGAGCCGTCTCCGCGCTGACCGCATCGCATGCCGATGCCGATGCCGTGTTGCGCGGTGTCTCGCCGCAGACCTGTCTGGACGTGTTCGACGCGCAGTTGGGCAGTCGTCATCTCGACCTGGCGGCGCGGTGGTTGCGATCGAAGAACCAGGGTTTCTACACCATCGGTTCCTCCGGGCATGAGAGCAACGCGGCGGTGGCCACCGCGTTGCGCCCGAGCGATCCTGCACTGCTGCACTACCGTTCCGGAGGTTTCTACCTCGCCCGGGCGCGGCAGGTCGCAGGGACTGACCCGCTGCGTGATGTGTTGCTCGGGTTGGTCGCCGCGACCGACGAGCCGATCTCCGGTGGGCGGCACAAGGTCTTCGGCCGCCACGATCTGAGCGTCATCCCGCAGACCTCGACCATCGCCTCACACCTGCCGCGGGCGGTCGGGGTCGCCTTCTCCATCGCCCGCGCCCGCAAGCTGGGTGTCGAGTGTGCCTGGCCGTCGGACGCGTTGGCGGTGTGCAGCTTCGGCGATGCGTCGGCCAACCACTCGACGGCCGTCGGTGCGATCAACGCGGCCATGCACACCGCCTACCAGGGTGTGCCGATGCCGCTGCTGCTGGTGTGCGAGGACAACGGTATCGGCATCAGCGTGCGCACCCCGCAGGGCTGGATAGCGCGTACCTATGGCAACCGTGCGGATCTGGAGTACTTCACCGCCGACGGCGCCGACGTGGCCGAAGTGCTGACCGTTTCGCAGCGGGCCGCCGACTACGTTCGCACCCATCGTCGTCCGGCTTTCCTGCATTTGCGGACGGTGCGGCTCATGGGACATGCCGGGTCCGATTACGAGCCCGGCTACCGCAGCGGTGACGAGATCACCGCCGACTACGGACGTGACCCGCTATTGGGCACCGCCCGCATTCTCGTCGGGACCGGGATATGCACGGTCGCACAGGTTCTCGACGCCTATGAAGCGAAACGTGCCGACGTGCTCGCGCTGGCCACCGACGTCGCCGAGCTACCGCAGCTGGACAGCCCGCACGCGGTGATGACACCGCTGCGGGAGGCCCGCGATGATGCGGTGCGGGCCACCCGAGAGGCCGCATCCCGGGCAGACCGCAGGGACGACGGGCCGGCGGTCACGGTGGCGCAGGCCATCAACCGGGCGCTGCGCGAGACGCTGACCGACCACCCCGAGGCGCTGCTGTTCGGCGAGGACGTCGCCCGCAAGGGCGGTGTCTACGGCGTGACCCGGGGGCTGGCCGCAACAGCCGGGGCGGCAAGGGTTTTCGACACGTTGCTCGACGAGCAGTCGATCCTCGGACTGGCCCTGGGCGCCGGCGTCTGCGGGCTGCTGCCCATCCCGGAGATCCAGTACCTGGCCTATCTGCACAACGCCGCCGACCAGATCCGCGGCGAGGGTGCCACGCTGCAGTTCTTCTCCAACCGTCAATACCGCAACCCGATGGTGGTGCGGATCGCCGGATACGGCTACCAGAAGGGTTTCGGCGGGCACTTCCACAACGACAACTCGATCACCGCGATCCGCGACCTGCCCGGTGTCGTGGTGGCCTCCCCGGCGCGGCCCGACGACGCCGCGGCGATGATGCGGTCCTGTGTGATCGCCGCACGCACGGCCGGGTTGGTGTGCCTGTTCCTCGAGCCGATTGCGCTGTACCACACCCGCGACCTCCACGACGACGGTGACGACGGCTGGCTGGCCACCGATCACGGCGGCGTGGTGCCGATCGGCAGTGCCCGGACCTACGGGGAGGGCCGCGATCTGACCATCATGACCTTCGGCAACGGGCTGCGGATGAGCCTGCGGGTGGCGCGCCGACTGGCCGAGCGGGGCATCGCCGCCCGCGTGGTCGACCTACGCTGGCTGGCCCCGTTGCCGGTGACGGACATGCTGGCCGAGTCGCAGGCCACCGGTCGGGTGCTCGTCGTCGACGAGACCCGCGAGAGCGGCGGGGTCGGCGAGGGGGTGCTCACCGCGTTGATCGAGCACGGCTTTCCCGGGGCGCTGGCGCGGGTGGCCAGCCACGACAGCTTCATCCCACTCGGCGACGCGGCGCTGGAGGTGCTGCTGTCCGAAGAGACCATCGAGTCGGCGGCCATCAAACTGGTCAGCGGTCGGTAGGGGAGACCTGCAGCGCGGCCGTCAGTACCGGAACGGTGAGGTCGCGCTGCCAGTTCCGCGCCCCGCAGTCGCGCAGGAACGCCTCGACCGCCGCGGCCGTGGCGGCGGGGCTGTCTGCGCCCTGGCCGGTCAGTTCCCAGTCCCAGCACAGCCGGCGCACGGTGTCGGGCGCCAGCAGGTTCTCGGCAGGCAGATCGAGTTGTTCGGCCAGGTGGGTCAGCCCGGAGCGGACCGCTTCCAGTCGCGCCGCGGCCTCAGGCTTGCGGCGGGCCCAGCGCGACGCCGGTGGCGGACCGTTGGAGGGTTCGGCCGAGCTGGGCGGTTCGGAGGTCGCGCGGGCCCGGGCGAGCGCGTCGAGCCACACCTGTGCGCTGCGCCGTTGCCGGGAACCGCTGAAAATCGGCAGTGCAGTGAGCTTTTCGACGCTGTCGGGATCCACGGTCGCGGCGTTGACGATGGCGCTGTCGGGCAGGATCCGGCCGGGAGCGATGTCCCGCCGCCGGGCGATCTGGTCCCGCGTGGTCCACAATTCGCGCACCGCCGCCAGCGCGCGCGGGTTGCGGACCTTGTGAATCCCCGAGGTGCGGCGCCATCGGTCCCGCCGGGTGGGCGCCCCCTCGAAGGTGCGCAGGAACTCGAACTCCTGTTGCGCCCACTCCGTTTTTCCCTGCTCGGCGAGGACGTCGGCGACGGCGTCGCGCAGATCGACGAGCACCTCGACGTCGAGGGCGGCGTAGTTGAGCCAGTCGTCGGGCAGCGGTCGTTTGGACCAGTCCGCCGCCCCATGGCCTTTGGTGAGTTGCAGACCGAGCAGCCGTTGGACCATCGCGGCGAGGTTCACCCGTTCGTAGTTGGCCAGCCGGCCGGCCAGCTCGGTGTCGTACAGCGAGGTCGGCCTCATCCCGATCTCGGCCAGGCAGGGCAGATCCTGGTCGGCAGCGTGCAACACCCACTCGTCGCTGGCGAGCACCTCCGCGACCGGAGCCAGCACCTCGACCGGGTCACCGCCGTGGCTGACCGGGTCGATCAGCACCGTGCCCGCACCGGCGCGACGAATCTGCACCAGGTAGGCGCGATTGGAGTAACGGAAACCCGAGGCGCGCTCGGCGTCCACCGCGAACGGCCCCGTACCTTGCGCGAGAAGGTCGGCGGCCCTGGCGATCTCACCGCGGCTCGCCGACACGGCGGGTACGCCGTCGCGCGGTCTCAGCAGCGGGGTGGCCTCGGGCTGGTCGGCGTCGGGTTCCACGACGGAACCGGCGGTATCGGGCTCGGACATCGAGTTCAGGCGCGCGACCGCGAACCGAGATCGGTCACGCCCGCAGGAGGCAGCCCCGCGGCATGCTCGAGCACTTCACAGAAAGCCTGCACGTGCGGGCCGAGTTCGGCGTCGGTGGCGGTCCACGAGGCGCGCAGCTCGAGCTGATGCGCACGTGGCGGTCCGGAGATGTCTCCGTAGCGCACCGAGGTGGTGGCGGTGACGGTGCCGCCGAGCGCGGTGACGTGCTCGGCTCGCTGTTCCAGCGCGTCGACCAGCCAGCTCCAGGCGACTTCGGGCAGCAACGGGTCGACCGCCTCGCTGGAGTCGAGGTCTGCCTGGATGTAGGCGACCAGTCGCATCGTGCCGTCCCAGGCTTCGGCGCCCTCGGGGTCGTGCAGCAGGATCAACCGTCCGAAGGCGTCTCCTTCGGAGCGTTCGGGGATGATCGCGGTCTCGGGATGCTTGATCTCGGCGCCCAGGGCGTAGCTGAACGGCGCCAGGCGCTGGGGTGGCCGAATGGGGCCCAGCTCGATCTCCGGACGCACGGTGGTGGCATTCATCGCCGCCACCGCGTCGCGGAACTGAGCGGGTTCGGCGGAGGTCACGCCGTCTGACGCTAGTCCATATCACCTGGTCTGTGCTCGTGGCGCGCCGAATCGGACAGCGCGGGACATGGCAGCATGGGTGGCGATGAACACGCGCCGCGAGCTGCCCGAATCCCCCTACCTGGCCGCCGTGGCCGGTCGCAAGCCCCACCGGGTGCCGGTGTGGATGATGCGGCAGGCCGGCCGGTCGCTGCCCGAATACCGGGCACTGCGGGCCAAGAACACCATGATGCAGGCCTGCTTCGACGCCGACCTGATCACCGAGATCACGCTGCAGCCGGTGCGCAGGCACGGCGTCGACGCCGCGATCCTGTTCTCCGACATCGTGGTGCCGCTGCGGGCCGCGGGGATCGACGTCGACATCGTACCCGACGTGGGTCCGGTGATCGGACATCCCGTGCGCAGTCGTGCCGACGTCGCCGGCGTCGGCGGCGTCGGCGAACTGGACCGCGAACAGGTCGCACCGGTCGCGACGGCGATCGGCCAGCTCACCAGCGCGCTGGGCGACATTCCGCTCATCGGGTTCGCCGGGGCGCCGTTCACGCTGGCGTCCTACCTGGTCGAGGGCGGACCGAGCCGCAACCACGAGCGCACCAAGGCGATGATGTTCGGCGACACCGACACCTGGCATGCGCTGATGACGGCGCTGACCGACGTCACCGTCGCGTTCCTGCGGACTCAGCTCGACGCCGGTGTGGACGCCATCCAGGTGTTCGACTCGTGGGCCGGCACACTGTCGCTGGCCGACTACCGCGCCTACGTCCTGCCGCACAGCGCCAGGGTGTTCACCGAGCTGGCCGGCCACCGCGTGCCGATGACACATTTCGGGGTGGGCACCGCCGAGCTGCTCGGGGCCATGTCGGAGGCCGTCGTCGGGCACGGCACGCCCGCTGTGGTCGGCGTGGACTGGCGCACCTCGCTGACCGACGCCGCGGGCCGGGTCCGGCCCGGTTGTGCGCTGCAGGGAAACCTCGACCCGGTGGTGCTGCTGTCGGGCTGGCCGGTGGTCGAGCGGGCGGTGCGCGCGGTGGTCGAGGACGGTCGGCGCGCGGTCGACGCGGGCGCGGTCGGGCACGTCTTCAACCTGGGTCACGGGGTGCTGCCGGCCACCGACCCCGAGGTGATCACCGATGCGGTCGCGTTGGTGCACGAACTGTGAGCTCATCGACCGGGCCGCGCTATTGCGTTGTCGGAGGCGGCATCTCAGGACTCGTCACGGCCTACCGGCTACGGGTGACCGCCGGACCGGACGCGTCGATCACCGTATTCGATCCCGCCGACCGGCTCGGTGGGGTGCTGCGCACCGAACGCATCGCCGGGCAGCCCCTGGACGTGGGGGCCGAGGCCTTCGTGGCGCGCCGGCCCGAGGTGACGGCGCTGCTGGCCGAGCTGGGCATGGCCGACAAACAGATCGCCACCACCGGGGCGCGTCCGCTGATCTACAGCGAAGACCGCCTGCACCCACTGCCCAAGGACACCGTCAACGGCATCCCGTCGCGGCCGGACGCCCTGGTGGGCCTGGTGGACGACGCGACCATCCGGTGGATGCGCGACGAACCCGCCCGGCCGTTCTCGTGGCGTACCGGGGCCGACCCGACGGTGGCCGAACTCGTCGGCGACCGTTTCGGTGAGCAGGTCGTCACCCGCTCGGTCGACCCCTTGCTGGCCGGGGTGTACGCGGGCTCGGCCGCCACGATCGGCATCCGCGCGGCGGCGCCGACGGTGGCCACCGCCTTGGACCGCGGTGCGCGCAACCTCACCGAGGCCGTCACCACGGCATTGCCGCCACCGGCCCCGGGGTCGGTGTTCGGCGCCGTCGACGGTGGCTACACGGTGCTGCTCGACGAGCTGGTGCGCCGCTCGGATCTGCGCTGGGCGCAGATCGGGGTGCGCACCCTGACGTCGGCGCAGCGCGGGTGGGACGTGCTCGACGACGACGGGCAGCGCTGGCCGGCCGATGCCGTGGTGCTCGCGGTGCCGGCCCCCCGGTTGCCGGCGCTGATCGGTGACCTCGCGCCCGACAGTGCCGCTGCGGCCGCCACCATCCCGGTCGCCTCCGCCGCGGTGGTGGCGCTGGCACTGCCCGGCGGCACGCCCTTGCCCGAGCAGTCCGGTGTGCTCGTCGCTGGTCGCACCCGCCTGCACGCCAAGGCAGTCACGTTGTCGTCTCGCAAATGGGGCCGACGCGGCAGCACCGAGATGGTTCGCCTGTCCTACGGCCGACTCGGTGACGACATCGCCCGTGGCGCCGGCGACGACGAACTCCTGGCCTGGGCGGAGCAGGACCTCGCGCAACTCTTCGACGTTCACGTGCAGCCGGTGGAGTCACGCGTCGTGCGCTGGATCGACGCGATGCCGCAGTACGGTCCCGGCCACGCCGACGTGGTCGGGCGCATCCGCGCCGGGCTGCCGCCGAGGCTGGCGGTGGCCGGCGCTTACCTCGACGGCATCGGGGTGCCGGCCTGCGTCGCGGCGGCCACCAGGGCTGCGGCGGCGCTGGTCCGCACAGGCTGACGAGCCCCCGGCGCGCCACCTCGGGCGTGGCACGATGGGCGCATGGCCAAGCTCGATTACGACACGCTCAACTCCACGATCCGGTACCTCATGTTCTCGGTGTTCGCCGTGCGACCCGGCGAGCTCGGGTACGACGAGGATGCGCGTGCGGCAGTGGTGCAGGACACCGCGACGTTCCTCAAACGCCAGGAGGACAACGGCGTTGTGGTGCGCGGCGTCTACGACGTGGCCGGGATGCGCGCCGATGCCGACTTCATGATGTGGACGCACGCGGAGAACGTCGAGGCCCTGCAGGCGACCTACGCCGAGTTCCGCCGCTCCACCACGCTGGGGCGCGCGTCGAATCCGGTGTGGAGCAACGTGGCCCTGCACCGGCCGGCAGAGTTCAACAAGAGCCACATTCCGGCGTTCCTGGCCGGCGAGGAGCCCGGCGCCTACATCTGCGTGTATCCGTTCGTCCGCTCGCTGGAGTGGTATCTACTGCCCGACGACGAGCGGCGCCGCATGCTGGCCGAGCACGGCATGGCCGCCCGTGACTACAAAGACGTGCGCGCCAACACCGTTCCGTCGTTCGCGCTGGGCGACTACGAGTGGCTGCTGGCGTTCGAGGCGCCGGAACTGCACCGGATCGTCGACCTGATGCGGGATCTGCGGGCGACCGACGCGCGTCGGCATGTGCGCGAGGAGACGCCGTTCTTCACCGGGCCGCGGGTGTCGGTCGAACAGCTCATCCACGCGTTGCCCTGACCGCGACCGGGTTTGCTCGTCGGTCGTCGACCGGGAGCGTGGTAGATCCCGTCTCGGCGCGGAAGTTCGGCAGCGTCGCTGAGCCTGCCCGTCCACCCGCCGTTCGCGCCCGTCAGCGCCGTATATGACGTTGACGTCAGTTACTGCGCGCTACCCCCTGGGGTGTTGCTAGCATCGACCGGTGCTGACCCCCAGGGCAGCGGTGAGCGTCATCGCTGTGTCGGCGGGAGCTTTCTCTGTTCTGCAGTTGAGCAGGTGGGGCACGCTGCCGACGGTTCGCGTCGTCAACGACGTGGTCGTGATGCTGGTCGCTCTGTCGGCCGCCGCGTGTGCCGGGGCCGCCGCGAAACGTCTGCACGGACGTCGGCGGGTCGCCTGGTGCTGGATCGCCGTGGGGCTCTGCGGGTTCGCTTCCGGTCAGCTGGTCTGGACCTACAACGGGCTCACGAACGAGGTGCCGCCGTTCCAGTCGGTGGCCGACGTCGGCTACGCGTTGCTCCCGGTCGGGACCGGCCTGGCCCTGCTCCTCATGCTGCGCGACTATCCCCGGACGACCATGCTGCGCGTGCTCCTCGATGCGGTCGTGGTTGCCGGCGCATTGTTCGGGGCGGTCTGGGTGGGTCTGCTGGCGACCGTCTACGCCGCCCAGGCGATGGACTGGCTGGCCCTGATGCTGGTGCTGATGTATCCGATCGCCGGTGTCGCGGTCGTCACGATCGCGATGCTGCTGCTGGTGCGGGCCTCGCCGACAGAACGTCGGCCGTTGGCGATGCTCACCGCCGGGTTGATCTCGATCTGGATCGCCGACGTCGCCTACGCCTATATCACCACGGTCGAAGGCGTCTACCGCGAAGCGATCTCCCTCGGCTACGTGTATGGATTCATCGCGGTCGGTGCCGCCGCGCTGACAGTCCGCGCACGGGCGGCGGCCCTGCCGGCGAAACCCCCGGCGGTCTCCTCGCCGGCCTCGATGTGGTTGCCGTTCGTCCCGGTAGCCGCGGCGGCGGTGATCAGCGCGCCGATCATGATCCCGCGACTGGGACCGCTCTACATCGTCGGCTCGTTGACGATCCTCGCGGTCATGCTGCGGCAGATGCTCGTCCTCAGGGACAACCGCTGGCTGCTGGCCGAGGTCTCCGACCGGGCGTTGCGCGACCCGTTGACCGGGCTGGCCAACCGCACCCTGTTCGTCGACCGGCTCACGCACGCCATGGCGCTGCAGAAGCGCGAAGCCAGGGCGGTCGCGGTGTTGCTGATCGACCTCGACGACTTCAAGCTCGTCAACGACAGCCTGGGACATCCGGCCGGCGACGCCATTCTTTCTCGGGCCGCCGAACGCCTCACCAATGCGGTGCGGGCCAGTGACACGGTGGCCCGCCTCGGTGGCGACGAGTTCGCGGTGCTGATGGAAGGCGATCCCGACGCCTCGCGAGCGGTGGCCCACCAGGTGGTGGCCGCTTTCGATCGCCCGTTCCTCATCGACGGACAGGATCTGCGGGTGCGGCCCAGCGTCGGTCTGGCGATCGCGACTCTGGACAGCGCCACGCTGACGGTCGAAGACCTGCTCAAGCAGGCGGACGTCGCCATGTACAGCGCCAAGCGGGCCCAGGCCAACACACCGTTCACCTTCAGTCCCGAGATGGAGTGGCAGTGGGGCGAGGAGCCCGCGGTGTCCGCGCCGGTGCCGGTGCGCGGCAGCGACACCGGGGTCGCCGGCCGTGCTTCGCTGCGGCTGCTGCGTGACCTGCGGGGGGCCTTGGACCACGGCGAGTTGAGCGTGGTCTACCAACCGAAGTTCGACCTGCGGTGCGGGACGGTGGTGGGCCTGGAGGCGTTGGTGCGCTGGCCGCATCCGCACCGCGGAATGCTGACCCCCGACCAGTTCCTGCCGCTGGTGCGCCAACACGGGCTGATGCGGTCGGTGACCTCTGCTGTGCTGGATCGCGCGCTCGACGACGCAGCGCGGTGGTGGTCGGCAGGGGCCGAACTGCCCGTGGCCATCAACGTGTTCGCCCCGGCGGTGGGCGACCTGGGCTTGCCCCGTCAGCTCTCGTCGGCGCTCGACCGCCGGAGTCTGCCGCCGGAGATGTTGACCGTCGAGATCACCGAGGACCTGCTGCTGGAGAACCTGGCCAAGACCCGGGTGGTGCTGAGGATGCTGCGCGAGCACCGGATCCGCGTCGCGATCGACGACTTCGGCAGCGGCTACTCGGCGCTGTGGTACCTGCGTGAATTCCCGGTCGACGAGCTCAAACTGGACAGACACTTCATCGCGCCGATCCTGACCCATGCTCCGTCGGCGGCCATCGTGCGGGCCGTCGTCGACCTCGCCCATGCACTCGCCATCACCCCGGTGGCCGAGGGTGTCGAGAATGCCCAGAGCGCACAGCGGTTGCTCGACTACGGGTGCACCATCGCCCAGGGCTATCACTTCAGCAAGCCGCTGTCGGCGGACGCGGTACTGGAACTGGTGCAAACCCGACGGCTGTGGTCACCGGCTTCGGAGGAAGCCGGTGACAGCGTCCACTGACCAGAGCGTCCACTGACCAGAGCGTCCATTGACCAGAGAGTCCATTGACCAGAGAGTCCATTGACCAGAGAGTCCATTGACCAGAGCGTCCATTAACCGCGAGTCATCCTTTGCTGATTCAATAGAAGCGGGAAAGACGTTGACGCTGGCGCAAATGCCGTACTCGGTTGATCAACCTGCTGAAATGCATGTTTATCACCGCCTTGGCGACCTGCCCGACCGATAGCAAATTGGTTCGCCTGCCGAGTTCTGGCGCGAGGTGCTGCCGGTGCATTGCTAGAATCCGCGCATGTCGAGCCGGCGAGGGGTAACGCTCGGTGTCACGTTCGCGGGCGTGGGCTATGCCGCCTGGCTGCTGTTCGGTGGGGCCGCCGACCCGTCGCTGCGCGTGGTCGGCGAGGTGGGGCTCGTCGGGTTCGCGGTGTTCGCCGCGGTGTGCTCGGCGCTGGCGGCGTACTGGCGCAGCGGCCGCGAACGCAGCGCATGGGCCTGCATGGCGCTGGGCACCGCAGCGTGGGCGGTGGGTGCCGCCGGGTGGAGCGTGTTCCGCTTCTCCGCGCACCAGACACCTCTGCCCTGGTGGTCCACCGCGGGCTATCTGCTTTTCCTCGCGGGTGCCGGGGTATGCCTGGTCTTCCTGTTGACCGCCCATTCGCCGGGAGCCCGTCTGCGACTGATGCTCGATGGACTCACCGTGGCCGCCGCCCTGTTCGTCCTGGCCTGGGTGGCGGGGTTGGACGAGGTCTACCGCGTCCGGTCGAGCGACTCGATCTCCACCGCGTGGTCGCTGGTCTATCCCGTCGGCGACATCGTCTTCGTCGCCGTGGCGGTGTTGTTACTGGTCCGGGCACCCGCCCACCGACGTCCGGAGTTGTCGCCGCTGGCCGGTGGCCTGGTGCTGATCGCCGCCTCGGACACCGCCTACGCGTACTTCGGCGCCACCCGGGAGGTGTGGGGTCATCAGGAGACCGCGGTGGGCTGGGTGCTGGGCTTCGTTGCGATCGGTCTGGGCGCGCTGTCCATGCCCGCGGCCGACCGGGGCGATGCCGACGATGCCGACGGCGACCACCTCGTTCCCTCCCGCACGTCGACCTGGCTGCCGTATGCGACCGTCGCCGCCGCGGCCGTGCTGTGTACGCCCGCGCTCATCGAGGGGATGAGACCGGTTTTCGTCGGGGCCGCGGTCGCCGTGTTCGCGGTGATGGTCCGCCAATTCCTGGTCATCGGCGAGAACCGGCGCCTTCTCCTCGAGGTCGCCGATCAGGCACCGGGTGAGCCGTTGACCGGGTCGGCGCACGGTGCGAATCCGGACGCGGACGACGTGCCGGATGCGGCGCACTTGCTCGGCGAGCTGCGGCACGCCATCGAACACGGCGAACTGACCATGTTCTTCCAGCCCAAGGTCGACATTCGGGGCGGA
>Ga0208330_1000361_pt1 | contig 22151 bp, 23 predicted proteins | sample DeeseametaMP1896_FD_184180 | JGI IMG/M metagenome (GOLD analysis project Ga0208330, IMG submission 184180) | Marine microbial communities from the Deep Pacific Ocean - MP1896 (SPAdes) | ecosystem: Environmental > Aquatic > Marine > Oceanic | place: East of Hawaii, North Pacific Ocean | collected... | reverse complement strand
CCCGCCGCGGGCCAAGGGCGCAGAAATGAAAACGGGCGCCCAAGGGGGCGCCCGTTCCGCTGAAGATCGCGCGGCGATCAGCAGCTGTAGTACATGCCGAACTCGACCGGGTGCGGCGTGTGTTCGAACAGTTCGATCTCTTCCATCTTCAGCTCGATGTAGCCGTCGATCTGGTCCTTGGTGAAGACGTCGCCGGCGAGCAGGAACTCGTGGTCGGCCTTCAGGCAGTCGATGGCTTCGCGCAGGCTGCCGCAGACGGTGGGGATGCCTTCCAGCTCTTCGGCCGGCAGGTCGTAGAGGTTCTTGTCCATCGCCTCGCCGGGATCGATCTTGTTGGTGATGCCGTCCAGACCGGCCATCAGCAGCGCCGCGAAGCACAGGTAGGGGTTCGCCGACGGGTCGGGGAAACGGGCCTCGACGCGCTTGGCCTTGGGGCTTTCGGTCCACGGAATACGGACGCAGCCGGACCGGTTGCGGGCCGAGTAGGCGCGCAGAACCGGGGCTTCGAAGCCGGGGATCAGGCGCTTGTACGAGTTGGTGGACGGGTTGGTGAAGGCGTTCAGCGTCTTGGCATGCTTGAGGATGCCGCCGATGAAATACAGCGCCTCTTGGCTGAGGTCCGCGTACTTGTCACCCGCAAAGAGCGGCTTGCCGTCCTTCCAGATCGACATGTTGCAGTGCATGCCGGTGCCGTTGTCGCCGTAGATCGGCTTGGGCATGAAGGTGGCCGACTTGCCGTAGGCATGCGCCACGTTGTGGATGATGTACTTGTACTTCTGCAGTTCGTCCGCCTGCTTGGTCAGCGATCCGAAGATCAGGCCAAGCTCGTGCTGGCAGGAGGCCACCTCGTGGTGGTGCTTGTCGACCTTCATGCCGATGCGCTTCATGGTCGAGAGCATTTCCGAGCGCAGGTCCTGCGCGTCGTCGGTCGGGTTGACCGGGAAATAGCCGCCCTTGACGCCGGGACGATGACCCATGTTGCCGGTCTCGTACTCGGTGTCGGTGTTCCAGGAGGCGTCGACCGCGTCGACCTCGTAGGAGACCTTGTTGATCGTGTTCGAGAAGCGCACGTCGTCGAACAGGAAGAACTCGGCTTCCGGACCCCAGAAGGACGTGTCACCGATACCGGAGGACTTCAGGTAGGCCTCTGCCTTTTCGGCGGTGCCGCGCGGGTCACGCTCGTAGGGTTCGCCGGTGTCGGGCTCGACGACCGAGCAGTGCAGGCAGAGCGTCTTTTCGGCGTAGAACGGATCGATATAGGCGCTTTCCAGGTCGGGCATGAGTTTCATGTCCGAGGCTTCGATCGATTTCCAGCCGGCGATCGAGGAGCCGTCGAACATGAAGCCTTCGTCGAGGAAATCCTCGTCGACTTCATCTGCGATCACGGTCACGTGCTGCAGTCTGCCGCGCGGATCGGTGAACCGGATGTCGACGTAGGCGACGTCCTCTTCCTTCATCATGTCGAGAACAGCGTTGCTCATAACTGTTGAGTCCCTTTCTGTCATACTGTTGGGATGCCTGCGGCCCAGCTGTGCCGCGGTCAATTTCTGGAATTACAGCGCGTCCGAGCCGGTTTCGCCGGTGCGGATACGGATGGCCTGTTCGACGTGGCTGACAAAGATCTTGCCGTCGCCGATCTTGTCGGTCTTGGCGGCCTCGACGATGGCCTCGATGGCGGAATCGACCTGGTCGTCGTCAAGCACGATCTCGATCTTAACCTTGGGCAGGAAGTCGACGACGTACTCGGCGCCACGGTACAGCTCGGTATGGCCCTTCTGACGGCCAAAGCCTTTCACCTCGACGACGGACAGACCCTGGATGCCCGCTTCTTGCAGCGCCTCCTTCACCTCATCAAGCTTGAATGGCTTGATGATCGCTTCGATCTTTTTCATGAGACCTCGCTCTCCCTTGCGCTCTTCGTGGACTTGGCAGATCACTTCTGGATGATCGCCACAATCCGATAGGCCCTGTGATGGGCACAAGCGCAGAGCGATTTTTCGGGTGCGGTCAATTTTTGAGCGAAGTGCGCAATAACTGTGCAGAATTGAATCGCGGGGCAAAATGACAGAGCTTCTGACCGCGGCGCAGATGCGCCAGATCGAGCAGGCAGCGATCGACAGCGGCGCCGTGACGGGCCTGGAACTGATGGAGCGCGCAGGCGCCGGCGTGGTCGAGGCGGTGTTCGAGGAATGGCCGGACCTGGGGCAGGGGGCGCATCGGGCGGTCGTCCTTTGCGGGCCGGGGAACAATGGCGGTGACGGGTTTGTCGTCGCGCGGCTGTTGCATGAGCGCGGGTGGGACGTGGAGGTGTTTTTCTTCGGCCAGTCCGAAAGCCTGTCACCTGATGCCCGCGCCATGCATGACCGATGGACGGCGACGGGAGAGATCTTGCCGATGGAACCGGGCCAGGCCGGGCAGGGGCCGCGGCCCGTCCTGCTGGTCGACGCCATGTTTGGCACCGGGCTGACCCGCCCGATCCCCTTGATTTGCGCGCAGGCCTTTCAGGCCGTCACCCAACGGAAACGAGTTTCGGGTACAACCCAGAGGGCTTGCCATGTTGTCGCCGTGGACGCGCCCTCGGGAATGGACATGGATTCCGGCGAAGTCCTGTACCCAAACTTCCAAGATGAAGTTGACAGCGAAACCTTCCTGCAACGCGAGGTCTATCCTCGCAACTTGACGTGTGGCCTCTGCGTCACCTTCCACCGTGCCAAGCGGGGGCACTACCTGGCGAAAACCGGGCGTCGCGCTCCTGTCGTGGTCGACATCGGACTTCCCGAAGGCCCGTCGTCCGGGAATGCGGCGTTTCTTGCAGGGGCACTCGACGACCCCGCCCGGATTCGGTTGATCGATCCGGAGCCCGGCCGCTCGCGAAAACTCTGGCTTCGCCATGTCGCCCATCTGGGCGCGGGCGGGCACAAATACGATCGTGGCCATACCTTGATCCTCGGGGGCGGGGTCGGGCGCGGCGGTGCGGCCCGGATGGCCGCCCGCGCGGCCCTGCGCGTTGGCGCCGGTCTGGTGACACTGGCGGTTCCGCCCGCCGCAGTTCAGGAAAACGCCGCCCAGTTGAATGCGATCATGCTGTGCCCGGTTGGGGGCGCGGATGAGCTGCGCGCCATGCTGGAGGATACCCGGCTCAGCTGCGTCGTGCTTGGCCCGGGCCTCGGCGTCGGTGCGAAAACGCGGGAATTGGTGCTGGCCGCCCTGAACAGCGTGAACCGGCGGGTGGTGCTGGACGCCGATGCGCTGAGCAGTTTCGCCGATGACCCCGAACCGCTTTTCGAGGCACTGGGACCGTCGGCGGTTCTGACACCACACGAAGGCGAGTTTGCTCGGCTTTTCCCCGACCTGTCGGAAAGCGCCAAGCATCCATCCTTGGCCGCGCCTCCGATGTCCAGGATCGACGCCGCGCAGGCGGCTGCGGCCCGCTGTGGGGCAACGGTCCTCCTCAAAGGCCCCGCCACCGTGATCGCCTCGCCCGACGGGACGACTGGCCTGCACCCGGCGCTTTATCATCGCGCGGCCCCTTGGCTGGGCACCGCTGGTGCGGGGGATGTTTTGGCGGGTATGATCGGCGGGTTGCTTGCGCATCCGATGGCAGAGTTTGGCGTTCACAAAGCGGTGGAGGCGGCGGCATGGCTGCACGTCGAGGCTGCGCGCAGTTTCGGCCCCGGCCTGATCGCCGAGGACTTGCCCGAGGAACTGCCCAAGGTGTTTCGCGCGCTGGGGCTGTGACGCCTGTCAGGCGGTGACGCCGGTTGTGGCAGAGGCCAATTCCAGCCCGTCCGCATAGAGGATATGCGGCCTGTCAAAGGCCAGCTCGACCAGTTGCATGTCGATCTCGCCCGCGCTGCGGATGAACTGGCCGTCGATCAGCCGCGACAGGGGCACCAGCGCCCGGTCCTTGCCGAACAGCGCCCGTGCCCGCCAGTCGCGCAAGAGCACCTCTTGCGCGGCGGGCAGGACCAGCGTCAGGTCGGGCCGCATGTGCCCCAAGCTGCCGGGTGCCACGAAAACCGCTGGCAGGCGCCTGCGGCGGGGCCGCAGGGCGACCAGCCGCGCCGTCCCGCTGTCTCGTGTGATGATCCGGTCCCCCGGGGTGAGATACTCCACCGGCAACGCGCCATCGAGCGTCAGCACAACCGTGCCGAGCGGAAGCGCATTGCAAGCGGGATTGGCGGGCGATCGGCGCTGGGATTCCACGCCGCTGCCACGCCGGACCATGTCATGGGCCATCGTCTCTTGTTCCTGTATGTTACTGCCGGTCTTTTCTTGTTTTGCGGCAGGATAGGCCAAGATCCGGTTTATGTCGCCCGGAATTGCATAGGCTTTTACAGGAATTTTCCGCTCGCCTCGGTCCCGGCGCTTTGCTATTCAGCGCGTCGTTGCGGGTGTGGCGAAATTGGTAGACGCACCAGATTTAGGTTCTGGCGCCGCAAGGCGTGGGGGTTCAAGTCCCTCCACCCGCACCATCTCAAGCCTTTGAAATTAAGGAATGCCCTGCAAACACGGGGTGTTGTCCGTTCTGTGGTTGCATCGGTGGTTACAATCCGGGGCCGCGGATGGCAGGCAATACGGCGCCAGATCAACTTGCGTTGAGCCTGTACAACCGGCGGCTCGCTTTCGACGAAGAACCGCGCAACGAGCCGCGCGGCGCGCCGGTCGGGAGTGACGATCTTCTGGTAGACCGCCTTCGCGCTGCCACGGCGGGCCGTTCTGGGGATGGTGAACTTGTTCAGTTGGTCGATCGTCCGCGCGCTGTGCCAGGCCGAGTTGGAGGCGCTGGCACGTATTTCCGAACGTGACGAGGGGGACACCGGTACTCCTACGGCAGGGATCACCGTGAACGTCCAGCCGCCGGAGAGCGCACCGGAGCGCGTGAGCTTTGAGCGCCTGGCGCGACGACCTGTTGAAGGAGGTGTCGCCGAAGACGGTGAATGACATCTACCTGTCGACGGTTCGCTCCCTGTTTGCCCGGGTTGTCGAGAATGATCAGCTGCCGGAAACCGTGGCCGCGACGGTGAAGCAACCCAAGCCGAAAAAGGTCTACAGCCCTGCGCGCGGATACACGGCCCAGGAAACCCTGCAAGTTCTGCGCGCTTGCGCGCCGATGACGGACACCTTCCGAAGCCTCCGTGAGGAGGAGACATCGGTGAACATGAAGCGATGGGGGCCGTTGCTCTTTGCGTAACCGGCGCGCGCGTCGGCGAGAGTGTCCAGCTGCGCAAGGCCGATATTCGCCAGGTGGACGGCAGGTGCGTGACGCGGTCCCTCCAGGCGCGGGAACGGTCAAGGCCGGTGGCTGTTGCGACGTGCCGTTGCATGACCAGATCATCGAGCAGGGCTTCGTCGACGTTGTGCGGGCGGCCGCCGAAGGGCCCCTGTTTCACAATGAGACCGACCCGCTGAAGTACAAAACGGCCGCAAAGATTGTGGGCAACAAGCTGTCTGACTGGCTGCGCACCAGCGGGCTGACCCCGAAAACGTCCGGATTGCTCAACCGTATCATCCCGGCGATTGACGAGGTTCTCAGCGCAGGCGGGCTCGCGCGTTCCGAGGGGCCGCCCGAAGCGATGTCCAAGGCCTTTGACGATCCGCAATCCGGTGACGAGGGGCACCGGGTATGATGGTCGTGGTCGTGTCCAGCGCGCCACCCCGGCTGCGCGGCCGGCTGGCGGCCTGGCTGGTCGAGGTTCGCGCCGGGGTCTACGTCGGCACCTATTCCGCGCGCAGACGCCAGTGATCCGGGAGCGGGCCCTTGGTGGTATTGAGGCGGGGGATGCGGTTATGGTCTGGAAAGCGCTGACCGATCAGGGATATGATTTCAGAACGGCTGGAGCCAATCGGAGACCGCCGGTGGATTTCGATGGATTGAAGCTGGTCAGCTGTCTCGCTGAGCGTTCAAAGTGAAGCGGCAAATGCCACCGATCAGTCGGTACGTTCTTTGACATCGAGGAAATCTTGGTAGATCAAGTGTCTGCAGGAAGACTGTTCCCCGCACAGGCGGGGATGAACCGAGCAGGCCGGATAGCAGGGAAGCCAGGGAAGGCTGTTCCCCGCACACGCGGGGATGAACCGTGGTATCCGATCCGCAGGGCGGCGCCGTCGCTCTGTTCCCCGTACACGCGGGGATGAACCGTCGACAGTCGTTGTCGGTGACGTTGTGGCTTGCGAAACCACAGGACGTGTGCATTTCCCGGATGTCACCTGCGCTGCAAATGTTTCGTGCTCTCAAATGGGTTTACCTTTGTGTTTCCGGGCAAGTGGAGGGAGTTTTCTATCGGTGCGCGAGACCAAAATGATCAAGCTGTCTGCTGATCATTTGACCCGCTTGCGCAGTTGCGTGACGCCTTGGGGGAAGCCACGTTTCCGCCACGCTTGGGGCCGCGCTCAGGCGAGCAAAGCCGCGCGGTAGTTCAGCGGGCGTCGCATCTGCCACGGTCACGGCGCCGCCGAATATGCGCTGAAAGACTACGACATCCGGGCCCATGCAGATGGCGGCAGTGCTCATGGCCTGCGCACGGCTGTGGGCAAGGCAGTATGAGTCCGCATCCTGGATGGAAACTCGCCAGTGGAGGCCTCTGGAGAGCCAGTAAGCCCTATTTCTCCAGGTCCCCGTAGAGCGCACCCGGGTTCAGAATCCCCAAAGGGTCGAGCTGCTTTTTCAGCGCGCACATGACCGCCAGTTCTTCGCGGCTGCGGCTGTGAGTGATCCATCGCGCTTTCAAACGGCCAACTCCATGTTCCGCAGTCACGGCGCCATTCCAGTTGCCGAGCAGCGCGTAGATGGCCGCCTCGATCCTTTCCTCTGCTTCCGCACTGCCGTCATGGGCCACCAGCAGATGCACATTCCCGTCCGCGACATGGCCGGCCTTCAGCGTACCCGCCGCATCCTTCAGATCCGCAAGCAAAGCGTCGGCGGCATTGCAGAACGCCCCGAGGTCTGACGGCGCAACAGCGATGTCGAAATTGATGTGGGGGCCAAAGTCCGTGTCGACTTCGCCGATGGCCTCGCGGATCTTCCATAGGGACAGCGTTTCCGCCAGAGACTTGGCAAGCACGCCGTCCTCGGCGATGCCGTTTTCGAAGAGTTCGGCGACGAAGGCCTCCAGCGGGTCTTCGCGGTTCGCATGATCGGTTTCGACTTCGATCAGTACGTAGAAACCGTGCTGCCCGCTGATCGGTGCCTTGGCGAGGTGGGATTGACGGCACACGAACTCCCAATAGTCCGGCCACATGCCTTCAAAGGCGGAGATACGCGATCCGAACCACCTGCGTGCGACGGACAGACAGGACAGTGCCGCGGCGTGATCCGGAACGGCGATCAGCGCCAGTGCGCTGCCGGGAACGTTCTGGCGCAATTGCAGCACTGCCCGCGTCACGACGCCCAATGTGCCTTCGGACCCGATCAGGAGGTGTTTCAGGTCAAGGCCGGAATTGTCCTTCACCGTCTTGCCGAGGCGCGAGAGGATGGTGCCATCCGACAGCACCGCCTCGAGTCCCAACACGTTCTGCCGGGTCATGCCGTGCTGCAGCACGCGGATGCCCCCGGCGTTGGTGGCAATGGTGCCGCCGATGGTTGCCGTGCCCCGGGCGCCGATGTCGACCGGATAGTCCAGCCCCGCCTCGCGGGCCGCGATCTGAACGGTCTCAAGGGGCGTACCGGCCCAAACCGTCATCGTCATGCCCTCGGGATCAAGTTCGATCACCCCGGTCATGCGCTCTGTCGAGAGAACCACGGCGCCGGCCGGACTGCAGGCGCCGCCGGACAGGCCGGTACGGCCGCCTTGTGGCACCACGGCGATGCGATGGCGCGTGCAGATCTTCAGCGCCTGGGCCACCTCTTCGGTGGTCGCCGGCCTCAGCACTGCGAGTGGGCGTGTCCCGACCAGGCCTGACTGGTCCGACGCGTAGCGGTCGCAATCTGCCGGGTCAGTCAGAAAGGCCTTTGTCCCGAGCGCTGCCGCAAGTTCTTTCAGACCGATCGCGCAATCGGCGTCGAGTTGTACGCCAGCTTTCTTCATCTATGATGCGCTCCTTGTAACTTTCCCGCCGGAGGCAGAGGGTCCGCCATGTCGTCCACCAAGATCCTCAGCCGCTTGCCCGGGCTTCGTCATTTCGTCGAGGTCGCGCGGCTGGGCTCGTTCCGGGCGGCGGCGGAAAAGCTGCATGTGGCGCCCTCGGCTGTCAGCAAGCAGATCAAGAACCTGGAACTGAGCCTCGAGGTCGAGCTTTTCAGCCGGGATCGGGGTCGTAAGGGGCTGGAACTGACCGAGGCCGGGGAAATCCTGCTCTATCGCTGCGCCTCGGTGCTCAACGAGCTCAGCATCGCGACAGACGAGATCGGCCAGTTGCAGGGGTTGCAGCGCGGCCATCTGCGGTTGGGCGTCAACGAGGTGCTGGCCTCGGATCTCTTGCCGGGCATCCTGCGGGACATGAACCGAAATCACCCGAACCTGATGTTCACGATCTTCGTCGAGAACACGCCGGAAATCCTCAGGCGGATGCACGAGGGCGACATCGACATCGCTTTGGGGTACAACTTTCCCTCCTCCCCGGATCTCGAAACGCTGGCGACTTTGCACAGGCGCACCTACGTGATCACGGCGATGGATCACCCGATGGCGCGGATGCGCAGAATCCGGTTGGAAGACATTGCAGGCGAAAGGTTCATCTTTCCCCACCACTCCATCGGGCTGCATCAGATGTTGCAGGACGCCCTGGTGCGCAACAATGTCGATGTTCAAGAGGTTCTGAGCACCAACAGCTTTTCCCTTTTGCGGCAGATGGTGGAGGACGGAATGGGCATCAGCATCGTCATCGGTCGGTTCCTCCAGTACAAACGTGAGAACATCGCCTTCATCGAGCTGGAGAACCCGTCCTTCATAAACAAGCCTTTGTCTTGTTGTCGTATGGCCGGACGTACTCCGACGGCGTCCTCGGTTGCCTTCGCAGCGGCAATCAAGACGGTCTTCGCGCAATACGGCGGGTGATCCGATCATCTCTCGGCCAGCGGCGCGCGGTTGTAGTTCTTGTAGATCAGGTAACGTGACGGCGTGCGCCCAAGCGCCCCGAACCATTGCGGCACATGCGGCCCCATCCAGATCGCATCGCCCGCGCCCACGGGATACCACCGGTTGTCCAGCCGGTAGACGCCGCCCCCGTCCAGCATGAGCAATCCGTGTTCCATGAAGTGAGTCTCGACATAGGCAAGCGAGGCGCCGGGGTGAAAGTTCATGATGTTGAACTCGCCATCGAAGGCCGGGTCAGTGGGCAGCATCTTCTGCACGATCAGCCAATCGTCGCCGCGCAGGGGCGTGCCCTCGATCCCGCTGACAGAACCGAAAACGGGGGCGGGGGTGTCTCCCCGCGCCAGGAACCGCCATTCAAACAGGACAAAGCGCGTCCCAGGGGATGTGGACAACAGGGCATCGTGGGAGGGCGGCAGAAAGGCATAGCCCTCCGGGCGCAGGGTCTTGCCCCCTTCAAAGGACAGGGCCCCTTGCAGAACAAAGACGAAGCGCGCCACGCCCTCGGCGGCGGGTCCGATGTCTGTCAGTCCGGCTTCGGCGCGGACAAGGGCCATCGCGAACTTTGCGCCCATGTCGGGACTGATGAGAAAGGCAAGCTCGGCTCCCGGCCAGTCCGGCTGGGTGATCCATTCATGGCTTTCCGGCGTCAGAAGGGCGTGATTGCGCTGGATGTCGGATCGGGTCTGGCCGAAATTCGGTGTCATGTCAGCTCTCCGTCGGGCGCGTGCCCGCATAGGTCAGGATCAGCCCGCGCAGCAGGGCAGCGCGCCGGGCCAGAGGCGGGACAAGGATATGCTCCCGGGACGAATGCCAGTCGTTGCCGACGGCCCCCAGGCCATCCAGCGTGGGCACGCCGGCGGCGCAGGTGAAATTGCCGTCGCTGCCGCCGCCGGAGCGGGTCTCGAACATCGGTGCCCCGAGATCCGCGTTGATCTCCACGGCCCGCGTGAACATCGCCAATGTCTCCGGCGTGCGGGCAAGGCAGGGTTTCTCGATCTCGCCGGACAGCGCGATGGCCACGTCAGGGTCTGAGCCGGTCAGTCCGCGCAAACGGGCCTCTACCGCCTTGCCAAGCGCGTCATCGGCAAAGCGCACGTCGATGTCACAGGCGGCATGACCCGCAACCACGTTGGGTTCGGTGCCGCCGCGCACGCGTCCCACGTTCACGGTGGTTTCCGTCTCGAGATCGGTCAGGGTTGCCAATGTGCCGATGGTGCGCGCCATTTCCAGAATGGCCGAGCGCCCGTCGGCAAAGGCGGAGCCTGCGTGGCTTTCGCGTCCGTGAAAGTCCAGCGTGTACTTGGCCCGGCCCTTGCGAAAGGTGATCGCCTCGTCGCCGCGTGCCGGTTCCGGGATCAGCGCCGCGCCGTGTTTCCGCGCCTCTGCCTGGATCAGTTCGTATGAGGTGGGCGAGCCGATCTCCTCGTCGGAATTGTAGATCAGCGTGACCGGGCCGGGCAGGGTGGCGCCGCTTGCCACGATGTCACGCATCGCGCAGAGCGCGAGATACCCGCCCCCTTTCATGTCGGCGATGCCCGGGCCGTATTGCCGGTCGCCGTCGCGCCGGATCTCGACCGTGCCGGGGGCGCAGACCGTGTCGATGTGGCTGGTCACCAGCACGCCGGGTCCATCGCCACCCGCAAAGCGGGCAACCAGGTGATCGCCCATCCCGTCGCGACCGGGGATGCGGTCGATCTCACAGCCGAGCGGCTCCAGCTCGCTGGCGATCAGGTCGATGAGTGACGCAATGTTTTCGACCGACCCGGTGGGTGTGTCGATCTCGACCCAGCGCAGCAGGCCGTTCAGGATGTCTTCGCTATCCATTTTCATTGTTCAGCTCAGGCTGTCCGCGTAGTCCCGCCAGATCGAGGGCGCGAGTTTCAGGTGGGTCGAGGAGGGATAGTGCGCTGTCCAGTGTTCAGCGATCTCGGCCCCGGTGACCGCCCATACGCCGGGATGCGCCAGCGCCTCGCGCAGGAAGGACGCCAGATTTTCAAAGCGGTGCCCCCAGCCGGACCGGGCGGGCGAGACGCACAGGTTGAAATAGCGTCCGCGCCGGTACTGCGCGCGGAACTCGGCCCGCCAGTTGCGCAGAAGTGCCCCGGGCCGTTCCAGCCCGGTGCCCTCGCGAGGGAACATCAGGAAGAAGGTGTCGTCGAAATGATAGTAATAGGGCAGGGCGAGCAGCGCCTCGGCCTTTGCGGCATCGGTGACCCAGTAATAGGGGGCATCGTCCGCGAGCCCGTTTCCGATATAGGCGTAGCCTTGTGCTTTCATCAGGGCGACGGTGTCATCCGTTGCACATCCGGTGGCGGCGCGATCATCGGGGCGCGATAGGGCGAACCAGCCTTTTGGCGCGGTTCCGGTGACGCGGGTCAGGACCTCGGTGGCACGCTCCATGTGCGCCGCCTCCTGACCGGGCGCCAGTGTCGCGGGATCCTCGCCCAAAAGCCCCTGCGCGGCGATCTCATGCCCTTGGTCAAGGATGCGCGCGATTACGTCGGGGTAAGCCTCGGCGACGAGGGCCGGGGTGGCGAAGGTGGCGCGGATGCCCAGTTCGGCGAATAGCCCCAGAAAGGCGCCCAGCCCCTCGTTCAGACCGAAGTGCCAGGTCGGATAGGCAAGGTCCTTGGCGGTGATCCCCTTGGCCGTTCCGGCGGGATTCAGATTGACCGTCAGGCCAAGCGCCATCTGCTGCCCGTCGGGCCAGACCACGTTGGCATCGCGGATACCGATTTCATCGGAGGTGGTGTAATTGTCTTTCCAGGGCATCGGTTACTCCGGCAGGTCTTTCAGGGGGTGCTGGGCAAGCACGTGCTGGGCGAGGTCGTCACATGTGGGAAACCAGACGCCGGGCAGCGTTTTCATCCGCTGGATCAGGCGCTGGATCATGTCGACCCGCATGGCGTGGCCCGAGACGAATGGGTGCAGCAGGAAGTTGACGTATCCGCCCTGCCGGTATTGCTGTTCGAAAGCGTCCCACCAGATCTCGAACACCTCGTCCACGTCCATGACGCGCTGGGCCTGGTTTGGCGTGTCGAGCCAGCCGAAACTGAAAAACATCGCGTCGTCCAGCGCGTAGTGGAAGGGCAGTTGCAGGATCGCGTTCTCGCCCCCGGCATCCAGTTCGTAGAATGGCATGTAGCTGGCGGAGGTGAAGGAGTTGTAGACCACGCCCTTGGACGTCAGCAGCCCTGGCGTGTGACTGGAACGGGTGCCGGTCACGGGCTTTCCGGCAATCGAGGACAGCGCGGCAAGGGTGCGGGACAAATGCGCGTCTTCAATGGCCGGATCGGGATAAACCTCGTGTTCCCACATATGGTCGGCCAGTTCGTGCCCCCGCGCGACGACATGGTGCAGCACGTCCGGGTACAGCTCGCAGATACGCCCCGGCGTGAAGAGCGTGACCTTCACGTCTTCTTCGTCGAACATCTCCATGATGCGCCAGACACCGACGCGGCCACCGAACTCTCCCTTGGCCCTCTGGCCCCAGGGTTCGTTCAGCAGGCGCCGCAGCAGCATGGCATCGAAGTCGAGCGTGAAGTTGACGGCGATCTTCACACCGTCGGGGTAGGCGAAATCCGGGATCGGGACACGTCGCTGGCGCTGAAAGCGCGCGGTATCGACAAGGCTCTGGAACGCATCGGTAGGGCTGGTTTGGTTCATTCTGCACTCCGGAGATAAGGGGTTGCGGCACGGGGCAGGCCGGCGCGGTACTGGATCACGGCCTCGGCAGCTTTCAGTCCGGCGATGACCGGGTTTACGATGGGCACGCCGGTGGCCCGTGCGAGCCGTTCCGGCAGGCCCGGGGTAAAGGAAAGGGCAAAGCAGCCCAGCACCAGCACATCGGCCCCTTGCGCCACGCAGGCGCGGGCGCGGTCGATGATCACGGGCAGGTGGGTTTCCGGATCTCGGTTGAGATCGGTCACCGAACAGCCCAACGTGACCTCAGAGAGGAAACTGCCCTCGACCCCAATGCCGCGAATACGGCGGCGCAGGCCGGGCGGCGTTGGGTCCGAGGACAAGACAGAGAACCGCTCGCCCAGTTGCACCGCTGCCAGGATGCCGGCTTCGCCCGGACCGATGACAGGCAGGCCGGAAACCTCGGTCAGCGCCTCGACGCCCGGATCGCTGAAGCAGCCGATCAGGACCGCCTCTAAGTTGGTGCCCGCCCATGTGGTGGCGGCGTCGCGCAGGGCCGGAAAGACCGCTGCGGCGTCGGCGGCGGATTCGATCGCGGCGGGTCCGGTGTCGGGTGAGGCGATTTCCACTTGCAGCGCGGGCGCCCATGCCTGCATCATCCGCTGCCTGCGCGCCACGACCTCGGGCCCCCGGGTCAGGTGCAGCGGGCTGGCAAGCTGATACAGGACGCGCGGGCGCGCGGGCAGGCTGTCCGACGGATCGGGCATCGGGTGAACTTTCTGTTGTGGCCGACTGAAACCGGGTCAGAAGGCGCGTTGCAGGCCGACGAGTTTCTGGACAATCGCCACGCCCAGGATCGACAGGAGGATCGACAGGGTGGCGGCGGCGGCCGCGGTGGGCTTGAACTCGTAGGTCAGGAAATCGAACAGGGCGAGCGGCAGCGTGTTGCCCCCCAGTGGCTTGAGCAGCAGCGAGATGGTGTAGAGGTCGAAGCTGTTGATGAAGGCAAAGATGCCCCCCATCGCCAGTCCCGGCATCACCAATGGCAAGATCACCAGGCGGAAGGTCTGCCACCCGGTCGCGCCCAGGCTGGCCGACGCCTCTTCCAGCGAGGCCGGCACCTGCCGCATGGCCGCGGCAATGGAGACATAGGCATAGGGGAAAGACATCAGGATATGGCCCATCTGAAGGCCGACCACGGTCTTGCCCAGCTCGATCTTGTAGAGGAAGAACAGCAATCCCACGGCGGTCAAGAGTTCGGGCACCAGCAGCGGCAAGGTCATGCCCAGCTGGAACCAGCCCGACAACCGGCCAGAGAGGACCTGCCCCGCGAGCGCCGCCATCATGGCGACGGTCATCGTGACCACGGCGGTGATCGCGCCGATGCGCAGCGACATCAGCAGCCCGTCCACAAGGTCCCGCCGCTCGAAGAACTCGAAGTACCATTTCAGGGAAAGACCCTGTGGCGGGAAATCGATCAGCAACCCGCCGGTGAAGGACGCGCCGACGATCATCACCAGCGGCGCCATCAGAAAGACGTAGAGCAACACGATCACGGCGCCGAAGGCGATGTTCACAGGCCCCTGGTGGCTGAAGGCGGAGGTTGCACCACTCATGCCTTGGACCTTTCCATCAGTTTTGCGGTCAGTGCGGTGAAGATCGCCACGACAACAACGGTCGAGAGCGAGAGCACAATCGCCAGGGCCGAGCCGAAGGGCCATTGGAAGGTGCCCGTCAGTTCCCCGATGATGAGCGTCGGCATATAGCTGACCATCTGCCCACCCAGCAGCGCAGGGGTCACGAAGGCGGCGACGGCCAGCACGTAGACGAGGATGACGCCGGGATAGATGCCCGGAAAGCTGAGCGGCAGGATGATGTCCCGGAACACGTCGCGGCGGGTGGCGCCCATCGCTGTCGACGCCTCGATCAGGGTGGGAGAGATGTTGCGCAGTGCATTGTTGATCGGCAGCACCATGAAGGGCACGAAGACGTGGACCAGTGCCAGGATCACCAGCCCCTGGGTGAACAGCAGCCGCAAAGGCCGCTCGATAATGCCCAGGGCCATCAGTGTTTCATTCAGCGGTCCGTTGAGCGCGGCCACGATCATCCAGCCGAAATTGCGGACCAGCACGCCGGTCATCAGCGGCGATGCGATGCAGGCATAAAGGAAGACCGCCTTCATCCCCTTGGCTTTCGACATGTGCCAGGCGATCGGGTAGCTCACCAGAAGGCAGAGCACCGTCACCGTGGCCGCAGTCAACAACGAGCGCAGAAGAACGCCCCAATAGTAGGTATCGCCGAAGATACGGAGGTAGTGCGCCAGGGTGTAATCCTCGCCGAAGGGATCTTTCGTTCCGGTCGTGCGAAAGCTCATCTCGGCCATGTTCGTGATCGGAAGGATCATGAACACGAAGATCAGCGCGATGGCCGGGATCGCCAAAAGCAGTCTCGGACTGGGCAGTCTCATGGCGCGACCTCGGGCATCAGCCAGGCGTGGCTGCGGTCGATTGCAATGCCGACCGTGTCACCCTTGCTGACAGGCGTGTTGGGTTCTGCCGACAGTTTCAGGACGCTGTCATCGGGCAGGGTGATCTCGCAGTGCAGCGCGGACCCAAGGAACGCCGATTTTGTCACAATGCCCCGGAAGGTGCCTGCCTCGGGCGCGGTCAGCTCCAGTGCCTCGGGCCGCAACAACAGCTCGGCCGGAGCGCCAGCGGCAATCCCGGGCACGCCGTCAAGGTCCAGTGTCGTGCCCGCCGCAGCGATGGAATAGTGTCCTTCGCCGTGTGGCGTGACATCGGTGCAAGGAAGGAAATTCGCTTCGCCAGTGAAATCGGCGACATAGCGTTCCGTCGGTTTCTGGTAGATCTCACGCGGCGTGGCGAATTGCGCCACGCGCCCCGCTTTCATCACCGCCACCATGTCCGACATGGCCATGGCCTCGGATTGGTCGTGGGTGACGTAGAATGCCGTGATGCCCGATTGCTGTTGCAGGTCGCGGATCAGCCAGCGGACCTCGTCGCGCAGCCGGGCGTCAAGGTTGGCCAGAGGTTCGTCCAGAAGCAGCAGTTTGGGTTTCAGAACCAGTGCGCGGGCCAGGGCCACACGCTGCTGTTGCCCACCTGAAACTTCGCGTGGGAGACGGTCCCCCAGACCGCCAAGGCGAACGAGATCCATCACTTCGTTGACGCGGGTGGTCAACTCGGACTTCGACACCTTCTGGAGCTTGAGTCCGTAGCCGATATTCTCGGCTACGGTCATATGTGGAAACAGGGCGTAGTTCTGAAAGACCACGCCGAAACCGCGACGGTTGGCAGGGGTGGAGAGGATGGACTCCCCCTCGACGGTTATTTCCCCACCGTTGGGTTCGAGGAAACCGGCCAAGCACCGAAGCGTGGTGCTCTTGCCGCACCCAGAGGGCCCCAACAGCGTCACCAACTGGCCGGATTCGGCCTTGAGTGACACGCCATCGAGCGCAAGAAAATTGTGGTACCGCTTGCGCAGGTCCCTGACTTCAACCGTCGCCATAGTTCAGATGGTCCGTTCCCAGAGGTCGTTCAAGCTCGGCATGATGGCCAGAGTTTCGTCCCAGTCAAACCGGATCGCCTGGCTGACCACTTCAGGTTGCAGCGGCCATTTCTGCAGGTCCTCGGGCAGTTTCACCGTCTTGTTTGTCGGCGCAATCAGCCAGTTCTCTGCCATCCAGAGCTGAATTTCGGGCGACAGGACGAAGTTGATATAGTCGAAGCCCAATTGCTTGTCCGGGTGGTTCTTGAAGACCGAGAAGGAGTGATCGAAGACGAGCATGCCTTCTTCCGGCACGACGTAGTCGATCGGCACGCCCTGTTCCTGCATGGTCTTGACCTCGCCCAAGTCGATCGGTGCGACGGAGATCTGCCCCTGGGTGAGCAAGGGGGTCAGCTGGGCCGAGTAGCCGATCTGCGGGAAGGGTGCGAGCTCTTTGAACTTTGCCACGGCGGTTTCGACGTCGTCACGCCCCGAGCCGAAGTGCTCGCCCGCCCACATGGCCATCATGGTCGCGGCGGAGTTGGTGATCTTGTACAGACCCAGCTGTCCCTTGAAGCGGTCGTCCCAGAGGTCGGCCCAGCCCTTCGGCGGCTCGGACACCAGGTCGGTGCGGTAGGCGATGACCAGCGGGGCCAGCATACCGGTGACCGCGGTATTGCCTTTCAGGATCGCCGGCTCGATCACATCGGCCATGTTCGGCACGTTTTCCGGGGTCAACTCGGCGAAATACCCGTCATTGCGGATCATCGCCGTGTATTTCTCATTCAGCATGACAGCGGGGAAGGGCGGATTCTCGGGGCTGGCCGCGCGGAAGCCCGAGATCCAGGCCATCCCGAGACCGATGTCCAGGTCGAAGTCGCGGCCGATCTGTTCCGAGAATTTCGGCATCACATGTTGGCGCCAGTCGTGTTCCCAGCGGCCGCCGAACATGTTGACGATAAATGTGTCGGACTGCGCAAGCGCGGGCAGGCCTACGGCGCCGAGAGCGGCGGCACCGGCGGAGGTCTTGAGAAAGCTTCGACGGGAAAGTGTCATTCTATGTCTCCTGTTGGATTTCACGTTTATTCTAGATTGCGGGGCTGCCGGGGGAGGAGCCAGCATACCCCTTGGGACCCGCCCCTGGTGAGGGCGGGATCACGGTGAGCGGCTACATCTCGATTTTCTCCGGATCGAGCCGCAGGTCGATCAACATGGGGCCGGTCCGTGTCGCGATGGCGGCGCAGGCCGCATTCAGGCTGTCCGGATCTTCGACCCGGAACGCATTTAACCCCAGGGCTGTTGCGGTGCCCGCAAAATCTATCCTGGCGATCATCGAGAGGCCGGGATTCATCTTTCTGTTGGTGAACTGGACATGCTCTGCGCCATAGCTGCCGTCGTTACAGATGATCACGACGAGGTCGACGTTTTCCTGCACCGCGGTGATCAATTCGCTGAGACCCGAAAGCGCGAAGCCTCCGTCGCCGGCAACAAGAACGGTGGGCCGATCATCTATCGCTGTCGCGGCCCCGATGGCCTGACCCAGGGCGCAGCCGATCGCCCCAAAGTGCGAGGTAAACACAAGGTCCTGCGGACGCGTGACCGGCATGTTGCGCCATGCGGTGGTGACAAAACGCCCAAGGTCCGCCACCAGAATGCGGTCCTGTGGCAATGCCTGGTGCAGGCGGCGCAGGGCCGGACCCAAATCAACGGTGCCCTGTGCAGTGACAGAGGGCGTGGGAAGACGGGCAAAGGCCTCAGCTTCGGCTGTCAGCCGGGCCGCAAGATCGGCGTCACAGGCGCCCGATCCCGGGATCTCGGCCATGTCGAGCAACTCGGTCATGGCATGGGCCGTGCCGGCGATGTCACCGATCAGGCGCAATGTCGGGTCATCCAGCCGCGGGTTTTCTTCGGCATCGGCAAGAACCTGAACAACGCGCTTGCCCTTGGTGTAGGCACGTTCTTCCGTCGTGTGCTTGCTCAGGCTCGCGCCGAAGGCGAGGATGCAGTCCGACTGCATGATGACCTCGGTTGCGGTCGGGTGGCTCAGGCCGCCGCAGATGCCCAGGTCGAAAGGTGCGCCGCGGAATAGCGCCTGAGCTTTCAGCGTGGTGGCCACCGGGGCCTCGATCCGGGCGGCCAGTTTCAGCACGGCTGCGCGGGCTTCGGGAGCGATGGCGCCACGGCCTGCCAGGATCAGCGGGCGGCGCGCCGAAGCGAGCATGCCAGCCGCGTCTTCCAGCGCCTGACCCGAGGCGGGGGCGGTGGTAATATCGGGAACGGGTGTCACATTCCCGCTGTCCGGTACGTCCTCCCATTGCAGGTCTACCCGCATGTTGAAGACGACCGGGCACCGGCGATGCGCGGCGATCCGAAACGCGCGGTCGAGGTCATGTATTGCGGTCTCCGGGCGGCGCATCTCGACGAACATGGCCCCCGTGGCCGCGACCACCTCGCGCTGGTCTATTTTCTGCAGGTGCTGGACATCGCCCGGAGGGGTGTCACCGCAGAGCACGACGAGCGGAATGCCACCGCGCGCCGCCTCGGCCAGGGCCGTGGATACATTTGTAAGGGCCGGGCCGTGGGTGATGGTGGCGACCCCGGTGCGCCCGGTGGTCTGGGCAAACCCGATGGCGGCCAGAACCGCGTTCCCTTCATGGGTGCAAGGCACGTAGCGCCCCAGTCCCGCATCGACATATGAGTCCACCATGAACAGGTTCGCATCTCCGACAAGGCCGTAGACATGGGTCACTCCATGACCCGAAATGGCCTGCGCGAGACGCTGATGCAGCTTCATGGTTTGGACTGTGTCTTTCATGATGTGCCGTTCGAAGTTGCCGTCTGATAGCCGTTACTATACTTGCCCGGTTTGGTGAAAAAAGATCATTATTGGAATGAATAAGGTTCCATAAAGTGTTTTCTCCTGTCCTGTAGTGCCGTCGGTTTCTTCTGTTCCTGAGCAGAAGAGTGCGAGGAAATTCCATGCCAGGGGGGGCAGTTCGCGAGCGACCAGGATGCATGGAGCGACCGCGACGACATGCACGGACGCTTGCGTCAAATGGGGGCAAATCAGTGCCTTGCTGCCGGGGCTGCGGGCCTGCAACTTCTTGCAGGTGGTGACACTGAACAGGCGCCGGTACACCGCATGACAGGGCAGTGTGCCGGTGCCCATTTGCGTCGCAGGAATGGCCTCGGGTCTTGGGACCCGTGGACGTCCCGGGTGCTGCTCGGTCCTCAAAGGGGATGCCTCGGGGCGCCGACACGGTCCAGGGGGCAATCCTGCCGCGAGTGTCCTCAGGCCTGCCACCTGCGGTCCCCCCCTTCGCGTCGTCGAGGTCTGGCCCCTACCGGACCCTTCCCTCTGACCTCCCCGGGCAGACCCTTCGGCACTTTTCCCAGGCATTGAAACGCGTTAGCTCTGTTTCCGTTATGGAAGATGTCGGAACAGGGTTGCTATGATGAGTAATGGGCGGGTATCGCCGATCGAACTGTACCTCGGGAATGGCCGGGCGCATAATGTCGTTCGGCGTCATGGCGGTACCGTCGAAATGACCTGGCAAAGGAACCCCGGCACGGACGGAAGTGGCGTCAGTTGGAGCCTGTCGCAGTTCCGGACATCCGGACCGGACAGTGTCGAGGTTACAAGTTCGCGCAATGCGGGTTTCGTGTTCACGCAGGTCGTTCTCAAGGGTGGTTTCGAGGCAGAGCTCGCCTGCGGTCGGCGCTACCTGGACACCGCGCCAGGGTTGATCCGACCCAGTGTTTCCGGCGCGCTGTATCGCTTCGGGGCTGCAGACAACGCGATCTTTGGCACACTGGCCTCGCTGGAGACGGTGAAGGACTGGTTCGGCGGCCCGGTCCCCAAGGGGGTTCGGCCCTTGCTCGAGGGCGGAAGCCGCACCTACCACCGCGCGCGGGCCTTGCCGGTGCACCTGCGTGAGGCATTGATGACGGCCCTGTCGAGCAACTCGCCGCTGGGGCGCCGCATGGTGAGCGCCGCCGCCCAGCAGATCCTGGGATTCCACCTGCAAAGCCTTTGCGAGGACGGCGTGCCGCGCGTGACGCCCCTGGCCGGCAGTCTTGCCCGCGACGCGCATGCGCTTTTGCAGGAGTGCCCGGAGGATCCGCCCTCGCTCGCCGATATCGCCCGCCAGTTCGGGGTCTCGCCACGCCGGCTGGATCGGGCCTACCGCGCCGAGTTCGGCACCAGCTTTAACCGGTCGCTGCAACAGGTTCGTTTCGCCGCAATCTGTTCCGCCCTGCAAGAGGGGATGCCGATCAAGGTCGTGGCGCACAGGTTCGGCTATTCCAGTGTCAGCAACTTCTCATCGGCCTTCCGTCGCCGGACGGGACTGCCGCCGCGCCAATGGCTTGAACGACAAGCGGCCCCCTGGTCCTGACCGGGTCAGAGGGGCGGACGCGCAGGTCATTCGCAAACAATCTCTGCAGGAAATCAACAAAGAAGCCAGTGGGGGGCCGGATCGGTCCCCCGTAGGGTCCCGCGTGCGGAGTTTCTCCGCGCCGGGCGCGGTGGCCGGATCAGCCCCCCGTTGTCGGTACACCGCGCCCGGTTGAGCACAATCACAGCAAAGGAGAACGACACCCTATGCCGACATCTTATGAGTTCGGAAGTTCGGTTGGTTCGGATGGCACTAGCGGCAGTTGGTTCGACACCGCGGGGACAGTCACCGCCGTGGTGGATGATGGCAGTATTCTGCCCGGAGACGAAGTGACGCTCTCGGGGTTTGAAGATTTCACAATGGTGGACGGCGGTGTGTCCGGCGGGACCGGCTATTACCTTGGGAACGGAACGTTTGATGGTGTGACCGGCTATGTATTCGGCAGTGCCGACACCGTGGCCGGCAACACGGCTTTCTTCGTGGTCTTTGACGCCCCCGACGGCGCCCAGTTCGGTACAGCCATGGGGGTCAATGAATACGCGGATGACCCTTCGTCCCAGGTGCTGGGAAGCGATACGGCCTGCTTTGCCTCCGGTACGCTGATTGCCATGCCGGACGGCGAGTGCAAGGTCGAGGCGCTCAAGATCGGGGATCTCATCACGACGGCGGACGGTCGGGCCGTTCCTGTCCGCTGGATAGGGCGGCAGACGGTGCACAAGGCCTTTGCCTCGGCCCGCGTCCAGCCTGTACGGATCGCCGCCGGGGCGCTCGGGCGCGGGGCACCCTGCAAAGATCTTGTGCTGACCTCCGATCATGCGCTCATCCTGGATGGCGTGGCGATCAATGCCGGGGCGCTGGTGAACGGGACGACCATCCAAGTCTTGCCGATGGAGCAGCAGCCGGAGCGTGTCACCTATTTCCATGTCGAAACCGAAGCGCATGACGTCATCCTGGCAAACGGCTTGCCTGCCGAGACCTACGTGGACTTTGTCAGGCGCCAGGCCTTCGACAACTATCAGGACTACGTGGCGCTCTATGGTGAAGAGCGCAGCATCCCCGCGATGCCGCTGCCGCGTGCGTCCTCGGCCCGATTGATTCCCTGCGCGTTGCGCAGCCACCTGGGCCTGGACGGTTAGGTGGGGCAGGGGGCGCCGGTATGACCGGACGCCCCGCTGATCCGGGACTGTGTTCAAAAGGGGGGCAGGAAAGTGAGACCTTGGAGATGTCATTCTATCGCCTGCGGACCCTCATCTGCCGCCTTGGACAGCTGCCGGGCGCGGACCGTGTCTGGCAGGTCGGGCTGTAGCGGAAGGAAAAGGGACATTGAATCACCGGGGCGGTGGTTCGGGCCCGGGGCAGGGCGAGGTTCCCCTGCGTAACTGTCTCTCCTCGGCCTCGAATGGCACGAGGTCTTATGATAAAATCATTTAAAAGCAACACCTTGAGAGGCAATTTGAATTTTTTGGCGATCTCTCCAAAAAACTGCTTGCGGGTTTTGTTGGGTAACCGTAAAAGCCCCTTCACCGGCGGCGCTGAGGCGCTGGGCGGCAAGTCGGACGGATCGGACGGG
>Ga0208330_1000360_pt1 | contig 22152 bp, 24 predicted proteins | sample DeeseametaMP1896_FD_184180 | JGI IMG/M metagenome (GOLD analysis project Ga0208330, IMG submission 184180) | Marine microbial communities from the Deep Pacific Ocean - MP1896 (SPAdes) | ecosystem: Environmental > Aquatic > Marine > Oceanic | place: East of Hawaii, North Pacific Ocean | collected... | reverse complement strand
GACCCACCCATCCCCGGTCTCGACAAGCTCGACCACCGTGAGGTGGGACTACGACCAGCTCACCCCCACCACCTGGCTCTGGACCAGCCCACACGGCCTGCGGTTCCTCGTCCACCCCGACGGCACCACCGAACTCTGAACCCCTCGCGGGTCCTAGCGCGCGTCGGTGAACTCGACGGGCTTGCCGCGGTCTCGCGCGTAGGCGACCTCAGCCGCCGTCGACTCCCCTACGTAGCCGCCCGGGTTGACCACGAGCACCCGGTCGGCGAGGTCGATCTTGTGCCGGTGCAGCGCGTCGAGCGTCGCCTTCTGCTGAGGCGTCGGCGCTGTCTCGGCATCGACCGGCGCCAGGACGATGTCCCCCGCCAGGCCCAGCTCACGAGCCAGCTCCTGCATCCGCGGCATGAACCGGGCGGAGCCGCACAGACACACGACCTCGGGCCGAGCCGTCACGACAGGCCCTCCACCCACGGATGCCCGGGCGAGACGAGGCCGAGCACGTCGCGCAACCAGGCCCTGGCCTTGCTGTCGAGGGAAGGAGCCGCGGCCTCGAAGTCCGCCTGGTCCTTCGGCCGTCGCCCCTTGCTCTTCTGGAGCAGCTGGACCTCGGGAGCCAGCACGGCGCGGTGTTCGTCCGACGCCTGGCCCGCGAGCGAGGCGACGGGGCGTCTGATGCGCCCGTCGCGGCGGTAGACCCACGTCGCCGGGTCGTGCGGGTCGGTGTCATCGATCATCAGCTGCAGCGCCCACGGCGAACCGGGGTCCGGTCGACACCAGACGTCGTGCACGGACATCGGCAGGGTCTCACCCACCGGCCAGGGCCTGAGTCGTCCCGGTGGGTCGGCTGCGTGGACGTCCCAATCGGCCAGGACCTCTCGCACCGCGTGCTGGTCGCGCCGGAGCACCAGCACGTCGGTGTCCTCGTGCACCCGCGTCGTGCGCCCGAGGTGGGCGTCGATCGCCCAGCCCCCGGCCAGCCACCACGGTCCGGCGAACCCGGTGAGCAGTGCGGGCAGGTCCTGCGGGGCGACTGGCTCCCACGGCAGCTCGTGCGGTTCCACCTCAGAACCAGAAGCTGACGACGAACAGCAGGCTGGTGCCGACCACGAGGCCGACCTCGGGCCACGCCCACTCCCGTCGTACGTCGCTGGGCGCATCGGGGACCCGCTGGGCAGCCTTCGCGGCGTCGCGGATCCGGTCCTCGACGAAGTCGGCGTAGTCAGCCCCCTCGTCGGGGGTCCAGCCCTCACCGGGCACCGCGGTCATCGTCAGGTCGCGCGTGGAGCGCGGCTTGCGCATCGCCCGGAACCGCGACCGGCCGACGCCGGGGTTGGCGTGCCGCTTGTCGTCGACGGTGGCGACGAGGACCTGCTGCACGACGACCGACTGGAGCCGGGCGAGCGGGAGGTGCAGCGTGGACAGCATGCCGCGCAGCACCAGCCGGTGCCCCTCGAGCCAGACGCGGGGACGGAGCATCGCCGACCAGGCCAGCGCGATCGCCAGCAGCCCGCCGGTGGCGACCTGCGGCGGGTAGTCCCCGGGGAACCCCAGGGTGACGAGGACGCCGACCGCACCGAGGGCGGCGGTGAGCGCCCCCATGAACCGACCGCTGGTGGGGGCGAAGTCGAGGCGTTCGCCGTGCGGGTCGTGCTCCATCGAAGCGGGCTCCTCCAGGGATCGGCAGGCGGGTGGCCAGGCGGGTTGCCAGGCGGTCGGGCGGCCGGATCGAGGGTTGGGGCCAGACCCGTCGACAAGCCTATGCTGACCCAATGCCCACGACCTCCACGCCCGGAGTCGGCTGGGACCTCTCGGACGTCACCCGGTCCGACGCTGCGCTGCGCCGCTTCCTGCACGGCCTGCCCGGCGTCGACCAGGTGGGTGCTGAGGCCCGTGCCGCTGCCCTCGGGACCCGCTCGATCAAGACCACCGCCAAGGAGCAGGCGCTCGACCTCGCCATCCGGATGGTCGACCTGACGACCCTGGAGGGCCAGGACACCCCCGGCAAGGTCCGGGCCCTGGCCAGCAAGGCGATGCGCCCCGACCCGACCGACCCCACGTGCCCCGCCACCGCGGCCGTCTGCGTCTACCCCGACCTCGTCGGCGTCGCCAAGGACACCCTGGGTGACTCCGGCGTGAACATCGCGGCCGTCGCCACCGCGTTCCCGTCCGGGCGCGCGGCCCGCGACATCAAGCTGGCCGACACCCGCGACGCGGTCGAGGCCGGCGCCGACGAGATCGACATGGTCATCGACCGCGGCGCCTTCCTCTCCGGCCGCTACCTCGAGGTCTTCGAGGAGATCGTCGCCGTCAAGGAAGCATGTGGCGACGCTCATCTCAAGGTCATCTTCGAGACCGGCGAGCTGCAGACCTACGACAACGTCCGTCGCGCCAGCTGGCTGGCGATGATGGCGGGCGGTCACTTCATCAAGACCTCCACGGGCAAGGTCCAGCCGGCGGCGACGCTGCCGGTCACGATGATCATGCTCGAGGCCGTCCGCGACTTCCGCCTCGCGACCGGCCAGATGGTCGGCGTGAAGCCGGCCGGCGGCATCCGCACCGCCAAGGACGCCATCAAGTACCTCGTGATGGTCAACGAGGTCGCCGGTCCCGACTGGCTCGACCCCGACTGGTTCCGCTTCGGCGCCTCCACGCTGCTCAACGACCTGCTGATGCAGCGGACCAAGATGCGCACCGGCCGCTACAGCGGCCCCGACTACGTCACCCTCGACTGAGACCGGCAGGAGAAGAGATGAGCATCTTCGAGTACGCGCCGGCCCCCGAGTCGCGCGCGGCCGTCGACATCAAGGAGTCCTACGGGCTCTTCGTGAACGGCGAGTTCACCAGCGGCGCGGGCACCGCGTTCAAGACCGTCAACCCCGCCACCGAGGAGGTCCTCGCCGAGGTGGCGGAGGCCGACGCCTCCGACGTCGACCGCGCGGTGAAGGCCGCCCGCAAGGCCTACGACAAGGTCTGGGGCCCGATGCCGGGCCGCGAGCGCGCCAAGTACCTCTACCGCATCGCCCGGATCATCCAGGAGCGCAGCCGCGAGCTGGCCGTCCTGGAGACCCTCGACAACGGCAAGCCGATCAAGGAGGCCCGCGACGTCGACGTCCCGACCGTCGCCGCGCACTTCTTCTACTACGCCGGCTGGGCCGACAAGCTCGAGCACTCCGGCTACGGCACCACTCCCCTGGGTGTCGCCGGCCAGGTCATCCCGTGGAACTTTCCGCTGCTGATGCTGGCGTGGAAGGTCGCCCCGGCCCTGGCGTGCGGCAACACCGTGGTCCTCAAGCCCGCCGAGACCACCCCGCTGACCGCGCTGCTCTTCGCCGAGATCTGCCAGCAGGCCGACCTCCCGCCCGGCGTGGTCAACATCCTCACCGGCGCCGGCGAGACCGGTCGCGCGATCGTCGAGCACCCCGGCGTCGACAAGGTCGCCTTCACCGGCTCCACCGACGTCGGCAAGGCCATCGCCCGTGCCGTCGCCGGCACTGACAAGAAGGTGACGCTGGAGCTCGGCGGCAAGGCCGCCAACATCGTCTTCGACGACGCCCCCATGGACCAGGCGGTCGAGGGCATCGTCAACGGCATCTTCTTCAACCAGGGCCACGTCTGCTGCGCGGGCTCGCGCCTGCTGGTGCAGGAGTCCGTGGCCGACGAGGTGCTCGAGCGCCTCAAGCGCCGGATGGCCACGCTGCGCCTCGGCGACCCGCTGGACAAGAACACCGACGTCGGCGCCATCAACTCCGCCGCCCAGCTGGCCCGCATCCGCGAGCTCTCCGAGGCCGGCGAGGCCGAGGGCGCCGAGCGTTGGTCCGCCCCGTGCGAGCTGCCCACCAGCGGCTACTGGTTCGCCCCGACGCTGTTCACCGGTGTCTCCCAGGCCCACCGGATCGCCCGCGAGGAGATCTTCGGCCCCGTGCTCTCCGTACTGACGTTCCGCACGCCCTCGGAGGCCGTGGAGAAGGCCAACAACACGCCGTACGGGCTCTCGGCCGGCATCTGGACGGAGAAGGGCTCACGCATCCTCGACGTCGCGGGCAAGCTGCGCGCCGGCGTCGTGTGGGCCAACACGTTCAACAAGTTCGACCCCACCAGCCCGTTCGGTGGCTACAAGGAGTCCGGCTACGGCCGCGAGGGCGGCCGCCACGGCCTGGCCGCCTACCTGAAGGGAGGCCAGGCGTGAGCAACCGCATCGACGTCCGCAAGACCTACAAGCTCTTCATCGGCGGGGCGTTCCCCCGCTCGGAGTCGGGCTACTCCTACGTCGTCGACGACCACAAGGGGACCTTCGTGGCCAACGCCGCCCTCGCCTCGCGCAAGGACGCCCGCGACGCCGTCGTCGCCGCCCGCAAGGCGTTTGGCGGTTGGTCGGGTCGCACCGCCTACAACCGCGCGCAGATCCTCTACCGCGTCGCGGAGGTCATGGAGGACCGCCGCCCGCAGTTCGTCCAGGCCGTCCAGCAGTCCGAGGGCCTCTCGGCGAGCAGGGCCGAGAAGGTCGTCGACGCCGCCGTGGACCGCCTGGTCTGGTACGCCGGCTGGGCCGACAAGCTCGCCCAGGTCGTCGGCAACGCCAACCCCGTGGCCGGCCCGTTCTTCAACCTCTCCACCCCCGAGCCGACCGGCGTCGTGGCGGTCCTCGCCCCCGAGGAGTCCTCGCTCCTGGGCCTGGTCTCGGTCATCGCCCCGGTGATCGTGAGCGGCAACACCGCGGTCGTGGTGTCGTCGTACTCCCGCCCGCTGCCCGCGGTGAACCTCGCCGAGGTGCTCGCGACCAGCGACCTGCCCGGCGGCGTGGTCAACATCCTCACCGGTCGGGCGGCCACGATCGCCCCGTGGCTGGCCTCGCACATGGACGTCAACGCCATCGACCTGACCGGCATCGCCGGTGACGCGGCGCTCGCCGCGGACCTCGAGGTCGCGGCCGCCGACAACCTCAAGCGGGTACGCCGGGCGCCGGCCGCCGAGCCGGACTGGTCCGAGGACCCCGGCCTGGAGCCGATGACGTCGTTCCTGGAGATCAAGACGGTCTGGCACCCGATGGGGGTGTGACCCCCGACCTGCGGGGTAGGAGCAGGCCGTGCGTCACCTGAGGCCCGGCCTGCTCCTCCTCCCCGCCCTGGCGGCCCTCGCGGGCTGCTCGCTGCTCGGCAGCGACCTCGAGCCCGGCGGTGACGCGGTCCGCGCGGACACGCCGGCTCCCCCGGCGGCCCTCGACGGCGCCACCAGCACCTGGGAGGGCGAGCTCCAGCTCCCCGACGGGCTGCTCACCGTGAGCGCCGTGACCCTGGACCGCTCCGAGGTCCCCGCGATCGACACCTTCGAGGGCGAGGACGTCGGCGTCGCCGACGGCTCGCTCACCGCGGTCTCGTGGCAGCTCGAGCTCGGTGCCGGCCTGCCCGCTGCCGCGCGTCAGGTCGTGCAGCTGCCCGACCTCGACACCGAGCTCTGGCTCGACGACGGCACCGACCGCACCCGCCTCGACGTCGAGGGCCTCGACCGCACCGAGGGCTTCGTGTGGGCCGCGGTGGCCGACCCCGACGCCCTCTCCTTCGTCGTGGAGTACGACGGCAGCGAGCTGGTCCTCGCCCACGACGGCTCCGCAGCAGGCGACGGCCGGGTGCGGCTCATGGCCGACGCCGAGCCCGGCGACCCGACCGCCACCTGCCTCGACGAGCCCAGGACCGAGCTCGTGGTCTCCTGCCGTGCCGGGCTGACCCGGTGGCCGTGGCTGCCCGACCTGGGCTGGGCCGAGGGGGCGGGCTGGCGGCTGGTCGACGTCGAGAGCAGCCTGGGTCCCGCGGACGGGTCGGGGCTCAGCGACCCGGAGCTGGCGGTGACCCTGGGCGGCCAGGAGGCGCTGCGCACCGTCGACCTCACCGACGACCCGCTCGTGGTGCGCCGCGTGCTCGTCTTCGCGCCGGGCGACGACGACACCCTCGAGGTGCGCCGCTCGGCGGGCATCGACGGCGAGCCGGTCGAGCTCGTCGGCCGCGCGGACCTGTGATCCTCAGGCGGGTGTCCAGGGGTCGTTGAGGTAACCGCGGTCCTGGGCGACGAGGTCGGGCCAGCGGTCGCCCTGGAGACCGCGGTCGCCGAGGCGGGAGACCAGGCTCTGCCAGTCCCCCGCCTTGCCGATGTTCAGGTCGGCCCAGTAGGTGACGGCCTCGCCGAGGATGGCCGACGCGGACTCGCCGGCGGTCGCGATGATGGAGACGACCACTCCCGCACCCCCGGTGAACCAGTTGCCGACGTCGCCGAGCTCGGCGGTCTTGCCCACGATGTCGGTGAAGAGCCCGACGAGGTTCTCCAGCTGGCGGGTCCAGTAGGTCACCAGCGCCAGCTGGTGGTCGTCGAGCAGCTGGGCGGCCCCCTCGAAGGACTCGATCATCCCGTGCAGGGCCTCGAGCTGGTTGCGGCTGGTGTTCTCGTAGGCGGTGTGCGCGAGGCCGGTCCACGTGGCGGCGAGGTAGTGGTCGGCCGACTCGATCTGCTGCTGCACCTGGCCGAGCTCGTCGACGCACTCGCGGTAGCGGCTGGCGATGCTCGACATCCGCAGCGGGTCGCCGAGCATGCCGCCGATCGACTGGCGGATGGTCTCCGAGACGACCTCCCAGGTCTCGTTGATCCGGTCGACGCCCTCCTCGAACTGCTCCTCCAGCTCGTGGCCGAGGTAGCCGCCGACGAGCCCGCCGAGCGGGCCGGCCACCAGCGTGCCGAGGATGCCGCCGGCCTCGGCCAGGTGGCTGTTGATCAGGTTGGCCGAGCGCTCGACGAACTCGCCGATCGCTGAGTTGACGTCCTCGATCGCGTCGTTGACCTGGGTCAGGAAGACCTCCGGGTCCCGGCTGGCCCCGGTCATGACCCGGCCCGGGTGCGCAGGGCGCGGAAGTTGTCGCCGGCGGTGCGGTCGGTGCCACTGACGTCGTTGGCGGTCTCGACCAGGCCGTGGGCCAGGGACCGGGTCACCGCGGTGCCGTCGGCCGCGGCGTCGACGAGCACGCGGTTGAGCTCGAGGTGCAGCGCGCCGGCGACGCCGAGGGTGTCGGCGAAGCCGAACAGCCCGGGGTACCCCCAGCCCTCGGCGGCGAGCGACCAGACCCGCCCCAACGCGTCGGAGAGCCCCTCCCAGGCGGCGCCGGCCTCGACCAGCAGCCGTGCGTCGGCGGAGAAGCGGCCACCGGGACCGCCCGGCGGGTGCGGCACGCCGTAGCCCGGCGAGGTGTCGGCCTCGGCCGGCTGCGGGGGCACGAACGGGCCGTGGACGATCGGCTCGGGGTCGGTCACGCGCGGGGTCCTTCCTGGGCGGCGGTGAACGCCTCGGTCAGGGCGTAGCGGAGCAGGTCGGGCGAGGTGGAGCGCAGGAAGCCCTCGTCGGCGTGCAGCTCGCGCAACCCGCCGACCCAGCCGAGGACCACGACGACCTCGCCCTCGCGGGACCGGCCCGTGGCGGTGCGGCCCCACCGCTCGTCGGCCCGCCACGCCCGCGGGTGCACGGGGTCGCGCGGCGGCGCGAGCCGCGGGGAGCGGTAGGTCGGCGGTGGCGTGAGCCGTCGGCGACCGGCCACCAGCTCCTCGCCGCGGGCGACCCGGTCCGGCGGGAGGCCGCGCCCGTGCGCCACGGCGGCCAGGTGGGCCAGCGCGGCCCCACCGACCGCGCGGCGTACGGCCCGCAGCAGGCCCGCCTCGTCGCGCAGCGCGTCGACGACGGCGTCCAGGCGCGTGACGCGGGTCGGCCAGCCGGTGACGTCGACCTCCAGCTCCAGGCCGGACTCCGGGTCGCGGCCCAGGGTCGGCGCGAGGTCGCTGAACCACGAGGCGCCGCGCAGCTCGCGCTGCGCCGCCACCCGGTCCCCGAGATCGGTGGGCTGCATGGGTGCATGCTTGCCCCGCAGCGCCCGGTCCAATCCTGCGGCGCCGGGGTTTCTAGACTGTGCGCCGTGCGTGCGCGGGTGATCGTCCTGGCCGGTCCGTCGGGATCCGGCAAGTCCCGCCTCGCGGCTCGCCTGGGGCTCCCGGTGCTGCGACTCGACGACTTCTACAAGGACGGCGACGACCCGACGCTGCCGCGCATCGAGCACGGCGCCAACGCCGGCATGGTCGACTGGGACCACCCGGACTCCTGGCTCCCCGACGACGCGCTCGCCACGATGGTCGAGCTGGCCGGCACGGGCACCGCCGAGGTGCCGGTCTACGAGATCTCCGAGAACGGCCGCTGCGGCGCCCGCACCCTCGACCTGGGCGGCTCCCGGCTCTTCGTGGCCGAGGGGATCTTCGCCCCCGACGTGGTCGGGCCGGCCCGCGAGGCCGGCGTGCTGGCCGCGGCGTACTGCGTGCGCCGCTCGGCCGCCACCACCTTCGTCCTGCGCCTCGTGCGCGACCTCAAGGAGCGCCGCAAGCCGCCGCTGGTCCTGGTGCGCCGCGGGCTCGTCCTGGCCCGTGCGCAGCGCGGTGTCGTCGTGGACGCCGTCGCCAAGGGCTGCGAGCCGCTCTCCCCCGATCGCACCGTCGAGGCGGTCGCCGCGCTGTGATCGCCCCCGACGGACTGCCCTGGGGCCGGCTCAAGCAGCCGGACCGGCTCAGCTGCGGCGCCGCGGTCCTGGTGGTCGCCCGCATGCTGTCCGACGAGGTGTACGCCGGTCGCGTGCTGCCCCGGTTCGCCGAGGAGGTCCTCGCGACCCACCGGCAGGTCGTCGGCTGGTGGCCGCGGGCCCTGGGCACCCCGCCGTGGGCGCTGCTGCGCCACCTGCCCGGGAGGCACCGACTGGCCCGGGCCGACTTCGCCGAGGTGCTGGACGCGGTGGCGCACGACCCGGTGCCGGTCTACGTCGGCAACCGGGTGCTCCCCCGCCACGTCGTCCTCGTGGTGGCCGCGGCGCACGGCACCTGGGTCGTCTACGACCCGGCCCGCGGCGGGCTGGTCACCGTCGACGCCGAGCAGGCCGCGCAGGACCGGCTGCCGTTCGGCCGCTGGCACCGTGCGTGGTTCGCGCTCCTGCCGCGGGCCACCCCGGGGGATGCGCCGGGAGCTACACCGCGAACTCGGTGATCAGCACGATCAGCGCCCACGCGACGGGCAGCGACACCGCGACGCCGAGCATCACCCGGGCCAGGCCGAGCGCGGTGGCGCCCGCCCCCATCCGGTGGTCGACCTGGTCGAGCACGACCCGGCGCGGGTGGACGGAGTCGTAGCGGACCTCGACCCGCTCCCCGACGTGCGGGATGGGTGGCTCCATGCCCGACATCGTCTCCGCGGTGACCGGCTCACCGTCGACCTCGTAGCGGACGAGGTGGAAGTAGATGGTGACCGGCTCCCCGGACATCGCGACGTCCTTGGGCCGGGTCTCGAGCACGTCGGCGGTGGTGACGACGGCGCGCTCGGTGAAGGAGTCGGCCGCCTTCCGCTCGCGGACGCCGCGCAGGGCGAGCACGACCGAGAGGACCAGGGCGACACCGGCCGCGCCCAGCATGACCACGCTCAGGATCATCGGACCCTCCTTCGGGGACGATCATGGCGGAGGACCCACCGCGCCGCGAGCAGACCCACCGCGGCGACGACGACCTCCTGGGGCAGCCGGTCGGTGTGCTCGCGCTGGATCGACACGTGCCACTCGTCGAGCGCGGCCGGGAACGGCGAGCGGCCGAAGAAGAGGTTCGAGGGCTTGTCGGCGTCGGGGAGGCACGCCCCGAGCATCCCGGCGACGACGCTCGCGCGCCGGTCACCCCGGGCCGTGCGGGCCAGCGCCCCCAGGGCGGCCAGCCCGACGAGCCCGTCGGGGACCGCCACCTCCATGAAGATCGAGTCGTCGCCCCAGTGCGGCACCTGGTCGAGGACGAAGTGCGAGACGACCCCCGCGGCGAAGGCCGACACCGGCCCCGGCGCCACGGCGCCGATCACCGCGCCGGTCCACACGTGGTTGGTGATGATCACGACGTCGCAGCGTCCGTGAGCGCGGCGTACCCGGGCTTGATCACCTCGTCGATGAGGGCGAGCCGCTCGTCGAAGGGCAGGAAGGCCGACTTCATCGCGTTGATGGTGAACCAGCGCAGCGTCGTGGCGTCGTGCCCGAAGGCCTGCACCAGCGACCACATCTCGTCGGTCATCGAGGTGCCGCTCATCAGCCGGTTGTCGGTGTTGACGGTGACCCGGAAGCGCAGGTCGGTCAGCAACCCGATCGGGTGCTCGGCGACCGAGGACGCCGCGCCGGTCTGGACGTTGCTGGCCGGGCAGAGCTCCAGCGGGATGCGCTTGTCGCGGACGTACGCCGCGAGCCGGCCGAGCTGGACGGAGCCGTCCTCGGCGACCGTGATGTCGTCGACGATGCGCACGCCGTGGCCGAGCCGGTCCGCGCCGCACCACTGCAGCGCCTCCCAGATCGACGGGGTGCCGAAGGCCTCGCCGGCGTGGATGGTGAAGTGGAAGTTCTCGCGCTGGAGGTACTCGAAGGCGTCGAGGTGGCGGGTCGGGGGATACCCGGCCTCGGCGCCGGCGATGTCGAACCCGGCCACGCCACGGTCGCGCCACTGCACGGCCAGCTCCGCGATCTCCATCGACCGGGCGGCGTGCCGCATCGCGGTCAGCAGCTGGCGCACCACGATGCGCCCGTCGGCGGCCGCCACGCCCTCGTCGAAGCCGCGCTGCACCGCCTCGACGACCTCGTCGAGGGACAGCCCCTGCTCGAGGTGCTGCTCGGGGGCGTAGCGGACCTCGGCGTAGACGACGCCGTCGGCCACCAGGTCCTCGACGCACTCGCGCGCCACGCGGGTCAGGGCGTCCGCGGTCTGCATCACCGCGACGGTGTGGGTGAAGGTCTCCAGGTAGCGCTCCAGAGAGCCCGAGTCGGCCGCCTCGGCGAACCAGCGACCCAGCGCGGCGGCGTCGCCGTCGGGGTCGGTGGGCAGCTCGTGCCCGACCTCGCGCGCGAGCTCGAGCACCGTGGCCGGCCGCAGCCCGCCGTCGAGGTGGTCGTGCAGGAGCACCTTCGGCGCCCGCAGCACGTCGTCGCGGGTCAGGGCGGTAGGTTGCGGGACGGCGTCGACCATGGCGCCATCCTTCCACCCGAGACCCGTCCACCGGGCACGACCTCCAGGAGCAGGCGATGCGCACGTTCACCACGTTCGACGAGGTCGCGGCCGCGGCCGGCGAGGAGCTCGGCACCTCCGCGTGGGTCGAGATCACCCAGGAGCGCGTCGACACCTTCGCCGACGCCACCGGCGACCACCAGTGGATCCACGTCGACGCCGAGCGCAGCGCCGAGGGCCCCTTCGGCGGCACCATCGCCCACGGCTACCTCACGCTCTCGATGGTCCCGTGGTTGGGCAGCGAGGTCTTCGCGCTCGACACCCCCGGCGCCAAGCTCAACTACGGCGTCAACAAGGTCCGCTTCCCGAACCCCGTGCGCGTCGGCAAGCGCGTGCGCGCCCACGTCGCGATGGGCGAGGTGACCGACCTGCCGGCCGGCAAGCAGATCACCCTGCGCTACACGATCGAGATCGAGGACGAGGCCAAGCCGGCCTGCGTCGCCGAGACGGTCGTCCTGCTCCTCAGCTGATCCGGTCGAGCAGGATCGGGCCGGGCTCGTACGCCGACCCGGCCGGCTCCACGTCGTACCCGCCCTCGAGGCTGGCCAGGGCGCGCTCGAAGCGCTCGGGCTCGTCGGTGAGCAGCGTCATCAGCGGCTGCCCCTCGGTGACCTGGTCGCCGGGGCGCGCGTGCCAGACCACGCCGGCACCGGCCTGCACGGGGTCCTCCTTGCGGGCGCGACCGGCGCCGAGGCGCCAGGCGGCCATGCCGACCGCCATCGCGTCGAGGCGGGTCAGCACGCCGGTGCTCGGCGCGGTGACCACGTGCGACTCCTTCGCGGTGGGCAGCTCGGCGTCCGGGTCGCCGTCCTGGGCGCGGATCATCGCCTTCCAGACGTCCATCGCCGAGCCGTCGGCCAGCTTGTCAGCGGGGTCGACGTCGTCGCGACCGGCGCCGGCGAGCATCTCGCGCGCCAGCGCCACGGTGAGCTCGACGACGTCGGCCGGGCCGCCGCCGGCGAGCACCTCGACCGACTCGGCGACCTCGATGGCGTTGCCGGCGGTGAACCCGAGGGGGGTGGACATGTCGGTGAGCAGGGCGGTGGTCCGCACCCCGGCGTCGGCGCCCAGGGCGACCATGGTCTCGGCGAGCTCGCGGGCCCGGTCCAGGTCCTTCATGAACGCGCCGGTGCCGACCTTGACGTCGAGCACCAGGGCGCCGGTGCCCTCGGCGATCTTCTTGCTCATGATCGAGGAGGCGATCAGCGGGATCGCCTCGACGGTGCCGGTGACGTCGCGCAGGGCGTAGAGCTTCTTGTCGGCCGGGGCGAGCTGGTCGCCGGCGGCGCAGATCACCGCGCCGACCTCCTCGAGCTGGCGCATCATCTCGTCGTTCGACAGCGCGGCCCGCCACCCGGGGATCGCCTCGAGCTTGTCGAGCGTGCCCCCCGTGTGGCCCAGCCCGCGACCCGAGAGCTGCGGCACCGCGACACCGCAGGCAGCGACCAGGGGGGCCAGCGGCAGGGTGATCTTGTCGCCGACCCCGCCGGTCGAGTGCTTGTCGGCGGTGGGGCGCGAGAGCGTGGAGAAGTCCATCCGCTCCCCGGAGGCGATCATGGCCGCGGTCCAGCGGGCGATCTCCTCCTGCTCCATGCCGTTGAGCAGGATCGCCATCGCCAGCGCCGACATCTGCTCGTCGGCCACGTCACCGCGGGTGTAGGCGTCGACGACCCAGTCGATCTGGCTCGCGCTCAGGGTGCCGCCGTCCCTCTTGGCGGTGATCACCTCGACGGCGTCGTGCTTGCTCATGCGTCCCTCTCCTCCCGGTGTCCGCCCGCTGCGGCCACCTCCACTCGTCGGTGGCCGCGCAGCACGAACGTGCCGCGGCTCTCCGGCTCTCCTGCGAGGGCCAGGTCGGGCAGCCGCTCGAAGAGCAGCGCCACCGACTCGGTCAGCTCCATGCGCGCCAGCGGCGCGCCCAGGCAGAAGTGCACGCCGACCCCGAAGGCCAGGTGCGGGTTGGGCGCCCGGGCCACGTCGAACTCGTCGGGCCGCTCGAAGACCGCCGGGTCGCGGTTGGCGGCACCCAGCAGCGCACTGACCTTCTCCCCGGGCTGGACCACGATCCCCCCGGGCAGCTCCACCTGCTCGGTCGCGGTGCGTTCGAAGAGCTGCAGCGCCGAGTCGAAGCGCAGCATCTCCTCCACGCACGCGGCGACGTCGGAGCCCGGCCGCAGCCCGCGACGCAGCATGGCGACCAGCCCGTTGCCGAAGACGTTGACCGAGGCCTCGTGACCGGCGTTGAGCAGCAGCACCACGGCGGCGACGACCTCGTCGTCGCTGAGCTCGGTGGCCGCCAGGTCTGTGATCAGGTCCGCCGCAGGCTGCCGGCGGCGTACGGCGAGCAGGTCGCGCACCAGGGCCGCGAAGTCCTCGGCGGCACCCACCGCGGCGGCGACGACCGCCTCGTCCGGCGCCGGCTCGTACATCCGCACGATCGCCTGGGACCACTCGCGCAGGTCGTGGACGTGGCTGCGGGGCACGCCCAGCAGCTCGGCGATCACCAGCACCGGCAGCGGCTCGGCGTAGGCCTCCACCACGTCGAAGGGTGCCGAGGCGTCGACCTCGGCCAGCAGCTCGGTGGCGAGCTCGCGCACCCGCGGCCGCAGCCGCTCCACGTGGCCGCGGCTGAACGCCGAGGCGACGGGGCGCCGCAGCCGGGTGTGCTCGGGCGGCTCGTTCTCCATCATCTGGTTGCGGTGCAGCAGGTTGAACGGCTCCAGCCGCGCTGCCGGCTCCCGGTCGGTCCACAGCCGGCCCAGGCGCCGGTCGCGCTGCACCGCGGACACCGCGGCGTGGCTGAAGGTGAACCACGACCCCGACGGCTCGTGCCAGGCCACCGGGTGCCGGGACCGCTCCCGGGCGAAGTGGGGGTAGGGGTCGGCGACGACGGCGGGGTCGCTCAGGTCAAGCGAGGTCGTCGGGGCCGAAGGCATCCGGCAGCACCTCGCTCATCCGCCGCAGGCCGGACACGGTCATGATCTCCATCTCCGCCCCGCCGTTCTCCCACAGCAGCTGGCGGCAGCGACCGCACGGCATCACCACGACCGGCTCGGTGCCGACCGCTCCGCCCACGCACACGAAGTGCGTCAGCCGCCCGCCGCCCTCCAGGTGCAGCCGGCTGACCAGGCCGCACTCCGCGCAGAGACCGACGCCGTAGGCGGCGTTCTCCACGTTGCACCCGGTCACCAGCCGCCCGTCGTCGACGAGCGCCGCAGCGCCTACCGCGAAGGAGGAGTACGGCGCGTAGGCGTGCCGGGAGGCGGCCACGGCTTCGGCCCGCAGGGCGTCCCAGTCGACGGAGGTCTGGCTCGCCACGGCTAGCCTGCACTCCCTCTGCGATAGATCTGCCCGTCGGCCGCGGGCATCCGCAATCGTTGCGAGGCGAAGGCCAGGACCAGCAGCGTGACGACGTACGGCGTGATGTTGACGAAGTCGCCGGGCACGACGTCGATCGCGGCGTAGACGGCGATCAGCGCAGCCGCGGCGACCAGGATGCCGACCGCGAGCCGGACCTGCTTGCGCCACAGCTGGTAGCCGGCCAGCGCGATCGCCAGGACCGCGACGGCCAGCAGCAGCGCGTGCACCGACGTGCCGCCCTGGCGCAGGCCGAGGGTCTGGGTGTAGCCGAACAGGCCGGAACCGGCGAGCAGGCCGCCGGGTCGCCAGTTGCCGAAGATCATCGCGGCCAGGCCGATGTAGCCGCGTCCACCGGTCTGTCCGTCGCGGTAGTTCGAGGAGGCCACCATCGCCAGGAAGCCGCCGGCCAGGCCGGCGAGGGCGCCGGAGATCAGCACCGCCACGAACTTGTAGCGCAGCACCGCGACGCCGAGGGACTCCGCGGCCGACGGGCTCTCGCCGGTCGAGCGCAGCCGCAGGCCGAAGGAGGTGCGCCACAGCACCCAGTAGGTCAGCACGAGCAGCACGAAGGCCAGCACGACCAGCAGCGAGAGGTTCGTGACCAGGGCCCGGGCGACGGCGGCGAGCTCGGAGACGAAGAAGATGTCCTGCTCCTCGACCTCGCCCAAGGCGTCGCTGAGTGGACCGATCGTGATCGACCCGACGTTGTCGAGCTTGGGTGACTGGGTCTGACCGCCACCCGGCAGGCCGACGAAGGTCAGCGCCGCGAGGTACTGCACCGCACCGACGGCGATGATGTTGATGGCGACACCGGAGATGATGTGGTCGACGCCGAAGACCACCGTCGCGGTGGCGTGGATCAGCCCGCCGATGGCGCCCATGAGCAGGGCGCCCGCGACGCCGGCCCAGGCGCCGTAGTGGTAGCCGAAGTAGCCCGCACCGTAGGTGCCGAGCACCATCATCCCCTCGAGGCCGATGTTGACCACGCCGGCCCGCTCGGACCACAGGCCGCCGAGACCGGCGAGCATGATCGGCACCAGCGCGATGAGGGTGGCGCGCACCGTGCCCGAGGACGCCAGGTCCTCGGCACCGGTGACGACCCGGAGCACCGAGATCGCCAGGAGCACCAGCACGGCGGCACCCAGCCACCACAGCCGGGGCAGACGACGGGTGGTCACGGCGCTCATGCGCGGGCCTCCTCTTCCTGGTCGGTCGACGGTGCGCGTCCGGCCTCGAGGGCGCGGGCCACGGCATGCTGCTCCAGCCGTACGCCGTAGCGGCGCACGACCTCGTAGGAGACGACGACGGTCAGGACGATCACGCCCTGGGTGATGGCGACGATGTCGGGCGAGACGCCGACGAGGATCTGCAGCGGGTTGGACTGCTCGTCGAGGTAGGCGAAGAGCAGCGCACCGATCGCGATGCCGATGGGATGGTTGCGGCCCAGCAGCGCGATCGCGATGCCGGCGAAGCCCAGACCGGACTGGAAGGTCGAGCCATAGCTGTAGGAGTCGCCGAAGAGCAGCGGCAGGCCCACCAGGCCCGCGACGGCCCCGGAGAGCAGCATCGCCACGATGGTCATCCGGGTCACCGAGATGCCGCTGGCCACCGCCGCGGTGGTGGACTTGCCGGTCGCGCGCAGGTCGAAGCCGAACCGGGTCCGGTTGAGCACGAACCAGTAGGTGAACCCGGCCAGGGCGGCGAGGAAGATGAAGCCGTAGACCTCGGTGGTCGTGCCCTCACCGATCTGGAAGCCCGGGATCCGTGAGCCCTCGGGGATCTCCCTGGTCCCGATGTCGTTGCTGCCCTCCTCGCGCACGGCGACCCGGCGCAGGAAGTAGGCGACCAGGCCCGTGGCGATGAAGTTGAGCATGATCGTGGAGATCACCTCGCTGACGCCGCGCTTGGCGCGCAGCACGCCGGCGATGCCGGCCCAGGCCGCGCCGGCCAGCATGGCGGCCAGGATCGCCAGCACCGTGTTGGCCGCGCCCGGCAGCCAGGCCTCGCCGGCCACGACCGCGGCGACGAACGCCGCGACGCGGTACTGCCCGTCCACGCCGATGTTGAACAGGTTCATCCGGAAGCCCACGGCGACCGCGAGCCCCGAGAGGTAGAGCACGGTGGCGTTGTTGAGGATGTTGGCCAGGTTGCGCTCGGCGGGGACGCCGAGCAGCGTCGACCACACCTCGCCGACGGGATCCCCGGCCAGCACGAGCACCAGGCTGGTGATGAGGAAGGCCATGACGAGCGCGAGGACGGGGGCCAGCAGCCCCAGGCCCAGCTTCTGCAGTCGTGGGTCGAGGTTCCTCACGCGGCACCTCCCGCACCGGTCATGGCCGAGCCGAGCTGCTCGGGGGTCACCTGACCCGGGTCGAAGGAGCCGACCAGTCGGCCCCGCAGGATGACCTCGATGCGATCGGAGAGACCGATCAGCTCGTCGAGGTCGGCGGAGATCAGCAGCACCGCCAGGCCGAGTCGGCGGGCCTGCTTGATGTGCCCCCAGATCGCGGCCTGGGCGCCCACGTCCACGCCGCGGGTCGGGTGGGAGGCGATCAGCAGGATCGGCTCACCGCTCATCTCGCGGCCGACGATCAGCTTCTGCTGATTGCCGCCGGACAGGGCTCGGGCCAGGGTGTCGACGCCGGGGGTACGCACGTCGTACTCCTCGACGATGCGCTGGGTGTCGGTGCGCGAGGCGCCCCGGTCGATCAGGCCACGGCGCGCCCACGGCTTGCGGGTCTGGTGGCCCAGCACGCGGTTCTCCCACAGGGGCGCGTCCAGGAGCAGCCCGTGGCGGTGCCGGTCCTCGGGGATGTAGCCGATGCCGGCCTCACGGCGTCGACGGGTCGACAGCTCGGTGAGGTCCTGGCCGGCGAGCCGGACGGTGCCGGTGGCGCCGGGCCGCATGCCCATGATCGCCTCCACGAGCTCGGCCTGGCCGTTGCCCTCGACGCCGGCGATGCCGAGGACCTCACCGGCTCGGATGTCGAAGGAGATCGCGTCGAGCAGCGGACGGTTCTCGGCGGGCAGGCAGAGGTCCGCGACGTGCAGGGTCACCCGATCGGTGACCGTGGAGGTCTCCGTCGAGGGGCTGGGGAGCTCCGAGCCGACCATCAGCTCGGCCAGCTCCCGCGAGGTGGTGCCGGCCGGGTCCACGGTCGCGACCGTCGTACCCCGGCGGATGACGGTGATCTCGTCGGCGACCGAGAGCACCTCGTCGAGCTTGTGGGAGATGAAGATGACCGACAGGCCCTCGGCCTTGAGCTCACGCAGGTTGCCGAAGAGCTCGTCGACCTCCTGGGGCACCAGGACGGCGGTGGGCTCGTCGAGGATGATCACCTGCGCACCGCGGTAGAGCACCTTGAGGATCTCCACGCGCTGGCGCGCGCCGACGCCGAGGTCCTCCACGAGGGTGTCGGGCTCGATCCCCAGGCCGTAGGCGTCGGAGATCCGCACGATCTCCGCACGGGCGGCGCCGCCGATGCCGTGCAGCTTCTCGGCCCCGAGTACGACGTTCTCCAGGACGGTGAAGTTGTCGGCGAGCTGGAAGTGCTGGAAGACCATGCCCACGCCGTGCTTGATCGCGTCCGCGGGCGAGCCGAGGCTGACCTGGGTCCCGGCGATCTCGATGGTCCCGGAGTCGGGTGCCTGCACGCCGTACAGGATCTTCATCAGCGTCGACTTGCCGGCGCCGTTCTCACCCACGATCGCGTGGATCGTGCCGCGAGCCACGTCGATGTTGATGTCGTCGTTCGCGATCACGCCCGGGAACCGCTTGCCGATCCCCCGCAGGCGCACCGCAGGTGCGACGTCGGACACGAGAACCCCTTCCGGTCCCGAAAATCTCACTGGGAAAATCTCACTGGGTGGCGCGCAGACGCTCCGCGCCGACGAGCACGCTATCCGACGGTGGCGCGTGCACGGGAAGCCGCAGGCCACGCCCGCCGGAGCGGACGTGGCCTGCGAGGTGGAGCCTGACGGATCAGGTCACGGTGCGGTGGGCACCGAGATCTCGCCGTCGATGATCTGCTGCTTCAGCTCGTCGAGCTGGTCGACGATGTCGTCGACGAAACCACCGCTGGTGGAGTAGCCCACACCGTCGACCGCGAGGTCGTAGGTGGTGACGCCGGACGGGAAGTCACCGTCGTTGACCTGCGAGAGGTACTCGTACACCGCGACGTTCACGTTCTTCAGCATCGAGGTCAGGATCGACTCCTGCACCGACGGGTCGGCGGTGTTGTACTGGTCGGAGTCGACGCCGATGGCCCAGTTGCCGGACTCCGAGGCAGCCTCGAAGACGCCGCCGCCCGAGCCGCCGGAGGCGTGGTAGACGATGTCGGCACCGTTGTCGTACATGCCCTGGGCCGCGGTCTTGCCCTTGGCCGGGTCGGCGAAGCCGGAGAAGTCCGGGACCTGGGTGAGGTAGGTGACGTCGACCTCGATGTCGGGGTTCACCGACTCGGCGCCGGCCACGTAGCCCGCCTCGAACTTCTGGATCAGCGGGGTCTCGACGCCGCCGACGAAACCGATCTGGTCGGTCTCGGTCTTCAGCGCGGCGGCCGCGCCGACCAGGAAGGAGCCCTGCTCCTCGGCGAAGACCAGGCTGGCGACGTTGTCGGCCTCGACGCTGGAGTCGTCGATGATCGCGAAGTGGACGTCGGGGTACTCCTCGGCGACCTTGCCGATCGAGGCGGCGTAGGCGAAGCCCACCGCGATGATCGGGTCGTAGCCGGCGTCGGCGAAGGTGCGCAGGCGCTCCTCGCGGGCCGACTCGGCCTCGCCGTCCTCGGCCTCGGACTCCTGGGACTCCATGCCGAACTCGTCGATGGCCTGGTCCAGACCCGCGGCGGCGGAGTCGTTGAAGGACTGGTCACCACGGCCGCCGACGTCGTAGGCCATGCCGACCTTGATGTCGCTGGTGGGGGCGTCCCCGCTGTCGGTGCCCTCGTCGGAGCCACATGCCGACAGGGTGAGCGCGGCGGCCATGGCCACCGCTGCAAATCGAGCCGTCTTCCTCACGGCAACCCTCCTGGTGATCGGTAGCGTCCCGTGGTGCGGGACACATCGGGTCACCCTAGGGCCGCACCTGCCTCCCGGCGCACGCCACGGGCCGAAATTCCCACGGTTGTTACCTGTCAGTGACCTCGCGCGCGGAGCGGTCGGTCCCGCCTCAGGCGCGCAGCGCCCGCCAGGCGGCCTCGGCCATCAGCCGCGCACCGATCGTGATGGCCCGCTCGTCGATGTGCAGGTTGCCCTGGTGCAGGTCGTAGGTGACGCCGCCGGGCGTGCGGGTGCCGAGCCGCATCATCGCGCCGGGCACCTGGTCGAGGTACCAGCCGAAGTCCTCGCCGCCCAGGCTCTGCGGGGCCATCACCTGACCGTCGGGGCCGAGCACCTCGGTGACCGCCTCGGCGAGGATCCGGTTGGACAGCGACTCGTTGACCACCGGGGGCACGCCGCGCTGGTAGTCCAGGTGGGCGGTGACGCCGTAGGGCCGCACGATCTCGTGGACCAGCTCGTGCACGAGCTTCTCGCACTCGGCCCAGGCGACGGCGTCCAGGATGCGCACGGTGCCGGCCAGCACGCCGTGGTCGGGGATGACGTTGGGGGCGGACCCGGCCTGGACCATCCCCCACACGACGCTGACGCCCGAGCGCGGGTCGAGGCGCCGGGAGAGGATCGCCGGCAGCTCGGTGGTCATCTTGGCGAGCGCGAAGGTGAGGTCACCGGTCAGGTGCGGGCGCGAGGTGTGGCCGCCGGTGCCCTCGAGCCGGATCTCGATGCGGTCGGCGGCGCTGGTCAACGGCCCCAGCCGCAGCCCCACCTGGCCGACGTCGACGCCGGGGTCGCAGTGCAGCGCGAAGACCCGCTCGACCCCGTCGAGGACGCCCATGCCCATCAGGTGCACGGCGCCGCCGGGCATGACCTCCTCGGCCGGCTGGAAGAACAGCCGGACCCGGCCGCCCAGCTCACCGACCGCGTGCAGCCTCGCCAGCGCGTGGGCGGCGCCCACGAGGGCGGAGGTGTGCACGTCGTGCCCGCAGGCGTGGGCCACCCCGGGCACCGTCGAGCGCCAGGGGTCCTGGGAGACCTCCTGGACCGGGAGCGCGTCGAGGTCGGCGCGCAGGCCGACGGTCCGCTCCCCCGTGCCGAGCTCGGCGACGAGACCCGCGGGGCTGAGCCGCTGCAGCCGCCACCCGATGGCCTCCAGGTGCCCGGCGACCACGTCGGTGGTGCGGTGCTCGGTCCAGGACAGCTCGGGGTGGGCGTGCAGGTCGCGCCGCAGACCGACCAGCTCGGCCTCGTGGTCGGCCACGACCCGGGCGACGAGGGCGGAGGCGGTCAGGGGGCCCGGGGAAGGGGCGATCGGGTTCGACATGTCCCGCCCAGGGTAGAGGGGCGGGACATGTCGAGGGGGCCTTCCGACGTCAGCCGGCGTCGGGCGTGAGACGCAGCACCCGGCCGGCGGGGGCGGCGGGGTCGCCCATCAGGTCGGTCTCGGTGACGTAGACCTGGCCGTCGACCAGCTCGACGTCACCCGGGAACGGGACCTCGGCGAAGACGGTCGGCTCCTGCAGGAACTTCTGCTCCATGACCACCGAGGCGAACAGCATCGAGACGTAGGCCGTGCCGTCCGGGCCGATCGCCAGCCCGACCGGGGACACCAGGCCACCGGCGTACCGCGTCACCTCTCCCGTGGCGAGCTCGATCCGGTAGACGCCGCCGTTGGCACCCATCCGCGGGTCCTCCGGACCGCCGGGGAGCGAGGTGACGTAGAGGTTCCCGTCCGGGCCCATCTCCACGTCGGTGGGCACGCCCTCGGCCTTGTACGTCGAGCCCTTCGCGCACCCGGGCAGACCCATCACCTTGGCGCGACGCTTCGTGATGTCGATGCGCACCGGCGGCAGGGTCGCCACGGTCGACACCTCTCCGTCGGTCACGGCGAGGATCGAGTTGCCCGCGGCGTCGGCGACGTAGGTGGTGCCACCCGCGACGTGGGTGGCGTAGGGGTGGGACTCGACCACCCCGGAGTACTTCAGGAGCGGCCTCAGCTCGCGGTCGACCTTGCGGCGGCACGAGCGGTTCATGCCCTTCACGCCGTAGCGGGTGCTGCCGTCGGGGTTCACCTCCTGCTCGTAGCCCCAGAGGTCGGCGACCTGCACCGGGTCACCGCCGTTCTCCACGGTCCACAGGGCCGCAGCCGGTTCAGGACCCATGGCGGTGGTGACGTAGGTGACCACGCCGTCGGAGACCGAGACGCCGCCGACCTCCTGGCCCTCGGCGGTGACCAGGTCCTTGCGGGAGCTGCCCGGTCCGAGCTGGGTGAGGACGCCGGCGAAGTTCTGAGCGACGAAGACGGTCCCGTCGTCGTCGACCGCCAGGCTCAGCGGCGCGACGAGTCCGTCGCCGATCTCCTCGGCGGTGGCTCCCGACGCGGGGGCGGCCAGGCCGGAGAGGGTGACGGCACCGGCGGCCAGGGCGAGTACAGCGGGGCGGGTGCGACGTTGCACGATGCCTCCAAGGTAAAGACGTAAAGGGTGACGGCATCCTGCTCCCCGCCACCTCGCCCCGGAATAGCCCGGACGACCCCCAGGGCATCACCCGGACGGGTCACCCCGCGTCGTACGCCTCCAGGATCCGGTCGGCCGCGACCGTCGCCGGCAGCTCGCCGGCCAGCACCGCGTCGCGGATCTCGTCGCGGACCTC
>Ga0208330_1000359_pt1 | contig 22211 bp, 24 predicted proteins | sample DeeseametaMP1896_FD_184180 | JGI IMG/M metagenome (GOLD analysis project Ga0208330, IMG submission 184180) | Marine microbial communities from the Deep Pacific Ocean - MP1896 (SPAdes) | ecosystem: Environmental > Aquatic > Marine > Oceanic | place: East of Hawaii, North Pacific Ocean | collected... | reverse complement strand
GACCTCATCACCCGCTACTGGTCTCCGATCCTGAAGCTGGGCGGCCTGGTGGTCGCGCTCAACGTGGTCAACTACACGCTGCTGTCCTACATGCCGACCTATCTCGAGCAGGGCATCGGGCTGTCCACCGACATGTCGCTGGTGGTGCCCATTATCGGCATGCTCGCGATGATGGTGTTCGTGCCGTTCGCCGGGCATCTGTCCGACCGGGTCGGCCGAAAGCCGATGTGGTGGGTGTCGCTGATCGGTCTGTTCATCATGGTGGTACCGATGTTCATGTTGATGTCCACCGGAATCGTGGGCGCGATCATCGGCTTCGCGGTGCTGGGTCTGCTGTATGTGCCTCAGCTGGCGACGATTTCGGCAATGTTCCCGGCGATGTTCCCGACCCAGGTGCGCTTCGCCGGCTTCGCGATCGCCTACAACGTGTCGACATCGATCTTCGGCGGCACCGCCCCGGCGGTCAACGAGTGGCTGGTTGCCGAGTCCGGCAACAATCTGTGGCCGGCGTTCTACATGATGATTGCCGTCGTCGTCGGTGCCATCGCGCTGCTGAAGGTTCCCGAGACCACGCGGTGCCCGATCAACGGCACCGAGATCCCGGGCACCCCGGAGGCCCCGCCCCAGCTCGAGCTCGTCGGGGCGGGCAGTCGCTAGGTCGGTCGGCGCCGCTCGGCCGACGGCGTTGCACCGCCTGGCCGAGCGGCGTGGCCCCGCTAGGTCCTTCGGCGCCGCTTGGGCGACGGCGTTGCCCCGTTCAGCCGACGGCGTTGACGGCGTCGGCCCAGATACCGACCGCCTCGTCGACCTGATCCGCGTCGACAACCAGCGCGGGGATGAACCGCACCACCTGTCCCCACGCTCCGCAGGTCAGCAGCAGCAGGCCGCGGCGGGCGGCCTCCTGCTGGGCCGCCGTCGCCGCCGCGCCGTCGGGTTTGCCTGCGGCGTCGCGGAATTCGTTGCCCAGCATCAGGCCCAGTCCGCGCACGTCGGTGATCGCGTCGTGCTTGTCGGCGACCAGCTGCAGGCCCTGACGCAGCTGGTCGCCGCGGGCGGCGGCATTGTCGACGAGGTTCTCGTCGCGGATCACATCCAGCGTTGCCAGTGCCGCCGCGCAGGCCACCGCGTTGCCGCCGTAGGTGCCGCCCTGTGAGCCCGGCCACGCCTTGCTCATCAGTTCGTCGGTGGCCGCGATCGCCGAGAGCGGGAACCCGGACGCCAAGCCCTTGGCGGTGATCAGGACGTCGGGCCGGACGAACCCATCCGAGGCGAAATGCTGGTGGCCCCAGAACTTTCCGGTGCGCCCGACACCGGTCTGCACCTCGTCGATCACCAGCACGATGCCGTGCTGGTCGGCCCGCTCGCGCAGCCCGGCCAGGAAACGGGCGTTGGCCGGGACGTAGCCGCCCTCGCCGAGCACCGGCTCGACGACGAACGCGGCGGTGTCGGCGGGCGCAGTCATGGTCTGCAGCAGGTAATCCAGTTGGGCCAGCGCGAAATCGGTGGCCTGCTCGACCGGCCAGCCGTAGTGCGTCGGGTCCGGGAACGGGGCGACGTGCACACCGGCCATCATCGGCGCGAAACCCGACCGGAACTTGGTGCCCGAGGTGGTCATCGACGCCGCGGCGACGGTGCGGCCGTGGAAGCCGCCGTGGAACACCACGACGTTGGGCCGGCCGGTGGCCTGGCGCGCCAGCCGCAGCGCGGCCTCGACGGCTTCGCTGCCGGAGTTGGTGAAGAACATCCGGTCCAGCCCGGCGGGCAGCACCTCGCCGAGGCGGTCGACGAGGTCGAGCAGCGGGCGGTGCATGACGGTGGTGTACTGCGCGTGGATCAGCGTGCCGACCTGGCGCTGGGCGGCCTCGACGACGCGGGGATGGCAGTGTCCGGTGCTGGTGACGCCGATGCCGGCGGTGAAGTCGAGATACCGTCGGTTGTCCTCGTCGTAGAGCACGGCGCCTTCGCCGCGGGCGGCCAGCACGCCGGTTGCTTGCTTGAGGACGGGCGAAAGAGCGGTCACAGAGAGTCCCTTGATTGTCGACGGGTAGATTGTCAACAATCTAGCGGACGTGGTTGTCGGATTTGAAGGGGTGGTGCAGTGGACCAGGCACGGGTCGTCGCGGCGGTCGAAAAGGGTCTGTTCATCGACGGCAAGTGGACCGACGCCACCGGCGGGCGCACGTTCGACGTCGTCGACCCCGCCACCGGCCAGACGCTGTGCGCGGTCGCCGACGCCTCACCCGAGGACGGCCGCGCCGCGCTGGACGCCGCGGTGGCCGCCCAGCCCGCGTTCGCGGCGATGTCCCCGCGCGAACGCGCCGACATCCTCACCCGCGCGTTCGAACTGCTGCACGAACGCGTCGACGACCTGGCCCTGCTGATGACCCTCGAGATGGGCAAGCCGCTGGCCGAGGCCCGCGGTGAAATCGCCTACGCCGCAGAGTTCTTCCGGCACTTCGCCGGTGAGGCCGTGCGCATCGACGGCGGCTACCAGACCGCCCCCGCCGGCGGCGCGCGGTTCCTGGTCACCCGCCAGCCCGTCGGGCCGTGCCTGCTGATCACGCCGTGGAACTTCCCGATGGCTATGGGCACCCGCAAGCTCGGCCCGGCCATCGCGGCCGGCTGCACCAGCGTCATCAAGCCGGCGCCGCAGACCCCGCTGTCGATGCTGGCGCTGATGGATCTGCTGGTCGAGGCGGGTCTGCCGCCGGGTGCTGTCAACTGCATCGCCACCACCGACGCCGGCGCGGTGATCGAGCCGATGATCCGCTCCGGGGCGATCCGCAAGCTGTCGTTCACCGGGTCCACCGCGGTCGGGCGGAAACTCCTCGAGCAGTGCGCCGAGAAGATCCTGCGCACCTCCCTGGAGCTGGGCGGCAACGCCCCGTTCGTGGTGTTCGAGGACGCCGATCTCGATGAGGCGGTCGACGGCGCGATCGCGGCCAAGATGCGCAACATGGGGGAGGCGTGCACCGCGGCCAACCGGATTTACGTGCAGTCCTCGGTCATCGACGAGTTCGGCCGCCGGCTCGCCTCGAAGATGGCCGAGCTTCGGGTCGGTCCCGGCACCGAGGACGGCGTCAACGTCGGCCCGCTGATCGACGCCGCCGCGCTGCAGAAGGTCGAGACCCTGGTCGCCGACGCGGTCTCACGCGGAGCGTCGGTGCTGACCGGTGGCACCGCGCCGGGCGGGGAGGGGTTCTTCTACCCGCCGACGGTGCTGACCGGGGTGCCCCGGGACGCGGAGATGTGCGATCAGGAGATCTTCGGGCCCGTCGCGCCGCTGACACCATTCGACACCGAGGATGAAGTCATCGCGGCCGCCAACGACACCGAATACGGTTTGGTGTCTTACGTGTTCACCAATGATCTGCGTCGCGCGCTGCGGGTGGCCGAGGCGTTGGAAACCGGCATGGTCGGGCTGAATCAAGGAGTGGTGTCGAACCCGGCCGCCCCGTTCGGCGGGGTGAAGGCCTCCGGGCTGGGCCGCGAGGGCGGCTCCGTCGGCATCGACGAGTTCCTCGAGACGAAGTACATCGGCATCAAGATGTGACGCCAGGTTGCGTTGAAACTGCAGTCACTGCGGGGTTTTGGTCCATTTTCCCGCAGTGAGCGCAGCGCCAACGCGCGCCTCAACGCACGAGTGAATGCTTTTCAGCTGACCCGCGTTGACCCGAGCGGGACCACACCACCGTGGTCGCCCGGCAATGAGGGAGCGACGAATGGGCATCGACCAGTACTACCTGCTGGGCCGTTCCGGGCTGCGGGTCAGCCGACTGGCCCTGGGGACCATGAACTTCGGCACCGGGGGCTTCCACGCGTCCTACGGCAAAACCGCCGACGAGGTCCGGCCGATCCTGCACGCGTATCTCGACGCGGGCGGCAATTTCATCGACACCGCTGACTTCTACACCGCCGGGCAGAGCGAGACGATCCTCGGCGAGCTGCTGAAAGAGGCCGGGATCCGCGACCGCGTGGTGCTCACCTCCAAGTTCACCAACAGCATGTACCCGGGCGATCCGAACGGCGGCGGCAACGGCCGCAAACACATGATGCGGGCGCTCGACGCGTCGCTACGGCGGCTCGGCACCGACTACCTCGACGTGTACCTGCTGCACTCGTGGGATCGGCTCACTCCGGTCGACGAGGTCATGCGCACCTTCGATGATCTGATGCGGGCGGGCAAGATCCGCTACGCGGGGATCTCCGACACGCCGGCGTGGTATGCCGCACAGGCGCAGACCTTCGCGCAGGCCAACGGGCTCACCCCGTTGATCAACATCCAGCTGCCGTACTCGCTGATCGACCGGACCATCGAGACCGAACACGTCCCGATGGGGCAGGCGCTCGGGTTGGGTGTCACCGCGTGGAGCCCGTTGGGGCAGGGCTTCCTCAGCGGCAAGTACCGCGCGGACGACCGGGGCGTGACGGGCAGCGGTCGCCTCGCCGCGACCGGAGCGTCGTCGTTGGACCTCACCGACCGGCACTGGCAACTGCTCACGCCGTTGGCTGAGGTCGCCGACAAGCTCGGCGTGACGATGGCGCAGGTGGCGATCAACTGGGTGGCCACCCAGCCCGGCATCGCGGCGGCCATCGTCGGCGCCAGCAGTGCCGAGCAGCTCTCCGCCACTATGGCCGCGTTGGACGTCGATATCCCGGCGGAACTGCGGACCGTGCTCGACGACGCGAGCGCCGTACCGCCGGCGTCGGTCTACAAGATGTTCACCCCGCAGTACCAGCAGTCGATCGTCAGTGCCGGCGCCAAGGTGGCCGACAAACCGGACGGATACCAGCGCGCCGTCCAGAACTGGGTCTCCGCATGACCGGCGAGCCCGTTCTGGTCCTCGGTGCCACGGGGCGGCACGGCAACACCGGTGCTCATCTGGTGTCGCGGCTGCGCCAGGAGGGCCGCGCGGTCAGGGCGCTGGTGCGTGCCACGGGTCCGCGCACCGATGCGCTCGCGAAGTTGGGTGCCGAGATCGTGGTCGGCGATCTGCACGATCGCCGCACCCTGGTGACAGCGCTGACCGATGTGATGTCGGCCTATTTCACCTATCCGGTGGCGGCGGGCATCGTCGATGCGGCCGCCAATTATGCTGCTGCCGTGAGGGATACCGGATCGGCCGCCCGAACGGTGGTCATGTCCATGGGGCCCGCGCACCCCCAGAGCCCCAGCGGGCTGGGCCGCTCGCAATGGCTGGCCGAGCAGGTGTTGCAGTGGGCCGGCGTGGAGGTCGTGATCCTGCGCGTCGCCGCGCTGTTTCACGAGAACCTGAAACTTCTCCATGCGCGGTCGATCGCGACCGAGCGGTCCTTCCGGAACTCCTTCGGCACGCAGCAGGTTGCGTGGATCAGTGGACAGGACGCGGCTGAACTCGCGGTGGCGGCGTTGTTGGACCCACGACGCTTCGCCGGCCAGGTGGTCCATGTGCCCGGCCCCGAACAATTCAGCCACCCGGAGATCGCCGAGAAGCTGAGTGTGATGCTGGGTGTGCCCGTCGAGTTCGATCCGGTCAGCAAGGACCGGTGGCGTCAGGAGCTCGAGAACCTCGACGTGCCCGGCGTGAACAGCGCTATGGCGCAACATATTTCAGAGTTGGGGCACATCGTTTCGCGAAGTGGGCCGACGGTGCCTGCGGATCCGCAGGCGTTGATGTGGTACACGGGTTCGGTGCCGGTATCGCTGGACGACTTTCTGCGGGCGAACGCGACCGAGTTCGGCGGGTCCGCCCGCTGATCAGGCGGCGTGCAGGGGTCCGGCGAACGACTTGCGCAGGTTGCCGGGAGCGGCGAGCGGCAGAAGCCCCGCGAGCAGGCGCCGTTTGAAGCCCTGCGGCTGGCGGACCAACTCGATGTCGATGATGGACCCGCCCTCGGCCGCGGTCATCGTGAATGTCCAACCACCGCCAGGGCCGAAGAGTTTCGAATCAAGGGTGCTGACGGTGACGACGCCCTTGTTGTCGTCCCAGTCGTAGCGGGCCCGTTCCCACGCCGCTGCAGTGCCTTCGGTGACGTCAGCCCAGAACTCACCGATTGCGTGGACCTGGAAATGTTCGTCGTCGATGGTGGGCCACGCCTGCGGGCGTGTCAAGCTGAAGTCTGTCAGCACTGCCACCACCGCGGCGGGGCTGAGTGTCGACTGCATGCGAAACCGAGTGACGGACAATTGAATTCTCCTCTCATTGGAAATGCTGCCCGGTGTAACTCCGGCGGTGCGGATTCCATTCGGTCGATGGATGAGTTGCCCCGGAACCGGCGTTTACCCGTGTGCACACCTTCCCGTTGGAGCAGAGGTCGATGAAGGCAGTCGTTGTCACCGAGTACGGAGGGCCCGAAGTCCTGCACGTGGCCGAAGTCCCCGAACCCCACGCCGGCCCCGGCCGGGTGCGTGTCCGGGTGAAGGCGGCGGCAGTCAACCCCAGCGACACACTGTTCCGGACAGGCGCTGTCCGCCAACTCGTTTCGGACGCGGTACCGCATCCGCTGCGGCCCGGGATGGATCTCGCGGGCGTGCTCGACGAGGTCGGGGAAGGAACTGCGACCGACCTGAGAATCGGTGAGTCGGTCATGGGAACCGTCTCACCGATCGACGCGACCGGCGGCGCGTACGCCGAGTACGTGGTGCTGGACCCACGTCAGGTGACGCGGGCTCCGGCAGGCGCGACGCACGTCGAGGCGGCGACGATCCCGATGAACGGGTTGACAGCGCGCCTTTCCTTGGACCTGCTCGGCCTGCCGCGCGGATCGTCCGTGCTGGTGACCGGCGGCGCCGGGGCCGTCGGCGGCTATGTGATCGAGCTGGCGAAAGCCGATGGCCTCGAGGTGATCACCGACGCCTCCGCGGCGGACGCACCATTGGTCAGACAACTGGGCGCCGACGTGGTGCTGCCCAGGGGTACGCGGATGGCCGACGCGGCCCACACTGTGCGGCCGGCCGGGGTGGACGCGGTGATCGACACCGCGTTGATCGGCGGGCCGGTGGCCACGACGCTCCGAACCGGCGGCCAACTGGCGATCCTGCGGGCGATCGGGGAGCGCGGGATGCCGACGATGTCGCTCGGCGCCGACGTCACGGTGCGGGAGGTGTTCGTCCCCGAATATCGCTTCGCCGACGACAAACTCGACCAACTCAGGGTGGCGGCCGAAGAGGGGATCATCTCGATGCGGGTCGCCGGCGTGTACCCCGCCGAGGACGCGGCCGCCGCGCACCGCCGGTTCGAGGCCGGTGGCGTGCGCGGCCGGCTGGTGTTGACGTTCTGACCGAACGAAGGGAACAGAAAATGCTGGACCGCCGACACGCAATCATCGGAACGTTCGCCGCGGCCGCGCTGTCGGCCGGCCTGGCCGGCTGCACACCCACCGGAACCACGACGCCGCCGCAAAGACGTAATAGCAACGCCCCACTCGAAGCCGACCGCAGGGTCGACGCCGGGGTGTTGGACGTCGCCTACGTCGACGCAGGCCCGCCCGACGGACCGCCGGTGATCCTGTTGCACGGCTGGCCCTATGACATCCACAGTTTCGACGATGTGGTTCCGCTACTGGTGTCACAGGGCTACCGCGTCCTCGTCCCGTATCTTCGGGGATATGGCGGGACCCGGTTCCGGTCGGACAGCACGGTCCGCAACGGCCAACAGGCCGCGCTGGCCACCGACGTCATCGACTTCATGGACGCGCTACACATACCCCGTGCCGTGATCGCAGGATTCGACTGGGGCGCCCGCAGCGCGAACGTGGTGGCCGCGGTGTGGCCGCAGCGGGTACGAGCGCTGGTGTCGGTCAGTGGCTACCTCATCGTCGATCTCGTGGCCAATCAGCAGCCGCTGACGCCGCAGGCGGAGCTGGGCTGGTGGTACCAGTACTACTTCGCCACCGGACGCGGGGAGCGCGGTTACCGGCAGAACACGCACGCGTTCAACAAACTGATTTGGCAGCGCGCCTCGCCGACCTGGCAGTTCGATGACATCACCTACGACCGCACCGCCCGCGCGTTCACCAATCCCGACCACGCCACCATCGTCGTCCACAACTACCGGTGGCGGCTCGCGCTGGCCGCGGGCGAATCCCGCTACCAGAACGTGGAAGCCCGGTTGGCGACAAGACCCGTCATCACGGTTCCGACCATCACGATCGGCAGTGACTTCGACGGGCCCGGCAAGGACGGCGCAGCCTTTCGGCAGATGTTCGCGGGCAAGTACGCCCACCGCGTCCTCGACGGCATCGGGCACAACGTTCCTCAAGAGGCGCCCACCGACTTCGCCAACGCGGTCATCGACGCCGCACACCTCTGAACAGAAAGGCACTAGCCATGGTTCACGACGGAATGCAGAAGTCCCGGGTGGTGTCGTGGCAGGACCCCGCGGATACGCTGACGGCGGGGCAGGCGTTGGCGGGCAACGACTTCCTGCGGGCGATAATGGTCGGGGAGGTGCCGAACCCGCCGTTCGGCGGGCTGTTGCAGATGTCGATCACCGACGTCCAACCCGGCCGCGTCGAGTTCGTGTGCCACCCGGACGAATCGATGTACAACGCCACCGGCACGGTGCACGGCGGGATTCTGTGCACACTGCTGGACTCGGCGGCCAGCTGCGCGGTGCTCAGCGCCCTGCCCAGCGGCAAGACGATCATCTCGATCGAGATCAAGGTCAGTTACCTCAGAGCCGTCCGTGCGGTGGGAGGCGTCGTCAGGGCGACCGGCACCCTGCACAAACTGGGTGGCCGGGTCGGCTTCGCCGAGGCGGTCGCGACCGACGAGAACGGCCGGGACATCGCCACGGCGACGACCTCGGTGATGGTTCTCGATGTTCCGGCGTCCTAGGCTGCTCCTGTGACCGTGACGGGTACCCGCGACCGAATTCTGGAGGCAGCGGCCGAACTGCTGGACAAGGGTGGAGTCGACGAGTTGTCCACCCGCGCTGTGGCGACCGCGGCAGAAGTGTCGACGCCGACCATCTACCGTGAGTTCGGCGACAAGGACGGCCTGCTCAGCGCCGTGATCCGCCAGGTCCTGCAGCAGTACTGGGACGACAAGCTGCGGGTTTCGTTCGCCACCGACGATGCGCTGGCCGACCTCGAGCAGCTGTTCGACCTGCACATCGAATTCGGTCTTTCGCATCCGTACTGCTATGCCGTGGCCTATGTTTCCGTCCCCGAGGACGACACCCTCGCCCGATCGTTGAGCGAGAGCCCGTTCCTGCTGCAGGTCATGACGCGTCTGCGCGACGAGGGCCGGCTGAGCACCAGCCCCGAGCAGGCAGCTCGGCTGATGGCGACCGCCGGGATCGGGTCGGTGCTGGCACTCCTGTCGACCGATCCGCAACGCCGCGACATGAGTGTCGCGCACGCTGCCCGCTCCGCGGTGTTGGACACCATCGTGGTCGATCGCCCCGGGGGGCTGCCCGCCGACGTGAGCGAACCAAAGGTCGCTGCGATCGCCCTGCGTGAGGTGTTGCGCGTAGCGCCCTCGCCGGAGCTGTCGCCGGGGGAGTCGGTGCTGATCGACGAATGGCTGCAACTGCTGGCCGACTGCGAATGACCGTCGAACCCGAATCGGTGTCGCAGCGCATCCTGCGGGCCGCGACCGAGTTGTTGCGCAAGGATGGGCCGCAGGCGGCGTCGACGCGCGCGGTGGCGGCTGCGGCAGGCGTGCAACCCCCAGATCTGTACCGGCTGTTCGGTGACAAAGACCGGTTGATCGAACAGGCCGTCGCCGAGGTGCAACGGGAATTCCTGCACCGCAAGCGCCGTACCCTCGCGCCCACCGACGACCCGCTGCAGGATTTCCGCCGGCTGTGGGACGTTCACGTCGACTTCGGGCTCACACACCCCGAGATCTACGTCTTGGCCTACGGTCACGCCCGCACCGGTCGGGTGTCGGCGGCCAGCGCCGAGATGACCGGTCTGTTCGAGGAGAGGCTGGCCGGCCTCGGAAGGCAGGGCAGGCTGCGGGTGAGCGTAGCCCGCTCGGCCGGCACTGTCATGGTGCTGATCGTGGGCACGGTCATGATGCAGCTACCGCTGGCCAAACGGAACCGCGATCCGCGGTTGTCGGCCGCGGCGCGAACGAGCGCCGAGGCAGCGTTGGTGGTGCCCGGTGCCGCAGTGCGCACCGCTGACGCGGCGACGAATGCTTCAGTGCTTCGCGACGCGCTGCAGGGCGCGCGGCGCGTGCCGCTGAGCGCCGCCGAGCGGGCGCTGTTGAAGGAATGGCTCGACAGGCTGGCGGCTGCGACTGATTAGGCCGCGGCCGTGGCTTCGGGCTGCCCGACATGGCCGAGCTCTGCCCGCAGCGTCTGCCGGGCGCGGTGCACGCGGGACATGACGGTGCCCACCGGGATCGCGAGCATGTCGGCGATCTCGGGATAGCGGCGGCCTTCGACGAAGGCGTAGTAGACGACGATGCGCTGGGACTCAGGCAGGTCGCGCATGGCACGGTAGAGCTCACTGTAGCCTTGGCTGCGTAACGCCTGAGATTCCGCCGACGGCGTTTGGCAGCGCTGTAGCGAGGACTCGTCGAGCTCTGCTTCCACCGGTCGCCGCTGGGCCGTGCGGTGGGAAGAGATCCATGTGTTGGTCATGATCCTGAACAGCCACGCCCGCATGTTGGTTCCGGAGTCGAAGCTGTCCAGCGCGCGCCACGCCTTCTCCAGCGTGACCTGCACCAGATCGTCGGCGTCGGCGTCGCGGCGGGTGAGACGCATTGCGGTCCGGCGTAGTTCGTCGGCGAACGGCATGACACCGGATTCGAACAAAGTGGTCTTGGGGCCGGTTTCGACAGACATGCCCCACCTCAGCCGACGATCAGTTCGAACAGCGGAACCGTGCGATGCGCGTTGCCGGCGTACTTCGCGAACTGCGGCGCCTGTTCGATCACGCGGGTGAAGACCGCGTCGCGTTCGGCCGATCCGAGCTCTCGTGCGCCCGTGGGGGTGGGGCCGTCGCCGAAGTCGACCTGGGCGAGGGGATTCACCCGCAGGTTGCGCACCCAACCGGGATCACGGCTGGACCCCCCATTGGAGCCGACGACGAAGAGCTTGCCGTCCACCCGGTGATACGCCAGCGGTGTCAGGCGGGGCTGGCCGGTCCTGGCGCCGGTCGTGGTCAGCAGCAGAAGTGCGGAGTCTACGAACATCCCGGTGACCCGACCACCGTTGGCGCGAAACTCCTCGACCACAGTCGCATTGAGTGCACGCATCGACACCGGATCAGTGAAATCGGTCATGGCTGCTCCAGTGATTGAGTGAGCGCTCTTGTCGGTTCATGGATCGTGACCCTTCTGATCGGTGTGACAGCGATACTATAACAGTCATATCAATGATACGATCGCGATTATTCCCCGGTTGGAAGGGTGGTTCCGATGACGACCTTCGTCCTGGTTCACGGCGCCTGCCATGACGGGTCGGCGTGGGATGACGTTGTCGTACAACTGCAATCCCGCGGACACACCGCCTACGCCCCGACGGTGGCCGGGCACGGCAAGGGGTCCCGCAAAGACGTCACGCACGCCGAATCCACACAGTCGGTCCTCGACTACATCATCGAACGCGAGCTGGTCGACATCGTGCTGGTCGGACACAGCTACGGCGGCACGATCATCGCCAAGCTCGCAGAGCAGGTCCCGGATCGCGTGCGGCACCTTGTCTTCTGCGCCGGGATGGTGCTGCGCGACGGTGAGACGATGCTCGAGGTATTTCCACCGGAGCAACAGGATGCGCTACGCGGGCTGGCGGCGGCCTCGTCGGACAACTCGGTGACGCTGCCGTTCGAGGTGTGGCGCGACACCTACATCAACGACGCCACGCCCGAGCTGGCCGAGCAGTCCTACGCGAAGTTGTCCTCGGAGCCGTTCGCGCCGCTGCTGCGCCCGCTGGAGTTCAAGACGTTCTTCAGCCTGGGCGTCCCGACCAGCTACGTGATCGGTCGCGATGACCGGGTGATGCCACCGGGGGAGTGGGCCTGGCATCCGAGGATGTCGCGTCGGCTGGGGCCGGACTGTCGGATCGCCGAGATTCCGGGGAGTCATGAACTCATGTTCTCCGCCCCGGAACGGCTGGCCACCGCGATCGTCGACAGCAGCGCCTAGTACGGCAGTGCGAGATTGTCCTTGGCCCAGCGCTGTTCGGCCGCCGACCCCGGCGGGGGCGGCACCAGCCCGTTGATCATCCACAGGTCGGCGCTCGTCTCGTCGACGTGGAACTCCCAGTGCAGGTGCTCGTGTCGTTCGAGGAAGGGGCGCATGATCTCGTTGACCCACCCGGCCACCCGCCGTCTGCTCTGTTCGTCGGGCAACCGGCGGGCGATGTGGTCGATGACCACCCGTACCCCGACGGGAGTGGGCTCGCCGCCGACGAACAGGTTGTCCGGGGTCACTTCGTGAAAGGCCGTCACGACGTAGAAGCGCGGCAGCCCGACCTGGTGGTAATGGTCGGTGATTCGGGTGGCGAGTTCGCGCTTCTCGTCGGCGGTGAAGGTTCCCGGGGTGTGGTAGATCGACCACAGGGGCACGATGGCGTCTCCTTTATTGTGCTCAGTGCGACTGGTCGAACGTCAGCAGTTCGACCGGACCGCTCAGGGCGGCTTTGGTCTTGACGGTGGCCTCGTCGGTGAGGACCTCTGCCGCACCGGCTTCCAGGCCGTCGATGATGAGCCGGGACACCTCGCCCGGTGATGCCTTCGGCACATCGAGGTCGGCGATCATGTCGGTGTCGATGAAGCCCGCGTGCACGCCGAGGACGTGGGTGCGTTGCGCGGCCAGCTCGATGCGCAGGGAGTTGGTGACCGACCAGATCGCCGCCTTGGATGCGCCGTACGCCCCGGCACCACCGAGCCAGGACAGCACCGAGTGCATGTTGACGATCGCGCCGCCGCCGTTGGCGGCCAACGCCGGCGCGAAGGCCCGCGCGACGCGCAACGGGCCGTAGACGTTGATGTCGAAAGTGGTGGCGAAGTCGTCCATGCTGCCGGTCAGCAGCGATCCGGGCAGCAGGGCGCCGGCGTTGTTGATCACGATCTGCACGTCGGAAGCCGCGGAAGCCAGCTCGGCGACGGAGGTCTCGGAGCGCACGTCGAGCACGCGGGTGTGCACGCCGGGACGATCGTCTGCGAATTGCGTCTGGGCGGTGGCGTAGACCTTTCGCGCGCCACGGGCCAGGACTTCGTCGACGAGCGCCGCGCCCAGTCCGCGCCGTCCTCCTGTCACCAGCACCACCGAATCGGCCACCGCCACCATGATCGTCTCCCGCTATCTGACTAACGAATATGTTATCCAGAGTGTAGGCTGGTGGTGCTGGATAACGCAACCGTTTGTTAGGGTGGTGACGATGATGCAGTTCGAGGAGTCACTGAGAGACCGGGAATCGTGGTCCATCGAGAATCGATGTTCGATGGCGAGAACGCTGGACGTGCTCAGCACCAAGACCACGTTTCTGGTCCTCCGAGAATGCTTCTATGGCACGACACGTTTCGAGGACTTCGTCAGTCGCACATCTGCCTCGGCCCCGGCGGTATCGCGGGCGTTGCGGCAACTCGAGGATGCACAGATCGTGGCGCGGGTCCCCTACCGGGAGCAGGGTAGCCGGACTCGACATGCCTATGAACTGACGACGGCGGGTGAGGACCTTCTCCCGGTGTTCCTCGCCCTGATGGAGTGGGGCGACGCCCACCTGCAGCACGGTTCGGGCCCGCTGGCCTTCTACGACAGGCGGACGCGGCGGCGGCTTCGGATCCATGTCGCACCGGGTCCGCCATCGGCGGTCCGATCCGACGCGATCGAGATTCGCGGCAGGCGCGCAACCTCGGCACGCTAGGCGCGCCAATGCGCGAACCGAACAACGGTTATACCAAGTTATACTCCCTTGGTGAAGACGGCCATTTCCCTGCCAGACGAGACGTTCGAGCGCGTGACTCGGCGTGCCAACGACCTCGGCATGAGTCGATCCGAATTCTTCACCCGGGCCGCACAGAGATATCTCGACGAACTGGATGCCCTGTCGCTGACCGAGCACATCAACGGTGCGTTGGAGCGTCTCGTCGGCCCCGACGAAGAGGTGGCCGATGCGGTAGCGGCCGGGCACCGTGTTTTACACGACGCGGACGACGAGTGGTGATCAAACGCGGGGACATCTACTGGGCTGACCTGGGGCCGCCGACAGGCAGCCGTCCCGCCAAGCGTCGCCCGGCGCTCATTGTTCAGTCCGAGCCGTACAACGTGAGCCGTCTTGCCACCGTTCTCGCCGTGGTGATCACATCGAACACGGCGCTTGCGGCGATGCCCGGCAACGTCTTTCTGCCGGCAAAAGTCACGGGACTACCCCGCGATTCGGTCGTCAACGTGACTGCCCTGATCACCTTGGACAAAACCGACCTCACCGACCGAGTCGGCGATGTGCCGCCCAGCCTGATGGCCGGCGTCGACGGGGGGCTCCGGCGAGTGCTGGAACTCTGAGCAGTGCCGATGACGTGCTCAGAGTCCGCGTCACACGGCCACCGCCTACGCGGAAGCTGCGTCCAGGGTGGGCTTTTGGGCCATTTCGGCGACTCAGCCCGCTAAACCGAGGAAGACCATCAGCGCGCGCTCGAGTCCGATCAGGTCTTGATCGGGCAGGCGGCCGATCTGCTGCGTCAGGCTGGTGCGGGGCACCGTCGCCACCTTGTCGACCATCAGGCGGCTGGTCTCAGTCAGACCGGTGGCGACTGATGGCTGTATCGCGATGCGAAGCAAGGGCGCATCGAGGTCGCCCGTGGTGAACGGCACCACGGTGACTGATGCGGTGCCGTCGAACCGGTCGTCCTGAATCACCACGACCGGCCGTGGTTTTCCGGTGTAGGCGCCGCGCGCTGCGGCGATGAAGATGTCACCTCGCCGCACAGCTACAACGCGTCATCCCAGTCAGCGGAGACGGCGTCGACGAAGGCTTGATCGTCGGATTCGCTTTCGCTGGCGGCAACCAGTGTCGACTGGCGGTGTGCTTCGCGGATAAATTCCGGAGCGTTGACGTCGGGTACCCAGACCTGGATGGGCCGCAGGCCCTGCTGGCGCAACCGCTCGCGATGCCGGCGAACGCGTTCCCGGGAGGGTGGCATACCGCGATGTTACATGTAACGGTGGAGACGTGTGGCGGTGCCGCCGAAATTGCGGTGAGGGTTGCTATCCGCGACGTTCCACAGCCCTGAGCCCAATCTCGGCGCTGCGCCAGGTGCTGAGCTATGACACCACCGCTTCCACCGGCTCCTCTGCGGGCGCCTCGAGAAGCCGGGCCAGCGCGTCGTCCATGTGGGCGACCATCAGCCGGTCGGTCAGCTCGGCGTCGCCGGAGCGGACAGCCGTGGCCAGCGTGCGGTGCTCCTCCTCGCGGAAGTCGGACTTGGCGTAGGAGTGGTCGAGGGAGTGGATGCACATGCGGGTCTCGGTAATGACGGTCTGGTGCATGCGGCGCAGGTGCTTGCTGCCCGACAGCGACACCAGCAGCTCGTGGAATTCGATGTCGAGCTCGCTCATCTCGGCCGCCGACGCCGCACGGCCCATCTTGTCCACCACGGCCAGCAGCGCATCCCCGGCGGCGACGAAGTCCCCGGACACCACGATGTCGCGCGCCGCGGCGCGTTCGATGGCCTCGCGCGCGATGTACATGTCGCGGATGTCCTCGGCCGTCATGTCGATGACGAACAGCCCCCGGTTGCGGATCGCGACCAGCAACCCCTCCTGGGTCAGCCGCTGCATGCCTTCACGCAGCGGGCCGCGGCTGACGCCGAGCTGGCGGGCCAGGTCGGCCTCCAACAACTGCTCACCGGGCTTGAGTTCGCCGTAGCCGATCGCGGCGCGCAGCTTGTCGGCGATGATGCTGGGCGTCGAGCGCTGCACCAGCGGCCCGATGTGCCCGGTCATCGTCGACCTCGGAACAGCGCGCCCAGGCCGGGCAGGTCGGGTACCGGCCCCAGCAGCTCGAGGCCTTTCCACACCGTCACCTGGTTGGCGGTCAGCACCGGCTTGCCCACGGCGGCCTCCAGTTGGTCGATGATCGCCAGCGTGTGCATCGCGGTGTCGGGCACCAGCACCGCCTCAGCGTCGGGGTGATCGGCCGCGGTCACCATCTCCACCACACGGGACGGTTCCAGCGTGCCGACCTCGGCGGCGGTGTAGATGCCGTGGCTGCCCATCGACACCACCTCGGCGCCGCCGTCGGTCAGGAAGCCGACGAAGTGCTGGGCGACGTCGTCGGGGTAGGACGCGGCGACCGCGACGCGACGGATGCCGAGGTGGCGCAGCGCGTCGACGAACGCGATCGACGTCGACGACGCCGGCACCCCGGCCGCGTCGGCGACGGCGGCGGCCTGCGCGCGGGCACCCTGCGGGCCGAACACGAAGCTGCCCGACGTGCAGGCCCACATCACCGCGTCCGGCTGCGCGCCGGACAGCTGCGAGGCGCCGTCGGCGAGGCGGGCGTCGCTGCCGATGTCGAGCAGCGCGTCGACGCGGTGGGCGTCCTCGCCGACCGAGGTGATCACCACCGGCAACCGCACCGCACCGGAGATGCGCTCTTCGAGTGCGGGAAAATCGTCTTCGGCGCTGTGTCCGGGGTAGAGCAGACCGACCGTTGGCATAGAGGACCTCCTTGGCTGACCGCCACCCAGATAGGTAGATTGTCAACAATGTTAACGCCCGCGACCTACGACGTCAGGCGGCTGGGGGCCCAGCTGCGCTCCGAGGTTCGCGGCACGGTGCACGACGAGGCGTCCGCCCGGGCCCTGTATGCCACCGACGCCTCCAATTACCGGGTGGTGCCGGACCTGGTCGTGGTGCCGAGGGACGTCGACGACCTAGCTGCCGCGGTCGCACTGACCGCCGCCGCACAAGCCCCGGTCGTGATGCGCGGCGGCGGTACCTCGATGGCGGGCAACGCGATCGGCGGCGTGGTGATCGACGCGTCGCGCCACGTCAACAACATCCTCGACATCGACACCACCGCCCGCACCGCGCTCGTCGAGCCCGGGGTGGTGCTCACCCATCTGCTGGCCGCGGCCAAACCACACCAGCTGGCGTTCGGCGCCGACCCGTCCTCGGCCAGCCGCGCCACGCTGGGCGGGATGATCGCCAACAACGCGTGCGGCGCGCATTCGGTGGCGTGGGGCACCACCGCCGACAACGTGCGCGCGCTGGAGGTGCTGCTGGCCGACGGCACCCGCACCACGTTCACCGCGCACGGCGACCGTGGCGCGCTGACCAAGCTGCCGGGTGCCGAGGGGGAGCTGCACCGTCACCTCACCGGATTCGTCGACACCCACGAGACGGTGATCCGGCGGCGGTTCGGGCAGTTCACCCGGCAGATCTCCGGCTACGCGCTGCACGAGTTGCTGCCCGAACGCGGCTACAACGTCGCCGCGCTGCTGTGCGGCAGCGAGGGCGGGTTCGCCGCGACGCTGCGCGCGACGGTGGCGCTGACCCCGCTGCCGGCCGCGCGGGTGCTGTGCGTGCTGGGCTTCGCCGATTCGATCGCCTCGGCCGAATGCGTGCCGACGGTGCTGGCGCACAGCCCGCTGACGATGGAGTCGATCAACGACCAGCTCGTCGACCGGCTGCCCGGCGAGGTGCGCCGCGCCGCGATCGACGCCGGGCTGCCCGCCGGGCGGGCCTGGGTGCTGGTCGAGATGGGTGGCGAGGACCTGATGGCGGCGACCATGGCCGCCGAGAAAATGCTTGTCGCACTGAAAGATTCGGGGTCGCCGGCGACCGCGTCGCTGGTCACCGAGCCGGCCGCGCAGGCGGTGCTGTGGCGGTGTCGCACCGACGCCGCCGGGCTGGCCACCCGCCGCGCCGACGGCGCCGAGGCGTGGGGCGGCTGGGAGGACGCCGCGGTGCCGCCGCACCGGCTGGCCGACTACCTGCGCGGCCTGGACGCGCTGATGGCCCGCTACGGGCTGGCCGGGGCGTCCTACGGCCACTTCGGCGAGGGCTGCATGCACATGCGCATCGACTTCGACCTGCTCTCTGCCGACGGCATCCGCGCCTACCGGGCGTTCGTCGAGGAGGCCACCGATCTGGTGGTGTCGCTGGGCGGTTCGGTGTCCGGGGAGCACGGCGACGGCCGGGCGCGCTCGGAGCTGCTGGACCGGATGTACGGCGCCGACGGGCTGGCGCTGATGGCCGGCATGAAGGACATCTGGGATCCGCGGCGGGTGCTCAACCCCGGCGTGGTGGTGGATCCGCCGCCGCTGGACGCCGACATCCGCCATCAGGCGCCGCTGCAACGAAAGCCGTTGACGCTGTTCGCCTATCCGGACGATCACGGCGACTTCGCCCAGGCGCAGCGCCGCTGCGTGGGCATCGGCAAGTGTCGTCAGACCAGCGGCGGGGTGATGTGCCCGAGCTATCAGGCCACCCGCGAGGAGCAGCACTCCACCCGCGGGCGCGCGCACCTGCTGTGGGAGATGCTGCAGGGCGACGTGGTGACCGACGGGTGGCGCTCCACCGAGGTGCGCGACGCGCTCGATCTGTGCCTGTCGTGCAAGGGGTGTCTGTCGGACTGCCCGGTCAACGTCGACATGGCCACCTACAAGGCGGAATTCACCCACCACCACTACCAGGGCCGGCCGTGGGCGCGGCCGCTGTCGCACTGGTCGATGGGCTGGCTGCCGCTGTGGTCGCGGGTGGCGGCCAAGGCGCCGAAGCTCGCCAACCGACTGGCCCGCGGGCCGCTGGTCAAACGGCTCGGCGGCATCGCGGAGGAACGGGAGATCCCGCCGTTCGCCGATCAGACGTTCACGTCGTGGTTCGCCGCGCGCCCGGTCACTCCCGGCCCGAACGGGAAGGTGCTGCTGTGGCCGGACAGCTTCACCAATCACCTTGCCCCGCAGGTCGGTCAGGCCGCGGTCGCGGTGCTCGAGGCGGCCGGCCATCAGGTGGTGCTGCCCGAGCGGCCGGTGTGTTGCGGGCTGACGTGGATTTCGACCGGGCAACTGAACGCGGCGAAGAAGCGGTTGACGACGTCGCTGACCCGGCTGGCCCCGCACCTCGACGCCGGTACCCCGATCGTCGGGCTGGAGCCCAGTTGCACCGCGGTGCTGCGCCGTGATGCGCACGAACTGCTGCCCGACGATCCGCGGGCGCACCAGGCCGCCGAATCCACGCACACGTTCGCCGAGTTCGTCCTCGCCTCAGGCTGGCAGCCGCCGCAGCTCGACGCCAAGGCGCTGGTGCAGACACACTGTCACCAGCATGCGGTGCTCGGCTTCGACGCCGATCGCACGCTGATGGCCAAAGCCGGCATCGCCGCCGACATCCCGGACTCCGGATGCTGCGGCCTGGCCGGGAATTTCGGCTTCGAGCGCGGCCACTACAAGGTGTCCCAGCAGGTGGGGGAGCGGGTGCTGCTGCCGACGGTGCGCGACGCCGCACCGGACACGGAGGTGGTCGCCGACGGGTTCAGCTGCCGCACCCAGATCGCACAGGGCACCGAGCGGCGCGCACTGCATCTGGCGGAGCTGCTGGCTCGCGGACTCTGAGTTTGGTGCCGCCGAGATGCTTCGAGATTGTCGTAGCGGCTGTCCTGAAGGAGTTCCCGCAGCCCTGGGCGCAATCTGGGCTCCCAGTCGACAGGTGCGACGGCTGACGGCTTACCGCTCCATCAGCTGCTGACCCGGCCCGACCGCCTTGCGGCCGATCAGGCTCAACGAATGCCACATCGTGACCTGGTTGGCCGTGAGCACCGGCTTGCCGAGTTCATGTTCCAGGTCGGCGATCACGTCGTAGGTCGGCAGGTTGGTGCAGCTGATGAACACCGCCTGGGCGTCGTCGGTGTCGGTCTCGCGGACCAGCTGGGCGGTGACGTCGTGCGGCACCGTCCAGATGTCCGACGTCAGGCCCAGCCCCGCGGCCGCGGTCACCTCGATGCCCGACTCGCCCAGGAACGCCGTCAATCCGACGGTCAGGTCCGCGGTGTACGGGGTGGCCGTGGCGACGCGGGTGTAGCCGAGATAGCGCAGCGCCGAGAGCAGGGCGCCGCTGGTGGTCAACGCCAGCGGCGACCCTGCCGCCAGCATCGCCTCGACCAGGGCCTGCTCGGCCAGCGGTCCGCCGACGAAGCTGCCCGACGTACAGGCATACGCGGTGACCAGCGGGCCGACCGCGGACACGTCGGTGACACACTGCGCCGCGTGTTCGGGGTCGGAGATGTGCACGGCCATCTCCATGGTGGCCGGCATGGGGGCATAGGGCAGTCGGGTGATGTGGAGGCTCACGTCATTGGGAAGCCACCGCCAGAGTTCGCGATCCAGCGCGAAATCGTAGGGCACTACAACGCCGATACCGGCTTGCTGCAGAGGTGGCGACGGGTTCATTGGCACAGTGTGGGGCCACTTAGCACACGCCGCAAGTCGATTGTTGACAATCGGACCATCTGATTCCTAACCTGTGCCCAATGCCTGGATTTCGCCCGGTTGTCGCGGTGTTGTGCGCGAAACCAGATGACCGCCCGCCTGGTCTCGACGACCTGCCCGTCGACTTCCGGTTCTGCGACGCCGCCGGCCTGGCCGACGCGGTGCGCGGGGCCCAGGGTCTGCTGCTGTGGGACTTCTTCTCCACCGCGGTGCGCGACGTGTGGAACGACGCCGACGCACTGGAGTGGATCCACATCACCGCCGCCGGCGTCGACACGTTGTTGTTCGACGAGCTACGGGATTCCGCGGTCGTGGTGACCAACGCCCGGGGGGTGTTCGACCGGCCGCTGGCCGAGTTCGTGCTCGGCGCGGTCATCGCGCACGCCAAGGACAGTCGCACGAGTTTCGCGCTGCAGGCCCGCCACGAGTGGCGCCACCGCGAGACCCGCAGCGTCACCGGCGCCACCGCGCTGGTGGTCGGCACCGGCGGCGTCGGCCGCGAGATCGGCAAGCTGCTGCGCGCCGCCGGGCTGCACGTGCGCGGCGCCGGCCGGCGCACCGCCACCGACGACCCGGACTTCGGCGAGATCGTCTCCAGCGCCGAACTTTCCACGCACGCCGGGTGGGCCGATCACCTGATCCTGGCCGCCCCGCTGACCGACGCGACCCGCGGTCTGGTCGACGCCACGGTGCTGGCCGCGATGAAACCCGACGCGCATCTGGTCAACATCGCCCGCGGCCCGATGGTCGACGAGGCCGCCCTGCTCGACGCGCTGATCACCCACCAGATCGGTGGTGCCACACTGGATGTGTTCGACACCGAACCGCTGCCACCGGATCATCCGCTGTGGGACGCGCCGAACGTGACGATCACCGCGCACATGTCCGCCGACGTCGTCGGGTGGCGCGACGAGCTGGCCGCACAGTTCGCGGCCAACGCGCGGCGCTGGCTGGCCGGGGAGGACCTGCACAACGTGGTGGACAAGAAGCTGGGCTACATCCCGGGAGGGCAGTGATGTCGGACGCGGTGATGCCCGAGGCGACCGAACTCGTTGCCGGCTATCGGGACAAGAGCATCTCCCCGGTGGAGGCCACCCAGGCCGCGCTCGATGCGATCGAGGCCTACGACGACGCGATCAACGCGTTCGTCCTCGTCGACCCCGAGGGCGCCCTCGCGGCGGCCAAGGAGTCCGAGGCCCGGTGGCACGCCGGGGAACCCCTCGGCCCGGGTGACGGGGTGCCGACGTCGATCAAGGACATCTTCCTGGCCCGCGGCTGGCCGACGTTGCGGGGCAGCGCGCTGGTCGACACCGCCGGCCCGTGGGACGAGGATGCCCCCTGTGTGGCGCGGCTGCGCGAAACCGGCGCGGTGATCCTCGGTAAGACCACCACCCCGGAGTACGCGTGGAAGGGTGTCACCGACTCGATCGCGTTCGGGCCGACCGGCAACCCGTGGAACCCGGCGACCACGGCCGGCGGATCCAGCGGCGGCAGCGCCGCGGCGGTCGGGCTGGGCATGGGGCCGTGGTCGGTGGGCACCGACGGCGGTGGATCCGTGCGGATTCCGGCCGGCTTCACCGGCACCGTCGCGCTGAAGCCGACGTTCGGGCTGATCCCGCATTTCCCGCCGAGTCCGTTCGGCACGCTGGCGCATTCGGGGCCGATGACCCGCACGGTGCGCGACACCGCGGCGCTGATGGATGTCATCACCGGCTTCGACGCCCGAGACTGGGCGGCGATGCCGACCCCGACGCGCTCGTTCCTCGACGGCCTCGACACCGGCGTGGCCGGGCTGCGCATCGGCTTCTCCCCGGATCTCGGCTACGTGTACAACGACCCGG
>Ga0208330_1000358_pt1 | contig 22227 bp, 18 predicted proteins | sample DeeseametaMP1896_FD_184180 | JGI IMG/M metagenome (GOLD analysis project Ga0208330, IMG submission 184180) | Marine microbial communities from the Deep Pacific Ocean - MP1896 (SPAdes) | ecosystem: Environmental > Aquatic > Marine > Oceanic | place: East of Hawaii, North Pacific Ocean | collected... | reverse complement strand
GGTCTCGCGGTCGAAGAGGTCGTAGTCGGTCAGGCCGATGAGCGGTGCCTCCGATGACGTGAGCGCCTCCAGCGCCCGGTTGGCCATCACGAAGCGCCCCTCGACGTTTTTGGCGTAGATCAGCACGTCGGTGTGCTCGAGAACGCCGGTGAGCATCCGTTGCTGCTCGCGCAGCGCAGCGTCGGCCACCAGGCGGGCACGGGCCTCGGCGGCGAACCGGCGGGCGTGCCGGCGCAGCTCGAGCTGACTGACGACCTGACGGGCCAATGCCGCCAGATGACGGCGTTGGCGCTCGGTGAGTGCCAGCGGCTCGGGTCCGAACACGCACAGTGTGCCCAGCACGGTGCCGTCGGCGAGCACGAGGGGAGCCCCGGCGTAGAACCGGACATGGGGCGCGCCCACGACCATCGGGTGATCGGCGAACCGGGGATCGACGCGCGCGTCGTACACCTCGACCACCGAGGCGTCGCTGGGCTTGATGCGTTCGCAGAACGACAGCTCGCGAGACGTCTCGGTCAGGTCGAAGCCGTGGCGCGACTTGAACCATTGCCGGTCGGTGTCGACGAGGCTCACCGCCGACGCGGGCGCTCCGCACAGATCCGCGGCTAGCGCCGTCAGATCGTCGAATGCCGGTTCCGGCGGCGTGTCGAGGATCGTGAAGGACTCGAGCGTCAGCAAGCGCTCCGTCTCGTCGGCGACGGAGCGGTCATCAGCGGCCTGGGTGCTCAAGCCGAGTGCCTCTTCGGGCGAGCAACGTTGAATTCCGACAACCCCCGGCAGAAAATAGACTTACGCGCTGGTCAATGCTACACAGACCGGGTCCTCCATGACCCCGGCGCGCAGCAGTGGAGTGGTACCGCGGATCCGAGCGTGTTCTTCGCCGCAACCGACCCCGTGACGTCTCGCTATCGACCTCGAGGTCGTAGTGGCTGACGTCGGAAACACCGTTCACTGCCCAGGCTCGGACTGTGGCGGCGACCCGGGACGACTACAGTTGACAGCTGTCGAGACCAGACGGAAACCCAACGCCGAGCAGCGGCGACGTCAACTGTGTGACGCCGCCATCGCCTTGCTGGCCGAAGAAGGTGGGCGCGGGCTGTCCCACCAGAAGGTGGACCGCCGCGCACAGGTACCCGACGGCACCACCTCGTTCTACTACCGCACCCGCTCAGCATTGCTGCGCGGTGTCGCCGACCAGATCGTGTACTACGACATCGAATTCTTCACCGGCGCCTTCGCCGACGAGGCCGGCGCCGAAACCTTGTTGAGCATCCTCGCGGAGCAGATGTTGCTGCTGCGCGAGGAGCCGCATCTGGCGCGCACCCGTGCCCGGCTGGAGTTGACCATGCTGGCCCGACGCGACAGCGAGCTGGCGTCCGGCTTCCAGGATGTGTTCCAGAGCTACCGGGCGCTGGCCGAGCGGCTCGTCATCGGTCTGCAGTCCGGCGGGTCCCCGCCCGACCCGGAGCTGGCCGGCGAGCAGGCCGCCGTGCTGCTGACCTACCTGAGTGGGCTGGTGTTCGGCTTCGCCAACGGGGCGAGCGAACCGGCCACCCGCATCCACATCGAGTGTCAGCTCAGGTCGGTGATCACCGGGGTGGCCGTCGAGTGGGGAAACGCTCACGCGCCGATCAGCGACTCCACCGGTGTACGGGCGAAGTAGACGGCGAACCCGGCCGCGACGACCCACAGCAGCGGGCTGACGTCACGCGCGCGGCCTGTCGCCGTGCGCATCACGACCCAGGAGATGAACCCGACGCCGATGCCGTTGGCGATCGAGAAGCTGAACGGCATGACGGTGACGGTCAGCACCACCGGCAGCGCCACGGTGAACTCCGAGAGATCGATGTGGCGCAACTGCGCGGCCATCAGCACCCCGACGATCACCAGCGCCGCCGCCGCCACCTCGGTCGGGACGATCGACGCCAGCGGTGAGACGAACATCGCCGCCAGGAACAGCACGCCGGTCACCAGGTTGGCCAACCCGGTGCGGGCGCCCTCCTCGACGCCGGCACCGGACTCGATGAACACGGTGTTCGACGACGACGAGGTGGCGCCACCGACCACCGCCCCGGCACCCTCGACGAGCAGCGCGGAGCGCAGCCGCGGGAACGTGCCCCGCTCGTCGGCCAGCCCGGCCTCCCGGGACAGGCCGGTCAGGGTGCCCATCGCGTCGAAGAAGTTGGTGAACACCAGCGTGAACACCAGCATCACCGCCGACAGCACCCCGATGCGCGCGAAACTGTCCATGCTGAACGCCCCGACCAGTGACAGGTCGGGCAGCGCGAACGGCGACCCGGACAGCGTGGGCACCGACAGGCTCCACCCACCGGGCTTCTCGGTGGCCGGCCCCAGATGCCAGATCGCCTCGATGGCGGCCGCCAGCACCGTGCCGCTTACCAGCCCGATGAGGATGCCGCCGCGCACTTTCCGCGCGACCAGGACAGCGGTGAACAGCAGCGTGACGACGAAGACCACCGTCGGGATCGTGCTGATGGAACCGAGCCCTTCGCTGCCGAGGCCGACCGGCGGCGACGGCAGCCCCGTCGAGCTGATGAAGCCGGCGTCGACGAGACCGATGAACAGAATGAACAGCCCGATGCCCGCGGTGATCGCCAGTTTGAGCTGCATCGGCACCGCGTCGAAGACCAAGCGCCGCAGACCCGTCACTGCCAGCAGCACGATGATCAGGCCGTTGATGACCACCAAGCCCATCGCTTCGGCCCACGTGACGGAGCCGACGACGGTGGTGGCCAGGAACGAGTTGATGCCCAGGCCGGCGGCGAACGCGAACGGCAACCGCGCGATGAGCCCGAACAGGATGGTCATCACACCCGCAGCCAGCGACGTCGTCGCCGACACCTGCGCGAAATCGAGTCGACTGCCGGTGACGTCGGCCGAGCCCGACAAGATGATCGGGTTCAGCACGATGATGTAGGCCATCGCGATGAACGTGACGACACCGCCGCGGACCTCGGTTCCGAGCGTGGATCCGCGCGCTGTGATCTCGAAGAAGCGATCCAGCGGTTTCACAGAGGCGGCCTAACCCCGCGGTGCGGGCGGTGGCGGGGGCACCGGCATGCACAGACCGGTGCTGGTGTCGAGGTATTTGCCCGGCACGCAGAACGGCGCGCAGCCGTAGATCACCCCGGTCTCACCGGGCGGGCACCCCGCGATCGACGTCGCCGGGACGGCGTGAATCGCCAGCGGCACGGCGGCGGCCGCGACGGTGAGCGCAGTGGCTATCAGATAGCGCATGAGTTGTCCTCCTGCAGGTCATGTCGGAACGCCGGTGGCGACGCGGGGCGGGTTCTTCTCGGGCGGGCCGTCGAGCACGGAAGCCGCGATCCGGTCGCGGTGCTGCTCGGCACTGCCCAGCAGCACGGCGTCGGTGTAGGCACGCTTGTAGTAGAGGTGAGCCTGGTGCTCCCAGGTGAAGCCGATGCCGCCGTGCACCTGGATGGTGTCGGTGGCGATCCGGGTGAGTGCGTCCGAACAGGTGGCCGCGGCGATACCGACCGCGAGACCGGGATCGTCGCTGCCGTCGGTCAACGCCCAGATCGCATGGTAGGCGGTCGACTTGGCGTGTTCGAGAGCGACGAGGTCGTCTGCCAGGCGATGCTTGACCGCCTGGAACGAGCCGATCGGCCTGCCGAACTGCAAGCGGCTCTTGGCGTACTGGACGGTGAGGTCCAGCAGATGCGCGGCCGCGCCGACCTGCTCGACCGCCAGTAACGCCGAACCGACATGCAGGGCGTGGCCGATGACCCGCCCGGCCTCTTCGGGGCCGGCGACCAGTCGGGCGGGCGCGTCACGCAGCTCGACGTCGGCCTGTGGACGGGTGAGGTCCAGCGTGGTCCGCACGGTGCGCCGCACTCCGGCGGTGTCGGCATCCACCGCGAACAGGCCGAGACCGTCGGGGCCGTTGGCCGCGACGAGCAGGATGTCTGCAGCACCGGCGTCGACGACGCGCTCGACGGTGCCGGTCAGAGCCCACTCCTGGGGTGTGCGTGCGGCGTCGACCTGCACGGTCGCCGGATCGAACGCGCCGGCGGTGTCGGTGAGGGCGAACGCCGCGGTGCGCGAGCCGTCCATCAACGGCTCCAGTAGCGCGGTGTTCTCCGGGCTCTCCGACGCCGCGACCAGCGCCGGGATGGCGAGGTAGACCGTCCCGAACAGCGGGCCACAGGCGAGCGCCGCCCCCAACTGCTCGACAGCGACGGCCTGGTCGATCAACGAGCCGCCGACGCCGCCCCGCGATTCCGGCACCGACAGTCCCAGCACGCCCAACTCAGAACCCAGCCGCGCCCACACCTTCGCGTCGAACGGCGGATCGGATTCCATCTGAGCGCGGACCGCGGTCTCGTCGATGTGTTCGGCGCAGAACGCGGCGACGGCGTCACGCAGCTGCCCCTGCTCCTCGCTGAACGCGTACTCGGCGCTGCTCATGCCCGCAAGCTCCTCAGCTGTCTTGTCGGGCTGATCCGCAAGCTCCTCAGCTGTGCTTTTGGGCTGATCCGCAAGCTCCTCAGCTGTGCTTTTGGGCTGATCCGCAAGCTCCTCAGCTGTGCGTTTGGGCTGATCCGCAAGCTCCTCAGCCACGCGGCACCTCCTTCCACGGCATACCCGCGTCCGCCCGCAGGTCACCGGGCAGCCCCAGCACCCGCTCGGCGAGGATGTTGCGCATCACCTCGGACGTGCCTCCTTCGATGGTGTTGGCGCGGCTGCGCAGGAAGCGCTGCTGAATCGGGCCGCGCCAGTCCTCGGCGTCGGCGTCGCCGCTTGTCCCGTAGCCGTCATAGAGGATGCCCTCGGGCCCGAGCAGGTCCATGCAGAACTCGTAGATGTGCTGGTTCAGCTCGGCGCCGACCAGCTTGCCGACGGACCCCTCGGGGCCGGGGCCGCCGACGCTGGCCGACGCCCGGGAACGCTCCGAGGTCAGCCGTTGCGCCTCGGCGCGCAGCCACAGACTGGTCAGCCGGTCCCGCAGCACGGGTGTCTGCAGGTCCGGCCGGGAGGCCCACAACGCGACCGCGTCGCCGATCGTGCCGGCGCCGCGCCGGTTGCCGCTGCCGCCGAGCGCGCTGCGTTCGTTCATCAACGTCGTCATCGCCACCCGCCAGCCGTCCCCGACCCCGCCGAGGCGGAAGGTGTCGGGGATGCGGGCATCGGTGATGTAGACCTCGTTGAACTCGGCGTGGCCGGTCATCTGCCGCAACGGACGGGTCTGGACACCGGGTCCGTGCATGTCGAGCACGAAGTACGTCAGTCCCTTGTGCTTGGGGACGTCCGGGTTGGTGCGGGCCAACAGCAGACCCCAGCGGGCGCGGTGCGCCAGGCTGGTCCACACCTTCTGGCCGTTGACCACCCACTCGTCGCCGTCCTGGACAGCCGAGGTGGCCAGGCCGGCCAGATCCGAGCCGGCACCGGGTTCGGAGAACAGCTGGCACCAGATGTCCTCGGTGGTGGCCAGCGGCCGCAGCAACTGATGCCGCACGTCGTCGGTCTGGGCGTGCTCGCGCACCGTGGGCGCGGCCATGCCGTAACCCATCGGATTCAGCGACAGCGGCACCGGGCCGCCGGCATTCTGCAGGATGCGGTCCGCCACCACTTGGAGGCCGCGCGAAACACCCAGGCCGCCGAATCCGGCGGGAAAGTGCACCCACGACAGGCCGGCGTCGAAACAGGCGCCGAGAAACTCGGGGATTGAAACGGAACGGGGGTCGTGCTCGGCGACGACCCGCTCGGCGGCGTCGGCGACGAGATCAACGTCGGCTGCGGTGCCCATAGGAGCACCTTAGCCAGGTCGGAATGAAGTCGGCTGGGGTATCAGCCTGCGGTCAGCGCGAGGTGGTCCAAGTCGGCCCTGTGGCGACGCTGAAGGAGGAACCGGAGCCACCGAACATCGATTAACACAGCAGTCCTTTACGCGGTCTTGGTGAGGAGGGGGAGGAGTTGGCGCCGGGCAACCATCACGTCGGCGAAGTGGTTGAGCGCCGCGGGGACCGATCCGGAGGTGGTGAACTCGACATCGTGTTCACGCAGCACCTGCTCGACGGCGCGGCTGGCGACCAGTGACCACTCCAGCCCTGCGGCATCACACAGGTCGTCGATGCGGAACAGCAGTGAAACCGCTTCCCGGGTAAAGGAAGTGACGCCGCTGAGGTCGAGGATGAACGGTTTCTCGGGAATGATGAAGCGTTCGGTGTGGTCGCCGGCGCATTCGACGTTGGTGTCGCGCAACTGGCCGGTGATCGTCACGACGGTGGCCAATTGGCGGCAGTGCGCCCGGATGCCGGCGCCGTCGCAGTCGAACGTCGGATTGCCGTACATTGCAGCCTCCCTCGATCCCGTGCTTGCTCGGCCGCTGTCGGCCCTTACACCAATGAAAGGTAGCCAGGCAATCTAAGGCCGCTGGGTGTAATGACTAAAACATCGCTAAGAACTGGGATCAGGCCCGGTCAGCAAACTCGCCGGTAACTTGACGCCGGCGCTCAGTCCCGCCGCTGCTGTTGGGCACCGGTGTAATTGGCCCACGGGTTGTAGTCGGCCAGCAGCGGCTCTTGCGCGGGGCGCGCGTCCTCGTCGACATGCTGAAGATTGATCCGGATGCGGTACCAGATCGAGCTCGGCCCTCGCATCCCGTCGACGAGAACGTCTGCGGGCTCGAGCTTTTCGGCCACCTGAGGATATTTGTCCTGCCACTGGTGCAGCGCGGCCATCGCCTCGTCCTTGGTCTTGGTCCGGGCGATCTCGATCAGCGGCATGCTGGAAACGCGGGAACCCTTGGCTCCATCGGTGGAGCGGCGCGCCCCCTTGGGTGCCTTCTCCGCCGGACCCAGCCGGTCGGCGAGTTCGAGCAGCGAATCGAGGGATCCGGCTGTGTCCGCCATGCCCTCCCACGGGTCGCCGAGTTCGGCGACGCGCTGCGGCACGGTGGCGACCGTGAACGTCTCGGGGCGGCACTCGGCGACCTCGTCCCAGAACAGCGGTGTGGACACCCGCGCGTCTGGGGTCGCCCGCACCGAGTAGGCCGAGGCGACGGTGCGGTCCTTGGCGTTCTGGTTGAAGTCGACGAAGACGCCGTGCCGTTCTTCCTTCCACCAGCGCGCCGTCGCCGATTCGGGTGCGCGGCGCTCCACCTCGCGGGCGACCGCTTCGGCGGCGGTTCGGACGAGTTTGAACGGCCAGCGGGGTTGAATGGCGGTATAGATGTGGAAGCCGCGTGAACCGGAGGTCTTGGGCCAGGCCACCAGGCCGTGATCTTCGAGCACCTCGCGTGCGACGAACGCGACGTCGAGGATCTGTCGCCAGCCGACCCCGGGCATCGGGTCCAGGTCGACGCGCAACTCGTCGGGATGGTCGAGGTCGTCGGCGCGCACCGGATGCGGGTTGAGGTCCACGCAGCCCAGGTTCACCGCCCAGATCAACCCGGCGGCGTCGTGCAGCACCGCCTCCTTGGCCGAGGTGCCCGACGCGTACTTGAGCTCGGCAACGGAGACGAAGTCGGGCCGGTTCGCCGGCGCACGCTTCTGGAAAATCGCCTCCTGCCCGATGCCCTTGACGAACCGCTTGAGGATCATCGGTCGATCCCGCACGCCGCGCAGCGCCCCGTCGGCCACCGCCGCGTAGTACTGCATCAGGTCCAGCTTGGTCAGCCCGATCTCGTCGAAGACCACCTTGTCGGGGTGGGTGATGGGCACCTGCGTTCCACCGATCTCGAACGTCTCGCGAGCAGGCATTCCTTCATCGTATGTTCCAGACCGCGGTGCGACCGTCGTCACATAGGGTGGGCGCATGTCGGAGCTCAGCGATATCTCCGCGCAGGCCGCCGCCAAGGCCCAGCAAACGGTCGGCAAGTACCTCGAGCGTGGTTCGGCCGAGTTGCACTACGCCCGCAAGATGTTCTCCGCCGGGGCACTGAAACTGGAGCCCCCGCAAGACATCGTAGCCTTCGTCGCCGACATCCGCCGTTGGGGCGAGTTCGGGATGATCCCGGCCCTCAATGCACGACGGACGCCCAACGCAGCCGCGGTGATCGACGACTTCGGCGAGATGACGTTCAAGGAACTCGACGACGCCGCCAACGCGGTGGCCAACGGCCTGCTCGCCAAGGGCATCAAGGGCGGTGACGGCGTGGCGATCCTGGCCCGCAACCACCGGTGGTTCCTGGTGTCGGTGTACGGCGCCGCCAAGACCGGCGCCCGCATCATCCTGCTCAACAGCGAGTTCTCCGGCCCGCAGATCAAGGAGGTGTCCGAGCGCGAGGGCGGCAAACTCATCATCTACGACGACGAGTACACCAAGGCGGTGCAGGCCGCCGAGCCCGAACTCGGCAAGCTGCGCGCGCTCGGCATCAACCCGGACAAGCCCGACGAACCGTCCGGTACCGACGAGACCCTCGAGGACCTGATCGCGCGCACCGGCAGTGCGCCGCCACCCAAGGCCTCCAAGCACTCGTCGATCATCATCTTGACCAGCGGCACGACCGGTACCCCCAAGGGCGCCAATCGCAGCGCGCCCCCGTCACTGGCGCCGATCGGCGGCGTGCTGTCGGCGGTGCCGTTCAAAGCCAACGAGGTGACCTCGCTGCCGGCGCCGATGTTCCACGCGCTGGGCTTCCTGCACGCCACCATCGCGATGATGCTCGGGTCGACGCTGGTGCTGCGCCGGCGGTTCAAGCCGGCCACGGTGCTGGCCGACATCGAGAAGCACCGGGCCACCGCGATCGTGGTCGTGCCGGTGATGCTCTCGCGCATGCTCGACGAACTCGACAAGACCAGCCCCAAGCCCGACCTGTCGTCGCTGCGCATCGTGTTCGTCTCCGGATCGCAGCTCGGCGCCGAACTGGCCACCAGGGCGCTCAAGGAGCTGGGCCCGGTCGTCTACAACCTGTACGGCTCGACCGAAGTGGCGTACGCGACGATCGCACGGCCACAGGATCTTTCGAAGAATCCCGCCACGGTCGGGCCCGTCGTCAAGGGGATGAAGGTCAAGATCCTCGACGACAACGGGAACGAGCTGCCACAGGGTGAGGTGGGCAGGATCTTCGTCGGCAACTTCTTCCCGTTCCAGGGTTACACCGGTGGCGGCGGCAAGCAGATCATCGACGGCCTGCTGTCGTCCGGCGATGTGGGCTACTTCGACGAGGACGGCTTGCTCTACGTCAGTGGCCGTGACGACGAGATGATCGTCTCCGGCGGCGAGAACGTGTTCCCCGCCGAGATCGAGGATCTGGTCAGCGGTCACCCCGAGGTCGTCGAGGCGACCGCACTCGGCGTCGAGGACAAGGAGTGGGGCCATCGGCTGCGCTGTTTCGTGGTGAAGGTCGAGGGCTCCTCGATCGACGAGGACACCATCAAGACCTACGTCCGGGAGAACCTGGCGCGTTACAAGGTCCCACGTGAAGTGGTCTTCATCGAGGAGTTGCCTCGTAATCCGACCGGCAAGATCCTCAAGCGCGAGCTGCGCGAGATGGACATCGAGTAGTCCGACTAGCCAGCGCCGTGCACCGCGAGGCCTCGCACCACGAGCGCGCGCGTCTGTACAGCGACGCGCCGCGCTCGCTGGCATTCAACGCGCCCTCGCCTCCGGTGAGGGTGCGCTGCGGTACGTGACACGCCCCGCGCGGGCGTGCAGCCACGCGCGGGCGTGCAGCCACGCGCGCTCGTCGGGCGAGGTGGTCGGCGGCTACTTGACGGCGTCGGCCATCATCGCCGCACCCGGGATGGCCAGTGAGATGAGCATCACCAGCATCAGGAACCACCCAGAACCCTGCCAGGCGGCCCAGCCGCCACCGGCCTTCCACACCCGGTAGGTCTGGATGAAAGCGCCCAGGCCGCCGAGGAACAGGAACACCGGCACCAGCGACGCGGCGTACACCGAGTCGCGGGCCCCGAATGCGTGGAACGCGAGCGCCACCCCGGCCACCGCAATGACCACCAGCGTGTACAGAGCCGCCGGCCGGAACGACCCGGGCTTGTCCAAGCGCTTCTCAGCGAAGTCGCGGTCAGTACTCATACCGGACGGGTACCCCCGATCGGCAACCCGAATCTGCGGTCAGATCGCAGTTTCCTGGAAAATTGCGATCTGACCGCAGGCTCGGCGCCACTTCGCGATCTCCCCGCAGGCTCGGCGCCCAAGAACCCGCAGGCTCGGCGCCAAATCGCGATCTCCCCGCAGGCTCGGCGCCCAAGAACCCCGCTCTAGGGATCGCGGGGCAGCCCGAGCAGGCGTTCGGCGATGATGTTGAGCTGCACCTCCGACGTGCCGCCGTAGATCGTCGTCGCGCGTCCGGCGAGCAGGTACTCGGCCCACTTGCCGGACGGTTGGCCCTGGTCGCCCACCGCGGCGTCGGTGCCGAACGACGACACCCCGAACTCGGCGTAGCCCTGGCCGGTCTTCATCGACAAGAGCTTGGAGATGGCGGCTGCGGGCATCGGGTCACCGCCGGCGAGCGTCAGCAGCGTCGAGCGCATGTTGAGCAGCTTGGCGGCGTGCCCCTCGGCGATCAGCCGGCCGGCCTCGTTCTGCTCGAGCTGGTCGAAGTGGCCGTCGCGGACGAACTCGACGAACTGGTCGAGGCTGGCCAGGAACGGCGGCTCGCTGCTCCCGATCGAGACGCGTTCATTGGTCAGCGTGTTGCGGCTGACCTCCCAGCCGCGGTCCACCTCGCCGAGCACCATGTCGTCGGGGACGAACACGTCGTCGATGAACACGGTGTTGAACATCGCGTTGCCGGTGAGCTCCCGAAGCGGCTTGACCTCGACCCCCTCGGCCTTCATGTCGAGCAAGAAGTAGGTGATGCCCTGATGCTTGGGCGCGCTGGGGTCGGTGCGGGCCAGCAGCGCACCCCACTGCGAGAACTGCGCGCCGGTGGTCCAGATTTTCTGCCCGGTGATGCGCCAACCGCCGTCGACCTTCGTGGCCTTGGTGGTGAGGCTGGCGAGATCCGAGCCCGCACCCGGCTCGGAAAACAGCTGACACCAGATCATCTCGCCGCGGAACGTCGGCGGCAGGAACTGCTGCTGCTGAGCTTCGGTGCCGTAGGCGACGATCGACGGGATGATCCACGCGGCGATGCCCATCTGCGGTCGCTTGACCCGCCCGGTGGAGAACTCCTGGGCGATGATGATCTGTTCGATCGGGGTGGCGGCCCGTCCCCATGGTGCGGGCAGGTGCGGTTGCACCCACCCACCCTCGGCGATGGCGGCGTTACGTTCTTCTCTGGGAATCTCTTTCAGCGCCGCGACCTCGGCCCGGATCTCCTCGCGCAGCTTGAGCGTGTCGGGGTCCAGATCGATGTCGATGGATCGCATGCCGGTCGACGTCGCGGTGTCGACGACCTGTTGGGGGTAGTCGGCGGCGCGGCCGAACGCGGCGGCCAGCACGATGGCGCGCCGGTAGTACACGTTGGTGTCGTGCTCCCAGGTGAAGCCGATGCCGCCGTGGACCTGGATGCAGTCCTGGGCGCAGTGCTGGGCGGCGACGGGGGCGAGGGTCGCGGCGACGGCGGCGGCGAACTCGAAGGCGCTGGCCTTCTCACCGTCGTCCTGACTGCCAGCGCGTTCCTCGTCGATGGCGCGGGCGGCATCCCACACCGCGGCGGTGGCGCGTTCGGTTTCGGCGATCATGTTGGCGCACTTGTGCTTGATGGCCTGGAACTGGCCGATCGGGCGACCGAACTGTTCCCGGATCTTGGCGTAGGCCGCGGCGGTGTCGGTGGCCCACCGCGCAACGCCGATGCACTCTGCCGAGAGCAGCGTCGTGATCAGCGCTCGGGCCATCGTCTGCGGCAGGTTGGACAGCACGCGGTCGTCGGTCACCTCGACGCCGTTGGCGCGCACGTGCGCGACGGGGCGCAACGGGTCGACGGAGGCGACCGGCTCGATCTCGAGCTGGTCGGCGTCGAGGACCACCCACTCCTCGCCCGATTCGATCGCGACCGGCAGGACCAGTACCGAGGCCTGCGCGGCGGCGGGTACGGAGCGGGCTTCGCCGCGGATCACCAGGCCGTCACCGTGCCGCGTCGCGGTCAGTGCGGAGCTGATCGCGTAGGTGGCGATGGTCTCGCCGGAGGCCAGACCGCTCAGCACGGCGGCGTCGGGATCGTTGGCCGCGATCAGTGCGCTGGCGATGGCCGACGGCACGAAGGGGCCGGGCACGGCGCCGTAGCCGAACTCGGCGGCGACGATGGCCAGTTCCAGGATGCCGAAGCCCTGCCCGCCGACCGACTCGGCGAGGTGGACGCCCTGCAGGCCTTGTTCGGCCGCCGACTTCCAGTAGGGCGGCGGGTTGGGGATCGGGTTCTCGAGGGCTTCGTGCAGAACCTCCGAGGGCGCGACACGTGCGACGTATGAGCGCACGGAGTCGGCCAGATCGTTGTGCTCTTCCAGGATGGCGATGGGCATGCGTAACCCTCCGTTGGGCTGACTAACCGGTCGGTTGGGGCCGAGACTACCTCGCCACCTGGTTCACCACGTTGGCGAGGTCGCGTCCGTCACGAAGCCGCACGCAGTTGTCGACGGCCAGTTCCAGGTAGCGGCGCATCGTGTCGGCGGTGTACCAGGTGACGTGTGGGGTGAGCACGACGTTGGGCAGGTCCAGCACCGGATTGTCCTGGGGCACCGGTTCGACGGCGAACACGTCCAGTCCGGCGGCCGCCAACCGGCCCGACCGCAGTGCGTCGACCAGGGCGTCCTCGTCGACGATCGGTCCGCGGGCGGTGTTCACCAGCACCGCGCCCGGCTTGAGCCGGCCGAACGCCTCACGTCCGAGCAACCCTGTGGTGGCCTCGGTCAGCGGCAGATGCAGCGACACGATGTCGCTGTCGGCGAGCAGATCGGGCAGGCTGCGCCACCCCGGCGTGCCGTCGTCCCGAGTGCTGGTGTGCAGCACCCGGGCGCCCATCGCGACGACGATCCGCTCGACGCGTTTGGCGACGCTGCCGTAGCCGATCAGTCCCACGGTGCAGGAGCCGATGTCGCGGACGGTCTCACCGAGGCTGGGGTCCGACGGCCAGCCCGACCCGATTCGGGTGGCGTGATCGAGGGCGGGCAGGCGGCGCAGCACGGCGAGCATCAGCAACACCGTTCCCTCGGCGACCGACGGCGCGTTCGCCCCGGGCATGTTGGCGACCGCGATGCCGCGGGCGGAGGCGGCGGTGACGTCGATAGTGTTCACCCCCGCGCCGAGTTTGTGCACCAGCCGCAGGTGCGGCGCCCGGGCCAGGTCGTCACCCGATACCGGCCGCAGCACGTGCCACAGCACCTCGGCGTCGGACAGCTCGCGGTAGAACGTGTCGTCGTCATCTTCGGCGCAGAAGCGAACGTCGAGCCAATCACGCTGCGCGGAGAGAAAATTGGTGACCTTCTCGCCGGCCACGAAGTGGGCGAGCACTCTCACCATCGCGTGGCGATCCATTCGGCGATCGTGTCGGCCTGCTGGGTGCGGGCGCCAGGTGTCGTGAAGTAGTGGTCGGTGTCGATGCTGCAGGCGGTCTTGTCGGTGCCGGCCAGCGCATCGTGGATGCGCTCGGCGTCGGAGGGGAACACGCCGGTGTCCTGCTCGGCGTTGATCACCAGCGCCGGGCAGGTGATTCGGCTCAGATGTGGTTCGGCACGGGTTTGGGCATGCCGCAGGCTCCACATGCCCAGCCAGTTGCGCAACGTGCAGGCCGATGCGATGCCGTAGGTGGACCGGTTCGCCCGTGCCGGGACCCCGGCGTAGCACATGTTGGGCTGCCGGTTGGTCGGCTCCAGGGTGGGATCGACCATCCGCGGGTCGGCCCAGGTGCGCATCACCGTGAAGGGCCGGTCGGAGAAGCCGGCGGCGCGGACCCGGACGAGCTCGGCCAGCGCCCAGTCGGTGATGGCCTCGTTGCGCGCGACCTGCGCGGCGCGGTAGCGGGCGACGAAGTCGGCCGAGTACGGCGGTGCGTTGCGTTCGTCGAACAGGTCCAGGTCGGGATCCGTTGCCACCGCGTCGTTCTCGTCGGTGACCGAGGCATCCATCCACGCCGTGAGCACGTCGGGCCTGCCGGGATGTGCAGCCGTGGCGACATAACCGTCGGCCGCCGGCAGGTCGTCGAGTCCGGCCGCGGGTCGCATTCCTTCCAGCGGGGTGACGTGGTGCGCGACGGCGTGCGCCTGATAGGCGGCCATCAGCGATCCGCCGCCCGAATTGCCCAGCAGGACAATGGTGTCGACGCCCTGCTCCTCGCGCAGCCAGCGCACCCCGACACCGATGTCGACCAGCGCGTGATCGAGCAGGAAGCTGCTTTCGAATCCGCGGAAACGAGTGTTCCACCCGAGGAAGCCGAAGCCGCGCCCAGCCATGTACTCGGCGAGATAGTGCTCGGAGAAGTCGATCTGATAATGCGTCGCGATCATCGCGACGGTGGGCCGGTGTCCCTCGGGGCGGTGGTAGAGCCCCTGGCAGGGATGCCCGCCCGACCCGGCCCGGTGCGCCGTCGTCGAGTCGAGCCCGACGAATTCGCGGGTGACAGCCGTGGATCTGGTCATGGTTCTCCCGACTCCCGATGGTAGATCGTCCGGTAGAAGATTTCGGCGAGCGTCGTGATGCAGGCGTCGTCATCGACGGTGGCCTCGACGCGGCTGCCGGACAGTTGGGTATAGCAGAACTGGTTGAACATCGACACCAGGGCCACGGCGATCAACTGGGGGTCACTGCCCGCGCAGTACCCTTGTCCCTGAACCTGTTTGACCAAGGAGGCGATCAACTCGGTGGGAAATGCGCAGATCTCGCTCCAGTACTCGGCGAAGTCGGGGCTGATCATCGCCATCTGCGACACGCTGATGATCTCTGCGAGCCGGTTGCGGTAGGTGTGCCAGTGTGCCGCCGCGGCTTGGCGGGAGCGTTCCCAGTTGCTCAGCCCGGGTGCCGTCGCGGCCAGCGCGCGTTCGCGGGCTTCGTCGCGGAAGCGCAGTGCCCACTCGCGCACCATCGCTTCCTTCGAGTCGTAGTAGTTGTAGAACGACGCCGTGGAGCGGCCGGCCTCGCCGGCGATGTCGGCGACCGTGGTCGCCAGGATGCCCTTGCGGGCAATGACTCTGCGCGCGGCGTCATCGATCGCCGCCTGGGTCTGCCGGCCGCGCGCCGTCGGCAACGGAGTCCGCGCCACCGTGCTCATGTATCCAGCGCTCCTCGTTGATCGATACCTGAATCTGATGTTAGATTCAGTTTTCCGCGGTGGCTACCCCGCGGGAAGCCGGGATGGGGAGGCGAAGTCGTGATCAAGCCGTGCAACACCAACACCGAATTCGACCTCGGCGGCATCAACCACGTCGCACTGGTGTGCTCGGACATGCAGAAGACGGTGGACTTCTACAGCAACGTGCTGGGCATGCCGCTGATCAAATCCCTCGACCTGCCCGGCGGCATGGGCCAGCACTTCTTCTTCGATGCGGGTAACGGAGACTGCGTGGCGTTCTTCTGGTTCGCCGACGCCCCGGACCGCGTGCCCGGTATCTCCTCACCGGAGGCCATCCCCGGCATCGGTGACATCGTCAGCGCCGTGAGCACGATGAACCACCTGGCCTTCCATGTCCCGGCCGAGAAGTTCGACGAGTACCGGCAGCGGCTCAAGGACAAGGGAGTCCGGGTCGGCCCCATCCTCAACCACGACGAGAGCCCCGCGCAGGTCTCACCGACTGTCCATCCGGGGGTGTACGTCCGGTCTTTCTACTTCCTGGACCCGGACGGCATCACCCTCGAATTCGCTTGCTGGACCAAGCACTTCGGCGACGCCGACACCACCACCGAGCCGAAGACCGCCGCCGATCGTCGGGCGTCGACCCGCGTCTAGGGGTCGCGGTAGAGCGCCGGGTCGCCGAGTCGGTCGATCAGCATGCCGAGTTGGTCGGCGAGCTGCTCGGGGGTGAAATCGAGGTCACCGGCCAGCCACGCGCTCAGGGTCTGAGCCACCCCGCCGACGACGAAGTGGCTGGCCGCCTTGATCCGCTCGTTGGCGGTCACGTGTAGGGCGGCCTCGGCGTGCTGCCCGGACAGCAGCGCGAACAATGCGCCGGACTCCGCGCGCTTACGTACCACCACCGGGTTGGCCAGGCGATCGCTGAACAGCAGCCGGCCCACCCGGGCGTCGTCGGAGATGGTGCGCACCAGGTTGGTCATGCCGGCCCGGCTCTGTTCGCGCGCCGGTGCGGCGGCCACCGCCGCCTGCGTGGTGGCCGCGATGTCAGCGACCACCCAGTCGAACACCGCGCTGACGAACGCGTCCTTGTCGGTGAAGTTCTCGTAGAAGTAGCGCGCCGCCAGACCGGACTGCGCACAGATGGCGCGCACCGTGAGGTCGCCGGGGGTGGGCGCGGCGCCGAGCAGGTCCAGGCCCGCAGTCAGCAGCCGGCGTCTGCGCTCGGCGATGCGCTGGCCGGCCTCGATCCCCCGGTACGGACGAATCTGGGCCATGTCCCCATATTGACACCCGCTGCGCGGAGGGAGCAATATCAGGAAACACGTGTTCGCACATTTGGTGGCGGCACCGCCGAGAGGAGTGTGTCCAGTGACGGTGAGCGAGCCTGTTCCGCAGGTCGATTCCCCTACCAGCAGCCCCGAGGCCACCGCCCGTGGAGGACGGAGCGAAGCCGACGACGGCATGCTCGGGCTGGGCCTGCTGGCCGGCCCGGCGAATGTGATCATGCAGCTGGCGCGTCCCGGGGTCGGGTACGGAGTGCTGGAAAGCCGCGTCGAAAGCGGCCGCATCGACCGGCATCCGATCAAGCGGGCCCGCACCACCTTCACCTATCTCGCGGTGTCCACCAGCGGAACAGCCGAGCAGAAAGCCGCCTTCCGGCGCGCGGTCAACGGGGCGCACGCGCAGGTGTTCTCCACCGACGAAAGCCCGGTGAAGTACCACGCCTTCGACAAGGACCTGCAGTTGTGGGTGGGCGCGTGCCTGTACAAGGGCGTCGTCGACGTGCACCGGATCTTCGGCGGGGAACCCGACGAGGACACTGCCGACCGGCTGTACCTGCAGGGGCGCGCCCTGGCCACGATGTTGCAGGTGCCCGAGTCGATGTGGCCCGCCGACCGCGCCGCGTTCGACCGCTACTGGCAGAAGGCCCTCGACGAGGTCCACATCGACGACACCGTCCGGGAGTTCCTGTATCCGATCGCACTCTCGCGTCTGCAGGGACTCACCCTGCCCGGCCCGCTCCGACGTCGCACCGAGGGGCTGGCCCTGCTCATCACCACCGGCTTCCTGCCGCAGCGCTTCCGCGACGAGATGCGACTGAGCTGGGGACCCGATCAGCAACGCCGGTTCGACCGGCTGATGAAGGTCCTGCGCACCGTCAACACGATCTCGCCGCGCTTCATCAGGGAGTTCCCGTTCAACGTGCTGCTCAAGGACCTCGACTGGCGTATCCGCACGGGCCGCCCGCTGGTGTGACCCCCCACCGCGTCGGTGATCCGGTTCACCGTGCGGGTCTACCCGGTGAGTCTCGACAGTGAGCTTATGCAATGCTAACTTCAGCAAAAGTTAGCTTAGCCATACATAAGTAAGCCACGAGGGAGACTGCGGGCCCGGGGGATTGCCAGCCGGCGCCGCGAATCACACACGCATGGACATTGGAAGTGACACCGTCGCGACGGTCGCCGGTCACCCGCACCGGATAGACCGCGACGTCATCAGCCGGTTCGCCACCTGCTGTCGCGCGCTCGGACTGTCGGTGCACGACCGGCAGCGACCGGCGGATCTGGCCGCCGCCCGATCCGGGTTCGGTGCTCTGACTCGCGTGGCTGCCGACCAGTGCGACGCATGGACCGGCCTGGCCGCCGCCGGAGACGTGACACCGCAGGTGGTCGAGCAGATTTGGCAAACATCGGCCACCGCCGGCGCGTTGCAGCGTCAGATCGACGTGGCGCCCGGCGCCCTCGGCTTCGGCTATGACACCGGTCTCTACCTGCGTTTCCGTGCCGCGTCCCCGGCGGACTTCACCCTTGCCTACGCCGTGTCCCGCTGCGAGGCAGCTGATTTCGGGACTGCCGAGCGTCTGGTCGGTGAGCTGCTGGAACACCGGCCCGGGTGGTTGCAGGCCCGCTGGGTGCGCGTAGCCATCCACTACCGGGCCGAGCGCTGGTCCGACGTGGTGCGGATGCTGACGCCGATGGTCGCCGACCCGAACCTCGACGACGCGAGCGCTCACGCCGCCCGGGTGACCCTCGGCATCGCGCTGGCCCGGCTGGGCATGTTCGCCCCCGCACTGTCGCACCTCGAACAACCCGACGGCCCGCTGACCGTCGCCGCGACCGACGGCGCGCTGGCCAAGGCGCTGGCCCTGCGTGCCCAGGGCGAGGACGACGACGCCCGCGAGCTGCTGCAGGAGCTCTACGCCGCAAATCCCGAGCATGCGCAGATCGAAGAGGCCCTCTCCGACACCACATTCGGGTTCGCGACCACCACGGCGGCGCGCATCGAGGCGCGCACCGATCCGTGGGATCCCGACACGGAGCCCGGAGAAGCGGACTTCGTCGACCCCGGGGCCAAGGACCGCAAGGCGCACCTGCTGGTGGAGGCCGAGGCCGAGCTCGCCGAGTTCATCGGCCTCGAGGAGGTCAAATACCAGGTCGCCCGGCTGAAAAGCTCGGTGGCGATGGCGATCCGACGGCAAGAGCGCGGGCTGGCCGTCGCCCAGCGCACCAACCACCTGGTGTTCGCCGGGCCGCCCGGAACCGGCAAGACCACCATCGCGCGGGTGGTCGCCAAGATCTATTGCGGGCTGGGTCTGTTGAGGAAAGAGACCGTCCGCGAGGTGCACCGCGCCGACCTGATCGGCCAGCACATCGGTGAAACCGAGGCCAAGACCAACGCCGTCATCGACAGTGCGCTCGACGGTGTGCTGTTCCTCGACGAGGCCTACGCGCTGGTGTCCACCGGGGCCAAGAACGACTTCGGTCTCGTTGCCATCGACACGCTGCTCGCGCGGATGGAGAACGACCGTGACCGTCTGGTCGTCATCGTCGCGGGCTACCGCAAAGACCTCGACACCTTCCTCGACACCAACGAGGGCCTGCGCTCCCGATTCACCCGCAGCATCGACTTCCCGTCCTACTCGTCGAAGGAGCTGGCCGAAATCGCCACCCGCATGGCCGAGAAGCGGGACTCGCGCTTCGACGATGCCGCCCGCGCCGACATGGAACGGCTCTTTGCCCACCTCGCGGAGTCCTCGACCGCCGACGCCGCGGGCGTGCAGCGGCGCAGCCTCGACATCGCCGGCAACGGGCGTTTCGTGCGTAACCTCGTCGAGCGTTCCGAGGAGGAGCGCGAGTACCGCCTCGACCACGCACCGCGCACCGACGACGCCGAGGACTTCACCGACGACGAGCTGATGACCATCACCGCCGCCGACGTCGCCAACTCCGCGGCACCGCTGCTGCGCGGGCTCGGTCTGTCGGTGCCCGACCAACAGCCGGGCCGGTCGTGACCGCGCCCGACGGAGACCGGCGTTCGTTCAGCTCGCGGACGCCGGCCAACGAGAACCCCGACCGCGTCGGCTACCGCCGCGGTTTCGTGACCCGACACCAGGTGACCGGGTGGCGATTCGTCATGCGCCGCATCGCCTCCGGCGTCGCGCTGCACGACACGAGAATGCTGGTCGACCCACTGCGCACCCAGTCGCGGGCCGTCCTCGTCGGCGCGCTGGTTCTCGTCACCGGCATCGTCGGCTGTTTCCTGTTCTCGCTGATCCGGCCCTCGGGGTCGGCGGGGGACGACGCGATCCTCGCCGACCGGGACACCGCAGCGCTGTACGTGCGCCTCGGCGATCAGCTGCACCCGGTCCTCAACCTGGCCTCCGCCCGACTCATCGCCGGCCGGCCGGACAACCCGGCGCTGGTGAAGAGCAGCGAGCTCGACCAGTTCCCCCGCGGCAACATGCTCGGCATCCCCGGGGCCCCGGAACGCATGGTGGCCAACCAGACCCGCGACGCCTTCTGGACGGTCTGCGACGCGGCGACCGGACCCCAGGCCGGGGTCACGGTCATCGCCGGTCCGCCCGCCACCGACGGCGAGCGCGCCAGCGCCCTGCCGGACGGCCAGGCGGTGCTGGTCGAGAACGGCGGCATCACATGGCTGCTGTGGGACGGGCGACGCAGCGCGGTCGACCTCGCCGACCGCGCAGTGGTCGACGGCCTCGGTGTCGGCGCCGAGATGGCCGGGCGAGGGCCACAGCCGATCGCCGACGGCCTGTTCAACGCGATCCCCGAAGGGCCGGCGCTTATCTCACCGCTGATCCCGGGCGCCGGCACGCCCGCACAGGTGCCGCTGCCGGTCGACGCGCCGGTCGGGACGGTCCTGGTGGCCTACGAGGCGGACAACACGTTGCGGCACTACGTGGTGCTGCCCGACGGTCTGCAGCCGATCCCGGTGGTGCTGGCCTCGATCCTGCGCAACACCAACTCCTACGGATTCGCCGCGCCCCCGCGGATCGGTGCCGACGAGGTGGCGCGGGTGCCGGTCGCCGACGGCATCGACACCTCGGCCTATCCGGCGCAACCGCTCGACCTCGTCGACACCGCCGCCGACCCCGTCACCTGCGTCACCTGGGCGAAACCTGACGGTGCACAAGAGAACTCGTTGACATTGCTGTCCGGGCCCACGCTTCCCACCCCGGCAGGACTGCACACCGTCGATCTGGTGAGCTCGGGCGGCCCGGGTGGACCGGCCACCCGCGTAGCCCTGACCCCGGGCACCGGATACTTCGTCGACAGTCGCGGATCGCTGTTCTGGGTCAGCGACACCGGCGTGCGCTACGGCATCGACACCGGCCACAGCGGTTCCGGGGAAACCGGATTCGACACCGTCGAGGCGCTCGGCCTGACCTCGACCCCACTGCCGATCCCGTGGTCGGTGCTGTCCCAGTTCGCCGCCGGTCCCACGCTGTCACGTGCCGACGCGCTGTTGGCCCACGACACCCTGGCTCCCGCCGCGGCGCCGGCCCGGCTGGAGAACCCTACGACTATGGAAAACCCATGAGCAGGCTGATTTTCGAGCACCGCAAGCGGATCCAGCCGCCGGCGACCCGTCGAGGCACCATCACCATCGAGCCGCCGCCGGAGCTGCCCCGGGTGGTGCCGCCGTCGTTGCTGCGCCGTGTCCTGCCGTACCTGATCGTCATCCTGATCGTCGGGATGATCGTCGCACTGGTCGCCACCGGCCTGAGGTTGATCTCGCCGACCACCCTGTTCTTTCCGTTCGTGCTGCTGCTGGCCGCGACCGCGCTGTACCGGGGCTCGGACAACAAGCTCCGCACCGAAGAGGTCGACGCCGAACGGGCCGATTATCTGCGCTACCTGTCGGTGATTCGCGACAACGTCCGCGCCCACGCCGACGAACAACGCGCCGGCCTGGAGTGGTCACATCCGGACCCCGCGGCGCTGGCCGGTGTGCCGGGCACCCGCCGGCAGTGGGAGCGCGACCCCCGCGACCGCGACTTCCTGGTGCTGCGCGCCGGCCTGCACGACCAGGCCCTCGACGCGGCGCTGCGGGTCAAGGACACCGCCGAGGAGATCGACCTGGAGCCGGTGTCGCACACCACGTTGCGCGGCCTGCTCGACACCCAGCGGACCCTGCACGACGCCCCAGCCGGTATCGACCTGACCAAGGTCGCGCGGATCACCGTGGTCGGCGACGCCGACGAGGTCGACGGCGCGGTCCGCGCCTGGCTGGCCCAGGCGATGACCTGGCACGACCCCTCGGTGCTCGGAATCGGCTACGCAGGGCCGAAACTGGACGATGACGGCTGGTCGTGGCTGAAGTGGTTGCCCCATGTCGATGTGCCCGGCCAGGTCGACGGGGTCGGTCCCGCGCGTTATCTGACGACCGACGCCACGGCGCTGCGCCGGCTGCTGGCCCCCGCCCTCGCTGATCGGGGACCGTTCACCGGTGACGGCAGCGAAAGCGTCAAGCACCTGCTGCTCGTGCTCGACGATCCAGACGCCGACCCCGACGAACTGACCGGGGGAGTGGATCCCGCCGGGGTCACCGTCATCCATCGGACTGTCGCCGAACCGCACCGCGAGCAGTACCCGGATCCCGAGCGGCCCATCCTGCGGATCTCCGACGGCCGGATCCAGCGGTGGCAGACCGGCGGCTGGGCCCCCTACATCGACACCGCCGACCGGCTCGACGCGGCCGAGGCCCGCCACCTCGCCCGCCGGCTCTCGCGCTGGGATTCCAATCCCAGCCAC
>Ga0208330_1000357_pt1 | contig 22241 bp, 23 predicted proteins | sample DeeseametaMP1896_FD_184180 | JGI IMG/M metagenome (GOLD analysis project Ga0208330, IMG submission 184180) | Marine microbial communities from the Deep Pacific Ocean - MP1896 (SPAdes) | ecosystem: Environmental > Aquatic > Marine > Oceanic | place: East of Hawaii, North Pacific Ocean | collected... | reverse complement strand
TTTTCTTTAATCAAATATTGTTGCTCTAACTTTACTCCCTCCTTACCACCAACTTCACCGATATAAGATTCAACAGTAATAGTCATATCTTTTTCAAATTGACCTTTTTCATCAGTTACTTCTGTAGGGTATTTAACCATTGGCCACTCATCACACAAACCAATTCCATGTACTATGCAGGGATATCGGTTACCATAATATGCTTCTGGAAGGACCCACGATTTTGCAACAAACTCTTTAAAAGATAAGCCAGGTTTAATTAGTTCAGCATTGTGATGTATGTGATCGATTGCCATTTGATAAATTTTTTTTTGTTCAGAATTAAATTTATGTCCTTCAACGAAAGCTCTTGAGATGTCAGCACAATATCCATACGGACCAACCATGTCCGTATCAAAAGAGACTATTTCATTTTGTTGAATTATCCTGTTGCTAGCTTCTTGCATCCATGGATTAGTTCTTGGACCCGAAGATAATATTCTGCCTTCTATCCATTCACCTCCACTTTCAATATTAGTTTTGTGTAATAATGCCCATAACTCATTTTCCGTCATTCCAGCTTTTAGTTCTTTACCCATTAATCGAACGCCCTTTTCGCAAACTTCCATCGACGCTTTCATGCATTGTATTTCTTCTTTGGATTTTATTTTTCTTGCTTGTTCGAGAATTTCTTTTCCTTCGATAATTTTTAATCCAATTTTATTAAGCGCTAGAATACCTGGACCGTTACTAACATCGACTGCCAACTGTTTGTTTTTTCCACAATGTAAGTTCATTAAATTTTCAACTTCACCTGTCCATTTTTTAAGCTGATTTTCAACTTGGTCTCCAACTGAAAAATAGTCCCAAGTAATTCCTTGTCTTATTTCATCAATCAAAGTTAGATGTTTGGCCAGGTGTCCACAATTAAAATATTCATAAAGAATAACGGGGCCGCTTACCGGAATGAAGCAATAACGAGTTAAGTTATGCATATTATATATGCTCATATTTGTTGTATCTAATGCGTATCTGACATTTACTGGATCAAATAAAATACAGGCACCAATATCTCTTTTTGCTAACTCTTTTTTAACTCGATCTAATCGATAAGATCTCAAAAGATCAAAATCGATTTCATCTTCATGCAGTCTTTTTTTTGAAATAAATTTAGATGAGTAATTAGAATCGGGTAATATTTTCCGATTAAATTTCATATTTATAATTGAATACCGACGTTTTTCACTTGAAGATAACTTTTCAAAGCTTCTTGTCCTTTTTCACGACTGAAGCCTGATTGTTTATATCCTCCAAAAGGTGTAGCAATACTTCCGGTAAACCAACTATTAACGTAAACCTGGCCAACTTCTAGTTTTTTTGATGTTATAGTTGCCTGATCTAGATCTTTAGTAAAGACACCAGCTGCTAAACCATAATTACTATCATTTGCAATTTTTATAGCTTCTTCAGGATCTTGATATTCAATAACAGAAAGTACTGGTCCAAAAATTTCTTCGTTAGCGATTGTCATGTCTTGTTTTACTTTGTCAAAAACAGTTGCTTCGAAAAAGTAACCCTGTCTATCCAAACGTTTTCCACCCGCAACGGCTTCAGCACCTGCTTGGACACCAGAACGAGCATAATTTTCTACTTTTTGTAATTGTTTTTCTGAAATAACTGGAGTTAATTCACCACCTTCGTAACCCGCTCCAACTTTAAGTGATTTTGATAATTTTGCTAGTTTTTCAAGCAATTCATTCTTTACAGATTTATGAACAACAGCTCTAGACATTGCCGAACAGATCTGTCCTGCGTGTCCAAAAATTGCCCCCTTAGCTGTTTCGACAACTTTATCTAAATCTGCATCAGGATAAACGATGGCAGCCGATTTACCACCCATTTCGACAACAACAGGAACCGCTCTGTCAGCTGCTACATGAAGTATTTTTTTACCCGTTGGAACAGATCCAGTAAAAGTAATTTGAGCCACATCTTTATGAGAAGTTAAATAGGTTCCCGCTTCATCACCGTAACCACAAATGATATTTATAGTTCCTTTTGGGACGCCTGCTTTATCTAACGCTTGAGCAAAAAACGAAGCAGCTGCTAATGGAGCCAATTCTGGAGTTTTAACAACTGTTGAATTACCAGTTGCAAATGCACACGCCAACGATCGACCTAACATTGAAATTGGATAGTTCCATGGAATAATGTGTGCTGAAACTCCGTAGGGTTCTAAAACTGTATAATCGATCACTCCTTTATTAACTGGAATTGTCCTTCCCTCAAGTTTGTCTGTTAGACCACCGTAATAATCAAAATAGTTTGCTGCATCCACAAATTCATATTCAGCACCCTGGAGAGGTTTACCATTTTCATAGCATAATAATTTTCCCGCTTCTTTTGAAACTTTGCGTAGCTCTTCTGCGATTTTCCTCATTAATTTTGCTCGGTCCATAGGATGCATATCAACTAAAACCCTAGACTTAAAAGCTTTATGAGCAGCTTCAACAGCTACATCAACATCTTCTTTTTTGGCACAAGCAACTTCACCTATAGTTTTTGCTGTTGCTGGATCGTCAACTTTGATAGTCTCTTTGGAAAGGCTATCCATCCATTTTCCATCTATGTAGCTCTGATATTTTTTCATAAGAATTTTTTCATCATTTATATCAAGTTTGTTACAACCCATTTATGAAAATGATGGGTTGGATTGTCCATAATTGGAGAAAAATTTCCACCATTATAAGCAGGAGAATTTCTTCCTTCTTGCATACCCTCAATAATACTCACATCTTGTGATTGAACTCTACTCCAGAGTTTTAAATTTTGTTTTCTAAGAGGTTTAAATTTATTTGAATTTGCTGCTTCATTGCCCACATAATATATTTCCATATGTTCTATTGTGTATGAATGGTTAACCGGTTCTAGCCAGTAAGCATAATAGTGATCTTTATGTATACCCAACATTACATTTGGAAAAAGAGCGACATATTCAGCAACGTTTACTTTATCTTTTGACCAATTCGGAAAACATGGAAATTTTTTTTTACCTTTAAATTTAGGTTTATAAACAACAGTTCCTTGACCCGCAAATCTATTGGGCAAACCTTGAATATGATAATGATCGTTTATTTTAGAATATTTGTTTAACTCTGGATGAACCCAAGGTAGATGATAACTTTCGCAATAATTCTCTATTGCAAATTTCCAGTTACATTTTGCTTTTAATTGAAAATAACCTAAGTCTTTTGGATGTTTAATTAATTTTTGATCTTTTTCAGGCCAGAATTTATTCCAACGATCACTTAAAGGTTTAATATATTGCTCAAATGGAACTTCATTATTAGAAATGTTTACAACAATCATATCTAGCCATACATAAGATCGAACTTCTTTAAGACCACTAGACAATTTATCAAAACCTTCAGCTTCATGTTTGTTCATTCCACCTAGATGAGGCGTTGAAACAAGAGTACCATCAAGGTCGTACGACCAAGAATGATAAGGGCATCGCAAAACATTTTTTATTTTGCAAGATTTTTGTAAAATTTTATAACCTCTATGACTGCAAACATTATGATAAACTTTAATTTGTTTTTTTTTATTACGTAATATAATCAAAGGAATTCCTAGTAAATCAAAAGTTTTTGCATCACCTGGATTGGGAACTGAACTTGCAACACCAATAACAACCCATTTATCTTCAAACAATTTTTTTCTTTCTATTATTGAGTATTCTATGCTGTTGTAACATTCGTTGGGCAAGCCATGAGCTTTAGAAATAGGTAGATTAACCACATCTAATTTTTCTTTATTTATAATGTCGTATATATTTTTTTGTCCATTAAGTTTGTGAACCATATAAAAATCCTAGCATTTTAATATAAATAGGCAATACATTTTAAATGAAACCTCTAGACATTCACCCGGGTCCGCTGCTATATCCCAGAGATTATGAATTTCTCTTTGGAAATTACCATGAAGACAGATTTATCGACCCTGCCCAAGGTTAAGGATGTCTATATAACACAGTTACCAGGCAATGATTTTAGGGAAGTAGCCAGTAAGGCTGAGGAGCTTGCGGATTTAGGCTTTAATCCGGTTCCTCATTTTTCAGCTCGATCAATTAAAAACCTCACTGAATTAAAAGAGTATGTAAGCAGATGTAAAGATGGAGGAGTCAAACAAGCTCTTGTCATCGGAGGGAGCTCGCAGCCCATTGGAGATTTTCATTGTTCTTTACAATTATTAGAAACTGGATTATTCGAGGGTCTTAAGATAGGAATCGCTGGACATCCTGATGGATCCCCTGATATATCCGACTCTGATTTAGAAAAAGCTATGATCGATAAGAAGCCTTACGCAGATTATATTGTGACTCAATGGTTGTTGGAGGTTGATCCAATTATCAAGTTTATTTCTAAACAAACGTTACCAGTTTATGCGGGGATTACCGGTCCTTTAACAATTAGTAACCTGCTTAAGTTTGCAAGTATTGTTGGGGCAAAAAATTCACTAAACTTTCTTAAGTCTAATATGACTAAAGCATTTGATTTATTAAAACCTAAAGATCCAAACGATATAATAGAAAAACTCAAGGGAGTTACTGAGAATTTTCATATTTACACATTTGGTGGTTTAAAAGAAACAAACAAATGGTTAATGGATAATAATTATGTCTAAAAAAAAGAAGAAAAAAAATAAAACAAAATTAAAATCATTTAAAACTGAAAAAGTTAATTACAATAAAGTTAAACATGCGATATCAGTTGATCAATCTGATAGGCATGTGCCGTATAATCTTAGACAAAGTGGTTCTACAAAAGTGGAAATGTTGATTTCCACACGTGTGAGAAAATCTCCTTATTGGCATTTATCGATGAAAGCAGGATGTTGGAGAGCCACAATTTATAATCGCGTTTATCATCCAAGAGGATATGTAAGACCTGAAAAGGGCGGGGCAATGGTTGAGTATAAAGCGATAAAAAATCACGTTACGATGTGGAACGTTGCTGTCGAGAGACAAATTCGTGTTAAAGGGCCAGACGCTGAAAAATTTACTGATTATGTCATTACGCGAGATGCAACAAAAATTTCAACAATGAGAGGACGTTACGTTATTCTTTGTAATTATAAAGGCGGAGTGCTCAATGATCCAGTTTTGATGAGAGTAGCAGATGATGAATTTTGGTTTAGTTTATCAGATTCTGACATTGGAATGTATTTACAAGGTGTTAATGCTAACAAAAGATTCAATGTTGAAATTGACGAAATCGACGCTTGCCCAGTGCAAATTCAAGGTCCAAAAGCTAAAGCCTTAATGCAAGATTTAATTGGCGATCAAGTTGATATGAATAATATTCCATTTTACGGTTTGGCTGAAGCTAAAGTTGGTGGAAGAAGTTGCGTTATTTCACAATCAGGATTTTCTGGAGAAGCGGGTTATGAAATTTATCTTCGTAACGCAACTTTATATGCGGAGGATATGTGGAATGCTGTGCTTAAAGCTGGGAAAAAACATAAGTTAATGGTTATTGCTCCTGCACACCACAGAAGAATTCAAGCAGGCATATTATCTTGGGGTCAAGATATGGATCAAGAACATAATCCATTCCAATGTAATTTAGGTTACCAAGTTTCTTTATCGGGAAAAGGTGAGTGGAATAAACAAACAGATTATGTAGGTAAAGACGCTTTAGAGACAATGAAAGAACAACTTAAAAATGGAGTAAAGCCATACAAACTCCAACTTGTTGGACTTGAATTGGGAGGAAAACCAATCGAAGAATATGCGCCAGATTTTTGGTTAATTTCAAATTCAAGTGGTGGTAAACCAGTAGGTTATATTACATCACCTTGGTATCATCCCGAAAAAAGACAAAATATTGCAATGGGCTATGTTCCCTATGAAGGGAATTTAAACACTAAAGGATTTCCAATTGGTAATTTTGGTAAAAAATATAAAGTTCATTTACCAAAAAAATATTCTAATAAACCAGTTGATGCAGTAGTTGTTCCGATACCGTTTACGCAATCTTTTAACGTTAATACGCGAGAAGCAGAAGTTTTAGCTATTTTAAATAAATAATTAGATATTAAAGCTTGCTTTAATACCGTCGATTATAAATTGAGTTGCTAAGGCTGCTAGGATAAAAGCCATAACTCTTGCGGTCGCATGCAGGATCTGTTTAGGCAGAAATTTTACAATAAAGTTTGCACCAATCATTAGAATTAAACTAACAACTAATGCGGCTATTAAAGCAAGAATTACTGGTATCTGAAATTCTGTATTAATAGTATAGTTACCTATTAATAATATAATGGTCGTTAATGCTGCTGGACCCGCAATAAAGGGGATGGCGATAGGAAAAACAATAATATCATCGAAATTTTTTTCATCCAACGCTTCTTCAACCCTTTTTTCTCTTCTTGTTTTTCTTTTTTCAAACAATATATCAATAGCTAAAATCATAAGAATAATTCCACCTGCGATTTTTAGAGAATCTAAAGATACGCCAATTGCGTCCAGCAAGTACCTACCTGCATAGGCAAATGTTATCATGATAAAAAAGGCTATAATTACACTTTTTATGGCTATTTGATTTCTTTTTTTGATTTTTGCTTCTTCTGTTAAACTTAAGAAAAAGGGTATATTTCCAATAGTGTCAATGGCGACAAAAAATAATATAAAAGAATTTATAAAAACTGCAGTCATGCCGCTATTTCATATATCTTCATGGCAATAATATGGTATAGAGAAAAAATGAATTCCCAATATGTAAACAGAATTATAAGAGCTTGTAAGTTAGATGTTAGTCTTTATGAGGAAGTAGAAGCTGATAAGTCTGCAACCTATCAAGCAGCAGGAGTTGTGGTACTTTCAAGTTTAGCTGCGGGGGTAGGAGCTATATCACTTGGTGCGTCTAATTTTTTGCTGGCCCCTCTTTTATCATTGGTCAGTTGGTATGTTTGGGCGTATATAATCTATTTTATTGGTGCAAAACTTTTTCCAGAACCCACAACAGTAGCCGATCACGGCGAACTATTAAGAACGATCGGTTTTTCCAGTGCTCCGGGGCTCATTCGAGTTTTTGGTTTTACTCCCGAGTTGATGAGTATAACTTTTATCGGTGCGGCAATATGGATGTTAGTTGCAATGATTATCGCCGTGAGGCAAGCTCTTGATTATCAAAGTACATGGAGAGCCATTGGGGTTGTTGTTATTGGTTTTTTAGCTCAAGCTATTTTTTTAGTGATAATACTGCGACTCTTCGGTCCCAGCCCAAGTTAAACTGGAAAAATAGTTTTTGATATTTTACATGAATCACAAATCTTATATCCATGCATGATTAAGTTTTGAGAAACGCTTTCATCTTCTTTTTTGCATTCTTCACAAATATTATCTAATTCTTCTTCTTTCAAATAATGTCGCCTAAGAATTCAGGGTTTGATACTCCAGTTGTCATCCAGCAATCTTTAAGATTTCCATCTTCTACAACTTTTTCAATTTGCCATCTATAATAATATTTTTTTTTGTCTTTAGATAAAATAGAAACTTTATAAACAAGTATATTTTTTGATTGTTTTAATATGATTATTTCATAATTTTCGTGATCAATTAATAATTGGTAATTTTCGCTATAAATCATTTTTTTAAATTTTTCCAAAGGACCCGTTACTTTTTTATTGTTTGGGTGAGCAAATTCCCATGTTTGTTCAATTCCTGCATCTTTATAGGGAATATTGTTGTTTTTTAAAGAGTTTAACTGAATCATAAGAACATCTATTGGTTCTAATATAGTATTTGGCTTAAGCAAATCTGCACTAGAAATATTTGTTAATAGTAAAAAAAATAAAATAAATTTAAATAATATTTTCATTATTTATTTTCTGCTGGTACTAACTTTCCATCTTTATATTTTGCAGGAGTGTATTTAGTGTCTGGAGAAAAATCTCCATAAAAACGAAAAATTCCCAAAGCCACAACTAGTAAAATTACACTAGCTATAGAAAGTTTTAAAATAGGGTATTTTTTCTTTTCCAATTTTAATAACCACATAGAAAAAAAATAAAGAATAAATGGCCCCAGTATTGCAAGCAAAAGTATAATTTTTTTAATCATTATAGTTGATCCAGCCAACACCCTTGTGATTAAAATCAAAAATATTTGGATGTATTATTTCAGCAAATATTTCTAAAGACTCAATCAACCTTGGCCCCGGTCTATTAAAAAACTGATTTCCATCGGCAACAAATAATTTATGATTTTTGTAGGCCTTTAATGAACGCAGGCTATTATTTTTTTTTATATAGTTATCTAATTCTTTTTTTGTTTTTTCTATATTAAATCCACATGGCATAAAAATAATAATTTCGGGATTTTGATCTATAATTTCTTCAAATTTTATCCAGTGAGAATTATCACCAGATTTTCCCAATATGTTAGTGCCTCCAGCAATCTCTACCATTTCAGGTATCCAGTTACCTGCAACCATGAGCGGATCAATCCATTCTATGCAAGCTACTGATGACTTTTGTTTTTGTATAGCTGATAAGTTTTTTATTTTTTTTAGTCTTATTTTCAAATTTTCAATAAGCTTGTTATTGGATTTATTTTCAATATTAAGATCTTTAGCCACCCTTTTAATATCGTTAAAAACATCATTTAAAGTATTAGGTTCGAGAGATATTATTTTAGTTTTTCGATTAAAATATTTGTCAACTATATTTTTTACTTCTGAAAAACTTACAGCACATACTTCACAGTGTGCTTGGGTTATTATAAAATCTGGATTTAATTCTTTAAGTTTTTCCACATTAACTTTGTAAACCGATAATGAATTTTCTAATATAGTATTAATTTGTTTATTGATTTCACTGCTCGTTCCATCAACATTTATTTTTGGTGATGTTAATTTTGCTACATTATTTAAATCTTTAGGATAATCACATTCATGGGAACGCCCAACAATTGAATTCTTTTGACCCAAAAAAGCAACAATCTCAGTTGCACTAGGTATTAAAGTTACAATTTTAGTAATATTACTGTTCATCTTTTTTAGAACTAACTTGACCTATTATATCCTTACATTTAGAAATTACGTAAATTTAATCATATTTATTTTATGAAATCAAAAACCAAAGTAGTAGTCATAGGTGGAGGTGCTGTTGGAGTTAGTATGCTTTACCATCTAGCGAAAAAAGGTTGGTCAGATGTTGTTTTAGTCGAGAGAAAAGAATTAACCTCCGGATCGACTTGGCATGCAGCAGGTTTATTACCACTTTTCAATATGAGCTACTCAGTTGGCCAACTACATAAGTATGCAGTTAATTTATATAAAACTTTAGAAGAAGAAACTGGCAAAAACGTTGGTTTTAGCGTTGTTTCAAATATTCGCCTAGCTCAAACAAAAGATCGTATGGATGAATATCATCAGTATGCTGGAGTTGCAAAAACGATTGGAGTTAATGTTAAATTTTTAAAACCTGAGCAAGTAAAAGAAATTTGGCCGTTGTGTAATATAGAGGGTTTAGTTGGAGCTATACAACATCCAGAGGACGGATACATTCAACCCGCTGATGTTACACAAGCTCTAGCTACAGGTGCAAGAAATCGTGGTGCCGAAATTTATAGAAACACTGTAGTAACCTCAATCAAACAAAATAAAGATGGCTGGATAATAATTACAGATAAAGGAGATATTGCTTGCGAACATGTTGTTTCATGTAGTGGAAATTTTGCGAGACAAACCGGCAAGATGGTAGGCTTAGAAATTCCAGTTATACCAGTACAGCATCAATACATTGTTACTGAACCTCATCCAGAAATTCAAAAAAGAAAAAAAGAAGGCAAACCTGAAATGGGAGTTCTTAGAGATAGTGATAATTCTTGGTACATGAGAGAAGAAGCGGGTGGACTAATATTGGGGCCATATGAACGTGGAGCTCCATGTTGTTATGTTGATGGCCCCTCAAAAGATAGCGAATACGAATTATTTCAAGAAGATTTAGATCGAATAGGTTCTCATATTGAATCAGCAATTAAAAGGGTGCCAGCTTTTGGTGAAGTTGGTGTTAAAAAAGTTTATAACGGAGCAATTTGTTATACGCCTGACGGAAACCCTATAGTTGGACCTGCTTGGAGATTAAAAAATTTCTGGATAAACGAAGGACATAGTTTTGGAATTACCGCTGCAGGTGGCGCCGGATGGCAACTTGCTGAATGGATTATCGATGGTGAACCCACGGTAGATATGTTGGGCGTTGAACCAAGAAGATATGGTTCTTATGCAACAAAATCTTATTTATTAGAAAAAAATGAAGAAGCCTATGAAAGCGTTTTTATAATTCATTATCCCGACGAAGAAAGACCAGCTGGCAGACCTTTAAGACAAGCACCATGTTATGATCGTTTGAAAAAGCTTGGAGCTGTGTTTGGTCAAAAATTTGGATGGGAGAGAGCAAATTTTTTTGCAACTAATGGCGCCAAACAAGAAGATGATTGGTCATTTAGAAGATCTAATTGGTTTAAATGCATGGAAAGAGAATGTAAAAATGTTCGTGAAAATGTTGGTCTGTTAGACATGACAGCATTTGCTAAATGCAGAATTAAAGGTCCTAACGCAGAAGAATTTTTAAATAAATTAGTTGCTAACAAACTTCCAAAAAAAATAGGTAGAATCAATCTTTGTCACGCTTTGAATACAAAAGGTGGAGTTCATTCTGAGTTTACAATTATGAAGGAATCAGAAAACAGTTTTTATTTAGTATCAGCAGGAGCTTTCCAGAGACTTGACCATGATTGGATGCATAAGTGGATGCCAAAAGATGGATCTGTTCAGTTTGAAAATTTAACAAATAGTATTGGAGTTTTAGTAGTTTCTGGACCAAAAGCTAGAACACTAATGCAAAAAATTTCCAAAACTAATTTTTCTAACGACAAATTTAAATGGCTAAGTGCACAAAATATTAACATTGGCTTAGCTCCCTGCAACGCAATGAGAGTAAACTTTGTAGGAGAGTTGGGTTGGGAGCTGCACCATCCAATCGAATATCAAAATCATATTTTTGATAAGTTGATGGAAGCTGGAAAAGATTTAAATTTAAAACCGTATGGCATTAGAGCTATGAATAGTTTAAGGGTAGAAAAATCTTACAAATTAGTTGGAACTGAGCTTTCTATAGAATATTCACCTTATGAGTCTGGACTAGATAGATTTATTCATCCTAATAAGGGAGATTTCATTGGTCTTGCGGCATTGAATCAATGGAGAGAAAAAGGTTTTTCAAATAAATTGGCAACTATGGAAGTACACGGTGTAACTGATGCGGATGTTTTAGGAAATAATCCAATCTATAATAATGGTTCTGTAGTAGGAAGAGCAACTGGGGGAGATTTTGGTTTTAGACTAAATAAATCTCTAGCTTTAGGTATGGTTAAACCAGATCTTGCAAAAGTAGGACAAAAACTGGAAATAGATATATTGGGAAAAATGCATCAAGTTTCAATTATTGAAGACAGTCCTTACGATCCTGAAAATAAATTATTAAGAGCCTAAATGAAAATTTTAGTCGCCGTTAAAAGGGTTATTGATTATAACGTTCAAATTAGAGTTAAAGAGGATGGAACTGGAGTTCACACCGATAATGTTAAAATGGCAACTAATCCACCAGATGATAATGCGGTTGAAGAAGCAGTAAAAATTAAAGAGTCAGGAAAGGCGACAGAAGTTATTGCTGTTACAATTGGAAATGAAAAAGCACAAGAATCAGTACGCAAAGCTTTGGCTGTAGGTGCCGACAGAGGAATTCATATAATAACAGACAGTAATGTGGAACCCTTAGGAGCTGCAAAGATTTTAAAAAAGATTGTAGAAAAAGAAAATCCAGAATTAGTTTTATTGGGCAAGCAAGCAATTGACGACGACACTGCCCAAAGAGGGCAGATGTTAGCTGCGCTGTTAGGTTGGTCACAAGGTACCTTTGCTTCAAACCTTAATATAAAAGATAAAGTACTAGAAGTTACTAGAGAAGTTGACGAAGGGTTAGAAACCTTAGAAATCAATATACCTGCAGTTGTTACTTGTGATTTAAGACTTAATGAACCACGTTATGCGTCCCTACCTAATATTATGAAAGCAAAGAAAAAAGCTATTGAACAAATAATCGTAAAAGATCTTGGAGTGGATATTGCAAATCGAATTCAGCAACTGAAGGTAGAGGAACCGCCAAAACGAAAGGGTGGTACAAAAGTTAATAGTGTAGCAGAATTAGTAAGTAAGCTCAAAAATGAGGCTAAGGTAATATAATGTCAGTTCTATTAATTGCAGAACACAACAACTCAAATTTAAAAGTGTTTACATTAAATGCAATTAGTGCTGCATCAAAAATAGATGCAGATGTACATGTGCTTGTTGCCGGAAATAAATGCGAAAATGTTGCCAAAGAATTATCGGCAGTGCCTCTTGTAAAAAAAGTTTTATACTCTGACTCACGTGACTATGAACACTATTTAGCAGAGAATTTATCTCCACTTATTGTAAAATTATCAGAGAGATATACCCACATCATTAGTTCAGCAAATACATTTGGAAAAAATTTTATGCCAAGAGTAGCTGCTTTATTAGATATTTCTCAAGTGAGTGATATTATTAAAATTAATAGTCCAGATACTTTTGTTCGCCCAATTTATGCTGGCAATGCTTTTGCTACTGTCAAAAGTAATGATAAAAAAAAATGTATTACAATAAGGCCGACATCTTTTGATCCAGCACCAACTTCAGGCGGATCTGCACCAATCGAAAAAATTGATGCGGTTGATGTACCAAATATTTCAAAATTTATTAAAAGAGAAGAAAGTAAATCCGAAAGACCTGAACTAGGAACAGCACGAGTCGTTATTTCAGGAGGTAGAGGTATGCAAAGTGGGGAAAATTTTAAATTAATAAATGCTATCGCAGATAAATTAAATGCTGCAATAGGTGCATCACGTGCAGCTGTAGATGCTGGGTACATAAGTAACGACCATCAGGTTGGTCAAACTGGAAAAGTAGTTGTGCCAGATTTATATATTGCTGTGGGTATTTCTGGAGCAATTCAACACTTGGCTGGCATGAAAGAAAGCAAAGTGATCGTGGCCATCAATAAAGATGGTGAGGCCCCAATTTTTAGTATTGCAGACTATGGTCTCGAAGCAGATTTATTTGAAGCTTTACCTCAGTTTTTAGAAGAGCTAAATAAACTCAATACTATTCAAAAATAAAGGGTCTGGTATATTTACTTTATGGCACGAGAAGTGATGGAATACGATGTTGTTATTGTGGGAGGTGGACCTTCAGGTTTAACAACTGCAATTAAATTAAAACAACTCAATTCTAATTTGAATGTATGCGTTTTAGAAAAAGGCGCAGAAGTAGGAGCTCATATTTTAAGCGGAAATATTTTCGAAACCAAAGCTCTCGATGAATTGTTACCTAATTGGAAAGATGAAGGAGCGCCCATAAAAACAAAAGTTTCTAAAGAGAAATTTTTGTTTCTCAGCAAAAACAAATCGTTCAGTTGGCCAACATGGCTTTTGCCTGCAGTTCAGAAAAATCACAGTAATTATATTATCAGTCTTGCAAATTTATGTCGTTGGCTTGCGGAACAAGCAGAAAAACTTGGTGTAGAAATATTTCCTGGTTTTCCAGCAAGTGAAATTTTGTACAAAGAAGATGGTTCTGTTAAAGGGGTTGTTACATTAGATATGGGTTTAGATAAAGATGGTAATAAAAAAGATACTTACGAACAAGGAATGGAATTACATGCAAAAGTTACTGTTTTTGCTGAGGGTTGTAGAGGTCATCTAGGAAAAAATTTAATTAAAAAATATCATCTTGATCAAGGAAAAGATCCTCAACAATTTGGAATTGGTTTTAAGGAAATATGGGAAGTGAGTGAAAACCAACACCAAGAAGGCCTGGTAATGCACACTGTAGGATGGCCACTTGATAATAAAACTTATGGAGGAAGTTTTGTTTATCATGCTGAAAAAAAACAGATTTTTATTGGCTATGTTGTTGGTCTTGATTACCAAAATCCTCACTTATCGCCTTTTGACGAATTTCAAAGATTTAAAACACACTTAGCGATTAGAAAAATGCTAGAGGGAGGAAAAAGAATTTCTTTTGGGGCCAGAGCTCTAATTGAAGGAGGTATTCAAAGTTTACCAAAAATGTATATGCCTGGCGCATTATTGATTGGTTGTGACGCAGGAACTCTCAATTTGCCAAAAATAAAAGGTTCTCACACAGCCATGAAAAGTGGAATTATTGCGGCAGAAACAATTATTGAACATATAAAAAATAATACAGATCTATCAATTTATGAAACAAAATTTAAAAAAAGTTGGGCTTTTAAAGAACTTTATGCCGCAAGGAATGTAAAACCAAGTTTTCGTTGGAGCTTAATTTTAGCTATTATGTTTACTGGGTTAGATCAAATATTATTTAGAGGAAGACTTCCATTTACTCTAAAACATAAACATGCAGATCATGAAACTTTGAAGCCGGTAAGCCAAATGCCAAAAATTGACTATCCGAAACCTGATGGAAAAATTAGTTTCGATAAAACCAGTTCGGTATATTTAACAGGAACAAATCACGCAGAAAATCAACCTGTTCATCTTCAACTAAAAGATTCTAATTTGCCAATTAATTACACCTTAAAAGAGTTTGACGAACCTGCCCAAAGATACTGTCCGGTAGGTGTATATGAAGTTCAAAGAGATAAGGACAATCAGAATCCAAAGTTTGTTATTAATTCACAAAATTGCATTCATTGTAAAACGTGCGATATTAAAGAACCATCTCAAAATATAATATGGGTTGTGCCTGAAGGCGGCGGCGGGCCGCGTTATGGAAATATGTAAATATGCACTTTGAATGAAAAAAATAATATTAACAATAATATTTTTGTTATTTACACAAACAACTTTAGCAGCTTCAATATTTGATGATTTAAAAAAAAGTAAAAAAACTTCTTATTTAGATTTCATTCTTTTAAAAATTGAACAGAGATTAACTCAAAGACACGGACTATTAGGTGCGCAACCTATGGCTTTGAGAATTCAATATCAAAGCATTGGGTCGCAAGTAGAATTTATAGAAAAGGAGTCTAAAATTATAATTTCTATTATAGGTGTAATGAGTAAATCAAGATATTCACAGAAGAAATACATACCTAAAATATCTGATTGCAACGTATTGAGAAACATACTTTTATACGGCAAGTATGGATATAATATATTTCAAAAGAGAAATAGATATCTAACTAATGCAAATATGGAAGAAATTTTTTTATCAAGATTTCTGCATAATTTATCTTTATCAGAAAAGGAAAAAAACTACATAGTTGATAATACTTTAGCTAGAGTGCAAGTAATTGATCCAGTCAGAGGAAATGATATTTTTTGTGTCGGAAAAATTACTGAGGATCTTGAATAGTTTCTGAATTAAGATAAGTCAATTGCGTATTTCTTGAGTTTTTCCAAAGGTATTATTTCAAGTGTTTTCTGATTTGTTTTTTTCAGGTAAACTTTACAAGCTGTTCCCGCATCTATAGATTGAGCATACGTACCAGCGCAAACACACCAACTGTCTCCATCTTTTAATCCAGGAAAATCAAATTCAGGATGAGGTGTTATCAAATCATTACCAGCTATTTTTGCCCACTCTAAAAATTTTGTAGTAACCCTAGTGCAGACTGTATGAACACCGTGATCAGTTTCATTTGTATTGCAACAGCCATCCCTCAACCAACCGGTTAAAGGATCAGCAGAGCAGGCTTCAAGTTTTTCACCCAAGACATTTTTTTGGTATTCGTCGTCACTCATTATAATTTTGTTGGATTAGGTTCATCTTTATAAACTTTTTCAGGATCAAAAGTTTTTTCTGTTTCTTTAAATTCCATTTCTAATTCTTCTTCATTTTTAATTTTACCCAAAGGTATGGATCGATAAAAGCAAGAACGATAACCGACATGACAACTAGACCCATTTCCGATATCTACGGACAACCAAACAGAATCCTGATCATCATCAATTCTAATTTCTTTTACTTTTTGTATAAAACCACTTACTTGACCCTTACGCCATATTTTTTTTCTTGAACGACTCCAATAATGAGCTTCTTTGGTTTCTATGGTTTTTTTTAGAGCTTCATAATTCATGTAGCCGTGCATCAATATGTCTCCAGTTTTAAAATCAGTAGTTATAACTGGAATTAAGCTGTTTTCATCGAATTTTGGCGATAAATACTTGCCTTCTTCAACTTCTTTAATAGTATGTCTTTTTTTAAACATTAATTGCATTATATAGATGTTTGAAATAATAACGATGTAATTAATATGAAATTAGTCAAAGACACAGATCAGTTACAAGGAAAAAATCAAAAAATTTCAGATGAAAAAGCTGAAGAGGCTATAAAAACAATCATAGAATGGGTTGGGGAAGATCCAGAACGTGAAGGTTTAAAATCAACACCAAGAAGGGTCATAAAAGCTTATAAAGAATATTTTCAAGGTTACAAACAAGATCCAGCAGAATATTTAACAAAAACTTTCACGGAAGTTGAAGGTTATGATGATATGGTCATTGAAAAAAATATTAGCATCCGAAGTCACTGCGAGCATCATATAGCTCCAATAATAGGTGTTGCCCATGTTGCTTATATTCCATCAAAAAAAGTGGTGGGTTTAAGCAAGCTAGCAAGAGTTGTTGAAGCTTTTTCAAAAAGATTGCAGACTCAGGAGCGTTTAACAATGCAAATAGCTAAAACAATAATGGATGTTTTGCAACCAAGAGGCGTTGCTGTAACCATCGATGCCTCACATCAATGTATGACTAATAGGGGCATCAAAAAAGAAAATACAACAACCATAACTAATTATTTCCTTGGAGCCTTCAAGGATGATTTAAGTTTTCAAAATCGTTACTTGCGATATATTAATAAAGATTAACATTTATTAATAATTAGTCTTAAATTTTTAAAATGAACAATAAGTTCAAGGCAATAGTACTTAATCAATCTGGGGATCGGTTTTCTAGAGAAATAAAAACTTTAGATAAAAGTTTTTTTAAAAGTGGCGACGTTTTAGTTAAAGTTGATTACTCTGGTTTGAACTACAAGGATGCACTAATTTTAAAAAATGGTGGTAAACTTGTTAAAGAGTACCCTCATATACCCGGCATTGATTTTTCTGGAAAAGTTATAGAGAGTGACACGCCAGATTTTAAATCTGGAGATGATGTTGTTTTAACTGGTTGCAGAGTAGGAGAAATATATCCTGGCGGATATTCTCAACTTGTAAAGGTAAAAAGTGAATTATTGGTGAAAAAACCTGAATCTATTTCAAATAAAAATGCAATGATTCTTGGAACAGCTGGATTTACCTCTTTACTTTGTGCTTTTGCAATAAAAGCTAGAGAAGAATTATTGTTGGGAGAAAAAGTAAATGATGTTTTGGTAACAGGCGCAACGGGAGGAGTAGGAAGTATTGCAGTTATGATACTTTCTAAATTTGGATACAACGTAACAGCGGTGACTGGTAAAAAAAATAAATCAGATTATCTAAAGGAGTTAGGAGCCAAAAATATTATTGATAGAAAAGAACTTGAGGGCGAGCCAAAAATTTTAGGAAAAGGTTTATGGGATGGTGCCGTTGATACTGTAGGTGGAGTAATTTTATCAAATGTAATTTCGCAAATTAAACCTAACGGAATCATTGCTGCATGTGGAAATGCAGCCAATATTAAGCTTAATACAACGGTTATGCCGTTTATAATTAGGGGAGTAAAATTATGGGGAATAGATTCAGTAATGATTAGTAAAAAAAGAAGAGAGTTTGTGTGGTCTCAAGTAGCTGATCTTATTGATTTTAAATTTTTAGAAAAACATACAAAGACGGTTAATCTAGAAGAATTATTAAATATATTTCCTAATATTTTAAAAGGAGAAATTGCAGGAAGAGTTTTAGTAGATTTAAATAAATAATATGGATTGGGATAAACTTAAAATATTCCATGCTGTTGCTGAAGCTGGAAATTTTACTAAAGCGACTTATATATTGAATTTAAGTCAATCTGCAATTAGTAGACAGATTCAGTCGTTAGAACAAGAATTGAAAACTCAATTATTTGAACGACACGCAAGAGGCTTATCTTTAACAGAAAATGGGGAATATTTATTTAAAACTGCACGTGAAGTAATTTCTAAATTAAAAGATGTTGAATCCACTTTGATGGATAAGAAAAATAAGTTAAGTGGAAAATTAACCGTAACAACAGTGGTGAGTTTAGGCACAACTTGGTTGACTCCGAGAATTCAAGAATTCATGAAACTAAATCCGGAAATAGAAATCGAATTGATTTTTGATGATAAAGAACTGGATCTAAGTACTCGTCAGGCAGACATTGGTATTTGGATGAGACGCCCCAAACAATTAAATTATGTGCAAAAAAAATTAATCGATATTAATTATCATATTTATGGCTCGACAAAATATTTAGAGCAAAACGGACATCCAAAAACTTTGCAAGAATTAAATAAACATAATTTTATTTCCTATGGCAAAGGAGCGCCATCTCCAGTTTTTAATCCTGATTGGGCCTTAAAGCTAGGTGTTAAAGATAATAAAAAAAGAAAACCAGTTATGAAGGTAAATAGTATTTATGGTTTATTACTTGCGGTACAAAGTGGGGTGGGTTTAGCAGCGCTTCCCGATTATATAACAATATCTGTGCCAAATATTATTAAAGTTTTACCTCAAATTGAAGGGCCTAAAACAGAAGCTTATTTTGTCTATCCACAATCACTTAGAAATATGGCGCGTGTAATTGCATTTAGAAATTTTTTATATAGTAAAGTTAGTAAATGGGAATTTTAGGGTTACTTAATTGTCTCAGTTTTAATTTTTAGTTTTGCACCTTCTTCAATTGCTAAGGTTTTTTGACTAAGTACACCCTCAATTTCTGCTGTTTTTTGTATTTTGATTTTATCTGAATTTACATTTCCTTTGAGTTTTCCGCCCAAAGCAGCATTTTTGGAAGTAATGTTTCCCGTTATTGACGAATTTGAATGGGCCTCAATATCATCAGCTTTGATATCGCCACTAATTTTTGCATCTACTATTATCTTATCTTTTTCCACTAAATCCCCTTCGATAGAAACGTCCGATAATAGAATTGATGTTTTATCTTCAGCCATATAATTTCCCTACAACTAAACATATACATAGATAACTTAAGCTCCTATACACTTTTTAGTTGTATTTAGTGCGACATATTGATATTGATAATCGTTCTCATTGACAGTAATAATTAAGACCATTATAAATTTTTTTAATTATGGAAAGTTCTTTAACACCTTTTGCAAGTTCATTTTTTATTCTTCTAAGAGAAGGATTTGAAGCAATGCTCATTGCGGTTTTAGTTTTTATGTATTTGGATAAAGTTAAAGCTAGAAATAAACGTCCAGCAGTATTTTGGGGTATAGCAGTAGGGATTTTTGCTTCAATGATTGTAGCTTTAGGTTTCAAAAAAATTGCTGGCATAACGCATGCACATGAAGAACTTTTCGAGGGCGGAGTAATGTTGGTTGCAGCATGTATGTTAACTTATGTAGCTTTCTTCTGCCATCATGCAAAACAACATGTTGAAGGGCAAGTAGATAAAGCAGTAGCAACTGGGAATTCTTTTATACTTTCCTTTACAGTTTTTTTAGCAATCTTGAGAGAGGGTTTTGAAATAGTATTATTTTATGCAGCTTTAATAGGTTCTGGAATGTACAATACAATACCAGTTTTTGTTGGGGCGGCAGCGGGAACATTGGCTCTTATCGGGGTTTATTTCGGATTAAATAAAATAACTAAAATTATTCCTATAGGGATGTTTTTTAGAGCATCCAGCATTTTACTTTTTGTACTCGCAATTTATTTTGCTTACGAAGGTATTCACGAACTTCAAGAAGGCTTTGAAGAATTAGCTTCAGTTACAGCAAATATATTGATATCATAATTCAGTTCTAAGGGGTGTTTTAACAGACTGAGATTAAACCCTAGGAACCTGACTGGTAATTCAGTGAGGGAACAAAATGCAAGACCAAATATATTTTTTAAATCAAAATTTAGCTTTATTATTAATTATTGCTGTTAGCTTACTATTTGCCGTAATTGGAATTTTATACTCAAGAAAACATCAAGGTTTATCAAACTATCTTACCGCAGGTAGAAATGTTGGAACAACATCCTTAACAACTAGTTTAGTAGCATCTGCGTTAGGAGCTTGGATATTGTTTGGCCCAGCTTCAGCAGCTACATGGGGAGGAATAGGCGCTGTCATTGGTTATTCGCTTGGGACTGCCTTTCCAATGATAGCGTTTATTTTTTTAGGAACAAAAATAAGAAAAGTTTTTCCTAGAGGCCATACTCTTACAGAATTTATTCATTATAAGTTTGGTAAAAAACTATTCAAATTAATTTTAATATTAACTGTTTTTTATATGTTTATTTTCTTGTGTGCTGAAGTAACTGCAGTTTCGATGTTAGTAAACTATATTTCAGGTACTCCATTATGGTTAACAGCAACTTTGGTTATTGTAACGACACTAGTCTATACTTTGTACGGAGGTTTAAGAGCATCAATTTTAACTGACAACATTCAATTTTTTATTGTCATTATTTTATTACTTATTTGTGCTTATTATTTATTTTCTTTGAATTCTGATAGTATTTCTTTCCAGGTTATTCAAACCAATTCACAACACCTGTTAAGTAGTAAATATATTCCAAATTATACAGCAGGTTTAACTTTCTTTATTGCAGTTGCTGCTACAAATCTTTTTCATCAAGGAAATTGGCAAAGAGTTTTTGCCGCAAAGAATAACAAAGTGTTAAAAAAAAGTCTTTTGATATCTTTTATAATTATAATTCCAATAGTATTTTTTATGGGAATAAGTGGAATAATTGCTGTTTCGTTAGATAGTGCAGTTAATCCTGATTTAGCGTTTTTCTCTATTCTATTAAAAGATAAAACTGAATTTTTATCAATAATAATTATTATTCTAGCTGTGTCATTAACGGTTAGTACTATTGACACTTTAGTTAACGCTATTTCAAGTCTGGTAGTTGTAGATGGAAAAAATTTTTATGGTGATCCTAAAAAAAAGGATTTTTTACGATTATCAAAAATTTTTATTATTATTTTGTCCGTTATTTCACTCATCATTGCCTCAAAGGGATTCAGTATTTTGTACCTATTTTTGTTGGCTGATCTTTTGTGTTGCGCAGCTGTGTTTACTGTTTTTTATGGTTTTTATCAAAAAAACTTTAATGAAAGAAATGCAATAATATCCATATTAATAGGTTTGTTTTTGGGTTTGTTGCTCTTTCCTAATCCTGATTTTTCCAAAAGTATTTTAGTAGGGACACTGTTACCATTTAATTTATTTCCTCAAGTCATATCTAGTTCTTTATTATTCTGGTCATTTTTGGTAGCAACACTAGGACCAACAATTATTACAATAAGCTATGATTCCTTTAAAAGATGATAACCCAATTTCAAGTCGGCCAATTGTAACTTATTTTATAATAGGTATGTGCGTTGTAGTTTTTTTTATGCAACTTGGATCTGAATCTTATAGGACGGGGCAACTTTTTTATTCTTATGGGTTAATCCCATCAGTTTTAATGGGACACGATCAGTTACCCATGGATCTTTATGCAGTACCAGCTTACATGACGATTTTTTCTTCTATGTTTATGCATGGAGGATGGATGCATTTAATTGGTAACATGTGGTATATGAAGATTTTTGCAGATAATATAGAAGACAACCTAGGATCAAGAAATTTTATTATTTTTTATATTCTTTGTGGAATAGGTGCTGCAATTGCACAAGTATTAGCGGATACTCACTCTCAAATACCGATGGTTGGGGCTAGCGGTGCAATTGGCGGAGTATTAGGAGCATACATGATTAATCATCCCAAAGCTAAAGTTCTTGTTTTAATTCCATATTTCATTATTACTATTATCAAAATTAGGGCTTTATACGTTTTAGGCTTTTGGTTTATCCTTCAATTTATTTCAAGTGGTGAAGGGGTGGCATACGCAGCTCATATTGGAGGTTTTGTTACTGGAATAGTTTTGATATTGTTCTTTAACAAAAAAGTAATAAGAAAAACCAAAGTGATAAAAGGACCGTGGGGCTAATGAATTATTTAATA
>Ga0208330_1000356_pt1 | contig 22247 bp, 24 predicted proteins | sample DeeseametaMP1896_FD_184180 | JGI IMG/M metagenome (GOLD analysis project Ga0208330, IMG submission 184180) | Marine microbial communities from the Deep Pacific Ocean - MP1896 (SPAdes) | ecosystem: Environmental > Aquatic > Marine > Oceanic | place: East of Hawaii, North Pacific Ocean | collected... | reverse complement strand
ATCGCGTCCTCCATCGACATGTCGATCGAGGCGAACATCTGCTCGGGGATGCAGACCGCCCGCTCGCGTAGCCGGCTACCGGTAGGGGTCAGCGCGATGTCGACGCGTCGCTCGTCGGCCATCGATCGCTGGCGCGTGATGTAGCCCGTCGCTTCGAGACGCTTCAAAAGTGGGGACAACGTTCCCGAATCCAGGCTCAACCGCTCGCAGAGTTGGCCCACGCTGCTCGGACCGTCTTCCCAAAGCGCCAGCATGACCAAGTACTGCGGATAGGTGATGCCGAGGTCGGCAAGCAGTGGCCGGTATGCCGCCGTCATCGTCCGCGACGCGGTGTACAGCGCAAAGCACATCTGGTCGTCGATGCGAAGAGAAGCCACCACACGTGCTTACCACGATTTGGTTGTGCGCAACCTTACGTAAATGTCAGATACGGACGACCGAGCGGATGGCGATCTCCTCCGTCTGGCACAACCGGCAGGTCAGGGTTCGAACCTTGAGTCGCACGTTGGCCATCCGTAACGCACGTTGGCACATCGGGTACGGGCATCCGCAGGACAGGGTGACCCAGAAGGTCGCCGGATGGGCGAGTGGGCCGCAGAACCTGTGGCAGCTGCACAGGATTTCCGGGTCGAAGTCCAGGTCAGCCAGCGAAGGCTCGAGCAAAGTGGTCACGGCCCCTAAGGCTAAAGTCAAGGTCGAGACTCATGGGGGAGGCGCGCGCGGGCGATGCGCCCGCGGTGAGGCGGCGATGCGCCCGCGGCAGGCGGCCGTGTCGGCTGAGGTGAGCCGCCAATGATGCGCGCGCGGTGGGCCGGCGCCCGTCGAGCGCCGGGCCACACGCCTCAGAACTCGCCGATTGCTACAGCCGGATCCAACGTCCCAGGAACCAGAACCCCCACCCGTCGCCGTTCCCGGCGGGCAGCGGATGGACCTGCTGGCCGTTGTAGTTGAACGGCTGGTGGTCGGCACGCCCCTGGTCCATGCTGCGGTTCTGCCATCCGCCCTGACCGGGGTTGCCAGAACCACCCGGTCCAGGCGCGCCCTGGCACGCAGGTGTGTTCGGCGCGCCGCACGGCTGCCCGGGGGCCGCGGCGGCGCTGCCGAGTCCGAGTCCCAACAGTCCGGCGAGCGCGAAACCGCCCACCAAGGTCGACGCATTCGCCGCGAGGCCGGTGACGTTCATGTGTTCTCCTTGTCCGCTGATGTGCGCGGGCGAATCCCCGCGCCCCAGACGGTAGGAAGCCCTGATGGGCTCCCCGTGTGGCGAAGGTGGGTGCCCGCTGTGAGTCCGGTGGTCGGCGTCACCGAAGAACCGTCACCGAAGAACCGTCACCGAAGAACGTCGCAGCGCTCAACCCTGGCAGTTCAACGACACGGTGACCTTCGGTTTGGGCAGGACGGTGAACACGTTGATGTCGTCGTCATCGAACGGAATGAGTTGGGCCGGGCGCCCGGAGTTGCGCACATCGGTGACTGTGCAGGCGTCCAGCGGTGCGCTTCCCACCCGGGTGATGCGCACGTCGAACCCCTGGGCTTCCAGGCCGTTGATGGTGGTGGCCGCCGAACCGGGTTGAGCGGCCGCCGGAGTGGCCAGGGCCAGCAGGGCGCCGGCCGGCAGGATCGTGGCGGCGATGAACTTTTTCATGACAGAACTCCTTGCATCGGTGGGCCACCGGCGTGACCACGGGTTATGTGTCTGGACCCATGGTCTCGACCGGGCCAGGCCCGTGCTTGGAGGTTGTCTGGAGATTGGATGGAGATCGCGGGACGATTCTCGCCCTCAGCCGCCGGAAGGCGGCCGCCGTCAGCTGCCGACGACGGTGGCGAACTCGGGACAGTAGGCGGACACCGCGCTGAGCATCACCTGAGTGGCCTCGGCGCTGGTGAGGCTCTCACCGACCATCGAGTTGACGACCACCGAGCGGATCTCGGTCGGTGCGATGCCGTTGGCGTTGCCCTCGGAGACGATGTCGCAGATGTTGTTGCCGGCGGCGACGGCCTCGTCGGGCGTCGCGAACTCGATGCCCAGGCCGGCCAGAGTCGCCAGGAACTCGGCGTCGCCGTCGGCGGCCTGTGCGACCGGCGAACCGAACACGAAGGTCGTCGCCGCGACTGCCGCGGCCGCACTCGACAAACGGACGAAGCGGGCGTGCATGTGACCTCCCTGTGCAGTGTCTGTGGGGATGCTATCCGTCGCCGTACCCCGAATCCGGGAGCGGCGCGCCCGGCCCGCCACCCTGCATGGCTGTGCCCCGGAAGGTGGTGGAGACAGCCCATGTATCTGCGGTAGCCTTCAGGCATTCAGGCCGGGCGACGACTTCGTCCGCCGAGCGCTCACGCGTGATCGGCGTCTCCGATAACCTGGAGGCGGTTGTGTGCCAGGTTTAGCCGTTAAGCCTCACTAGATCGTCTTGATCACTCGTCACGTCCGGGGCCTGCCCCTCCGGATGCGCACCCAGAGATGAGGCTTGCCAAGTGCAGCAATTCAGCGAACGCCGAGTCGGCGACACCGACTCCACCGTCGTCGTCACCGCGACCGGTGCCGTGGATATGTTGACCGCACCGCACCTCCAGGACGTCATCGACACTGCCGCCGCGAAGAAGCCCGCCGGACTGATCGTCGACATGACCGAAGTGGAGTTTCTGGCCTCGGCGGGGATGCAGGTCCTGATGGTGACCCACAACCGCCTCGGCGAGAGCACCCGATTCGCGGTGGTCGCCGATGGCCCGGCGACCAGCCGACCGCTCAAGATCACCGGGATCGCCGACTACATCGAACTGTTCTCCTCGCTGGATGTCGCGCTGACGAACTTTTCGGAATAAATTCGCCGGCTTCGGCAGGTTTGGGTTTCGTTCCGTCGGGGAACATCCGCTTCGGCTGAGTGAGGGTGTGGAGCGGAGCGCCGACGTGGACAATGTGAAGTTCGATCGGTACCCAGTGGGCGTGCGCATCATGCAGCGCCGCACAGACCGGCGCGGTCAAGGCGCGTTGGGACGCGGATGACTGTCACTTCTATTCGCAGCAGGTCCGCCGACCGGCGTCGGTTCTCGATCGGTTCGACGGCGCTGCGGGTCGATTCGCGCACCCGGGGGCGGGGCCGTACCGCGCACACCACGGTGTCGGTGTCCGGTGACATCGACACCGTCAATGCCGCCGAGTTCGCCGCGACGGTGCGGGACGCCGCCTGCGGCTGCTCCGGTCTGGTTCTCGACCTCACCGAGGTGGATTTCATGGCCGTCGACGGCATGTCGGCTCTACACGCCATCAACGCGCAAGTGCTCCGCGGCGGAGTCGAATGGTGCGTGGTGGCCAGCCCGGCGGTCGCCCGCGTCCTCGGGTTGTGCGACCCAGAGGGGCTGATTCCCTCGGCGCGCATCGCGTCGCTGCGAGGGGCGGAGATCGCCTAGCAGCGGGGGCGGAGGTCGGCCAGATCCGTCCACCCGCGTCGATGTCAGCTAATCGGGGGACGAGCCCCCCGCGGGTCGTGGTCGGCCGCTGACGTGCGGTGGCGTCGGGTCGGGCGTCCGTGGCTGACAACAACGGCATGTCGCCTTGTGATTTGGCACTCAGTTTTTGCGGGAAAGCTAAGAATCTGTGATCTGACGATTGACCGACCGTCCCGCCGGGCGCGATGCACACCAAACTTTCCGCGCTGTTCACGCCGTGTTTCGCCATTGCTGTCAAAAAATAACAAATGCATAACCAAGAAGTTTCTAAGCGTGGCCTGAGAAGGGTTGAGATTTCGGGACCGGCCCACGAATTCGCCTGATTGGAGTGTCGGTTTCCGTGGCTACACTCGGTGCAGGTCGCGCCCGATCCGGGCGTAACGACAGGGAATCTAGGGCCGGCGTTGGGTCAGCCGGCGGAGGTACCACGACACATGGCAAACATTTTGATGCCCAAGGGGCACATGGTGCTCGATGGCAGATCTGCGTCTGGTGTGACTGGCGCGGTGCTGGGGGCTGCTGGGCAGAACCCTGCCGTGCGCGAGCGCGAGCTGACGGTCGGCCGCGGCCCCATCGGCGATATCGCCGTGGGGAACGCCGGGGCTCTCATGACTAACCCCGGCGACGACACCGTGTCGATTCTCGATCCGGGCACGCTGTCCTTCGCCACGCACCTGGTGGCCGGGGAGCCGGTCGCCGCGGTCGCATCCGACGATCGGGCGTTCGTGGCCACGACGTCGGAAGACGACGATCGGTTGTCGGTGATCGAGATCTCCACCGGCACCGTCACCGCCACGTTCCCTCTCGCCGGGCCGGCCACCGCACTCGCCGTCAGCCCGGACGGCCAGCGCGTGTACGCCGGCCACGATGACGAAGGACGTGTCGCGGTCGCGGTGATCGACACCGCGGCCGAGCGGGTCAGCACCATCGAGCTCGGCAGCGGTCCCGGCGCCGGCATCGACGCGCTGCGTGTCGATCCCACCGGCAAGCGGCTGGTCGCCGCCGTCACCGACGAGCGTGGCAGCCAGCTGATCATCGTCGACGCCGAGACGGCGCGGGTGCGCCGGGTCGTGCCGGTCGGTTCGCCGATCCGCGACATCGCCCATGTCGGCAGCGCGGTCTACGTGTTGACCTCCGATCGCGCGGTCGGAGGTGCCGTGCAGGTCATCGACCTGTCCACCTACACCGTCACCGACACGGTGGCGCTGGGTGGAGCCCCCACCCAGCTGGCCATGAGCCCCGATCTGGCGCGCGCCTACATCGTCGACTTCGACCGCGTGACGGTCCTGTGCACGCTGCGCCTCGAGATCGTCGAATCGTTGACGCTCGGCGGGCGGCCGTCCTGCGTCGCGTTGGCCGCCGACGGTTCTCGGCTCTATGCCGCCGATTACGCCGGCGGTGTGAGCGTCTTCGCGGTGTCGTCGACCATCGAGGAGCTGTACACCCAGTTCGTGGCGACCGACCCGATCATCGTGCGCGCCCCCCGCGCCCGCGAACTCCAGCCCGCCCCGGCCTGACCCGTCCCGCTGCACCTCGCGCTCTTCGGGCGTGCGGTCAGCGCCACTGATAGCGGGTCTTGGGGCGGCCGGCTCTCCCGTAATCGGTAGCGCGCGACACCGTTCCCTCCTCGGCGAGGCGCTCGAGGTAGCGCCACGCCGTCACGCGCGACACCCCGACATGTTTGGCCACCTCGTCGGCGGTGATTCCGCCTTCGCCGCTGTCGCGGACAGCGCGCGCGATGTCGTCGTTCGTCGACGCCGCCCCCGATCTGGGCGCGGTCGACCGGTCCGAGCTCACGCGTAATTCGGCCAACGCACGGTCGACCTCCGCCTGGCTGGCCGCGTCGGTGCCCGCGGGCAGCGCCTCCCGGTAGCGCTGATACCGCTCCAGGCGGTCCCGGAAAGCGGCGAATGTGAACGGCTTGAGCAGGTAGGCCAGCGCCCCGTGCCCGACCGCCGCCCGCACCATTTCGAGGTCGCGCTCCGAAGTGATCGCGATGATGTCCGGCGCCGGTCGCAGGCCCGACAGTGCTGAAGCCAGCGCGATTCCGCTCGCGTCGGGAAGCCCGAGGTCGAGCAGTACCAGGTCGATGGCATGTCCGTCCGCAGCGGCCTCGCCGGCCGCGCGCATCGCGTCACGCGCCGTGTGTGCCACCGTATGCACCGAAAACCCTTCCAGACGGCCCAGATACGAACGGTGCGCCTCCGCGATCAGCTCTTCGTCCTCGACGATCAGCACCGAGATCATCGGCGGGGCACCGTCACTGTCACCACCGAGCCGTACGTCACGTCGGTGGACAGCGTTCCGCCGTGGCGGTTGACCACCTGGGCCACCAGCGCCAGCCCGAGCCCGTGCCGGTCGGCATCGTCACCCACCTTCGTCGAGTAGCCGCGCGTCATCGCCTGGGCAAAAGTGTTGACGTCCATGCCTTCTCCGCTGTCAGCCACCCTGATCAGCAGTCGGTGTGCGTCCTGGTGGACGGTCACCTCCACCCACGGCTCGGCCCGGTCGCAGGCATCCATGGCGTTGTCGATCAGGTTGCCCAACACCGTGACCATCTCCTGTCCCGTCAGCAGCAGCTCGGCGGTGGCGGCGGGAAGCTGCGTGTCCTCGGTCACGGTGAACTCGATGCCCCGCTCGTCGGCCTGAGCCGCCTTGCCCAGCAACAGCGCCACCAACGCCGGTTCACTCACCGCCTCGGAGAGCCGGTCGACGAGACGTTGGGACAGCTCGAGCTCGTCGGTGGCGAAGGTGACGGCCTCATCCGGGCGTCCCATCTCGACCATCGTCACGACGGTGTGCAGTTTGTTGGCCGCTTCGTGCGCCTGCGCTCGCAGCGAGTCGGTCAACACCTTCAACGAGTTGAGTTCGCCCAGCGCTCCCTGCAATTCGGTGCGGTCGCGAATCGTCACCACTTCGGCGTGACTCGATTCGGGGTGGCGGGGCAGCCGCACAGGGGACCGGTTCACCACCAGCACGCGCTCGTCGGTCACGTGGATCTCATCGCGGGCTCCCGGGTTGAACGATCGCAGGAACCCGGGCAGGTCCTCCTGTCGCACAGGTCCCGACGGGAGCGCCAGCAGGCGCCGGGCCTCGTCGTTCACCAAGGCCACCCCGTCTGCGTCCAGCACGATCAGCCCCTCGGACACCGAGTGCAGGATCGCGTCGTGGTGTTCGTACATCACGCGCAGCTCATCGGGACGCAACCCGTGGGTCTGCCGGAGCAGTCGGCGCCGGATCGCCCACAACCCGACGGCTGAAACCGCTACGGCGCCAAGGACAACGGCGGCAATGCCGGGCCACTGTGCGCGCCAGCGGTCGGCCAGACTCTGCTGCAGAATCCCCGCCGAGACCAGGCCGACGATGTCACCGGCCGCATTTCGTACCGGGGCCACCGCGCGGATCGACGGCCCCAACGTGCCGGTGTAGACCTCGGTGAACGTCTCGCCGCGCAGAGCCGGCGCGATGGTCCCGATGTAGTCACCACCGATCTGGTCGGGATCGGTGTGGGTGAACCGGGTGCGGTCCGGCGCCATGATCGTGATGAAGGCGATGTCGGTGTGGGTGCGGACTGCTTCGGTCACCGGTTGGAGCACCTCGGTGGCGCGGCCGGACTCGATCGCTTCGGCGGTCGACGGCGCGTCGGCCAGCGCGGTGGCGATGCCGAGCACCTGCTGACGCGCCGCGGCGTCACCGTCGCCGCGGGCGTCGACCAGCGCCAGCGCGCTGCCGGCCACCACGATCAGCGCGATCACCACGACCTGCAGCGCGATCGCCTGTCCCGCCAACGACCGTGGCCACCCACGCCGACCCGTGGTGAGCGGTGTCGGTGCCATCGTCCGCACCGCCTTTCACCGTGAACGAAATGAACTAAAACGTGACCTGGCTCACGCTCTGGCCGACCATCCTTGCAGACCCCATTGTCGACCCGAGCCCGGAGGACACCATCATGACGACCACGACAGATCGACCGACGGTGCCGGAGCCGTCGCAGCCACCCAAACGGCGCGACCGGACGCACTGGCTCTACATCGCCGTCATCGTCGCCGTGCTGGCCGGGGTCGGGGTCGGGATCATGGCCCCCGATGTCGGCAAGAGCGTCGGCGTGCTCGGCACCATGTTCGTCGCGCTGATCAAGATGATGATCGCGCCGGTGATCTTCTGCACGATCGTGTTGGGCATCGGCTCGGTCCGCAAGGCCGCCACGGTCGGCAAGGTCGGAGGGCTGGCATTCGTCTACTTCCTGGTGATGTCCACCTTCGCGCTGGGCATCGGCCTGGTCGTCGGCAACCTCCTGCACCCGGGTGCGGGCATGAACCTGACCGAGAACGCCGGCAAGGGAGCCGAACTCGCCGACAAGGCGCACGAAGCCGGCGGGCTGATGGAGTTCGTCCAGGGCATCATCCCCACGTCGTTGTTCTCGTCACTGACCGAAGGCAGCGTGCTGCAGGCGTTGTTCGTCGCGCTGCTGGTCGGCTTTGCGCTGCAGGGCCTGGGCGCTGCGGGCCAACCGATCCTGCGCGGGATCGAGCACCTCCAGAAGTTGGTGTTCAAGGTGTTGGTGATGATCCTGTGGCTGGCTCCCATCGGCGCGTTCGGCGCGATCGCCAACGTGGTCGGGCAGACCGGCTGGGCCGCGGTCGGCCAGCTGATGGCACTGATGCTCGGCTTCTACCTGACCTGCGTGATCTTCGTGTTCGGCGTGCTCGGCTCGCTGCTGCGTGTGGTCTCCGGGGTGTCGATCTTCAAGCTGGTGCGCTACCTGGCCCGCGAGTACCTGCTCATCGTGTCCACGTCGTCGTCGGAATCCGCACTGCCACGGCTCATCGCGAAGATGGAGCACCTCGGCGTGAACCGCTCCACCGTCGGCGTCGTGGTGCCCACCGGCTACTCGTTCAACCTCGACGGCACGGCGATTTACCTGACCATGGCGTCGTTGTTCATCGCCGGCGCGCTCGGCGATCCGCTGACCGTCGGTGAGCAGATCGGTCTGCTGGTGTTCATGATCGTCGCGTCCAAGGGCGCGGCAGGGGTGACCGGCGCCGGCCTGGCGACGCTGGCCGGCGGGCTGCAGGCCCACCGACCCGACCTGCTCGACGGCGTCGGGCTGATCGTGGGGATCGACCGATTCATGTCCGAGGCGCGCGCGCTGACCAACTTCTCGGGCAACGCGGTGGCGACCCTGCTGGTCGGCTCGTGGACCAAGACCGTCGACACGGCCAAGGTGGATGCCGTTCTGGCGGGCCGTGATCCGTTCGACGAGGTCACCATGCTCGACGACTCCCACACCACCCAGACCTCGCACGTCGACGAGCCGGCGCAGGCGAAAGTCCCTGCGGCGGTGTAGGGCGCGCGGAGGGAAGGCCCGGCCGGCCCCGACGGCCGGGCCTTTTCGCGTCTTCGCGGGTCCCATCGTGTCTCGCGGGAGTACGCATTCTGAGGGAATCAGGCTCGGATCCATCAGAATGCGTACATTCGCGCGAAGCTGAGCCCGTGCCCGGGGTCACCGCGCGCAATTCAGCGAGACCGAGATCGACTGTCGCACCACCACATCGCTGACGCGGAGCCCGCCGTTTCAGCGCTCCGCGCGCTGGTAGGCGGTGACGACCGCGGCCCCACCCAGCCCGATGTTGTGCTGCAGCGCGGCGGTGACGTCGTCGACCTGGCGCTTGTCCGCGGTGCCGCGCAGCTGCCAGGTCAGTTCGCTGCATTGCGCCAGTCCGGTGGCGCCCAGCGGGTGTCCCTTGGAGATCAGGCCGCCTGACGGGTTGACCACCCACCGTCCGCCGTAGGTGGTCTGCTCGTCGTCGATCAGCTTGGGCGCTTCCCCCGGTGCGCACAGCCCGAGGGCCTCGTAGAGCAGCAGTTCGTTGGCCGAGAAGCAGTCGTGCAGTTCGATGACCTGGAAGTCCTCCGGGCCGAGGCCCGACTGCTGGTACACCTTCTGCGCGGCCTGCACGTTCATGTCGTAGCCGATGATGTTGGCCGCGCTGCCGTCGAAGGTGGACGCGAAATCGGTGGTCATCGCCTGACCGACGATCTCGACGGCCTGACCGGACAGTTCGTGGCGCGCGACGAACTCCTCACTGGCGAGCACCACCGCAGCCGACCCGTCCGAGGTCGGCGAGCATTGCAGCTTGGTCAGCGGGTCGGAGATCATCTTGGCGCCGAGGATGTCGTCGAGGCTGTACTCGTCCTGGAATTGCGCGTAGGGATTGTTGACCGAATGCTTGTGGTTCTTGAATCCGATCTTGGCGAAATGTTCGGCGGTGGTGCCGTATTTGCGCATGTGCTCACGGCCCGCGGCGCCGAACATCCACGGCGCCACCGGAAACTGCATGTCGTCGATCTCATTGAGCGCCAGGATGTGCCGCTTCATCGGCGACTCGCGGTCATCGGCGCCGCCGCCCAGCGAGCCCGGCTGCATCTTCTCGAAGCCCAGCGCCAGCACGCAGTCGGCCAGCCCGCCGCGGATCGCCTGGGCGCCCAGGTACAGCGCTGTCGACCCCGTCGAACAGTTGTTGTTCACGTTGACGATCGGGATGCCGGTCATGCCGAGTTCGTAGAGCGCGCGCTGGCCGCATGTGGAATCCCCGGCCACGTAGCCGACGTAGCCCTGCTCGACCTCGGTGTAGTCGATTCCGGCGTCGGCCAGCGCCTTGCTGCCCGACTCGTGGGCCATCTGGGGGTAGTCCCACCCCTCCTTGCGCCCCGGCTTCTCGAACTTCGTCATCCCGACACCCACCACGAACACGCGGTTCATGAGCGTCCTCCCTTCGCGGCATTGCGTTCTCGAAGGGAACTTAGCGCGCTCAGCCGAATTCGATCCACCACTCGTGCAGTTCGGCGAGGTCGGGTCCCTGCGCGTCGACCAGCAGCAGTTCCTCGTCGTTGGTCCACACCAGGTCCGGGTTGCCGTTGTAGGTGCCGCACGCGACCTTGCCGGCCACGTCGTCAGGGGTGTCGGTGTAGTGCCAGGTGGTCGGCGATTCGAGACCGCTGCCCGGGCATTCGAGCAGTTCGTCGTTGACGCCGATCGCCTGGTCGAACCCGGCGTCGAGCGTCGCCCGGTCGCCGAACAGTGAATACCGCGTGCTCGCCGGCCCGCCCGGCGAGTTCGACGGCCCGCAGTCGACGGTGGCGAGGGCGGTGCCCGCCGGCGAAACCGGCTCGCAGTTCGACGCGTCGTGTCCCGCCGACAGCAGTCCCATCAGCTGCGCGTTGAGCGACTCGTCGGGCGTCGGCGCGGCGGTGGTGGTTCTGGGTCGCCGGGTCGGCTCGCGCGCCGAGGTGGTCGGTGCGGCGGTGGGCGACGTCGTGGCCGCGGTCCCCGACCCCGAGTCGTCCGAGCGCGTGACCAGCCAGATACCGACCCCAGCGAGGACGAGCAGGCCCACCACGGCCGCGGCGATCAGCGCGATGATGGGGCCCTTGCTCTGACCCCCGCCGGGCGGCGGACCCTGCTGGGGCCAGCCCGGTGGCGGCCCCTGCGGTGGCGGATACGCCGGGTTGCCGCCGTAGTGCGCACCACCCGGCGGCGGATAGGACGCGCCGGGATATTGCGGTGCGCCCGGCGGGGGATACGACGGACCCGGCGGCGGGGGCGGGGGCGGGTAAGCCGAGCTCGGCTGCGGGGTCGGCGGCGACCAGCCCTGCCCGGGCGTGGCGCCCTGGTCGTCGGGTTGGCCCCGGTCGTTCCCGGAGCCGCCGGGGGGTCCCTGGTTCGGGTCGCTCATCGAGGTTCCCTCCGGTGTGTGGTGCCAGCCCCGTCACCTTAATGCGCAGTTGCCCGTTTCGCGTGCTCCTGAACGAGTATCGGTGTAGACCACTAGTAGAACGTGTTCTAGTTTTGCGGCTACCAGGAGGATGACATGACGTTGCGGGTCGTGCAGTGGGCCACCGGTGGAGTCGGCGTCGCCGCGATCAGAGGCGTCCTCGAGCACCCCGAGCTGGAGTTGGTCGGCTGCTGGGTGCACTCGCCGGACAAGGCGGGCCGCGACGTCGGGGAGATCGCCGGCGTCGACCCGGTGGGTGTGGCCGCCACCGACAGCGTCGAGGAGATCCTCGCCCTCGACGCCGACGCCGTGGTCTACACCCCCCTGCTGCCCAACCCCGACGAGGTGGCCGCCCTGCTGCGTTCGGGCAAGAACGTGGTCAGCCCCGTCGGCTGGTTCTATCCGTCGGACAAGGAGGCGGCGCCGTTGCGTGCCGCGGCGATCGAGGGCAACGCGACGCTGCACGGCACCGGCATCGCCCCGGGCGGAATCAGCGAGAAGTTTCCACTGATGCTGTCCGCGATGTCGACCGGTGTGACGTTCGTCCGGGCCGAGGAATTCTCCGACCTGCGCACGTACGAAGCGCCCGATGTGCTGCGCTACGTGATGGGCTTCGGCGACACCCCGGAGAAGGCGCTCACCGGCCCGATGCAGAAGCTGCTCGACGGCGGATTCATCCAGTCCGTGCGCATGATCGTCGACAAGATCGGGTTCGCCGCCGACCCGACGGTGCGCTCCTCACAGGAAGTCGCGGTGGCCACCGCGCCGATCGACTCTCCGATGGGCGTCATCGAGCCGGGGCAGGTCGCGGCCCGCAAGTTCCACTGGGAGGCGCTCGTCGGCGACGACGTCGTCGTGCGCGTGACGGTCAACTGGCTCATGGGCGAACAGAATCTCGACCCCGCCTGGGACTTCGGGCCCGAAGGCCAGCGCTACGAGATGGAGGTCCGCGGCGACCCGAGCTTCACCGTGTCGGTCAAGGGCTTCCAGTCGGAGTTCGGTGACGAAGGCCCGGAGTCCGGAATCGTGGCGACCGCCGCGCACTGCGTCAACTCGGTGCCCGCGGTGTGTGCCGCCACGCCGGGCATCGCCACCTACCTGGACCTGCCATTGCTCGGCGGCAGGGCCGCTCCCCGGCTGGGCTGATCTAGCATCGCTGCCATGCCCGTGGTCATGGAGCACTCACGCGCGATCCCCGTCGACGTCGCCACCGCGTTCGACCGCACCTTGCCGATCGCACTGCCTACGCTGTTCCGACGCTGGTACGGGCCGATCGCGCCGATCAAGGCGATCCGCGACCAGACCGGGGAGTGGAACAGCGTCGGACAGACCCGCACCGTCGTGCAGGTCGGCGGCGGCAGCATGCGCGAAGAACTCACGCTGCTCGACCCGCCCCACCGGTTCGGCTACACGCTTTCCGGCATCACCGGTCCGCTGGCGCCTCTGGTCGACCACATCGAGGGCCAATGGCGCTTCGCTCCCGTCGGCACCGGCACACGGGTGACCTGGCACTGGGTGGTCCACCCGAAGACGCGCGCCGCGACGGCCCTGATGCCGGCGTTCTCCGCGCTGTGGCGCGGCTACGCCCGGCAGGCTCTCGAGCAGCTCTCCGAGGAACTGCTGGACTGAAGCGCTCGATCGTCGGCCGGGCCGTCGACACGACGAGAGGATTGCCGTGGGGCAGAGCAGCCTGATCACCACCGAGGTGAGCACCCCGACCGGACCCATTTCCGCGGCTCTTGCGGTGCCGTCGGAAGGTGGGCCCTGGCCGGGCGTCGTCGTCATCCATGATGCCTTCGGTCTGTCCGAGGACATCCGCCGCAACACCGCGCGGTTCGCCGACAACGGTTTCCTGGCGCTGGCGCCTGACCTGTTCTCCCGGGGCAGCTACGTGCGGTGCGTGCGTGCGGTGATGCGGGCGCTGGCGCGGCGCACCGGTGAGGCGGTCGACGACCTCGACGCCGCCCGGGCGATGTTGGCCGAGCGGGCGGACTGCACCGGCAGGATCGGAGTCGCCGGCTTCTGCATGGGTGGGGGCTTTGCGCTGGTGATGGGCACGAAGGGGTTCGACGCGTCCGCGCCGTTCTATCCGTCCCCCATGCGGGAGTACGGCTTCCTGACGGCCGGCACCTGTCCGGTGGTCGCCAGCTACGGCCGCCGCGACATCCTCAACATCGGAACCGCCCCTCGCCTCAAGGAGACGCTCGACCGCGCCGGGGTGGACAACGACGTCAAGGTCTATCCCGAGGTCGGGCACTCGTTCGCCAACGAGCTTGCGGCCCAACCGCTGCTGCGCATCGTGGGTTTCGGCCACGACGCAGCGGTCACCGACGACGCCTACCGCAGGGTGTTCGACTTCTTCGGCGCACACCTGGCGGCCGACCGATGACCACGTTCGGCCGTGCGCTGGTCCTCGCCGGCGGAGGTCTGGCCGGCATCGCCTGGGAGACGGGGGTGTTGCTGGGCATCTGTGACGAGCGGCCCGACGCGGGGGAGGCGCTGCTTGCCAGCGATGTGCTGCTCGGCACCTCGGCGGGTTCGACGGTCGCCGCCCAGCTCAGCAGCGGCGTGGGCCTCGAGGAGCTCTTCGACCGGCAGACCTCCGAAGCCGGTGGTGCGCACGAGCTCCATCCGGGTGTCTCGGTGGAGTCCATCACCGAGCTGTTCATGAGCGCCATGCTCGCTCCGGACACCACCGCTGGACAGAAGCTCCAGAGGATCGGCGCGATCGCCGCGCAGACCGAAACCGTGGCCGAGTCGGTGCGCCGCGAGGTCATCGCCCGCCGGCTGCCGTCGCACGACTGGCCATCACGTGTCCTGCGGATCACCGGAATCGACATCGACACCGGCGATCTCGTGGTGTTCGACAACGGATCCGGGGTGGATGTCGTCGATGCCGTGGCGGCGAGCTGTGCGGTGCCCGGCGTCTGGCCGACGGTGACGATCGGTGATCGCCGCTTCATGGACGGCGGTGTCGGCAGCACTGTGAACATGGTTGCCGTACGCGACTGCGCCGCGGCCGTCGCTCTCGTGCCGTCGGGTATCGATTCGCCGTCTCCGTGGGGCAGCGGTGCGGTCGACGAGATCGATGCGTTTCCCGGTGCGGCACTGGCGATCTTCGCCGACGCCGACTCGCTGCAGGCGTTCGGCCCCAACCCCCTCGACCCGGCTTGCCGGGCACCGTCGGCGCGGGCCGGCCGGGAGCAGGGGCGCAGGGAGGCGCAGCGGGTGGCGGCGTTCCTCGGCGTGTGAAACGCTTGTTCGTGCTGTGGAACACCACGTGTGTCGGCGCCGAAACCGACGGTGCGGTAAAGAGTTTCGCGCGTGCCCCAGCCGGCTGGGCTAACTCGTCGTTTCTCCGGAGTCGAGGTTGTTCAGCGCCACGCTGGCGAGTTCCTGCCCGATCTCGATGACCTCGTCGGCGCGGTGGAAATCCAAGCTGCGGCATACGGTTCGCGGGACCTCGATCAGCAGATCGGGCGGGTAGGCCGCCAACGTGTGGCGGGCCAGCGCGGCCTGCGCGATGTCGATGGTGCGGTTCATCACTTCGAAACCGCCCAGCCGCGGCACCACCGGCAGACTCGTGGCCGCCACGATTTCGGCATCCTCGGGATCGTCAGCGTCGACGAAGCGGCCCAGAACCGAACGGCCGGTGGGGGTGTCGAGCAGGCTGCGCGCGGTCTTGGTGTCCAACAGCGACGACGTGCTGCGCCACATCCTGTTCAGCCAGTCGGTGGAAGGCCTAGTGTCCCGTTCCCCTCGTGACATCTCGGGGTCGTCGCCGCCCAGACTGACCGCGATCGTCGCGTCGGCCGGGGCCGCGGCGATCGGGGCCATCGGGATCGGGTCGAGAATCCCGCCGTCGGCGAGCAACCGCCCGTCGAGCACATGCGGTGTGATCACGCCGGGGATGGCGATCGATGCCCGAATCGCGTCGTCGACCGGTCCGCGCTGCATCCACACCGATTTGCCCGTGATCAGGTCGGTGGCCACCGAGGTGAACGGGATCGGCAGCTCCTCGATCGTCACCTCGCCGAGGATTTCCCGCACCGCCTCGATGATCTTCTCCGCCCGCAGCACACCCGCTGCCGCGATCGACGGATCGAGGAGCCGCAGCACCGCTCGCTGTGTCAACGAGCTTGCCCACACCGCGTATTCGTCGAGCTTGCCGGCCGCCTCCAAGCCCCCGACCAGCGCGCCCATCGACGAGCCGGCGATGCCCACGATCTCGTGTCCCCGCTCGTGCAGCTCGTTGATCACGCCGATGTGGGCGTAGCCACGCGCACCGCCGGAGCCCAACGCCAATGCCACCCGCATGGAACTCATTGTGCGCGGCCCAACCGGGCTAGCCGCACATCCTGCCGGCGGCCGCTTCGACCGCGACGATCACTGCGGATTGCTGGCCGGCCGACAATTCCGACCACGGTGCGCCGAATGTCGCCGGACCCGCGCTCTGCGTGCTCTGCACCATCGCCAGATAGGGCTCGATCTGGGCCTGCAGGTCATCGCCGCGCTGCTCCATCCAGGTGCGTGCCGCCATACACGCCTGGAAATAGTCGTCCTCGGTGGATTCAGCCGGTGCGCCGACCGCCGTCGTCACCCCACCTGGGGATATCGCGACCTCGCCGGGCGCCGGCGCGGCCGGTGCGGCCTGCTCAGAGGGCGTCCCCGGTGGTGACGATGCCGGGGAATCCGGCGTCGGGGACCTCGGGTCCGGCTCACTGTCCGGGGAACAGCCGCCGACCAATATCACGGTTACCGCGACAGCGCCCATGGCGAACTGGGGGTACCTGCGCATGAGGTCAATCTATGCAACACTGGTCGGCGTGAACGACGTGGCCTGGTGGATGGAGTGTTGTCGGCCCTGATGCCGACCCCGATTCCCCACGTCCCGTTCCCGGAGTTCACTCATGTCTGCCACTTCCGTCCTGCCCACCCGTCTGCGGTTGGCCGATCTGCTGCACACCACCGACCGGTTCGCCGACGACGTTCTGCGCGGTCGCTACGACCATCTCTTCCCGGCCGCCGGACTGCCTCGTGACGAGCGCTGGTTCGTCCGGTTGCACGGCGACGACGAACTGGATGTCTGGCTGATCAGCTGGGTTCCCCAGCGCTCGACCGAGCTACACGACCACGGCGGGTCACTGGGCGCACTCACCGTGCTGTCCGGTGCGTTGCGCGAAACCCGCTGGGACGGCGAAGGGTTGCGGGAGCGCTCGTTGGTCGCCGGCGATCAGGCCGGATTTCCCCTCGGCTGGGTGCACGATGTCGAAGACGACGCGGAGGGGCGAACGACTCTCAGCGTGCACGCCTATTCGCCGCCGTTGACGGTGATGTCCTACTACGACCTCACCGATCAGGACACGCTGCGGCGCACCCGGACCACGCTGACCGACGCTCCGGAGGACAGCTAGATGACCAGCCGCATCGATGCGCTGCTCGACGCCGCGCGGACCCGATTGACCAGGATGCCGGCCGAGGAGGTGCCCGCCGCCGTGGCCCGCGGCGCAGTGCTGGTGGACATCCGCCCCGCCGCCCAGCGTGCCGCCGAAGGCGAGGTGGCTGCCGCGCTGGTCGTCGAGCGCAACGTGCTGGAATGGCGCTGCGATCCGACCAGCGACGCGCGACTGCCCCAGGCGACCGGTGACGACGTCGAATGGGTGGTGCTGTGCTCCGAGGGCTACACCTCCAGCCTGGCCGCCGCCGCGTTGCAGGATCTCGGCCTGCGCCGGGCCACCGATGTGATCGGCGGTTACCACGCCCTCAAAACGGTTGTGGACTAGGAGTTCTCGCCGCTGTGCATGAGCGGGCGCAGGCGTTCGGTCTTCTCCGGCGTCCAGCCCGGCGGCTGTAACACCGCAGCCCAGCCGTTGACCACGTCACGGACGTACACGTGGCCGTGCCCATCGGGGACGTTGACCGCCACCGCCATGTCGGCGGACACCTGCAGGAACGTGACCACCGGCATCCAGTCCATCCGCGGCGAGACGTCGTAGCCGCGCCGCTCCTTGAGCCAATCCGGTTCACGGAACAACAGATCCGGTGTCCACCAGGCGATCGGGTCGGAGGCGTGCTGCAGGTAGACCACCCGCGGTTCACCCCACGGGCCGGCGGGCCGGTCCAGATTGTCCGAGCGCGCCACGAACCGCGCGTTCTCACCCTTGTCGTAGATCGGCAACCACATCGGTGATCCGGGGTCGCGGTTGGCGGTGAGGTCGGTCCAGATGGTGTTGTTGAACGTCGGCCCCGAGAACAACGCCCCGTCGGTCCTGGCGACCAGGTTGTCCAGGCTCAGGAACGGCGCCTCGCCTCCGAAGGAACCCAGGCTCTCGCCGAACACCACCAGCCTGGGCCGGTCCGCCTCCGGTCTGGCGCGAACGAGTTCGTCCACCGCCTCGAACAGGGCCTGACCTGCCTGGCGGGCGTTTTCCTTGTCGACGAGGAACGAGATCCAGCTCGGCAGGAACGAGTACTGCATCGACACGATCGCGGTGTCGCCGTTGAACATGTACTCCAGCGCCGAAGCCTCGGCCTCGTTGATCCAGCCGGTGCCGGTGGTGGTGGCCACGGCGACGACCTCGCGGTCGAGCCCACCGGTGCGCAGCAACTCCTGGGCGGCGATCTGTGCGGTCTCGCGGATGTCGTCGCCGGCGTCTTTGCCCGCGTAAGCGCGGATCGGCTCGGTCGCGGGCCCACCGTTGAACTCGGTCAGCTCCGTCACCGTCGGCCCGCCGGCGACGAAGATCCGCCCCTGGTGCCCCAGCGACGCCCACGACACCAGCGAGCCTGGCCCACCGGACCGCAGGGTCGTCGTCGGGGTCGGGGAATCGGGCGAGTCCTCGTCGTTGACCGCGGCGAAGGTGCTGTTGAGCCAGTCCATCGCGACGCGGGCGACCACACCGTTGAGCAGAGCCACGGTCAGGGCGAGGACCAGGCCGACGGCCACCACCCCGGAAACCCGCCGCGGCGCCACCCGCTCGAGCTGGCGGACCAGAAACAGCACCAACTTGCGGATCAGCTGGCCGAGCTCCACCAGCACGAACATCACGATCAACGCCAGCACCGCGGCCTGGGGATAGTTGTACCAACGCAGATGCGGAACGCCCATCAGGTCACGTACGTCGTTCTGCCAGACCTGGAAGAAGAACTCCATCCCCACCAGGCTGGCCAGGCCGGCCACCAGCAGCGCCAGCCAGGCCCAGTGCGGGGCCGGGGGGCTGCTGTCCTTGCCCCGCATGTAGCGGACCAGCCACACGCCGAACACCCCGAGCAGGTAGCCCGCGGCGCCGGCGCCACCGCTGACGAGGCCCTGGAACAGCGGGCCGCGCGGCAGCAGGGACGGGGTCAGCGACAACCAGACGAACACCAGGCCGACCGCGCTGCCGGTGAACGTGTAGTGGCGCTGCCACCACGGCAGCGTGCGCTGCTCGTCGGAGGCCGACGGCCCGGACTCGGGATGGCCGGACGTGGATGAGGGCGTCGGGGCGTCGCTGACGGTCGATGACGTTGCCGGGGCGTCACCGAAGCTGGATGGCGCTCCAGGGGAGGCGTCGGTCGAGCCCGCCGTGGCGACCCGGGACGAATCTTTGTCGGACGCCGTCGCGGGCTGCTGCTGCGCGGTCTGCTCCGTCCCTGGTTCGCTCACGAGGGCACTTTAACGGTGTGTGAAGTTCGCGGCGCGTTTCTCGGTGAACGCGGCCATCCCTTCGGTCTGATCGTCGGTGGCGAACGCCGAGTGGAACAGGCGGCGTTCGTAGAGCAGGCCCTCGGACAGCGTGGTCTCGAACGAGCGGTCGACCGCCTCCTTGGCCATCCGCGCCGCCGACAGCGACATCCCGGCGATGGTGGCCGCCACCTTGTTGGCCTCGTCGAGCAGGGCGTCGGCGGGCACCACCCGAGACACCAGCCCGGCGCGCTCGGCTTCCTCGGCGTCCATGTTGCGCCCGGTCAGAATCAAATCCATCGCCTTGGCCTTGCCGATCGCGCGGGTCAACCGCTGCGAGCCGCCCATGCCGGGGAGCACACCGAGCTTGATCTCCGGCTGCCCGAACTTCGCGGTGTCCGCGGCGATCAGGATGTCGCACATCATGGCCAGCTCGCAGCCGCCACCCAGCGCGTAGCCGGCGACCGCGGCGATCGTCGGGGTCCGGGTGGCGGCGAACTTGCCCCAGGCGGCGAAGAAGTCCGCGGCGAACACGTCGGCGAACGACAGCTCGGCCATCTCCTTGATGTCGGCGCCCGCGGCGAAGGCCTTCTCGTTGCCGGTCAGGATGATGGCGCCGACACCCGGGTCGGCGTCGAGTTCGGCTGCGGCGCCGGTCACTTCATTCATCACCTGGGTGTTGAGGGCGTTGAGCGCCTTGGGTCGGTTCAGGGTGATCGTGGCGACCCGGTCGGTGTGGGTGACCAGGATGGTCTCGAAAGATGTCATCGGGAGTCCTTTCAGGGCGTCAGTCGAAGCTCAGGTCTGGGTCTGCCGGGGCGAAGTACGCCTCGACGTCGGCAGTGGTGACCGCCTCGGACGACGGGGGCGACCACTTGGGGTTGCGATCCTTGTCGATCAACTGTGCACGGATACCCTCGACCAGATCATGAGATCGCAGCGATGCACATGAGGTGCGGAATTCCTGGCGCAGCACGTCTTCCAAACTGGTGAGTGTGCCCGCCCTGCGGACGGCCTCCAACGTGACGGCCAGCGCGACGGGGGAGCGCGACGAGATCAGCTCGGCGGCTTTGGCGGCCTGGTCGCCGCCCCGGTCGCCCAGTGCCGCCAGGATGTCGGGGACGGTGTCGCCGGCGTAGCACTCGTCGATCCAGTCCCGCTGGGCCAGAAGGGGGCTGGGCGGTGGCTCCTGTGCATGCGCGGCCACCGCGGCCGCTGGGCCGTCGGTGGTGGCCGTGGCGAGGAACGCCTCGAGTCGCTCGTGGGGCACGAAGTGGTCGGCGAAGCCCATGGCGATGGCGTCGGCGCCGGTGAACGGGGCGCCGCTGAGTGCCGCATGCAGGCCGAGCAGGCCGGGGGTGCGCGCCAGTAGGTAGGTGCCGCCGACGTCGGGGATGAAGCCGATGCCCACCTCGGGCATCGCCATCTTCGTGGTGTCGGTGGCGATCCGGACGCTGCCGTGGGCGCTGATGCCGACGCCACCGCCCATCGTGATGCCGTCCATGATCGCCACATACGGCTTCGGGTAGCGACCGATCTGGGCGTTGACCAGATATTCGTCGTGCCAGAACTGGCGGGCCTCGGCGCCGTCGGCCTTGGCACTGTGATAGATCGCCACCACGTCACCGCCGGCGCACAGCCCGCGTTCGCCGGCGCCGTCGACGATCACGCACGCCACCGCGTCGTCGTCCTGCCAGGCCGTCAAGGCCGCTCCGATACGGGTGACCATCGGATGGGTCAGCGAGTTGATCGCCTTGGGCCGATTCAGCGTGATGCGCCCGACCGAACCGTCGATCTTTACTAGGACATCCTCGTTTTCGTCCACGTCATGCAATCTAGATCGTCTGCCGCCTCAGGTCAGGCCCGGGTAAGGTTTCCTGGGAAGAACCTGGGAAGTGATCGCGCGGTCTTCGGTCGCGGCGGGAACCTACCGGGAAACTCGATCGTTGAGTGTTCGTCACGACTCGGATTCACAGGAAAGGAACCGACGGTGCGCGAGAGCAGCAACCCGGTATTCCGTTCGTTGCCCCAGGGGCGGCAGGGCGGATACGCGCAGTTCGGTACCGGAGCCGCCGGCTACGGTGCTCAAGCGGTACAGGCTGATCCCTACACGACCCAGCAGTACCCCGACCAGCGGCAGACCGGTGTCTCCCGCCCGCTGACCATCGACGACGTCGTCACCAAGACCGGCATGACGCTGGCCGTGCTGAGCGCCGTCGCGGTCGTCTCCTACTTCCTGGTGTCCCAGAACTTGGGACTGGCCATGCCGTTCACGCTGGTCGGCGCCTTCGGCGGCCTTGCGCTGGTGCTGGTCGCCACCTTCGGCCGCAAGCAGGACAACCCGGCCATCGTGCTGAGCTACGCGGCCCTCGAAGGTCTGTTCGTCGGCGCGATCTCGTTCGTGTTCGCCAACATGATCTCCACCGGTGGACCCGGGATGATCGCTCAGGCGATCGTCGGCACCATCGGCGTGTTCTTCGGCATGCTCGTCGTCTACAAGACTGGCGCCATCCGGGTCACGCCGAAGTTCACCCGCTTCATCGTGGCGGCCATGTTCGGCGCCCTGGCTCTGATGCTGCTCAACCTCGTGCTCGCGCTCTTCGGCGTCGGTGGCGGTGAAGGCTTCGGTCTGCGCAGCGGCGGCCCGCTGGCGATCATTTTCTCGCTGGTGGTCATCGGCATCGCCGCGTTCTCGTTCCTGATCGACTTCGACGCCGCCGACCAGATGGTCCGCGCCGGCGCGCCGGAGAAGGCGGCCTGGGGCATCGCGCTGGGCCTGACCGTCACCCTGGTCTGGCTCTACGTCGAGATCCTGCGCCTGCTGAGTTACTTCAACCAGGACTAGCAGCCTGCACGCGAAGGGCCGCCCACCACGGTGGGCGGCCCTTGTCGTTGCGCTGTGGGCGTTACGACGTTGAGACTGCGTGTACTGCGGTGGTCACTCGCACTTTTCCGCACCCACTGCAGTCTCAACGCCAGGAGCGCGCTCAGGACAGGCGCTCGACCACCATGGCCATGCCCTGGCCGCCGCCGACACACATCGTCTCGATGCCGAACGTCTTGTCGTGGTAGGCCAGGTTGTTCAGCAGCGTGGCGGTGATCCGCGCACCGGTCATCCCGAACGGGTGGCCCAGCGCGATCGCGCCACCGGAGACGTTGAGCTTGTCCTCGTCCATGCCCAGCTCCCGGGCAGAGCCCAGCACCTGCACCGCGAAGGCCTCGTTGATCTCGTACAGGTCGATGTCGCTGATCGACATCTTCGCGTTCGCCAACGCCTTGCGGACCGCCTCGATCGGGCCGAGCCCCATGATCTCCGGCGACAGTCCGGTGACACCCGTGGAGACGATGCGGGCCAGCGGCGT
>Ga0208330_1000355_pt1 | contig 22261 bp, 15 predicted proteins | sample DeeseametaMP1896_FD_184180 | JGI IMG/M metagenome (GOLD analysis project Ga0208330, IMG submission 184180) | Marine microbial communities from the Deep Pacific Ocean - MP1896 (SPAdes) | ecosystem: Environmental > Aquatic > Marine > Oceanic | place: East of Hawaii, North Pacific Ocean | collected... | reverse complement strand
AGCGAAGGCACCCTGGGGGTGGTCACCGAGGTCACGCTCAAACTGTTGCCGGCCCAACAGGCGGCCTGCACGGTGGTGGCCACGTTCGACTCGGTGGAGGCCGCGGCCAACGCCGTCGTCGCCATCACCGGCAAGATCCGGCCCTCGATGCTGGAGTTCATGGATTCGGTCGCCATCAACGCCGTCGAGGACAAGCTCCGGATGGGGCTGGATCGCAACGCGGCCGCGATGATGGTCGCCGCCAGCGACGACCGAGGGCCCGCCGGCGCTGAGGACGCCGCGTTCATGGCCGCCACGTTCACCGAACACGGTGCGACCGAGACGTTTTCGACGTCCGATCCGGATGAGGGCGAGGCGTTCGTGGCCGCACGCCGGTTCGCGATCCCCGCCGTGGAGGCCAAGGGTTCGTTGCTGCTCGAAGACGTCGGGGTGCCGCTTCCCGCGCTGGCCGAACTGGTCAGTGGGGTGGCCAAGATTGCGGCCAACCACGACCTGGTGATCTCGGTGATCGCGCACGCGGGTGACGGCAACACGCACCCGCTGATCGTCTACGACCCCGCCGATGCGGCCATGGAGCAGCGCGCGCAGCTGGCGTTCGGCGAGATCATGGATGTCGCGGTCGGACTGGGCGGCACGATCACCGGCGAACACGGGGTCGGGCGGCTCAAGCGGCCCTGGCTGGCCGGTCAACTGGGCCCGGAAGCGATGGAGCTGAACCGGCGGATCAAGCAGGCACTCGACCCGGAGGGCATCCTGAACCCTGGCGCCGCGCTCTAGGGGTGACCCGCCCGGGTTGGCGGCGATCTGGTCACCGCTATTGACACACATGCGCTATATGTCGTACCCATAAGACATGACAGCGATGTTGTCTCAAGACTCGCCGGCGCGATTCCAGCTCGCCGACGCCAGCACCTGGCCGAACCCGTGGTCGATGTACCGCGCGCTGCGCGACCACGACCCTGTCCACCATGTGGTCCCCGAGAACCGCCCGGAGGACGACTACTACGTGTTGTCCCGGCATGCCGACATCTGGGCCGCCGCACGTGACCATGAGACGTTCTCGTCGGCGAAGGGCCTGACGGTCAATTACGGCGAGCTGGACCTGATCGGGCTGGCCGACAACCCGCCGATGGTCATGCAGGACCCGCCGGTACACACGGAGTTCCGCAAGCTGGTCTCCCGCGGCTTCACGCCGCGCCAGGTGGAAGCCGTCGAGCCTAAGGTCCGCGAATTCGTCGTCGAGCGCATCGAGCGCCTGCGCACCCACGGCGGCGGTGACATCGTCGCCGAGCTGTTCAAGCCGCTGCCGTCGATGGTGGTGGCGCATTACCTGGGCGTGCCGGAGGCGGACCGCGGCAAGTTCGACGGCTGGACCGACGCGATCGTGGCGGCCAGCACCGCCGAGGGCGGCGTCGGCGGTGCGCTGGGCACCGTCGGCGATGCACTCGGCGAGATGATGGGCTACTTCACCGCGCTGATCGAGCGTCGGCGCACCGAGCCAGAGGACGACACCGTCTCACACCTGGTCGCCGCCGGCGTCGGCGCCGACGGCGACGGCGACATCTCCGGGGTGCTGTCGATTCTGGCGTTCACGTTCACGATGGTCACCGGCGGCAACGACACGACGACCGGCATGCTGGGTGGGTCGGTCCAGCTGTTGCACCAGCGCCCCGACCAGCGACGCCTGCTGATCGAGGACCCCGGCCTGATCACCGACGCGGTCGACGAGTTCCTGCGGCTGACCTCGCCGGTACAGATGCTGGGCCGCACCGTCACCCGCGACGTCACCATCGGTGACGTCACCATCCCCGAGGGCCGTCGGGCGATGTTCCTCTACGGTTCGGCCAACCGCGATGAGCGCTTGTACGGTTCGGATGCCGGCGAGCTCGACGTCACCCGTCGGCCCCGCAACATCCTGACATTCAGCCACGGTGCGCACCACTGCCTCGGCGCCGCGGCCGCCCGTATGCAGTCCCGCGTCGCGCTGACCGAACTGCTGGCGCGGATTCCTGAGTTCACGGTCGACGAGGACGAGATCGTCTGGGCCGACGGCAGTTACGTTCGTCGCCCGCTGTCGGTGCCGTTCACGGTGACCGGGTGATGGCCGGCGACTGGCTTGCGGCCCGCCGCACCGAGGTGGCCGCCGACCGCATCCTGGACGCCGCCGGCGAACTGTTCGCCGAGAAGGAGGCGGCGTCGGTCGGGATGCACGAGATCGCCTCCGCAGCAGGGTGTTCGCGGGCCACGCTGTACCGCTATTTCGAGAACCGCGAGGCGCTCTACACCGCCTATGTGCACCGGGAGAGCTACCGCCTGTACCAGGAGATGACCGAGCAGATCACCGCGCTCACCGATCCGCGGGAGCGCCTCATCGAGGGCATCCTGGCTTCGTTGCGCAACGTGCGCGAAAGCCCAGCGCTGACATCGTGGTTCGCCACCACCCAACGCCCGATCGGCGCGGAGATGGCCGAGAACTCCGAAGTGATCAAAGCGCTGACCGAGGCGTTCGTGATCTCGCTGGGCTCCGACGGGGACAGTCCGGCCGTGGTCGCCCACCGCGCCCGCTGGCTGGTGCGGGTGATGACGTCGTTGATGTTGTTCCCGGGCCACGACGACGCCGACGAGCGGGCCATGCTCGAGGAGTTCGTCGTGCCGATCATGTTGCCGAGCCGACAGGCGCTTCCGTGAGCCCGGCAGCCCGGCGTCCGTGCACCCGCTCCGTCACGCGACCCAGTAGGCCTGGGCCTTGATCGACTTGCGGGGGATCTTGTAGGTCTCGCGCAGCACCTTGGCCACCGCGCGGGTGGTGCGATTGTCACAGGCGACCCACCCGAAGTGGTCGGCGGCGTCGAACGCGGCCGCCTCGACGGTCTGCACCAGCGCCGCACCGGCGTCGCGCCGATCCACCCACGTCACCTCGGCGTTGCGGGCCACCGGCAGTTGCTTGTCGTCGTCGTGGGCGGCTTCGAGGAAGACCCGCGCCGGCGCGTCACCGATAGCGGCGAGCAACGAGTTGATCGCCGGAAGCGACGCCGTGTCACCGATGATGACGCATCCGGCGGGCCGGGGTTCGGGCAGCGCGAAGTTGCTGCCCAGCACGGTGACCTCGATCGTGTCGCCCGGCTGCGCCTGTTCGGCCCAGCGTGAGGCCACTCCGTCGTGCAGCGCGAACTCGATGTCGACGGTGTCGGCGACCGGGTCGGGGTTGACCAGCGTGTAGCCGCGCTGGTGCAGCTTGTCGCCATCGGAGAACCACATCCTGATCCACTGGGTCGGATGCAGCGATCGCTCCTCGAGCAACCCGCCGGCGGCGAAGCTGAGCCGCAGGTAGTGCGGGCTGACCTGGGTCCGTCCGGTGACGGTCAGCTCGTAGTCGCCCGCGCGGAGCAGCTTGAGCACGGCGCCCGCGAACCCGCGCGACTGCTTCGTCTCCGTCATGGCACCTCGATTCTCGCAGCGTTTGTTAGGCGAGCTTAACCTAACTCAGCGAGAAGCGAGCGACGCCGTCAGGCCCGGACCCGGGTGAACCGGTGCAGCAGCCACGCCAGCGGGATCGTCACGACCATCGTGCCCACGAACAGCCACCACACCGAACCGGTGTAGATCGGGTAGCGCACGATCTCCACCATCACCAGCTCCATCGTGATGAGGTGGATGAGGAAGATCTCGTAGGAGATCTCACCGAGGAACACCATCGGGCGGCTGGCCAGCAGCCGGGCGTACCAGCCGCGCTCCGTCCCGCCCCGGCGCGGCCCCAGCGCCAGCGGCGCCACCACCAGCGTGGCGATCACGGCATAGAACGCCGTCTTGGCCAGCGCCTCGCGCAACTCGGCCGGCGAGGTCGTCGGCTCCCCCGCGATCGGTGTCGACGCGATGAAGTAGCACGCCACCGCCAGCGGCACGCATACCCATGCGTAGGCGCGCACCCCCATCGGCAGAAGCGCCGCGAGCGCCATCCCGCCGACAAACCAGGCCAGGTAGCCGGGCAGCCACAGCCGCGCTCCGTCGGGCAGCCAATCCACGTTGTGCACCAACGTCAACCAGGCCGGCGACACCAGGGCCAGCACCACCAACCCCGACAGCAGCAGCCGGGGACGCCAGCGCCGCCGGCACAGCACTACGAGCAGCAGGTAGGCCAGCAGCGGGAGCACCACGTAGAACGCGACTTCGACGGCCAGACTCCACATCTGGGTCAGCCCTTGGTGCAGAAAGGAATACAGGTAGTCGTCGGTGTAGATCTGGGTGAGCGTCAGGTTGCGGAACAGGCCCTCCCAGGTGTGGCCGGGGTTCGGTCCGGCCGTGCGGAAGTGGTAGACCAGGTAGGCCGCGACGACGGTGACGACGTAGGCGGGCATGATGCGCCGGATCCGGTGCCAGGCGTAGCGGCGCACCGACGGCGCCGGACTGCCGGCGAAAGCGGCCTTCACCCACGGCGAGAACAACAGGAAGCCCGACAGCACGAAGAAGATCGGCACCCCGATCTCCATGCGCGAGTACACCAGACCGACGTAGCCCTGCGGGTACTTGCCGGTGGTGTACGCGGCGTGGGTGAGGACCACCAGAAGTGCTGCCACCGCGCGGATCCCGGTCAGCGAGGCGACCCGCCGCGACGTGGTCACCGATTCCAGACCACCGACGTCGTCGACACCGGCAGGCCTGGACGGCACCGTCACTTCGACGTGGGCTTCCCCCGATGCGGTTTCGGACCGCGGTCGGCTTGCAGGTTGATGAACTGGCCTTGGATCTTGGTGTGCTCGAGTGCCTTCAGCGTCTTCTTGGACAGATCGGCCGGCAACTCGACCAGCGAGTAATCCTGCCTGATCGAGATGTGACCGAAGTCGCTGCGATGCAGCCCACCCTCGTTGGCGATCGCGCCGACGATGGCGCCGGGAGCGACCTTGTGGCGCTTGCCGACCGCGATCCGGTAAGTCGCCAGATCGTTGCGCCGCTCCCGCGGACGTCGTTGCTCGCCGGAGCGCGCCGGCCGATCGGTGCGCTCGCGCCTTTTCTCCGGCGGCGGTTCCGTCATCAGGAACTCTTCGCCGTCGCGGCTCTGCAGCGCCAGCGCCGCGGCGATATCGGCCATCGGCACGTCGTGATCACGCTCGTAGGTCTCGATGAGCTTGCGGAACAGCTCGATGCCCGGCGACGACAACGCCGCGGTGATCGAGTCGCTGAACTTCGCCACCCGCTTCTCGTTGACGTCGTCGACCGACGGCAGCTGCGATTCGACGAGCTTCTGCCGGGTCACCCGCTCGATGGCGTTGAGCAGGTGACGCTCGCGCGGTGTGACGAACAGCAGCGCGGTGCCCGACCGCCCCGCGCGCCCGGTCCGTCCGATGCGGTGCACGTAGGACTCGGGATCGTGCGGGATGTCGTAGTTCAGAACATGGGAGATGCGTTCGACGTCCAACCCGCGCGCCGCGACGTCGGTGGCGATCAGGATGTCGGTCGAGCCGTCCTTGAGCGAGTTGATCGTTCTCTCGCGGACCGCCTGCGGAATGTCGCCGTTGATGGCGGCCGCCGAGAACCCGCGGGCACGCAGCTTCTCGGCCACCTCTTCGGTGGCCTGCTTGGTGCGCACGAAGACGATCATCGCCTCGAAGGGTTCGACCTCGAGCAGGCGCGTCAGCGCATCCATCTTGCGCGGCCCGGCCACCTGCACGTAGCGCTGCGTGATGTTCTCGGCGGTCTGGGTCTTCGACTTGACCGTCACCTCCACCGGGTCGTGCAGGTACTTGGCGGTGATCTTGCGGATGCCCGGCGGCATCGTGGCCGAGAACAGCGCGACCTGCTTGTACTCCGGGGTGTCCGACAGGATGCGTTCCACGTCCTCGGCGAAACCCATCTGCAGCATCTCGTCGGCCTCGTCGAGCACCAGGTAGTCCAGGTGCGAGAGGTCCAGGCTGCCCTTCTCGAGATGGTCGATGACCCGCCCGGGGGTGCCGACCACGATCTGCGCGCCGCGCTTGAGACCGGCCAACTGGGGTCCGTAGGAGCTGCCACCGTAGACGGGCAGCACGTTGACCCGCAGATGCGCGCCGTAACGGCTGAACGCCTCGGCGACCTGCAGCGCCAGTTCCCGCGTCGGGGCGAGCACCAACGCCTGGGTGGCGCGGCTGTCGGTGTCGATCTTCGACAGGATCGGGATCGCGAACGCGGCCGTCTTACCGGTTCCGGTCTGGGCGAGACCCACCACATCAGAGCCCTCGAGCATCGCGGGAATGGTGGCGGATTGGATCGGTGAGGGCGACTCGTAGCCGACGTCACCGACGGCCTGCAGCACCGCGGGGTGAATCTGCAGGTCAGCAAAGGTCAGGTCGCCGGCCAGATCGTCACTGTCGGGCGCCTCGTCAGAGGGCGTCATCGTGGGTGAAGTCTAGTGCCATTCGGCCGGCTCTCCCGCCGCGCGCCTTCTTCAGCGCCGGCGGGCGTCGGGTACGGTGCGCTGTTGTGCGGAGGACGGCGGTGATTGCAGCGGCGTCGGGCGCCTTACTGCTGGCCCTCACCGGCTGCGGATCAGGAGATTCGACGGTGTCCAAGACGCCGGGACCGACGGCGCCGTCCCCGACGCAGGCCGAGGCCCCTGCACCGCCCCCGACGATCGACACCGCTGTCCCGGGCACCGTGCCCGCCGACGACCCGTGTGCGGTGAACCTGACCGCCCCCGAGGTGGCCCGGGCCGTCTCCGAACTTCCACCCGACCCACGCAGCGGCCAGGGGTGGCGCGCCGAGCCGATGGCCGGCAACTACAACGAGTGCGCCCAGCTGTCGGCGGTCATCGTCAAGGCCAACACCAACTCCGAGAACCCGAACACCCGCGCGGTGATGTTCCATCTCGGCAAGTTCATCCCGACCGGCGTGCCCGACACCTACGGCTTCAACGGCCTGGACAACTCGCAGACCACCGGCGACACGGTCGCGCTGAAATACTCCAACGGCATGCCCGGCCTCGACAGCGTCGTCAAGTTCCGGTGGAACGGCAGCGGCGTGGAGCTGATCGGCAACACCGGCTGACCTTTCCCGCCGCGCTGAGGTTCGCGCCGCGCTGAGGTTCGCGAAATAGGATTCCCGGCTGCAGATCAGGCCCGGATCACGACCAGGAATCCTATTTCGCGGAGGTGTCGGCGCGCTCACCTACAGTGGCTCCCGTGTTCGTCGCCGGCGACAGCGGTCCTGTCATCTACAGCGCTTCCGACCTCGCCGCCGCGGCACGCTGCGAATACGCGTTGCTGCGGTCGTTCGACGGGCGGCTCGGCCGCGGGCCCGCGGTGGTCGGCGATGACGAACTGCTCATCCGCACCGCCGAACTCGGCGACGATCACGAGCGGCGCCACCTCACCGGGCTGCGCCGCGACCACGAGGTGGTCGTCATCGGCCGCCCCGACTACACCGTCGCGGGCCTGACCGCCGCGGCCGAGCACACGCTGCGCGCCATCGAGCGCCGCGCCCCGGTGATTTTCCAGGCCGCGATGTTCGATGGCCGCTTCGCCGGTTTCGCGGACTTCCTTCTTCTGGAAGACGGACCCGACGGCGCATCCCGCTACCGGTTGCGCGATACCAAGCTGGCGAGGTCGGTCAAGGTGGAGGCGCTGCTGCAGATGGCGGCCTACGCCGAAACCCTGGCCAGAGCCGGCGTTCCGGTGGCCCCCGAGGTAGACCTCGTCCTCGGCGACGGCGCCGCGGTCAGTTATCCCCTCGACGAGATCATGCCGGTGTACCGACCGCGCCGCGAGGCGCTGCAACGCCTGCTCGATGCCCACCTTGCCGGCGGTAGGCCGGTGGCCTGGGAGGACGACACCGTGCGGGCGTGTTTCCGGTGCGCCGAATGCGAGGCTCAGGTCCGGGCCACCGACGATCTACTGCTGGTCGCCGGCATGCGGGTCAGTCAGCGCGCGCGGCTGATCGATGCCGGCATCACGACCGTGCACGACCTGGCGGCGCACACCGGGCCGGTGCCGGAACTGGCGACCCGCACCGTGGCGGCGCTGACCAAGCAGGCCCGGCTGCAGGTGACCGACCGGCCCGACGGACTGCCGCCGTACCGCGTGGTCGACGCCCAACCCTTGATGGTGCTGCCCGACGCGGACAAGGGCGACCTGTTCTTCGACTTCGAGGGTGATCCGTTGTGGACCGCCGACGGGCACGAGTGGGGGTTGGAGTACCTGTGGGGCGTGCTCAGCATCACCGATGAGTTCCATCCCTTCTGGGCCCACGACCGCGCCGAAGAACGTCAGGCGTTGTGCGACTTCCTGGCCCTGGTGCGCAAGCGGCGCAAGCGGTATCCGGGCATGCACATCTACCACTACGCGGCCTACGAGAAGAGCACGTTGCTGCGGCTGGCGGGCCGCTACGGGGTCGGCGAGCAGGAGATCGACGAACTGCTGCGCGACGGCGTGCTCGTCGATCTGTATCCCTTGGTGCGCAAGAGCATCCGCGTGGGCACCGAGAACTACAGCATCAAGAGCCTCGAGCCGCTCTACATGGGCAACGAACTGCGCGACGGCGAGGTCACCACCGCGACGGCGTCGATCACCGAATACGCCCGGTTCTGTGAACTGCGCGACGCCGGGGACGCCGACGGCGCCGCGACGGTCCTGAAAGCCATCGAGGACTACAACCGCTACGACTGCCGCTCCACCCGTCGGCTGCGGGACTGGCTGATGGCGCGCGCCATCGAATCCGGGGTGCCTCCCCGCGGCCCGCAGACGATGGCGCGCGGCGCCGACACCGCCGAACCCGTTCCCGTCGACGACGTCGAGCGGACGCTGCTCGAATTCGCCGGGGACGGCGTCGAGGCCCGCAATCCTGACCAGATCGCCGTCGCGATGTACGCCGCGGCCAAGGGCTTCCACAAGCGCGAAGACAAGCCGTTCTGGTGGGCGCACTTCGACCGGGTCAACAATCCGGTGGAGGAATGGGCCGACAGCGGCGGCGTGTTCATCGCCGAGCGGCACGAGGTCGTCGCCGACTGGCACACCCCACCGAGGGCGCGCCGTCCGCAGCGGCACCTGAAGTTGTTCGGCGATATCGCCTCCGGTGAGCTGTCCCGCGAGATGTACGCCCTGTACGACCCGCCCGCACCGCCGGGGCTGGCCGACGACCCCGACCGCCGCGGCTTCGCCTCGGTGGCCGTTGTGGAGTGCGACGACCCCGACGTCCCCAGCGCGGTGGTGATCGTCGAGCGCCAACCCAAAGACGGCGAGCCGTTCACCGCCGCGCCGTTCGCGTTGACGCCGGGCCCGCCGATCAACACCGCGCCACTGCAGGAGTCGATCGCGGCGGCCGCGGCGGCGGTCGCCGAGCGTCTGCCCACACTGGCACCGTGCGCGGTGACCGACGTGCTGCTGCGGGTCGATCCGCGGACCCGCAGCGGACACCCGCTGCCCCGCACCGGGGACATCGTCGCCGACATCACCGGTGCGCTACTCGACCTCGACGACTCGTACCTGGCGGTGCACGGGCCGCCGGGCACCGGCAAGACGTACACCTCCGCCCAGGTGCTGGCGGCGCTGGTCAACCGACACCACTGGCGCATCGGGGTGGTCGCCCAGTCGCATGCCGTGGTGGAGAACCTGTTCGGCGACCTGCTGGCCGCCGGGGTCGCCGGGGATCGGGTCGGCAAGAAGCAGGCGGCCGGCGCGGCGTGGACCGAGCTGGGCCGAGACGAGTACGCGGAGTTCATCACCGGGCACGACGGATGCGTCGTCGGCGGAACGGCGTGGGACTTCGCCAACGCCAACAGGATCGCACCGCAGAGCCTGGATCTGCTGGTCATCGAAGAGGCCGGACAGTTCAGCCTCGCCAACACCGTCGCGGTGTCCCGCGCCGCCCGCAACCTGCTGCTGCTCGGGGATCCGCAACAGCTGCCGCAGGTCAGCCAGGGCACCCACCCCGAACCGGTCGACGGCTCGGCTCTGGGCTGGCTGATCGACGGACACCACACGCTGCCGCTGCGGCGCGGCTACTTCCTGGACCGCTCCTACCGCATGCATCCCGACGTGTGCCGCGCCGTGTCACGACTGTCCTACGACGGACGGCTGCGCTCCCACGACGAGGTCACCGCCGCGCGCCGGCTCGACGGTGTACCGCCGGGGGTGCAGGTGCTGACCGTCGAGCACACCGGCAACGCCACCGAAAGCCCCGAGGAGGCCGCGGCGATCGTCGCGGGAATCCGCGGGCTACTCGGCGCGCGGTGGACCGACGAGAAGGGCACCCGGCCGCTGGGGCCGTCCGACTTCCTCGTCGTCACCCCGTACAACGCTCAGGTCGTCACCGTGCGTCGCCGGCTCGACGACGCCGGGCTCGGCGAGGTGCGGGCCGGCACGGTCGACAAGTTCCAGGGTCAGCAGGCCCCGGTGGTGTTCGTCTCGATGACCGCATCCTCGATCGACGACGTTCCCCGCGGGATCGCGTTCCTGCTCAACCGCAACCGCCTCAACGTCGCCGTCAGCCGGGCCAAGTACGTCGCGGTCATCGTCCGGTCAGCGCAGTTGACCGATTACCTTCCCGGCACCCCCGACCGGCTGGTCGAACTGGGCGCCTTCCTCGCGCTGGGCGCCGGCGGTGCCGGCACCGCTGATCTCCCCGCCGTCACACGCGATCTCGTCGGGCGCCCGAATCCCGCCACATCGTTCGGTTAGCGTGATGGCCCATGCCCGGCATCGAAGCTGACTACCTGGTCATCGGGGCGGGCGCCATGGGAATGGCGTTCGTCGACACACTGCTGACCGAGACGGACGCCACCGTCGTGCTCGTCGACAGCAATCTGCAGCCCGGCGGGCACTGGAACTGGGTCTATCCGTTTGTGCGGCTGCACCAGCCATCGGCCTACTACGGCGTGAACTCCGAGGCGTTCGACAACGAGGACGCCATCGACCGCGCCGGCCCCAACGAGGGGTTCTTCGAGCTGGCCACCGGCAACGAGGTGTGCGCCTACTACGACCGGGTGATGCGTCACCGGCTGCTGCCGACCGGAAGGTTGTCCTACTTCCCGATGGCCCGCTACCTGGGCGACAACACGTTTCGCACCCTCGGCGGCGAGACCCACACGGTGACGGTGCGCCGCCGGGTGGTCGATGCGACCTATCTGCTCACCGAGGTGCAGTCCATGCGCTCGGCCCCGTTCGAGGCCGGTGACGGCGTCGACGTCGTCACCCCCAACGATCTGCCCCGCCGCGCCCGTGACCACGACCACTTCACGATCGTCGGCGGCGGCAAAACCGGGATGGACTGCTGCCTGTGGCTGATGCGCAACGGCGTCGCCCCTGCGCAGCTGCGCTGGGTGAGGCCGCGAGACGCGTGGCTGATGAACCGGGCCTACATCCAGCCGGGTCAGCAGTTCGCCAAGCAGATCCGCGGAACCATCAACTCCCGGTTGGCCGCCATCACCGAGGCCGCCGACCTCGACGACCTGTTCGCCCGGCTGGAAGTCGACCAGAACCTGCTGCGCCTCGACCCCACGGTGCGGCCCACCATGTACCACTGCGCGATCGTGTCGCTCGGGGAGCTCGCCGAACTGCGGCGGATCGACGACGTCGTGCGACTGGGGCACATCGACCGGGTCGATGAGGGTCGGGTGACGTTGCGCGGCGGCGAGATCGACGCGCCGCCGCGGTCGCTGTACGTCGACTGCACCACTCCGGGCCTGCCCCGACCTCCGTCGGTGCCGGTGTTCGCCGATCGGCACCTGACGCTGCAGAGCGTGCGGGGATGTCAGCAGGTGTTCAGTGCGGCGTTCATCGCCCATGTCGAGACCGCCTACGACGACGACGCCATCCGCAACGAGTTGTGTGAACCCATTCCGCATCCGGACGCGCCGGTCGACTGGTTGCGGATTCTGGCCGCCGACAACCGCGCGCAGCTGCGGTGGCTGCAGGACCCCGAGCTGATGGATTGGCTGCAATCAGCTCGGCTCAACGTGCTGCGCGACGTCATTCCCCCCATCCCGGACAAGCCGAGGATTCGCGAGAAAGCCATCGGAGCGCTGACGGCCGTGCTGGCCAAGACCAACGAACGGCTCGACGCGCTGATGGCCGCAGCCCGCTGACTCAGTCGGCTGCCCGCGAGTGCCTGCCGTGGCCGGTAGGTCCGTCACCGGAATCCTCCCGCTCGGCGGCGGCCAGCAGCTGCTCGGCGATGCTGCGCCATTCCGGCTGGTCCGCCGCCGTCGACCGCGCCGCCGGCGACGCGCCGACCAGCGGTTCGGTGACCGCCTCGGTGACCGTCGCGTCTTCGCCACCCCAGCCGTTGCCGGTGTCCCCGTCCCTGTGGACGAGGTACTCGACATAATCGTCGTCATCGTCGGCGAACTCATCATCGTCGGCAAGGTCGACATGGTGGGTGCGCCCGGCAGGGTGGGCCAGGCCGGCATGGTGGGCCAGGCCGACAGGGTCAGGGACGGAGTGGTCGCCGGCCCCGGGAGCCGGTGGCGGTGTGCCGCGCGTGCGGACGAAGCCCAGCAGAAACAGTGCCGCCACCACCCCGAACAACGCGACGAACGCCGGCAGCAGCATGGCCTGCGACATCGCCGCCGCGAACGGCGCGTGCAAGAACTCCGGCAGCTGGGCGGCCGCACCTTCACCGCGCGGCGCCGCATCGGCTCCGCCGGGGATCTCGGCCGACAGCCGTGACGCCATGAACGCCGCCATGCCGGCGCTGCCGAGCACCGACCCCACCTGCCGCGTGGTGTTGTAGACACCCGACCCGGCACCCGCCAGCTGCGGCGGCAGGTTGCGGGTGGCGGTGGCGGCCAGCGGTGACCAGATGAACGCCATCCCGATGCCCAGCGCGGTCAGCGGCAGCACGAGTCGCCAGATCGGCGTCGTCGGGGTCATCTCGATGGACAGCCACGTCAGGCCGATGGCGATCACCGAGAAACCGAAGCCGACGATCGGGCGCGGATGGGAGCGATCGACGATGCGACCGACGAGCGGCGCCAGCACACCGGTCGCCACCGCCATGGGGGCGGTGAGCAGCGCAGCACGGGTGGGCGTCAGACCGCACACCGACTGGGCATAGAACATCAGCGGCAGCAGCATCGACGTGGCGACGAAGCCGATGGTCGCGACACCCACGTTGGACATCGAGAAGTCGCGGTCGCCGAAGATGACGAGCGGGATGAGCGGCTCGCCGGTGTTGATGGACTGCCAGTACACGAACACCGCCATGGTCACCACGCCGACGGCGATGATCCCCCAGATCCACAGTGGCCAGTCGAACGCCTGCCCTTCCTGCAGCGCGAAGACGATCAGGAACATGCCGACACCGGACAACACCACGCCAGGCAGGTCGAAGCGGTGCGACACCGTGGGCAACGCCGGAACCAGCCACACGGCCAGCACCAAACCGATGATCCCCACCGGCACGTTGACGATGAAAATCCACTGCCAGCCCAGGTGATCCACCAACACGCCACCGGCCAGCGGGCCGACCAGCGTCGCAACGCCCGCGGTGGCTCCCCACACACTCATGGCCACCCCGCGGCGGTGCGGGGGGAAGATGCGGGTGATCACCGACAGCGTCTGCGGCGTCAGCAGCGCGGCACCCACACCCTGGACCACGCGCGCGGCGACCAGCATCCCGATGCTGCCGGACAACCCGCACCACAGCGAGGCAGCGGTGAACACCACCAACCCCAGCAGGTAGACGTTCTTGGGTCCGTACCGGTCCCCGAGGCGCCCGGCCACCAGCAGCGGCACGGCGTAGGCCAGCAGATAGGCGCTGGTCACCCAGATCACTGCGTCGTAGTCGACGTTCAGGTGCGCCATGATCGACGGGTTGGCGACGGCGACGATGGTCGCGTCGACCAGGATCATGAAGAACCCGATCAACAGCGCCCACAGTGCATGCCACGGGTCGGCGTCCCGGGCACGGGTGGCAGTGGTGTCGAACAGCGGCAAGGTCGGCACGGAAGTCGGCGAAATCTCCAGCTAGAGGTCGAAGTACGCAGCGCACGCCGCGAAATGGTCCGGCCCGACGCTACGGATCGGCGCGGGGCCCGACAAGTCGGTGACCGCGGCGGCGACGGGTCAGACGCGTTCGGTCTGGACGTCGGCAGCGTCGGCGGGACGGGCGGCCTTGTGCGCTCCGGTCAGCACCAGCGCCATCAATGCGACGACGACACCGGTGGCCATCACCGTCGCCATCGCGAACTCGTCGTTGCCGAGCACACCGACGACGGGCGCGACCGCGGCGCCGAGACCGAACTGGGCCGCGCCGAGCAGCGCCGCGGCGGTCCCCGCGGCGTCGGGGTGGCGGGTGAGCGCCACCGCCGGTGCGTTGGGGATCACCAGGCCCATCGCGCCCAGGATCGCCCACACCGGCACCACGAATCCCGGCAACCCGCCGATGCCCGCGGTCGCCAGGCCCACGAACACCAGCCCCGACACCGACGCGGCGAACAACGCCCACACCATGATCTGCTGCGGGGGGAACCGGCGCAGCAGCACGACGTTGAACTGGGTCGAGCCGATCAGCGCGATGGCCCCGGCGCCGAAGACGAGGGCGAACGTGCCCTGGCTCAAGCCGTAGCCACCCTGCAGCACGAACGAGGCCCCGGAGATGTAGGCGAAAAGCCCGGACATCCCCAGCGCGGCCACGAGAACCAGGATGACGAACCGGACGTCGCGCACCAGCTCGAGGTAGGTGGCCAGGATGCCGCGCACCTTCAGCGGTCGCCGGTGGTCGACGGCCAGCGTCTCGGGCAGCGCCAGCACAGCCATCACCAGCAGCGCACCGGCGAGGACCACCAGCGCGGCGAACACCCAGTGCCAGGAGGCGTGCAGCAACACCGCCGCGCCCAACGACGGCGCGACGACGGGCGCCACTCCGAGCACCAGCATCAACCGCGACATCACGGTGGCTGCCACGGAGTCGGCGAACAGGTCACCGACGACCGCGATGGCGACGACCATGGCTGCGGCGGCACCGACCCCCTGCAACCCGCGGGCGATGCCGAGGGTCGCGATGTTCGTGGCGAACAGACACAGCAGCGAGGCCGCCATGTGCAGCAGGATTCCGGCGATCAGCGGTTTCTTCCGGCCCAGGGAGTCCGACAGCGGACCGACGATCAGCTGCCCCAGCGCCAGGCCGGCCAACGTCCCCGTCAGCGTCAGCTGAGCGACCGAGGAGGACAGCGACAGTTCGTCGGCGATCTTCGGCAGCGCCGGCAGGTACATGTCGATGGTCAGCGGGCCCAGCGCGACGAGCAGGCCGAGGACGATGATCATCCGGGTTCGGCTCGGCGGCGCCGCCACGACGTGCTGGGGCGGGTGGGCCGCCGAATCAGACCGGGGCGGCTGAGCCGCCGAATCAGACCGGGGCGGGTGCGCCGCGGAATCAGGTCCCGACGGCTGGGCCGTCTGAGAGCGTTCGGGCTGCCTTTCGTCCACGTCCCGGAATGGTGCCATGAATATCGTTAGCGTCGCTTCCCAATATTTTCTTCCCGGTATCCCAGACAGTGACCGCAGTCACGTTCGGGCACCGGCTTTGCTCCACCGATCGTTTCACCTGTAGCGGTTCAGGTGACAGGCACCAACCCGAGTGCCGTTAACCTGGTGATATCGCGCCGAAGGGAAGGGGCCTGCCGATGAGCGCCCGGTCACGCGCCAAGAGCCAGTCACCCGCGATCGATCACGACGACCCCGGCGCGGCGGCCAAGGCCCTCTCGCAGATCCTGGAACGCGGTGCCCGGGTGCAGGCGCCGGCCGTCAAGGCGTATGTGGCCAGGCTGCGCGCCGCCGATCCGAGTGCCACTCCCGCGGACATCGTCACCAGACTCGACAAGCACTACCGCGCGGCGGTCATGGCCAGCGGGGCCGCGGTCGGTTCTGCTGCCGCGTTCCCCGGCATCGGCACCTTGGTGGCGATGTCCGCGGTCGCCGGGGAGACCGTCGTGTTCCTGGAGGCGACTGCGGTGTACGTGCTTGCGGTCGCCGAAGTCCACGGCATCCCGGTCGACCACCGGGAGCGGCGCCGCGCGCTGGTGCTGGCCGTCCTCGTGGGCGAGGACAGCAAGCGCGCGGTGGCCGACCTGATCGGCTCCGGCCGCACCAGCGGCGCCTGGGTGTCCGACGGCGCGGCCACCCTGCCGCTGCCCGCGCTGTCGCAGTTGAACTCGCGGCTGCTGCGCTACTTCGTCAAGCGCTACACGCTCAAACGCGGGGCCATGGCGTTCGGGAAGCTGCTGCCCGTCGGGGTGGGCGCCGTGGTCGGCGGCGTAGGCAACCGGTTGATGGCCAAGAAGATCATCGCCAACGCCCACTCGGCGTTCGGCAACCCGCCGGCACGCTGGCCGTCGACGCTGCATCTGCTGCCCGCGCCGCGCCCCTGAACGCCAGCCGGCAGCGCTCGTTCACCCACTCGACGGCATCAATTCAGCCGCTCGGCGCCGCCCCAGCGCCGACCACAATGACCATAAGGACGTTGCGTGGTCCGGCCGGAGGCAGAAGCGCTAGCCTTGTTACGGCGGAGACGCGGGACAACCGCACACCGGGTTGACAAGGGGTGGCCGGCCGCTGCTGGGCGCTGGCCAGAAGCGAAGAATTGAGGCGAATAGCAGCCGTGAGTTCACCTTCACCATTCGGTCAGAACGAGTGGTTGGTCGAAGAGATGTACCGCAAGTTCCGTGAGGATCCCTCATCGGTCGATGCCAGCTGGCACGAGTTTCTCGTCGACTACTCCCCCGAACCCACCGATGCCGCGCCCGGCAACGGCAAGACCGCGACACAAGGGAACTCGGCGCCCACCGCTCCTCCCGAACCGGCGCCGGCTCCGGCCCCCAAGACCGCGGGGAGCAACGGCACGTCGTCGTCCGCGTCGAAGCCCGCAGCGAAGCCCGAGGCCAAGGCTGCGCCGAAGGACGAGGCCAAGACCGCCAAGTCCACATCTGAGGCCAAGCCCAAGACCGAGAGCAAGTCCGACACGAAGACCGCGAGCAAGTCCGACGCCAAGTCCGACACCAAGTCCGAGACCAAAGCCAAGCCCGCGGCCAAGCAGGACAGCACGGCGTCCACCAAGGCTGAGCCGGCGAAGAGCCAGCCCGCGGCTGACGAGGACGAGAACCAGGTGCTGCGGGGTGCGGCTGCGGCGGTCGCCAAGAACATGTCCGCCTCGCTGGAGGTGCCGACCGCGACGAGCGTGCGCGCCATTCCGGCCAAGGCGATGATCGACAACCGCATCGTCATCAACAACCACCTCAAGCGGACCCGCGGCGGCAAGATCTCGTTCACCCACCTGCTGGGCTACGCGATCGTGCAGGCCGTCAAGCAGTTCCCGAACTTGAACCGGCACTTCGCCGAGGTCGACGGCAAGCCCAACGCCGTCACACCCGCTCACACCAATCTCGGGCTGGCCATCGACCTGCCGGGCAAGGGCGGTCAGCGGGCCCTGGTCGTGGCCGCGATCAAGAACGCCGAGACCATGCGCTTCGGCCAGTTCATCGCGGCCTACGAGGACATCGTTCGCCGGGCCCGCGACGGCAAGCTCACCGCCGAGGACTTCTCCGGGGTGACGATCTCACTGACCAACCCCGGCACCATCGGCACCGTCCACTCGGTTCCGCGCCTGATGCAGGGCCAGGGTGCGATCATCGGCGCCGGCGCCATGGAGTACCCGGCCGAGTTCCAGGGCGCCAGCGAGGAACGCATCGCCGAACTCGGGGTCGGCAAGCTGATCACGCTGACCTCGACCTACGACCACCGCATCATCCAGGGCGCCGAGTCCGGTGACTTCCTGCGCACGATCCACAAGCTGCTGCTCGACGACGAGTTCTACGACGAGATCTTCCGCGAGCTGGGCATCCCCTACGAGCCGGTGCGCTGGCGCATCGACAACCCGGACCCGACCGAGGACAAGAGCGCCCGCGTCATCGAGTTGATCGCGGCATACCGCAACCGCGGCCATCTCATGGCCGACATCGACCCGCTGCGGCTGGACAACACCCGCTTCCGCAGCCACCCCGACCTCGATGTCAACACCCACGGACTGACGCTGTGGGATCTCGATCGCGAGTTCAAGGTCAACGGATTCGGCGGGCAGGACCACAAGAAGCTGCGCGATGTCCTCGGTCTGCTGCGCGACGCGTACTGCCGCCACGTCGGGGTGGAGTACACCCACATCCTCGAGCCCGAGCAGCAGAAGTGGCTCGAGGAGCGCATCGAGGTCAAGCACGAGAAGCCGACGGTCGCCGAGCAGAAGTACATCCTGAGCAAGCTCAACGCCGCCGAGGCTTTCGAGACGTTCCTGCAGACCAAGTACGTCGGCCAGAAGCGGTTCTCCCTCGAGGGCGCCGAGACCGTCATCCCGATGATGGACGCGGCGATCGACCAGTGCGCCGAGCACGGCCTCGACGAGGTCGTCATCGGCATGCCGCACCGCGGCCGCCTCAACGTGCTGGCCAACATCGTCGGCAAGCCGTACAGCCAGATCTTCACCGAGTTCGAGGGCAACCTGAACCCGTCGCAGGCGCACGGCTCCGGCGACGTCAAGTACCACCTCGGCGCCACCGGCACCTACATCCAGATGTTCGGTGACAACGACATCGCGGTGTCGCTGGTGGCCAACCCCAGCCACCTCGAGGCGGTCGACCCCGTGCTCGAAGGCATCGTGCGCGCCAAGCAGGACATGATGGACGTCGGGGAAGAGCCCAACGGCTCCAACCAGTTCACCGTCGTGCCGATGATGTTGCACGGCGACGCGGCGTTCGCCGGGCAGGGCGTGGTCGCCGAGACGCTGAACCTGGCGCTGCTGCGCGGCTACCGCACCGGCGGCACGATCCACATCATCGTCAACAACCAGATCGGCTTCACCACCTCGCCGTACGACTCGCGGTCCTCGGAGTACTGCACCGACGTGGCGAAGATGATCGGCGCACCGATCTTCCACGTCAACGGCGACGACCCCGAAGCCTGCGTGTGGGTGGCCAAGCTGGCGGTGGACTTCCGGCAGAAGTTCAAGAAGGACGTCGTCATCGACATGCTGTGCTACCGCCGCCGCGGGCACAACGAGGGCGACGACCCGTCGATGACCCAGCCCAACATGTACGACGTCATCGACACCAAGCGCGGCGTCCGCAAGACCTACACCGAAGCCCTGATCGGTCGCGGCGACATCTCGATGAAAGAGGCCGAGGACGCGCTGCGCGACTACCAGGGCCAGCTCGAACGCGTCTTCAACGAAGTCCGCGAGCTCGAGAAGCACGAGATCGAGCCGAGCTCGTCGGTGGAGTCCGACCAGATGGTGCCCGCCGGCATGACCACCGCGGTGGAGAAGGCGCTGCTGCAACGCATCGGTGATGCGCACCTGGCCGCCGGCGAGGAGTTCAGCATCCATCCCCGCGTCAAGCCGGTGCTCGAGAAGCGCCGCGAGATGGCCTACGAGGGCAAGGTCGACTGGGCCTTCGCCGAGCTGCTGGCGCTGGGCTCGTTCCTCGCCGAGGGCCGGACGATCCGGCTGACCGGTCAGGACACCCGACGCGGCACGTTCACCCAGCGCCACTCGGTGATCATCGACCGCAAGACGGGCAAGGAGTTCACGCCACTGGATCTGCTGACCGTCGACTCCGACGGCAACCCGACCGGCGGCAAGTTCATGGTCTACGACTCGGCGCTCTCGGAGTTCGCCGCGGTGGGCTTCGAGTACGGCTACTCGGTCGGCAATCCCGACGCGATGGTGCTGTGGGAAGCCCAGTTCGGCGACTTCGTCAACGGCGCGCAGTCCATCATCGACGAATTCATCAGCTCCGGTGAGGCCAAGTGGGGGCAGCTGTCCGATGTGGTGCTGCTGCTGCCACACGGTCACGAGGGCCAGGGCCCCGACCACACCTCGGGCCGCATCGAGCGGTTCCTGCTGTTGTGGGCCGAGGGTTCGATGACGATCGCGATGCCGTCCACACCGGCGAACTACTTCCACCTGCTGCGCCGCCACGGTCTCGACGGCATCCACCGCCCGCTGATCGTGTTCACCCCGAAGTCGATGCTGCGCAACAAGGCCGCGGTTTCCGACCTGAAGGAGTTCACCGAGGCCAAGTTCCGCTCGGTGATGGAGGAACCCACCTACGAGGAGGGTGACGGCGACCGTTCGAAGGTCACGCGAATCCTGCTGACCAGCGGCAAGTTGTACTACGAGCTGGCCAACCGGAAGAACAAGGACAAGCGCGACGACGTGGCGATCGTGCGGCTCGAGCAGCTGGCGCCGCTGCCCAAGCGGCGACTGGCTGAGACGCTGGACCACTACCCCAACGCGAAAGAGTTCTTCTGGGTGCAGGAAGAGCCGGCCAACCAGGGTGCGTGGCCGACGATGGGGCTCACGCTTCCTGAGGTGCTGCCGGACAAGCTGACGGGCATCACGCGCATCTCGCGGCGCGCGATGTCGGCGCCGTCGTCAGGATCGTCGAAGGTGCACGCCGTCGAGCAGCAGGAGCTGATCGACGAAGCGTTCGGCTGACCCGAGGCCTTCCCCCGCGAAGCCTTGTCCCGCGAGCGTGCGCGTCTGCACGCCGACGCGCCGCGAACCGCGTGCATTGTGCGCGCGTTCGCAGGCGTCGAGTGGCCGGCCGCCACCCACCCGCATAGTGACTCTGGTCAGCGCGCGGCTCGGCTAGGTCTTCGTTCCGAGGATCGCGGTGACCCGGATCTCCACGCGCATACCCGGCGCGGCGAGCGCGGCGACGCCGGTCTCGGTCCATATCGGCGCGTGGTCAGGCATCCACTTGCGCATCTGGGCGATCATGGCGTCGTTGTGCGCGTCGAAGATCGGGTCCGACCCGCTGGCCAGGTGATACGAGTTCAGGTGGATCACATCGCGCCAGGAGGCGCCGGCGGTGGCCAGCGTCCGCTCGACGTTCTCGAAGGCCCGCGCGATCTCGTCCTCCAACGAATCCGGAAAGTTCAATCCGTCGTCCCAGCCGCCCTGCCCGGAGATCTCCACCCGGTCCCCCATCCGCACCGCCTGGCTGTAATGCCGCTCCCTGCGCAGCATCTCGCCATACCCCGGTGTCACGAAGAACTCGACATCACTACCCGACTTCACTTCATCCATGAAGTCAACATACCCCGGATGACTTCACGTGTAAACTCATCGCCCTCGCGATGGACAGGAGGCCGTAATGCCAGGCATCGACGACCCGCAATGGCTCAGCCCCCAGGAAAAGGACGCGTGGACCAGCCTGATCTCGATGATCCTGCTTCTGCCGGGCAAGCTCGAAGCGCCGCTGCGGGAGGTCGACCTGACGCTGTTCGAGTACCTGACGTTGAGCCACCTCTCGGAAGCCCCGGACCGCCGTATTCGCATGAGCGAGTTGGCGTTCCTGGCCAACGGCTCGTTATCGCGATTGTCGAATGTGGTCAAGCGTTTCGAGCAACGCGGGTGGGTCGTCCGCTCGCCGGACCCCGCCGACGGCCGCTACACGATCGCCGAACTCACCGACGCCGGCCATCGCGTCGTGGTCAATGCCGCACCGATCCATGTGAACGCCGTTCGCGAACTGGTGCTCGACCGACTCACCGCGTCCGACAAGCAAGCCTTGACCCGGATCGCCGCCGAACTGCACGTGGTCAAGCGCAACACGGCGACCGGTAGCAGCGTGGAACCGGAAGCCTGACCCGAGCGCTCAACCCAGGAACGAGAACGGACGCCCGTCGGTCAGCGCGGTCACGGCGCGGGGGCAGAACATCTGGATCGCCAAACCGGTGAACATCGTCGCCGGCCCCAGCGGTCGGCCCAGCGCATCGGCGACATCGGAGGCCACGTTGGCCATGTTCTGCCCCGGCTCGACCAGCATCGGGCACACCGCCTCCCCGACCCGCACCGCGGTGGCCGGGTCGATGCCACCCAGCCCGTAGTCGCCCAGCATCGCCAGGAAAACGTCCGCACCGGTGTCGGCCTGCGCGGCAGGCGCCGAGACCGTCGCCGTGAGGGCGGTCGCCGCCAGCACGGAGGCGGCGACCGCGAGCTTGAAGCACGTCATACCGTTGATGTCGCCGGCGCGGCCCACGGCATTACGCCGCGACCCACCCGGGCTTCGCCGGTACCCGCGGTACCGACTAAACTGGACCGCACTCAACACGCGTACAACAACGAGCAGCACGAGGGAGTGTCCATGGAAGGCTTCGCGGGAAAGGTCGCCGTCGTCACCGGTGCCGGGTCGGGCATCGGCCAGGCCCTGGCCATCGAACTGGGACGCTCCGGCGCCCACGTCGCCATCAGCGACGTCGACACCGAAGGCCTCGCCGTCACCGAGAAGCGCCTCAAGGACATCGGC
>Ga0208330_1000354_pt1 | contig 22334 bp, 23 predicted proteins | sample DeeseametaMP1896_FD_184180 | JGI IMG/M metagenome (GOLD analysis project Ga0208330, IMG submission 184180) | Marine microbial communities from the Deep Pacific Ocean - MP1896 (SPAdes) | ecosystem: Environmental > Aquatic > Marine > Oceanic | place: East of Hawaii, North Pacific Ocean | collected... | reverse complement strand
AATTGAAAATATTTTTTTATTTTTTCTTTTAAGTAAAATAGATGGAACAACACTCTTTCTTCCGCATGAAATTATCAAATCTGTAATTTCGTTTTCAATTAAATAAATTTTATCTTTTAAGATTATCTCTGAAATTGGAGTTAGTTTGGGAGGAACTAAATTCCATGGAAAACTCAATCTTACAATTTTATGATCAAATTCAGTATTTAGTGCTCTAGCCATACCTTCTACTTGACTAATCATTCCGTGCATACCCTCGGTCAAAAGTAAGGTTTTCAATTTTTTCATAAATACTTTATATATATTTCTATATTTTGCTTATCCACAGCATAATAAATGGTTTTCTTTAATTTGATAAACCTTTATACATCTTCCATGGAAATATGCGTATTGAAGAAGATATCAAGTTGGATTATGCCGATGTTTTGTTTCGGCCTAAACGAAGTACTCTACACAGTCGTAAAGACGTAGAACTTAAACGCACCTACACATTTAAGTACAGTAATCATCAATGGTCAGGAATTCCCATTATAGCCGCCAATATGGATGGAGTTGGTGAGTTAGAAATTGCTAAAAACTTAGCTAAATTTGAATTAATGACTTGCTTAACTAAACAACACGATACCAAAATGATCAAACGTTGTTCAAGAATTAAAGAAATTTATCCTCATATTGTACTTAGTTGCGGAACTGGTGAAGAAGACTACAAAAGAATCAATAACATTTTAAAGGAATATAGTTTTTTCGAGTTCATTTGTATCGATATTGCAAATGGATACTCTGATCATTTTAGTAAATTTGTTAGTTCTGTCAGAGAAAAATATCCTACTAAGACTATAATTGCTGGAAATGTGGTTACAGCCGATATGACACAAGAGTTAGTTTTAAATGGAGCAGATATTGTTAAAGTAGGTATAGGCCCCGGAAGTGTATGCACAACGCGTATTCAAACAGGTGTGGGCTATCCTCAACTGAGCGCGGTTATCGAGTGTGCAGATGCAGCACATGGACTTGGCGCTCATATCATCGCTGATGGTGGATGTACCTGCCCTGGCGATGTAGCAAAAGCTTTTGGTGCAGGAGCTGATTTTGTTATGTTAGGTGGTATGTTTGCAGGTCATGATGAAGGTGGTGGGAAAACAATTAAAAAAAACGGATCAAAATTTATTGAGTTTTATGGATCAAGCTCAGACACTGCAATGGATAAGCACTATGGCGGCCACGCTGACTATAGAAGTAGTGAGGGAAAAAAGGTTCAATTAAAATATCGTGGAAAAATTAAAGATACTGTTTTAAATATCTTGGGCGGCCTTAGAAGTAGTTGTACTTATGTAGGAGCTCCATCTCTAAAACAGCTAAGTAAGTGCACAACTTTTGTCAGAGTTAATCAACAATCCAACGACACTTTTGAATAAAACTAAGTATAAGTTAAGAACTTTAAATCTGCTCAGAAGTGATTATATGTATTTTCAAAGATGAATAGTAACTCTAAAAAACACTCGAAAGTATTAATTTTAGGATCTGGTCCCGCTGGATACACAGCTGCAATTTATACTGCAAGAGCAATGCTGAAACCAATATTAGTACATGGTTCAGAGCCTGGAGGACAAATGACTACTACAACAGATGTACAAAATTATCCTGGGTATACAGATGTCATTCAAGGTCCTTGGCTGATGGAACAAATGAAAGGTCAGGCAAAAGCTGTGGGAACAGATATGATTCAAGATCATATAAAAAAAGTTGATCTAAGCAAAAAACCATTTAGAGCCATAGGTGACAGTGGACAAGAATATACTGGTGATTCAATTATAATTTCAACTGGCGCTCAAGCAAGGTGGTTAAATTTAAAATCTGAACAAGAATATAGAGGATTTGGCGTTTCGGGATGTGCTACTTGTGATGGCTTCTTTTTCAAAGATAAAGAAGTAGCAGTGATTGGCGGAGGAAATGCTGCTGTTGAAGAAGCACTTTTCCTAACCAAATTTGCAACAAAAGTAAGACTAATTCATAGAAGAGACAAGTTTCGTGCAGAAAAAATGCTACAAAAAAAATTAATGGAAAATAAAAAAATTGAAATTATTTGGGACTCCGTACTAGAGGAAGTTTTGGGCAATAAAAATCCTAAAGGTGTAACTGGAATTAAAATCAAAAACTTAAAAACGAATAAAATTACTGAGATCAGTATTCACGGCTTGTTTATAGCTATAGGACATGATCCAGCAACATCTTTATTTAAAGGACAATTAGACATGGATAAAGAAGGATACCTAATTACTAAACCAGATTCGACTGCAACAAACATGCCAGGAGTATTTGCTGCCGGAGATGTTAAAGATAAAATTTTTAGACAGGCAGTAACGGCTGCAGGTATGGGATGTATATCAGCTCTTGAAGTAGAAAAATTTCTTTCAAAACAAAATTAACTTAAGCTTTTACAAAAGTTGGAAATCCTATCTAAAGCTTTTTTGAGATTATCCATTGAAGTTGCATAAGATATCCTAAAATAACCCTCTAAACCAAATGCTGAACCCTGTACAACAGCAACCTGATAATTTTCTAAAAGAGAGCTAACGAAATCTAAGTCTTTTTTAATTATTTTTCCCTTTTTATCTTTTTTGTTGAAACATTTTGAGCAATTAGGAAATACGTAAAAAGCTCCATTAGGTTTTAAACAAGAAATACCATCAATTTTATTTAAAGCTTCAACTACAAAATCTCGTCTTTCTTTAAAAGATTGGTTTCTTTTAACGATAAAATCTTGAGTTCCTTTTAAAGCTTCGACAGCCGCAGCTTGGCTAATAGACGAAGGATTTGTTGTTGATTGAGATTGTAATTTTGCCATTGCTTTTATAATTTCTGTAGGCCCAGCACCATAACCTATTCTCCAACCTGTCATAGCATACGCTTTGCTAACACCATTCATCGTAAGAGTTCTCTCTTTTAATGCTTTAATTTGCGCAATAGTAAAAAATTTAAAACCATCATAAATCACATGCTCGTAAATATCGTCACTCAAAATAAATACATTTTTATTCTCCTTTAATACCTCTCCTAAAACTTCAAGTTCCTTTTGTGTGTAACAAGATCCTGTGGGATTAGAAGGAGAATTTATTATTAGCCATTTAGTTTTATTACTAATATTTTTTTCTAAATCATTTGGTGTAATTTTGAACTGATTTTTTTCTGAACACATTATAATCCTTGGTGTACCACCTGCCAAAAGAACTATGTCGGGATAAGATACCCAATAAGGAGCAGGAATAATAACTTCGTCCCCAGGATTTATTGTTGCAAGCATAGCATTAAAGATTACTTGTTTGCCACCAGTACCCACAGAAATTTGTTCAAGCAAGTAGATCAAACTATTTTCTTTTTTAAATTTATCAATTATCGCATTTTTCAAAGCCGGGGTTCCATCTACTGCTGTATACTTTGTTTCACCCCTGTTGATTGCGTCAATTGCAGCTTTTTTAATATTTTCGGGTGTATCAAAATCTGGTTCTCCAGCACCCAATCCAATTACATCTTTGCCTGCAGCCTTTAATTCTCTTGCCTTTTGGGCCACCGTTATTGTGGGTGATGGTTTAATTCTTTTTAAAGAATTGGATACTATGCTCATTAATCTTATTATATTTAAAAATTATTAAGTTATTATTAACTGTAATGCAAAATACATATCAAGAAAAATCATCTGATCCAATCGGTAAAGATTTTTTATTTGGAAAAAAGTTAGAAGGCGGTATTAAACTAACTACAGTTAGCGATTTTAGTCCTGCGGGAGATCAACCGGAAGCTATAAAAAAGCTTATTTCTGGAATAAAAAATAAAAAAAATGATCAAGTTCTATTAGGCGTAACAGGTTCGGGTAAAACTTTTTCTATGGTAAAAATAATTGAGGCTTTAAATAGACCAGCTCTAATTCTTGCACCAAATAAAACTTTGGCTGCTCAATTATATGGTGAGATGAAAACTTTCTTTCCTAATAATGCTGTTGAATACTTTGTATCTTATTATGATTATTACACCCCAGAAGCTTATGTTCCAAGATCTGACACATATATAGAAAAAGAAGCTTCAATCAATGAACAGATTGATCGAATGCGTCATTCAGCTACGAGATCACTTCTTGAAAGGGATGATGTAATAATAGTTGCAAGTGTTTCTTGTATTTACGGTTTAGGATCAGTCGAATCTTACAGTAAAATGACCTTAGGTATCAAAAAAAATCATGAACATAACCGTGAACAAATTATAAAAACTCTGGTTGATCTTCAATACAAAAGAAATGATCAAAATTTTCATCGGGGTACATTTAGAGTTAGAGGGGATAATTTAGATATTTTTCCGTCTCATTTAGAAGATAGAGCATGGAGACTGTCCTTATTTGGAAACAAAATAGAAAGTATAGTTGAATTCGATCCTCTGACAGGCAGTAAAACTAATGATTTAAATTTAATTAAATTGTACGCCAATAGTCACTACATAACGCCAAGACCTACAATCGAACAAGCAATCAAAGAAATCAAAAAAGAATTAGAAATTACCCTAGAAAAACATAAATCAGAAAATAAACTTTTAGAAGCCCAAAGATTAGAGGAAAGAACTCGTTTTGACTTAGAAATGATAGAAGCTACAGGAACTTGTGCTGGAATAGAAAATTATTCTAGATTTTTGACGGGAAGAAAGCCTGGTGAGCCTCCTCCTACTCTATTTGAATATTTTCCAGATAACACTTTAATATTTGTCGATGAAAGTCACGTAACAGTCCCGCAATTAAATGGAATGTACAAAGGAGATTACACAAGAAAAAAAACTTTGTCTGAATATGGTTTCCGATTGCCATCATGTATGGATAATCGACCACTTAAATTTGAGGAGTGGGATTCAATGAGAACTCAAACAGTCTTTGTATCGGCAACTCCAGGTCCATGGGAGCTTCAACAAACTTCGGGAAAATTTGTTGATCAAGTAATAAGGCCCACCGGACTATGCGATCCTGAAGTTCAAATTAGACCAGCAAAAAATCAAGTAGATGATCTTTTAGCAGAATGTAAAGAAGTTGCTAAAAAAAATTTTAGATCATTAGTAACAACTTTAACTAAAAAAATGGCTGAAGATTTGACAGAATACCTACATGAGAATGGAGTAAAAGTTAGATACATGCATTCTGATATAGATACCTTAGAAAGAATTGAAATCATGAGAGACTTAAGAATGGGAGTTTTTGATGTCTTGGTAGGTATCAACTTATTAAGAGAAGGATTAGATATTCCAGAGTGTGCCTTAGTTGCAATTCTGGATGCCGACAAAGAAGGTTTTTTAAGATCTGAAAGATCTTTAATTCAAACGATGGGAAGAGCCGCAAGAAATATTGAAGGAAAAGTAATATTGTATGCGGATAAAAAAACTAAAAGCATAAAAAAAGCGATTGAAGAAACTGATAGAAGAAGAAAACTGCAGTTACAATATAATAAAAAAAATAACATTACTGCTACATCAATTAAAAAAGGTATATCGGATATTTTAGGAAGTATTTATGAAAGAGATTACACAAAAATTGATATTGATACCTCAATTGGTCATAACTTAAAAAAACATTTAAAATCTCTTAAGAAAAAGATGAAAGAAGCTGCTGAAAATCTTGAATTCGAAGAGGCGGCTAAAATCAGAGACGAAATAAGAAAATTAGAAGCAAGCGAATTAGAGATTGGCATTAATCCCAAAATTAGACAGTCTAAATTGCAAAATAAAATTTATCCCGAAGGAAGATCAACTCAAGGCAGACCTGGAACGAGGCCAAAAAGAAAGAAATGAAAAATAAAAATCTATTAATTACGGGAGCAGCGACAAGAGTTGGAAAAGCAATAGCGCTACATTTTGCTGAAAGAGGTTGGAATATTGCTCTTCATTATTTTAAATCATCATTAAAAGCTCGAAATCTAAAAAAAATAATTGAACAAAATTGGGTAAAAGTAGCTTTAATTAAAGCTGATCTAAAAAATGTAAAACAAGTTGAAAAAATTATCCCATTAGCGAAAAAACAGTTGGGAACAATTGATTGCCTGATAAATAACGCAGCATTATTTGAAAAAGATGATATTTCTAATTTTACACTTAAAAGCTGGAACGATCATTTAAATGTAAACCTTCTTGCCCCAACAATCTTAACTAAACAATTTGCAAAACAAACTTCAAAGAAAACTACCTCGAACATTATAAATATTATTGATCAAAGAATATTCAAACTTACACCATTTTTTATGTCGTATACTATTAGTAAAAGCGCCTTACATACTTTGACAAAAACTATGAGTATGAGATTGGCACCAAATATAAAAGTTAATGGTATTGCTCCTGGACCTACAATAAAAAGTAAAAGACAAACGGACAAACACTTTAGAAATCAGTTAAAATCTACATTGCTTAAAAAATCTGTTCGTTTAGAGGATATTTGCAATACTGTTGAGTTCCTAATCAACAATAATTCTATCACTGGACAGATTATAGCTGTTGATGGCGGCCAAAATTTATTGTGGAATAAGAAAGATGAAAAAGAATAATTTTAAAATTATAGAACTAAAACCTGAAAAAAATAAAAATTCGGTTAAAAGAACTGTATTTATAAAAGATTTTATTGTTCATGAAATAATAGGAATTCACGATCACGAAAAAATTAAAAAGCAAAAAATAAAATTTAATATAGTCATTGATGTAAATCAAAATACAATACCTGATGAAAAAGATATAAGAAGCATTATAGATTATGAAAAAATTATAACCAAAATAGAAAATCTTACCAAAAGTACACATTATAATTTTTTAGAAAGTTTAGCTGAGGATTCTTTTAAAGAAATATTTGAAGACAAAAGAATAAATTATGTAAAAATCAAAATAGAAAAACCTGATGCTATAAAAAATGCTGATTCGGTTGGTGTAGAAGTCTTTAAAAGTAGAAGTGATTATGAGGGAACTTGATTTTGGAAAAGAGTTAATTAGAAAAAAAATTCCATTAATTTCTAATAGTCCTGGAGTATACAGAATGCTTGATAAAAAAAATCAAGTACTCTATGTCGGTAAAGCCAAAAACCTACCAAATCGATTGAAAAGTTACGCATTAGATAAAAACCAACCCACAAGAACGGAACGAATGTTAGCTTTAACGCAGAATTTAGAAATAATAACAACTAACAGTGAAGCCGAAGCGTTGCTTTTAGAAGCAAATTTAATTAAAAAGTTTAAACCTAAATTTAATGTACTCCTGCGGGATGATAAATCTTTTCCTTATATTTTTATAGAAAAGGATTGTGATTGGCCTCAGTTATCAAAACATAGAGGAAAAAAAAATAAGAATGGTTATTATTTTGGTCCATTTGCCTCTGTTGGCTCAGCAAACTGGACCATAAAAATTTTACAGAAAGTATTTTTGTTGAGAGTTTGCAATGATTCTGTTTTCAAAAATAGAGATAGACCGTGTATCCTTTATCAAATTAAAAGATGTTCGGCACCTTGTGTAAATTACCTAAGTAAAACCGAATACTCTAAACTTGTGTCAGACGCGATATCATTTCTTTCAGGAAAATCAAAAGGTATTCAAAAAAAATTATCATTTGAGATGGAAAAAAGTAGTAAAAAAATGGATTATGAAAAAGCTGCTACCTATAGAGACAGAATAAAGGCATTAACTCAAATTCAAACATCTCAATATATAAGTTCTACAAATCTTGATAATGCAGACGTAATATCTATTTCCCAAGAAGCAGGCAAAAGCTGTATCCAGGTTTTCTTTTATAGATCTAAACAAAATTGGGGTAATCAATCTTATTTTCCTTCCCATGACCAATCTCATACTGCCGAAGAAGTTTTAACTTCATTTATTACTCAATTTTATGAAAATAAAAACGTACCAGCTGAAATTTTATTAAATAAAAAAATTAACGATTTAAATTTAATTAAATCTGCCCTCGAAAAAAAAGAAGAAAAATTTATATCCATAAAAGTTGCCACAAGGGGTAATGCTTTAAAGTTATCAAAAATGGCTGAAAAAAATGCGAAAGAAGCTTTAACTAGAAAAATTTTTGAGTCTGAAACTAATATTAAACTTCTTGATCAAGTCGCTGATAAATTCAAATTAAATATCTCACCAAGAACGATAGAAGTGTATGATAATAGCCATATTCAGGGATCTAATTCTGTTGGTGCATTAATTACTTTTGGTTCAGAAGGTTTTATTAAAAAACAATACAGAAAATTTAATATAAAAAATAAAGAACTTAATAGTGGAGATGACTACGGAATGTTAAAAGAAGTATTCGAAAGAAGATTTTCTAAAATCATTAAAAATAAAAAACAAACAGATGTAATAATTCCTGATCTAGTAATTGTCGATGGTGGAAAAGGACAATATTCAGTCGGCAGAAAAATCTTAGACGAATACGGTTTCCATGATATTCCAATAATAGCTATTGCCAAAGGCAAAAATAGAAATAAAGGTGATGAAACTTTCATACACAAAAGCAATAGTATTAAATTAAATAAAAGAGAACCTTTGTTGTTTTTTCTTCAAAGATTGAGAGATGAAGCACATAGATTTGCTGTAAGTAGTCACAGAATGAAAAGAAAGAAAAGCTTAACAAAATCTTTATTGGATCAAATAAATGGTATTGGTAGAACAAGGAAAAGAGCTTTATTAAATTATTTCGGATCCGCCAGAGCAGTTGAATCAGCTAGTTTTGATGATTTAAAAAAGGTAGAAGGTATTGAAACTTCTGTGGCACAAAAAATACATGATTTTTTTCATAACTAATAAAAAATATGAAACTTAAAATACCAAATATTTTAACTATAGGCAGAATCATTTTGGTTCCTATATTTATATCAACTTTTTATCTACCAGGAGCTTTAGGTGATTGGATTCCATTTTTTATATTTGTATTAGCAAGTTTTACAGATTTTTTAGATGGTTTACTTGCCAGATTATACAAAGAAGAGTCAAAGCTTGGTGAACTATTAGATCCTATTGCCGATAAAATTATTGTAGCAAGCGCTTTGGTACTTTTGGTAATGGATGACACTATAAAAAATTATGAAGTTATAGCTGCTATAATTATTCTGATAAGAGAAATATTAATTTCTGGTTTGAGAGAGTTTTTAGCCAAGGTTCAAGTTGCCATGCCAGTTACCAGCTTAGCCAAATTCAAAACATTTATACAGATGTTTGCAATCGCAACTTTACTGACAGGAGAAAGCGGTAACAAACTGGCTAACTTTGCAGATTATAACGCACATTCAATTGGAATTATTTTGTTGTGGTTATCCGCTTTTTTTACGCTCTATACAGGCTACGATTATATAAGAAAAAAAATACACCACGCAATTGACTAAACTTAAAAATATTAAGCTGCGGTTTTTTTTCTAACTAAAGCTTGATAACTTTCGGACAGATCTTTAATAACATTACAAACTGAAAATTTATATTTATCAATTTGAGAAACTGGTGTGATTTCTGCTGCTGTACCTGTTAAAAAGCAACCTGTAAATTTACTCATTTCCTCAGGTTTAATTTTTCTTTCGACAATTTTAATATTTTTTGACTTTGCAATTTCAATAACGCATCTTCTGGTAATTCCGTCTAAAAAAGAATCTGGAATAGGCGTGTGCAATTCATTATCATTGTTCTTAAAAAATATATTGGCACCTGTTGCTTCTGCTACATTGCCTTGATAATCGAGCATTAGTGAATCTGTAAAACCTTTTTTTTCTGCTTCATGTTTTGACAAAGTACAAATCATATATAAACCTGAAGCCTTTGTATCCCATGGAATTGTATCGGGGGCTGGCCTTCTCCATTTAGAAATATTTAATTTAATACCTTTCAATTTAAGGTTGGGGTCAAAATATGAACCCCACTCCCATGCTGCAATTGCTACATGAATTTTTGTTTGTTGAGCTGAAATTGCCATCATTTCACTTCCTCTCCACACTACTGGCCTAACATATCCATTTTTTACTTTTTGAATTGCGACTATATCTTTACAAGCCTTGTTTAGGGATTCTTTGTTATATGGCATTTCAAAACCTAGTCTTGAAGCAGAATGAAATAATCTTTCTGTATGCTCATGAAGTTTAAATATTTCTCCATCATAAACTCTTTCGCCTTCAAAAACACAACTAGCATAATGTAGTCCGTGGCTTAGAACATGTATTTTTACATCAGACCAATTTAATGGTTTGCCATTAAACCAAATCTTGCCCGATCTTTTATCAAAAGGTATAGATTCCATAAAAAATTTCTTAATCTTAATTGATTTATTTAGTGCAAAAAAGTATCTATCTTAAATAGATATGTCAATATAACTGACCTAAAATAGATTATGAAAGATTTATTATATTTAAAAGATGATCAAATCAAAGATTTTATAGAGCAGATATTTTATGCGTATAGAGAAACTTATTCTGATCCAAGAAAAATTTTAAAGAAATACTCTTTAGGAACAGCCCATCATCGAGCAATCCATATAATTGAGAGGCATAAAGGAATAACCATTTCTGGCCTTTTAAATAAATTAAAAATTACTAAACAAAGTTTGAATAGAGTGTTAAGAGATTTAATAAAAAATAAATCTGTTCTTATAAAAAAAGGAGAGATAGACTCTAGACAAAGACATATTTTCTTAAACGAAAAAGGTCAAAAACTTTTTGATGAAATTTTTTTGGAACAAAAAAAAAGAATTTACAATGCCCTTAAAAATTCAGACTCTGACTCAGTAATTAAATTTAAAAATGTTTTGAGTAAAATTATTAATGAATAAAAACATCTTTCATATACTAGTAGTTGATGACGACGATAGAATAAGAGAATTGGTAAAAGAATATCTTGAGGAAAATCACTTTTTGGTTACTACAGCAAAAGATGCTTTGGATGCCAAAAAAAAAATAGAAATAGTAAAATTTGATATACTTATTTTAGACATTATGATGCCTGGAGAAAGTGGTTTATCTTTAACTAAAGAAATAAAAAAAAATAACACTACACCAATAATTCTCTTAACAGCAAAAGGAGAAACTCAAGATAGAATTAAAGGATTGGAATTAGGTGCAGATGACTATCTTGGAAAACCCTTTGAACCTAAAGAACTTTTATTGAGGATAAAAAATATTTTAAATAAAACTCAAGTACCCGTTTTGCCAGAGGAAATATATATTGGTGATGTATTGATTAATTTAAAAAAACTAAGTATCAAAATAAACAATCAAACAAAGAAAATTAACCCACAAGAAGAAAAAGTTTTGGAAAAAATGCTTATATCGCCTGGAAAAGTTTTTTCTAGAGATGATATTGGAAAAATTATAAATATTTCAAAGGAAAGAACTATAGATGTCATGATTACTAGACTAAGACAGAAAATTGAATCTAATCCAAAAAATCCAAAATATTTACAAACAATTAGAGGATCAGGTTATGTTTTATGGATTGAATAGTTTTATTAAAAAAATTCTTCCAAAAAGACTTTTTTACAGATCACTATTAATAGTAACTGCGCCAATAATTTTACTACAAATAATTATTACAATAGTTTTTTTTGATAGCCTTTGGATAAAAGCAAATAAAGGAATGACTCGATCTTTGGTTGGCGAGATCCAAACTATGTTTGATGTTTACAAAAATGGTAATGAGGATAACCAACAAATGATTATAAATTTATACAATAAAAATTTTGATTTTGTTATTACATTTAAAGAAAATGAACTTTTGCCCAAACAAAAAACAGAAAGGTGGTTTAGTCCTATTGATAGAAGTTTAAGGCGTGAATTGAAACCTGTGTTTGACTCATATTGGTTCGACACAACATCATATAAAGAATTGGTGGATTTAAGAATCAAATATAATGATGGCTTCCTTCAAATATTTCTTCCAAAACATAAAATTGCTCCTTCGTCCGCTCGTATTTTTGCCTTATGGATAACGCTGCCTGGACTTCTTTTAATTTTGATTGCTATGGTTTTTTTAAAAAATCAAACTCGTCCAATTGTTAATTTGGCAAAGGCGGCAGAAAAATTTGGTAAAGGAGAGTCTACCAAAGGATTTGCACCATCTGGTGCGCAAGAAATTAGGCAGGCAGGTTATGAATTCGACAGAATGAGAAAAAGAATTACAATTCATTTAAATCAAAGGTCAGAAATGTTATCCGGAATAAGTCACGATTTGAGAACTCCCTTGACGCGACTTAAACTACAATTAGCTATGTTAACACAGCAAGACTTAGCAAAAAAAATGGGTGATGATATTGAAGAAATGGAACGAATGCTAAATGAATATTTAGAATTTGCTCAATACCAAAAAAGTGAAAAAACAAAACTGATGAATCTTAATTATGTAATCAAAGATATAGTAAAAAAATACGAAGGTAAACAAATCAATATATTTCTTGAGGACAATCCAGAAATGGACATACGTCCTAACTCAATAAAAAGATGCCTGATCAATTTAATAGACAATGCATTAGTTTACGGACAGAAAATAGAAATTTTTACAAAAAAAATGATGAATAACATGATAATTTTAATTGATGACGATGGACCCGGAATTCCTGAAAGTGAATACCAAAATGTGCTGAAGCCATTCTATAGAATTGATAAAAGTAGAGGACAAAATAAATTGGGTGTGGGATTGGGATTATCGATTGCTAACGACATTATTCGCTCACATGGTGGAAATATTTCTCTTGAAAAAAGTCCTTTGAATGGACTCAGGGTTAAAGTTTCTTTACCTTTCTAATCTTTTTATTTATTCTACTATTTCCTTTTTTGGTTTTAAGTTTAATTAAATTCTTTTGTAATTTTTCAATCCTTTTTTTTTGTACTTCAAATTCTTCTCTAGTGACAAGATTTAATCTATTAGCAATATTTTCTACTTTAAATTTAAGGGCATTCTCTACTTCTTTTTTTAAATCTCTTGAAGTGAATAAACCTTTTTCAATTAATTCTGTTATATTCCTTAAAAACTTATTATACTTTTCCATGTATTTTTAAATATCTTTAAGCTATTTTAATTTTATTGTTAATTAAATCTTTTTTTATGAATGATAGTCCATAATTTTGATCCGGTATTTATAGATTTGGGAGTATTTCAAATTAGATGGTACTCCATTGCCTATATTGTTGGGATCATCTTAGGTTGGATTTATGCGATCAAAATAATCAAAGAAATGGCAAGAAAACACAATTTTACAATGGTTAAGAAAACAGTCTTTGACGATTTAATAATCTATTTGATAATAGGAATTGTTCTTGGTGGTCGACTAGGCTACGTAATTTTTTACAATTTTGAGTATTACAGTAGAAATCTTTTTGAGATTTTAAAACTTTGGGAAGGAGGAATGTCTTTTCACGGTGGATTACTAGGAGTAATAATTGCAACCATTATTTTTTCCAAAATTAAAAGAATTAACTTTTTTTATTTCACAGACATTATTTGCTGTGTTACACCCATAGGACTTTTCCTAGGAAGAATTGCTAACTTTATTAATGGCGAGCTTTTTGGAAAAATTTCCACTCTACCTTGGGCGATAGTTTTTCCAAACGGTGGCAATATCTCAAGACATCCCTCGCAAATTTATGAAGCCATTTTAGAGGGAATTGTTCTTTTCATTTTAATAAATTTTTTTGCCTTAAAAAAACAATTATTATTAAAAGTTGGATACGTTTCGGGTCTTTTTTTAATCTTTTATTCAATTGCAAGAATTATTGGAGAAAACTTTAGAGAACCTGATAAGCATCTTGGTTACTTTTTTAATTATTTTTCTATGGGGGTCTTACTAAGTTTAGCAACTTTTCTTGCTGGCTGTTTCATAATCTTTCTTATCAAAAACAATGAACAAAATAATTAATATACTAAAAGAAAAAAAATCTATTCCTTTGGATCAATTTATTAATATTGCGCTTTATGACAAAAAATTTGGTTATTACATGAAAAAAAATCCTTTTGGAAAAGGAGGAGACTTTATTACATCACCCTTAATTTCAAATCTTTTTGGAGAAATGTTAGCAATATGGTGTGTTGCCTTTTGGGAACATATAGGAAAACCAAGAAAAATTTTATTAGTTGAACTTGGACCTGGAGATGGTTCTTTATGTAAGGATTTATTAAAAACGTTTAGACAATTTAAAAATTTTTATAATTCTTTAGAAATAAATCTATTAGAAATAAGCGATAAGTTAATAACAATTCAAAAAGCAAAGATTAATAATAGAAGAGTTAAATGGATCAAAAAAATAAAGGAAATAAATTCCGGACCTGTAATTTTTCTAGGTAATGAATTTTTTGATGCATTGCCTATTAAACAAATATATAAAAAGAAAAAATTATTTTTTGAAAAATATGTCACTTTATCAAATGATAATAAAAAAATAAAATTTTTACATAAAAAAGCGAGTACAAATTTAATAAAACGTATCCAAGACTTAAATTTAATTTCTTCTAGCAATATTATTGAATATCCATTGAATGCGTTAGAATATCTTGAAATTATAGCAAAAAAAATTAATAAATTTGATGGTGGTATTTTAACTTTTGACTATGGTTACGTCCAAAAAAAAAGCCAAAACACTTTGCAATCGGTTAAAAAACACAGATACACAAATCCTTTTATAAAACCTGGTCATTCAGATATTACATCGCACATAAATTTCAAACTATTTCATAAAATATTAAAAAAAAATAATCTCAATGTAAAAAAAATAACAACTCAAAATGAATTTTTAAAAAAAATTGGTATCTTAGAAAGAGCAAATATCCTATCCAAAAAAATGACCTTTAAAGAAAATGCGAATATGTTTTATAGACTGAAAAGACTGTTGGATTACAGAGAAATGGGAGGTCTTTTTAAAGTACTATTTGCACAAAAAAAAGGCAGAAAATTTTCTTTGGGTTTTTGATTATGTTTTTTTCAAAAAAATTACAAAAATTTAAAAATTTAAAACACTGTTTTTTCTCAAGAAAAAATGGCTTTTCGAAAGGACACTATACAAGTTTGAATTGTGGACTGGGGTCAGGCGATAAAAAAGAAAATGTTCTAAAAAATCTCAATTTAGTCAGTCAGAAAATTGGTTGCAAAGATGAATTATTAATAACTTTAAATCAAAACCACAGCAACAAAGTTGTGTATTTTGAAAATAAAAGTTCAATCAAAAATAAGTTACCTGGTGATGCTATCGTAACAAAAATCAAAAACGTTGGAATTGGTATACTGACCGCAGATTGTGCTCCAATCCTATTATACGATCCCCAAAAAAAAATCATTGGCTGTATTCATTCTGGTTGGAGAGGTACTTTAAATGGAGTCATTAAAAATACTATTAAAAAATTTAAAGAATTAGATTCTAATATCGATAATTTGTTTGCAGTTGTTGGACCATGTATTGGAAAAGGAAATTATGAGGTAAAAATTGATTTTTATAAAAAGTTTGTAAATCAAAATCCTAAATATGAAGAGTTTTTTAAAAAAATTATGGACAACAAATATATTTTTGACTTGAGAGGTTTTATAAACAATAAAATATCTGATTTAAATATTAAAAATATAGAAAATATAGAAATGGATACTTTTACAGCGTGGGAAACTTTTTACAGTTACAGAAGATCTTGCCTTAATAATGAAAAAGATTATGGAAGATGCATTTCTGTCATATTAATGACTTAATTAAATGTTTAATTTATTTGAAAAGTTTAATTAAAGTTGTATAAGCAACTTAACGCATGAAAATTCTTGCTGGTACGAGTAATTTGAAGTTATGCAAAGATATTGCAAGAATCCTCAAACTAAAATTAGTGAATACGAATATCAAAAGGTTTCCGGATAATGAAATCTATGTAGAAATTAATGAAAATATTAGAGGCAATAGTATATTTGTAGTTCAATCGACTTCTAATCCAGTCAATGACAATTTGATGGAACTTTTAATTTGCATCGATGCGTTAAGAAGATCATCTGCAAAAAATATAACCGCGGTTATTCCTTATTTCGGATACGCAAGACAAGATAGAAAAGTGGTTCCAAGAACTGCAATATCTGCAAAATTGGTTTCAAATCTGATCACGGATGCTGGAGCAAATAGAATACTAAGTGTTGATCTGCATGCTGGTCAAATTCAAGGTTTTTTTGATATCCCGGTAGACAATTTGTTCGCCACCCCTATATTTGCGAGGCATATCAAAAAAAACATTAAAACCAATAATTTAATTTGTGTAGCTCCAGATGTTGGAGGTGTTGAAAGAGCAAGAGCTTTGAGTAGAAGAATTAATGTTGGCATCGCAATTATAGACAAAAGGAGACCAACTCCTGGCAAATCTGAAGTGATGAATATTGTCGGAAATGTTAAACATAAAATATGTGTAATTGTAGATGACATAATAGACTCCGGCGGGACTATTGTTAATGCAGCTAAAGCATTGAAAGATAAGGGAGCTAAAGAAATATACGTTTATATAACTCATGCTGTATTAAGTGGAAGTGCCGTAGACAAAATAAAAGAATCACAAATAAAAAAATTAATCATTACAGATACAATTGATAATTCCAAAAAAATTAAAATAAGCAAAAAAATTGAAGTAATTTCTTTTGCTCCCATGATATCAGAAGCAATAAAAAGAATTTCAAACTCAACCTCTGTATCTAGCCTTTTCAAATAATTTTACTTGTTTTTCTTACAAACATATTATAAAAACACCCTTTCTATTTATGAACATTTTAAAAGCAACAAAAAGAACGACCGCTTCTACTGGACAAATTAATAAATTACGGTCTGACGGTTTTATACCAGCTATATTATATGGAGGAAAAAAAAATAATATAAGTATAAGCCTTAAAAAATTACATCTTCGAGATATTATAAAAACAGAAACTTTTATGTCCAAAGTTGTTGACTTGGATATAGACGGAAACTTAGAAAAAGTATTACCGAAAGATATAACTTATGACCCCGTGTCAGATGAACCAATCCATATTGATTTTATGAGAATTGTGAAAGGTTCTAGATTGGTCTTAGAGGTACCGGTTAAATTTATTAATTATGATAAATCTCCTGGATTAAAAAAGGGAGGAGTTTTAAATACTGTAAGGAGAAAAGTAGAACTAAAATGCCCTGCTGAAAATATTCCAAACGAAATAGTTGTCAACCTCGATAATACAAAAATTGGAACTAGTATTAAAATTTCGTCAGTTAAACTACCTGAAAACGTTATCCCAACAATTACGGACAGGGATTTTGTGGTTGCAACTGTTGCGGCTCCAACAATCTTAGTTGAACCAGAGAAAACAGAAGAAACTACTACTGAGGGAGAGATACCAGCTGAAGATGCTGCCGAGGGTGCTACTACGACAGAAGAAGGTAAAGACAAATCTGCAAAACCTTCGGATGATAAAACTAAAGACAAATCTACTAAACCTACTGACAATAAAGAAAAAACAGCGTCAGGTGACAAAGGAAAATCTGTAAATAAAGAAAAAGAAACAAAAAAAAAATAACATAGAATAACTATAAATTATGCTTCTTTTAGTTGGCTTGGGAAATCCAAATCCAAATAATACTAACAATCGCCACAATGTAGGCTTTTTGGTAATTGATGCTATTAATACAAAATTTCAACTATCTAAACAAAAACCCAAATTTAAAGGTTTGTTAACAACGGGGCAAATTGACGAACAAAAAGTTTATGCGATAAAACCTCTTACATTTATGAACAGTTCAGGAATATGCATTAAAGAACTTATTGACTATTTTAAAATAGAATCAAAAGATGTTTTTGTGTTCCATGATGACATGGATATTGATAGTGGAAAAGTTAAAGTCAAATTTGGTGGAAGTAATGCGGGTCATAATGGAATAGAATCAATAGATAAAAATATAGGAAAAAATTATACTCGAATAAGAATAGGGATAGGGCATTCCAAAATCAATTCACCGGGTGCTGATCATGTTCTAGATAATTTTTCACACGACGAAAAACAAAGCGTAGAAGAAGTTACTAAAAATATAATTGAATCACTATCAATTTTAATTAAAAAAGATTTAGACCTTTTTTCAAGTAAAGTTAATCAAAAATAATAATGGGTTTTAAGTGCGGAATAGTAGGTTTGCCAAATGTTGGTAAATCAACTTTATTTAATGCCTTAACAGCTTCAAATAAAGCCCAAGCCGAAAATTATCCTTTTTGCACAATAGATCCAAATATTGGAATAGTTGCCGTAACTGATGAAAGACTAAACAAAATAGCCACAATAGCAAAATCATTAAAAACAATTAATACAACAATTACATTTGTTGATATAGCCGGTCTTGTAAAGGGAGCTTCAAAAGGTGAAGGTTTAGGTAATAAATTTCTTTCTCATATTAAGGAAGTTGATGCGATCGTTTATTTAACACGTTGTTTTGAATCTGAAAAAATACAAAATATTAATAAAACTATCGATCCTGTTAGAGATATTGAGATTGTTGAAACTGAAATTCTACTAGCAGATTTGGAATCTCTTCAAAAAAGATTAGAAAAAAGTAAAAAAAAAAATTTAGATAAAGAGGAATTAAATTTTTTAGAACAGTGTTTAAATTTAATAAATAAGGGAGAAAAACTAGAATCATTAAAAAAAAAATTTGATAAAAGTCTTATTAATAAATCCGGTCTATTATCTCTAAAACCTAAAATAATAGTATGCAATGTTGATGAAAAAAGTTTACCAGAGGGTAATAAATATTCGGATGCATGTAAAAGAATGTTTTCACAAGAAAATATAATTGTTGTTTGTGCGGATATAGAAGATCAAATAATGAGTTTACGGGAAAAGGATAAGAAAGTTTTTATGCTAGAGTCGGGAATTAAAAAAACAGGCTTAGATACTTTAATAAAAACCGGTTATAATGTCCTTGGACTCAATACATTTTTTACTTTTAATTCAAAGGAAACGAGAGCTTGGACAATTGAAAAAAATTCCAAAGCAGTCGATGCGGCAGGCATTATCCATACTGACTTTAAAAAAGGTTTTATAAGAGCTGAAACAGTGTCTCATAATGATTTTATAAAATACAAAGGCTTTAGTGAATGTAAAGTTGCAGGAAAGCTGAGACTAGAAGGAAAAGATTATATTATCAAAGATGGTGAAGTTTTATTCTTTAGGGTCAATAATTGATTTATTTTATTTAAAAGATTTGGGATCGTCTCCTTCGTATTGAGTGGTCCACTTTTCTACCTTATCAAAAGTATCTTCTTGTTGTTCTAAATCATCTTTTGAGTCAACACGTGACCAAACTTTCTTCATACTAAAATAGACGAGAATTATAAGAACAATCAAATAAAGAATAGCTCTCACTCCCGTTTTATGTCTAACTTCAAGATGTGGTTCCGCCGCCCAAGTCAAAAAAGTTGCAACATCTTTAGCCATTTGTGCTTCCGTTGCTTGGGTACCATCTGAATATTCTACCGCGCCATCAGACAATGGTTTTAACATTTTTATTTTTTGGCCAGCCATATATTTATTATAGTAAACTCCATCATCTAGTTCGTATCCTGCTGGAGCATCTTCATATCCTAAAAGCAATGAATAAATATAATCTGCTCCACCTTTCCTTGCTTTTGCGAGAACTGACATATCGGGAGGGTACGCGCCGCCATTAGCAGCAGTAGCTGCCTCAACATTTGGAAAAGGTTTGACAAACTTATCTGACAATCTTCCTGATCTTGTAAACATTTCTCCTTCACTATTTGGTCCATCTAGAACTTCAAATTGTGCAGCAATGGCTTTAACTTCTTCTTCAGAAAACTCAGGTCCTCCCTTTTCTGATAAATTTCTGTAACTTAAATATTGTATCGAGTGACATGCAGAACAAACTTCTTGGTAAACTTGATAACCTCTTTGAAGAGAGGATCTATCAAAAGTACCCACCAAACCTTTAAAACTCCAATTAATTTTTAATAAATCTACATTTTTTTCTTCAGAATATACCGGGTTACTGATTACGGATATAAAAATAAAAAAAATTATATTTATTAAAAAGCTATTTAAACGAATCAACATTTTCTCCTTCGTATTCTCCTACTATCTTTTTAAATTTATCTACAATATCTGGTTTGTTCAAAACTGGATCGGAAATACTTAAAGGTAATGGACTTGTTTTCTCATAACGACCTAACAACGGAAGTATGATTAAAAAATGAACAAAATAATAAATGGTCGCGATTCTCGCCAAAATTAAATAGATCCCCTCAGGTGGTTTCGCTCCCAAATAGCCAAGTAAAATTACAGTAACTACTAATATCCAAAAAAATTTTTTGTATAGAGGCCTAAAAGTTGCTGATCTAACTTTTGAAGTATCTAACCAAGGTAATAGCATCAATATAAAAATTGATGCAAACATAAAAATAACCCCACCTAGTTTACTTGGTATAGCTCTTAAAATTGCATAAAAAGGTAATAAATACCATTCGGGAACTATATGTGTAGGAGTTACCAATGGGTTTGCTACAATGTAATTATCTGGATGTCCCAAAACATTTGGAGCAAAAAATACAAATATAAAAAATATAATTAAAAAAACAAGCAAAGCAAAAAGATCTTTCATCACAATGAAGGGATGAAAGGAAACAGTTTCATTATTATTTTTTTTAACATCAATACCAACCGGATTATTATTTCCAGGAACATGTAATGCCCAAATATGTAATATAACCAAACCAAAAATTAAAAATGGGAACAAGTAATGTAAACTATAGAATCTATTTAACGTCGGATTACCTACCGAATAGCCACCCCACAACCATTCTGTAATATTTTCTCCAATTAAAGGAATTGCACTAAATAGATTTGTTATAACTGTTGCTGCCCAAAAACTCATTTGACCCCAGGGCAAAACATATCCCGTAAAAGCTGTCACCATCATAAATAAATAAATTATTAATCCGGTTATCCAAATCACTTCTCTTGGAGATTTGTATGACCCGTAATATAAAGTTCTAAAGATATGAATATAAACAGCCAAAAAAAACATCGAGGAGCCATTAGCGTGAACATATCTAATCAACCATCCATAATTTATATCTCGCATTATGTGTTCAATGCTTTCAAAAGCGAGATCTGAGTGCGCTACATAATACATGGCAAGAATAACGCCTGTTACAATTTGAGTAATTAAAAAAAAGGTCAATATGCCACCAAAGGTCCACCAATAATTTAAATTTCTTGGTGTTGGATACTCTCTTAAATGAGCACTAAGTGTTAAAAGTGGCAAACGGCTATCAAACCACTGACCTATCTTAGAATTAGGAATATACTTTTCTTCACTCATAATTAATTTAGCCTATTTTAATTATATTGTTATTTATGAATTCATATTTAGGTATCTCTAAGTTGTTTGGGGCAGGACCTTTCCTAACTCTACCAGAAGTATCGTAGTGCGAACCATGACAAGGACAAAACCATCCATTATATTCTCCCTTTTCCCCTAAAGGAACGCAGCCAAGATGAGTGCAAACCCCAACCATTACTAGCCATTCTGGATCCTTAGCTCTATCTTCATCTTTCTCAGGATCTTTTAAATCTTTCAGATCTACTGCTGAAGCTTCTTCAATTTCTTCTTTAGTTCTCCTTCTGATAAATATGGGTTTTCCTCTCCACAATACAATTATGGTTTTTCCTACCTCAACACTACTAACATCTACCTCAGTTGTTGCCAGAGCTTTAACTGAAGAGCCAGGATTCATCTGATCTATCAAAGGCCAAATAGCTGCACCTACTCCCACAGCACCAATCGTATAGGTTACCGTAAAGAGAAAATCTCTTCTTTTCGACTGAATTTTCTTACTCATAGATTCGAAGCTATTGTGTAATATATATTATTAATTAATTAGAATTTACATAAATTTGCTAGGGTCAGAATGACACATAAACTAACTTTATATTAAAAAAAATGTTTAATATTGCCCTATATCAACCTGATATACCTCAAAACACTGCTGCTATAATTCGTTTATGTTCCTGTTTTGATACAACCCTTGAAATAATAGAACCTTGCGGTTTTCACCTTGATGATAAGAGATTAAAAAAAGTTGCTATGGATTATTTAGATAAAAGTAAAATAATTACTTATAAATCATATGAAAAATTTTTGATAAATAAAAAAAACTCAAGAATAATACTTATGACAACAAAAGCTAAAAAAAATTATCATAACTTTATATTTAAACCAAAAGATACAATGCTATTTGGTCGAGAAAGTGAAGGAGTTCCAAGAATAGTACACAATAAATCTTATCAAAGGCTAAAAATACCTTTAAAAAATAATGCGAG
>Ga0208330_1000353_pt1 | contig 22395 bp, 22 predicted proteins | sample DeeseametaMP1896_FD_184180 | JGI IMG/M metagenome (GOLD analysis project Ga0208330, IMG submission 184180) | Marine microbial communities from the Deep Pacific Ocean - MP1896 (SPAdes) | ecosystem: Environmental > Aquatic > Marine > Oceanic | place: East of Hawaii, North Pacific Ocean | collected... | reverse complement strand
CAGCTCGGCTCGGGCCCTCTCACCCGGCTGTCTCGCCGGCGGCGTCGGCGCCGGTGCGGCTGGTGGATCCCGACACCGAGAGACGTCGCTCCACGGAGACCGCCAGCTTCGAGAGTGCGTAGTTGATGACGATGAAGATGGTGCCGACGAAGAAGAGCGTCTGGATCGGGTTGTCGAGGATCTGGTAGATCTGCTGGCCACGACGCAGCAGCTCGAAGTAGCCGAACCCGATGACGGCCGCCAGCGAGGTGTCCTTCAGGACGACCACCAACTGGCTGATGAGGGCGGGCAGCATCGTGCGGAAGGCCTGCGGCAGCAGGATCGAGCGCATCACCTGGCCCTCGGTCAGACCGATGGCGCGGCCGGCCTCGCCCTGACCGCGGGGCAATGAGGCCACACCGGCGCGCAGGATCTCCGCGACGATGACGGAGTTGTACAGCGTCAGCCCGATCACGAGGTACCACAGGGCGTTCTCGCCGGGCAGCAGTCGGATCGGGATGCCGAGCTCCGCCGAGGCCCGCCAGACGTAGACGATGGTGATGATCACCGGCAGGCCGCGGAAGAGCTCGATGAAGCCGACGACCGGGATCCGGCCGTACCTGCCGCTCATCATCCGCGCCACACCGAGTCCCACGCCCACCACGAGGGACAGGACGATGGCCAGCGAGGCGGCGATCATGGTGGCCAGCAGGCCTCGGCCGACCAGCTCCCAGACCGAGGCGAAGTCGTCGGCGGCGGGGTTCAGCCAGGGTTCCCACAGCTCGGGGTCGAACTGGCCACGGCTGGCCAGCCGCTGGATCGCGACCGCCAGGAGCCCGGCGATGAGCACCAGTGCGACGACGGTGCCGATGCGCTGACGGCGCAGGGTGCGGGGGCCGGGGACGTCGTAGAGGACGGTCTGCTCGCTCATCGGGCGATCGCCACCTTCCGCTCGATCAGGGCCAGGCACGCGCCGGCGCTCAGGGTGATGATGAGGTAGCCGATCGCGACGCCGGTGAGCACCGGGATGTAGGAGTACCCCTGCGCGCTGGTGAGGTTCTTGCCGACGCTGAAGAGGTCACCGCCGATGCCGAAGGCACCCGCGACCGCGGAGTTCTTGAACATCGCGATCTGCACGCTGCCCAGCGGCGGGACGGCGGAGCGGAAGGCCTGCGGCAGCACGACCTCGCTCATGGTCTGGGAGAAGGTGAGGCCGATCGCTCGCGCCGCCTCGGCCTGACCGGCGTCGACGGCGTTGATGCCCGAGCGCAGGGCCTCGCAGACGAAGGCCGAGGTGTAGATGACCAGCCCGGTGACACCGAAGAAGAAGAAGCTGTAGTTGATGCCGAGCTCGGGCAGGCCGAAGCCCATGAAGAAGAGCACGATCGTCAACGGGCAGTTGCGGATCAGCGTCACCCACGCCGAGCCGAAGGCGCGCAGCGCGGGGATGGGGGAGACCCGGAAGGCCGCGATGACGGTGCCGAGGATCATCGAGCCGATGAGGCTGTAGACGATGAACTCCAGCGATGTCAGGAACCCGGACCAGTAGAGGTCGAGGTTGTCGATCACCGGTGACACGTGCTGCTCCTACTCGCTGCCTGCTGGGAAGTGGGATCCGGTGGGCGGGTGGGGGCGCCGGTCGGCGCCCCCACCCGGCTCACGCGGGCGTCGGGCTCACGCGCAGGCGTCGGCCTCGGGGAGCTCGGGCTTCTCGGTCCCGTCGACCTCACCGGCGGTGCGGTCCCAGGCGGCGAGGTAGGCGTCCTCGTTCTCCTGCAGCGTCTCGTTGATGAACTCGCAGAACTCGACGTCGCCCTTCTCGATGCCGATGCCGTAGGGCTCCTCGGTGAACTGCTCGCCGACCAGCTTGAACTCGCCGTCGGACTCCGAGACGAAACCGAGCAGGATGACGTTGTCGGTGGTCACCACGTCGACCTGGCCGTTGCCCAGGGCGTCGGCGCACTTGTCGTAGATGTCGAAGAGCACCAGCTGGTCCTCGTCGGCGAGGTACTCCTTGATCTGCTCCGAGGGCGTCGATCCCGTGACCGAGCAGACCTTCATGTCCGGGTTGTCGGCCAGGTCCTCAGGACCCTCGATGGCGTCCTCGTCGGCGCGGACCATGAGCTGCTGGCCGGCCTCGTAGTAGGGGCCGGCGAAGGTGATGCGCTGCTTGCGCTCGTCGTTGATGGTGTACGTCGCGACCACGAAGTCGACGTCGCCGTCCTCGATGACCTGCTCACGGATGTCGGAGGTGGCCTGGACCCACTCGATGTCGTCCTCGGCGATGCCCAAGGCGCCGGCGATGATCTTGGCGACCTCGACGTCGAAGCCCTCGGGGACGTCCTCGAACCCGAGGAGGCCGAAGCCGGGCTGGTCGAACTTGGTGCCGACGGTGACGGTGCCGCGGTCGGCGATCTCGGCCATGGTGGTGCCGGCCTCGAAGTCGGTCTCGGAGGCGACCTCGACCTCGTCGTCCCCGCCGCCACAGGCGGCCAGGCTCCCGGCCAGGACGAGGGCCGCGGCGGCGGCCCCGAGCTTCTTGATGCGCATCCTTCTCTCCCTTTCGTTCTCCGAGTCGACGAGGTGTCGAGCCAGGTGGTGCTGGTCGTGCCCGCCGGTGGTGCCGGCGGTCCTGCTGGTCGTGCTGATGCTGCCGGGCCCGCGGGGCGGGCGGTGGATCAGTGCTTGAGGATCTTGCCGAGGAAGTCCTTGGCGCGATCGGACTGCGGGTTGGTGAAGAACTCCTCGGGGGTGTTCTCCTCGACGATCGCGCCGTCGGCCATGAAGACCACGCGGTCGCCGGCGGTGCGGGCGAAGCCCATCTCGTGGGTGACCACGACCATCGTCATGCCCTGCTTGGCGAGGTCCACCATCACGTCGAGGACCTCCTTGATCATCTCGGGGTCCAGGGCGGAGGTCGGCTCGTCGAAGAGCATCACCTTCGGGTCCATCGCGAGGGCCCGGGCGATCGCGACGCGCTGCTGCTGGCCGCCGGAGAGCTGGGCGGGGTACTTCTGCGCCTGGTGGGCGATGCCGACCCGGTCCAGCAGCTCCATGCCGCGCTTCTCCGCATCGGCCGTCTTCACCCCGCGGACCTTGATCGGTCCGAGCGTGACGTTCTCGAGGATCGTCTTGTGGGCGAAGAGGTTGAAGCTCTGGAAGACCATGCCGACCTCAGCGCGCAGCTTCGCGAGCTCCTTGCCCTCCGCGGGCAACGGCTGCCCGTCGAGGCTGATGGTGCCCTGGTCGATCGTCTCGAGCCGGTTGATCGTGCGGCACAGGGTCGACTTGCCCGAGCCGGACGGGCCGATCACCACGACCACCTCGCCGCGGTGGATCGTGAGCTCGATGTCCTGCAGGACGTGGAGGTCGCCGAACCACTTGTCGACGTGGTCGAGGACGACGAGGGGATCACCGGCGGCCGTGCTGCCCGCCGCATCGGACTGCGTCATGGTCCAGCACCCTAGCCACAAGTTCCGGGCCGCTGCCACGCCCGCGGGCGCGACCGGGGGTCGCGATCAGGTCACGATCAGCGGACGGTCCCGGGTCGCGCGCCCAGGAAGACCGGGTTGGTCAGGGCGACCATGGCCAGGCCGGGCACCCCGGCGAGCGGGTTGAGCTCAGGCTGACCGTCGGTGCGGCGTACCTCCGCGCGGACGAAGGGTGCGAGCCCGGCCGGCACCTGCACGGTGACCTCCGCGTCGCCGGCCGCGTCGGTCAGCGCCCCGGCCAGCGGCGTGACCGGACCGATCACCTGGGCGAGGCACCCGGGCGCCCCGCTCACGGTGAGGCGTACGTCGACGAGGTCGGTCGGACCGGCCTCGAGGGCCTCCCCGGAGCCGACGGTCCGGTCGCCCAGGCTCGCCTCGAACCTGAGGTCCACCGCGCTGGACTCGGCGATCCAGGCGTGCCCGCCGCGGAGCCCGCGCACCACCGCGTTGGTCGACAGCGACGCCGCGCGGACGACCGTCTGCGGCAGCCCGACGGTCTGGCCCTCGTGGTGGGAGTCGCTGTTGCCCATCACGGGCACGTAGCGGCTGGCGACCAGCATCGCGTGCCACGCCGCGACGGCGGTCTGGTCGTCGAGGGTCCAGGGACCGTTCCAGATCTCGACGAGGTCCATGTCGGCGTACGTCGGGTCGAAGCCCCACGTCGAACCCGGGCCGGGGGAGAAGGGGTGGGCCGTGACGGCGAGGCCACCGACCCCGCGCACGCGCTCGGTGAACATGGCGAGCTCGTCGTCCTCGGGACGGAAGCGCCAGTCGATCCAGGTGCCCGCCGGCAGGCCCAGCGCGAGCCAGTGCCCGGCGCGGGGGGTGACCTCCTCGCCGGGGATGACCAGGAAGTCGTCGGGGACGTGCCGGCCCCACGTCAGCTGGGCGGAGGAGGTGTTGTGCTCGGTGGAGCCGATGAAGTCCAGGCCGGCCTCGCGGGCCAGCGCCAGCAGCGAGCGCTGGGTGTGCCGACCGTCGGAGTGGACGGTGTGCAGGTGGCAGTCGCCGCGGTACCACCCGGGCCCGGAGCCCTTCACGCGTCGCGGCGCGGGCTTCGGACGGAAGCGCTTCGGCTGCCGACCGAAGTGCAGCGTCACCGTCACCTCGTAGTCGACGCCGGGCGGCACCACCGCGAACGGGCCGAGCACGACGTGCCAGGTGCCGGGGGTGATCGGCCCGGCGAGGTAGCCCGGGGTCGCCCGGCGACGGCTGATGCGGAACCGGTCCCGCGCCCCGCCCGACCAGCCGCGGAAGCCGCTCGCGTCGCCCAGGTCGTGACCGCTGGGGTCGAAGATGCCGATGTCGATCACGTTGGCGCTGAAGCCCAGGCCCGTGTCGGTCTTCTCGTAGGCGTAGGAAACCTCGATCTCGCGCACCCCGCGCGGCACCTCGACCGGCAGGTAGTGCCAGTCCGGGGTGCCCACGCCGGTGAAGGTGCCGGTGAACGTCTCGCTGCGGCTCTGCCCGGCCGCCGCCGGCTCGAAGCGCGCCACGGCCGCGGTCGTCACGACCCCGGTGGAGCCGGCCAGGAGACTCCGGCGGGTCAGGGGACAGGTGCACACGCAGTGCCCAACGAGGCAGCGCGGGATTCGGGACGCCCGGGCCACCCGCCGTACCCTTGTGGACTGTCATGAGCACCGTCGCGCAGCCCCGCACCTACGAGGTCAAGACCTACGGGTGCCAGATGAACGTCCACGACTCCGAGCGCCTCTCCGGGCTGCTGGAGGACGCGGGCTACGCACGCGTCCCTGCCGGCGAGCAGGCCGACGTCGTCGTCTTCAACACCTGCGCGGTCCGCGAGAACGCCGACAACAAGCTCTACGGCAACCTCGGCCACCTCGCGCCGGTCAAGGCCGAGCACCCCGGCATGCAGATCGCCGTCGGCGGCTGCCTCGCGCAGAAGGACCGCGACACGATCACCCGCAAGGCGCCGTACGTCGACGTCGTCTTCGGCACCCACAACATCGGTTCGCTGCCGGTGCTGCTGGAGCGCGCCCGGGTGCAGCAGGAGGCCCAGGTCGAGATCCTGGAGAGCCTCGACGTGTTCCCCTCGACGCTGCCGACCAAGCGCGAGTCGGCGTACGCCGCGTGGGTGTCGGTGTCGGTCGGCTGCAACAACACCTGCACCTTCTGCATCGTCCCGGCGCTGCGCGGCAAGGAGAAGGACCGCCGCCCCGGCGAGATCCTCGCCGAGATCGAGGCGCTGGTCGCCGAGGGCGTCTCCGAGATCACGCTGCTGGGGCAGAACGTCAACGCCTACGGCGTGGAGTTCGGTGACCGGCAGGCCTTCTCCAAGCTGCTGCGCGCGTGCGGGGAGATCGAGGGCCTGGAGCGGGTGCGCTTCACCAGCCCGCACCCGGCGGAGTTCACCGACGACGTCATCGACGCGATGGCCGAGACGCCCAACGTGATGCCCAGCCTGCACATGCCGCTGCAGTCGGGATCGGACAAGGTGCTCAAGGACATGCGCCGCTCCTACCGCTCGGCGAAGTACCTCGGCATCCTCGAGCGCGTCCGTGAGCAGATCCCGCACGCCGCCATCACCACCGACATCATCGTCGGCTTCCCCGGTGAGACCGAGGAGGACTTCCTCGAGACGATGCGGGTGGTGCGGGAGTCGCGCTTCGCCAGCGCGTTCACCTTCCAGTACTCCAAGCGCCCCGGCACCCCCGCCGCCGAGCTTCCCAACCAGATCTCCCCGGAGGTCGTGAAGGACCGCTACGGGCGCCTCGTCGACCTGGTCAACGAGATCGCCTGGGAGGAGAACAAGCAGCTCGTCGGCCGGACCGTCGAGCTGATGGTCGCCGAGGGCGAGGGCCGCAAGGACACCGAGACCCAGCGGCTCTCGGGCCGGGCCCCGGACAACCGGCTGGTCCACTTCGCGGCCCCCGACTCGCCGGTGAGGCCGGGCGACATGGTCACCGTCGAGATCACCTACGCCGCGCCCCACCACCTGGTGGCCGACCGCGTGCTGTCGGTGCGTCGTACCCGCTCCGGGGACGCGTGGCAGGCCCGCACCGAGGGCCCGCAGCAGACCGGTGTCGGGCTGGGGATGCCGTCGGTCGGCGTGCCCGCGCCGCTGCCGGACGCACCCGCCTGCCGCTGAGCGAGCTGCTTAAGTAAAGTCCGCGGCGTGCCTGCCGACCAGCCCACCATCCTGGCCACCTCGGGCGGCGTCGTCGCCGCCGACCGGATCAGCTGGGGCGTCGGCCCGCTGACCGATCTCGCCGTCGACCTGTCCGGGGTCGAGGGGCGTGCGCCGAAGGTGTGCTTCCTCGGCACGGCCTGCGGCGACTCGCCGGCGCTGGTGCGTGACTTCTACGCCGCCGCCCAGGCGCGCGGGTTCCACGGCAGCCACCTGCAGCTGTTCACGATGCCCAACGTCGAGGACATCACCGCCCATCTTCTCGAGCAGGACGTGGTGTGGGTCTGGGGCGGCTCGGTCGCCGGGCTGCTGGCGATGTGGCGGCTGCACGGCGTCGACGAGGCGATGCGCGCCGCGTGGGAGGCCGGCGTGGTGCTCACCGGCGTCTCCGCCGGCTCCATCTGCTGGCACGTCGGCGGCACCACCGACTCCTTCGGCCCGACGCTGCGCCCGATCACCGACGGGCTGGGCCTGCTGCCGTTCTCCAACGGCGTCCACTACGACTCCGAGGAGCAGCGCCGCCCGCTGTTCCAGTCCCTCGTCGCCGACGGCACCCTGCCCACCGGCTACGCCACCGACGACGGGGCGGGCGTGCTGTACCAGGGCATCGAGATGGTCGGCGCCTACACCGAGCGCGCCGGCGCCGGCGCCTACCTCGTCGAGCGGGACGGGGACCGGGCCGTCGAGACCGAGCTGGACGTCATCCGCCTCTGAGTGCGTAGCCGGACGGACCGAACGCGGCTCCCGCCTCGCGGTTGAGGCTGTCCGCTGGTCCCGTCGCACGCTTCGGTCCGTCCGGCTACGTGCCTGTGGAGAGACAGCCGTGCCCGGGGCGGGAGCGGTGCATGGTGTGCGGGTGCACGAGCCGACCGTCGAAGAGGCTCTCGCCCGGCTCGGTGGGGTCGCGAGGCGGGAGAAGCTCATCGCTGCGTGCGGTCGCTCTGCTGTCGATGCCGCGCTGACCGCTGGTCGGCTCGTCGTCCTGGCTCGCGGGACCTACGCCGGGCCCGCACTCGACGCCTCGCGAGCCGCAGCCGCGGCGGTCAGCGGCGTGCTCTCGCATCGCACCGCCGCCCTGGCCTGGGGCTGGGGTGTCCTCTCAGACCCCGAGCGGCCGGACGTCACGCTCCCCAAGGACCGCCGCCTCAGTGCCGAACGGCGCGCATCGATCACGATGCACCGCACCGATCTCGGCCCCGACGACGTCGACGGGGACCGCACCAGCCAGGACCGCACACTGGCCGACTGCCTGCGGACGCTGCCGTTCGCCGAGGCGCTGGCTGTCGCCGACTCGGCGCTTCGCGAGGGCTACCCGCCGGCGCGCCTGCAGGCGTTGACGCGCGACCTGCGCGGACCCGGCGCGGCTCGAGCACGCCGGACGGCGGTACTCGCCGACGGTCGGGCAGCCAACCCGTTCGAGTCGGCGCTGCGGGCGATATGCCTGGAGGTGGTCGGACTCGACGTGGTGCCGCAGGTGACCATTCGGGACCCGCACCTCCTCGGCCGACCCGACCTGACCGACGTGCGGCTCAAGGTGGTGCTGGAGGCCGACTCCTTCGAGTGGCACGGGGACCGCGCGGCGCTGCACCGCGACGCCAACCGCTACAACGCGCTGGTCGCCGCCGGGTGGCTGGTGCTGCGGTTCTCCTGGGAGGAGGTCATGTTCCACCCCGAGCGGGTCAGGGCCGTCCTGGAGGCGGTCGTAGCCGCACGGACCGAGCAGCTGTGCGCGGGGTGCCGCGCCGCGTGACCTGCTCCGACCGCGGCCCGTTCGGTCCGTCCGGCTACGTCGAGCGTCAGTGCCCGGGCTCGTAGGGCTTCTCGTCCGAGCGCGGGTGCTTGCTGGGGAAGCCCGACTTCGGCGGGCGGTCGTCGTCGGGGTTGGTCTCCGGGCCGCCCGCCGACTGCTCGGGCGGGTCGTCGCCGGGAGCCTCGCCGGGGCCGGTGTAGCGGATGCCGTCCGTGCCGTGCTGGCCGGGGCCGGTCGGGCCCTCGCGCTCGCTGCTGACGCCCATCTCACCCGCCAGCTCGTCGTTGGAGTGCCGGGGGTCGTCGGGCTCGCGGCCGGTGGCGGGGTCGATGCGTCGCTCGCTGCTCATGCCGGGGACTCCTCGGGGTGGTTGCCGTCGCCGGCGTCCTCCTCGCTGCGGGTGGCCTTGGTGCTGGTGTCCTCGCCCTCACGGGTCTCGGTCGGGCTCGCCTCGGTGGCGGGGTTGTCCTCGGCGGAGAGGTCGGGCACCAGCGGTGCCTCGACCCGGTCCAGCACCGCGTCGGTGCCGCCCGGGTGGAGCTGGGGCGACTCGGCCTCCGGCTCGGGCATCGGGCCGAGGTCCTCCTCGGTCTCCGCGTTCTCCTGCTCGGTCATGGGTCCCTCCTGCGTCGTCCGGCCGCGGGCCGCGACCGGTCCCTCGGGATCAGTCGAAGCCGTGCGTCGAGTACGCCCTCAGGCTGCCCGTCCGCAGGCCATCCAGCACCACCCGCTCGTGGGGGACGACGGGACCGGGCAGCGAGTCGAGGTCGTCGAGGCGCACCCAGCGGATGCCGCCGGACTTCTCCGGCTCGGTGACCCGCGGCTCGCCGGTCCAGGTGCGCGAGGTGAAGAAGAAGTCGATGCGCTCGTCGATCGGCTCGCCGCCGGCGGTGCGCTGCATCGAGGTCACGTGCTCCAGCTCGAGCCCCCCGATGCCGAGCTCCTCGCGGGCCTCCCGCCTCGCCGCGTCGTACGCCGTCTCGCCGCGTTCCACGTGACCGGCTGCGCCCGAGGCCCAGTGGCCGTCCATGAAGTCGACCCCCTGCCGCAGCTGGAGGAGCACCTCGGTCCCGGGCCCCTCACCTCGTAGCAGCAGCACGTAGGCCGCCGGCACGACGACGAACCTGTCCTCGATGCCGGTCACTGGGAGGGCTGGTCCTCGGTGGTCTCGGCGTTGCGCTCCTGCTCCTCCTCCACGGGGGAGTCGGGGGCGGGCGAGCCGTCGGGGAGGTCGGAGTCGTGCTCGCCGGGCGGGGTGCCCTGCGTGGGCAGCGGCTCGCCGTCGCGCTCCTCGGGGATCGGCGCGGTCACTTGTCGTCCGCGATGTCGTCGTTGCGGCCGTCGAGCTTGTCGAGGCCGTCCTTGGCCTTGGCCACGCCCTGCTCGATCTTGTCGGTGTGCTTGCCGCCGGTGCGCTTGTCGGCCTCGGCGGCGACCTTGTCGAGACCCTCGCCGATCTTGTCGCCGTGCTTGTCGACCGCGTCGGTCAGCTGCTTCTTCGCCTTGTCCAGGAAGCCCATGGCCACCTCCGGTGCTCGGGATCGGAACCTGTTGCCACACTAGCCACATGAGCCCTCTCCCTCCGGTGGTCGCGGTGGTCGGGGCCACCGCTGCCGGCAAGACCGGGCTCTCCCTCGACCTGGCGGAGGCGCTGGGCGGCGAGGTCGTCAACACCGACGCGATGCAGCTCTACCGCGGCATGGACGTCGGGACCGCCAAGCTGCCCCCCGACGAGCGGCGCGGCATCCCGCACCACCTCCTCGACACCCTCGAGGTGACCGAGCCGGCGACGGTGGCGGAGTTCCAGGAGCAGGCGCGGGCGGTGATCGCCGAGCTGCGCGGCCGCGGCGCCACGCCGGTGCTGGTGGGCGGGTCGGCGCTCTACACACGGGCGGTGCTCGACGAGTTCGAGTTCCCCGGCACCGATCCCGAGGTGAGGACGCGACTGGAGGCCGAGCTGGCCGAGGTGGGGTCGGCGGCACTGCACGCCCGGCTGGCCGAGGTGGACCCCGAGTCGGCAGCGCGCATCCTGGTCGAGAACGGTCGCCGCGTCGTGCGCGCCCTCGAGGTCCTCGAGATCACCGGCCGCCCGTTCAGCGCCACGCTGCCGCGCCTGGAGTACGTCGACCCGCGCACCGTCCAGGTGGGCGTCGACATCGACCGGCCCACCCTGGACGCCCGCATCGCGCAGCGAGTCGAGGAGATGTTCGCGGCCGGCTTCGTCGCAGAGGTGGAGCGGCTGCTGGAGCGGGGGCTCGCGCAGGGGCGTACCGCGGGCCGTGCCATCGGCTACCCCGAGGTCGCCGCGCACCTGGCCGGAGAGCTGTCGTTGGACGAGGCGCGCGAGCGGACCGTCGTCGCGACCCGGCGCTTCGCGCGGCGCCAGGACGCGTGGTTCCGCAAGGACCCGCGCATCCGCTGGGTGCGCTTCGACGACCCCGACCGTGTCGCTCGCGCATTGTCGGAGGTCTGCGCTGTCATGGGGGCATGACGCGCGCGCACTTCTACACCGCCACCACGATCGACGGGTTCATCGCCGACGAGCACGACTCGCTGGAGTGGCTCTTCAGCCAGGAGCACGAGGAGGGCGGGCCGCTGGACTACGCCACGTTCATCGAGGGCATCGGTGCGCTGGCGATGGGTGCGACGACCTACGAGTGGGTGCGCGCGCACCTGGAGTCCGGCGGAGGCGGCGAGCCCGGGGGCGGTGACCCCGGCGCGTGGCCCTACTCCCAGCCGACCTGGGTCTTCACCCACCGCGACCTGCCCGCGATCGAGGGCGCCGACGTGCGCTTCGTCCAAGGGGACGTGGAGCCGGTGTGGCAGGAGATGGTCGCTGCCGCGGACGGCAAGGACGTCTGGGTGGTCGGCGGGGGAGGCCTCGCAGCCGACTTCGCCGAGGCCGGGCACCTCGACCGGCTGATGCTCTCGATCGCGCCCGTGACCCTGGGGGCGGGTCGGCCGTTGTTCCCGCGACCGTTCGACCTGAGGCTGGTCGAGCTGGCCCGACACGGTGTGTTCGCCTGCGCGACCTACGACGTGGTGGGCCCGCGCGAAGCCTAGGGTCGGCCGTACGCCGCCCGCCCGAAAGGCTCCCCATGCGCATCCCGCGTCGCGCCCCCCTGGTCCTCGTCCCGGCTCTCGCCGCGCTCTGCCTGGCGCCGCTGGCACCGCAGGCGGTCGCCGACCCGGCCGTCCCGTCCGAGAGTGCGCCGTCCGAGAGCGCCCCCCGGGCCGTCACCCGGCTCGCCACCGACGAGGGCACCGGTGGCGCCGTGACGTCGGTGGACCCCGAGGCGACCCGGATCGGGCTGAAGGTCCTCGAGCAGGGCGGCAACGCCGTCGACGCGGCCGTCGCGACGGCGGCAGCGCTGGGCGTGACCGAGCCGTTCAGCGCGGGCATCGGCGGGGGCGGCTACCTCGTGCGCCTCGACGGCAGGACCGGCAAGGTGCTGACCGTCGACGGACGCGAGACCGCGCCGCTGACGTCGCCCGAGCGCACGATGTTCCTCGACCCGGCGACCGGCGACCCCTACCCGTTCGAGGAGCTCGTCACCAGCGGGCTGTCCGTCGGCACCCCCGGCACCGTCGCCACTTGGGAGGAGGCCCTGGACCGCTGGGGCAGCCGGTCGCTGCGCTCGCTGCTGCGCCCGGCGGCCGAGCTGGCCCGCGACGGCTTCGAGGTCGACCAGACCTTCGCCGACCAGGTCGAGGCCAACGCCGAGCGGTTCGCGCAGATCCGCTCCACCGCCGCGCTCTTCCTGCCCGACGGCGAGGTCCCCGCGGTCGGCTCGACCTTCCGCAACCCGGGTCTGGGCAAGACCTACGACAAGCTGGGTCGGCAGGGCGGCAAGCTCTTCTACCGCGGCAGCGTCGCTCGCAACATCGTGCGGACCGTGAAGGCGCCGCCGGTGCTCGAGGGCGACCTCCCGGTGCCGCCGGGCCACCTGCGCGGGAAGGACCTCAAGACCTACGACGTCCGCGTGCGCAAGCCGATCACCCTCGACTACCGCGGCTTCAAGGTCCACGGCATGGGCTCCTCCTCCAGCGGCGGCAGCACGGTCGGCCAGGCGCTGGCGATCCTCGAGCGGCTGCCCCTGTCGAGCTGGACCGACGACCGTGTCCAGCACGCGGTCCTCGAAGCCGGGGCGCTGGCGTTCGCCGACCGCAACGCCCACGTCGGCGACCGCGACTTCGTGAAGGTGCCCGACGAGGCGCTGCTCGACAAGGAGTACGCCGACGAGCGGCTCTGCGCGGTGTCGATGGCCCAGGCCACGCCCAAGCCGCTCGAGCCCGGCGACGTCAGCCGCTACGACGGCCGGTGCGAGCCGGCCGGCGAAGGCGAGCGCACCGCGGTCGAGGCCGAGGACCACGAGAACACCGAGACCACGCACCTGGTCGTCGCCGACCGCTGGGGCACGGTGGTGTCCTACACGCTGACCATCGAGCAGACCGGCGGGTCGGGCATCGTGGTGCCCGGTCGTGGCTTCCTGCTCAACAACGAGCTCACCGACTTCAGCCTCACGTGGAAGCGCCGCGACCCCAACCGCGTCGAGCCGGGCAAGCGCCCGCGCAGCTCGATGGCGCCCACGATCGTGACGGAGAAGGGCAAGCCGCTGGTGGCCCTCGGCTCCCCGGGCGGCTCGACCATCATCACCACGGTGCTGGGCCTGCTCGTCGACTTCATCGACCGCGGCGAGACGCTCGAGGACGCGATCGCGGCCCCGCGCGCCACGCAGCGCAACACCGTCTGGGTCGAGGCCGAGCCGGCGTGGCTGGAGACGTGGAGCGGCGACCTCGAGCCCTTCGGTCACCTGCTGCGCGAGACCACCCTGCCCGGCGGGGAGATCGGTGCCGCCACCGGCATCGAGTTCCTGCGCGGCAAGCAGCTGGTCGCCGTGGCCGAGCCGGTGCGCCGGGGCGGTGGCGACGCGCGGGTCGTCGACCGGAGCTGACGCCGGTGTCCGGAGGCGACGGTCCGGAGGCGACCCGGCCGGTCGCCCACGGGGCGGCGCTGGTGCCGGGCGAGGCCGCCCAGCGGCGTACCGTGGGACGGTGAGCAGCACCCTCCCCGCCCCCGACCGGACCAGCGCCGACTGGCCGACCCTCGACTCCGTCGACGCGCTCGTGGCGCTGCTGGGGGAGCCGACCGCGCGTGCCCGCGACAAGGGCCGCGACCGGCTGCTGGACGTCGACCGCGACTGGCTGACGGCAGCGCCGTTCTGCGTGCTGTCGACCGCCGACGCGACGGGTCGCTGCGACTCCTCGCCGAAGGGCGACCCTGCCGGGATGCTGGTGCACGTCCTGGACGAGCGGACGATCGCGATCGCGGAGCGACCTGGCAACCGACGGGCCGACGGCTACCGCAACATCCTGCAGAACCCGCACGTCGGGCTGCTGTTCCTGATCCCCGGTCGCGGCGACACCCTGCGCGTCAACGGGCGCGCGCGGCTGGTGACCGACGCGCCGTTCTTCGACGAGATGGCCGTGCGCGGCGCCCGGCCGGTGCTGGCCGTGGTCGTCGACGTGGAGGAGGTCTTCTTCCACTGCGCGAAGGCGTTCCTGCGCTCGGGGCTGTGGCAGCCCGAGACCTGGGAGCCGGAGGCGCGGGTGCCGCGACGCGCCGTCATCGCCTCGCAGGTCGAGGGCGCCGGCCCCGTCGAGGAGCTCGACGCCTACTACGGGCCGTCCTACGCGGAGGGCCTCTACTGATGTACCCCTTCCTCAAGGGCCACGGCACCGAGAACGACTTCGTGCTGCTGCCCGACCACGACGGCACCGTCCACGGCGGGCTCTCGCCCGAGGCCTGGTCGGCGCGGGTGCGCGCGCTGTGCGACCGGCGCGCCGGCATCGGGGGAGACGGGGTGCTGCGGGTGGTGCGCGGCGAGGACGGCCACTGGTTCATGGACTACTGGAACGCCGACGGGTCGGTCTCGGAGATGTGCGGCAACGGCATCCGGGTCTTCGCGCGCCACCTGGTCGCCGAGGGCCTCGTGCCCGGCGACGAGCCGATCCCGGTGCAGACGCGCGACGGCGTGAAGACGATCGTCGTGGACGGCCAGGATATCACCGTCGACATGGGCGAGCCGCAGGTGCTCGGCCAGACGTCGGTGTCGATCGGCCGCGCCACCTGGGCGGCCACCCACGTCGACATGGGCAACCCGCACGCGGTGGCGTTCGTGGAGTCGCTCGACCCGGCCGGCCCCGTGGGGACGCTGCTGACCGCGCCGGAGCACGACCCCGCGCTCTACCCGCACGGGGTCAACGTCGAGCTCGTCGTGCCGCTCGCCCCCGGCCACGTCGCCATGCGCGTCCACGAGCGCGGCTCCGGCGAGACCCGCTCCTGCGGCACCGGTGCCTGCGCGGTCGCGGTCGCCGCCGCGCTGCGCGACGGAGCCGGTCGTGACGGGACCGGGCCGGGGTCGGCGTACACCGTCGACCTGCCCGGCGGCACCCTGCGCATCGAGTGGACCGAGGCCGGCCGGATCCTGATGACCGGGCCGGGCGTGATCGTGGCGCGCGGGGAGACCGATCTGTGAGGAAGGTCTGCTCGCTGTGAGTTTCAGCGGCGCCCCGATGAAACTGACGGCGGCCCCACGCAGCTGCAGCGGCGGTGCGTGAGGTTCAGCGGCGCCCCGATGAAGCTCACCAGGGCCCGACCGTGACAGTGGAACTGTCTCGATCGCCGACCCGCGGGTGACGCAGGTCTCGGCACCCGCTAGGTTCCGAGCCATGGACATCACCGGATCCACCGCCATCGTCACCGGCGGCGCCTCGGGCATCGGCGCGGCCGCGGCCCGCCAGTTGGCCGCCAAGGGTGCCACCGTCGTCATCGCCGACCTCCAGGCCGACAAGGGCGAGGCCCTGGCCGAGGAGATCAAGGGCGTCTTCGCGCAGGTCGACGTGACCAACACCGACCAGATCAAGGCCGCGGTCGACGCCGCCACCGCGATCGCCCCGCTGCGCGCGGTCGTGAACTCCGCCGGCATCGGCTGGGCCCAGCGCACCATCGGCCGCGACGGCGAGTTCGACTCCGCCCACGACCTCGAGGCCTACCGCAAGGTGATCGCGATCAACCTGATCGGCACCTTCGACGTGACCCGCCTCGCCGCGACCGCCATGAGCCGCAACGAGCCCGACGCCGACGGCTGCCGCGGCGCCATCGCCAACCTGACGAGCGTGGCCGCGTTCGACGGCCAGATCGGCCAGGCGGCGTACTCCTCCTCCAAGGGTGGCGTCGTCGGCATGACCCTGCCGGTCGCGCGCGACCTGTCCTCGGCCGGCATCCGCCTCAACACCATCGCCCCGGGCCTGATCGACACCCCGATCTACGGCGAGGGCGAGCAGGCGGAGGCGTTCAAGGCCAAGCTCGGCGAGAGCGTGCTGTTCCCCAAGCGCCTCGGTAGGCCCGAGGAGCTCGCGAGCATGGTCGTGGAGACCATCACCAACTCCTACATGAACGCCGAGGTCATCCGCGTCGACGGCGGCATCCGGATGCCTCCCAAGTGAGCTCCTGAGCACCCGAGTCGTGCCCCTGAGCGCGCGCCATGGCGCCCGCTCAGGGGCACGACCCATGTGCGGGGCCCGTCACAGGTCGATGACCAGGTCCGCCCGCTCGGCGGCCGCCTCGACCAGCGCCGCGTTCGGGTCGTCCACGGTCCGCACCCAGGCCTCGGCCTCGTCCGGTGTCTTGCCGAACGCCACGTGCCGGGCCACCAGGCGCGATCGGCGCAGCGCGGGGTCGACGCGCAGGTGCCACACCGCGTCGAGCTGCGCGCGCACCGCCTGCCACCGCGGCTCGTCGAGCAGCAGGTAGTTGCCCTCGGTGACCACGAGCGGGGCAGCGCCGGGGACGGGCAGCGCGCCGGCGATCGGCTGCTCCAGGTCGCGCTCGAAGCTCGGGGCCATCACCAGCGGCTCGCGGCCGCGCACGCGGGCCAGCAGGGCGGCGTACCCCTCGGCGTCGAAGGTCTCCGGGGCCCCCTTGCGATCCAGCAGGCCGCGCCGCGCCAGCTCGACGTCCGCGAGGTGGAAGCCGTCCATCGGCACCACGACCGCATCCCACGCCGACGCCAGCCGCGCCGCGAGCGTCGACTTCCCGGCGCCCGGAGCGCCGGTCAGGCCGAGCAGCCGCCCGGCGAGGCGGGCACGCAGGGCGTCGAGGTCCACCCGGCCAGGCTGCCAGAGCGGGCGGGAGTAAACCCGTTCGCCGCGGCGTTGGAACAGACCTACTCTGGAGGTATATGAGCAACGCACGTGACACCGCCCCGGACCTCTCCGACGGCTTCTCGCTCGCCGACGAGCTGGAGGAGACCGACGCCTGGGAGGACGACCCCGCCGACGAGGCCGCTGACGAGGCCGACGGGTTCGAGTCCGGGTACGCCGACGAGCCCGACCCCGAGGAGCCGACGGTCGGCGCGATGGAGCTCGCCGAGCGCCACCAGCTGCGCCGCGTGGCCAGCCTGCGCACCGAGCTCGAGGACATCACCGAGGTCGAGTACCGCCAGCTGCGACTGGAGCGGGTGGTGCTCGTGGGCGTCTGGACCGAGGGCACGACGCAGGACGCCGAGAACTCCATGGCCGAGCTCGCGCTGCTCGCCGAGACCGCCGGCTCCGAGGTGCTCGAGGCGATCTACCAGCGCCGGCAGAGCCCCGACCCGGCGACGTACGTCGGCCGCGGCAAGGTCGAGGCGATCGGCGAGATCGTCCGGGCGACCGGCGCCGACACCGTCATCTGCGACGGTGAGCTCGCGCCCAGCCAGCTGAGGAACCTCGAGGACCGGCTCAAGGTCAAGGTCGTCGACCGGACCGCGCTGATCCTCGACATCTTCGCCCAGCACGCGAAGTCCAAGGAGGGCCAGGCCCAGGTCGAGCTGGCGCAGCTGCAGTACATGAAGCAGCGCCTGCGCGGCTGGGGTGGCAACCTCTCCCGCCAGGCCGGTGGCCGGGCCGCCGGCGGTGACGGCATCGGTGGTCGTGGCCCCGGTGAGACCAAGATCGAGACCGACCGGCGCCGCATCAACGACCGCATCGCCAAGCTCCGTCGCGAGCTCAAGGGCATGAAGGTCACCCGCGACGCCAAGCGCAGCCAGCGGCAGGCCAACCAGATCCCCAGCGTGGCCATCGCCGGCTACACCAACGCCGGCAAGTCCAGCCTGCTCAACCGGCTGACCACCGCCGGGGTGCTCGTCGAGGACGCGCTGTTCGCGACGCTCGACCCGACCACCCGGCGCACCACCACCGCCGACGGCCGCGTCTACACGATGAGCGACACCGTCGGGTTCGTGCGGCACCTGCCCCACCAGCTGGTCGAGGCGTTCCGCTCGACGCTGGAGGAGGTCGCCGACGCCGACCTGCTGCTGCACGTGGTCGACGGCTCGCACCCCAACCCCGAGGGCCAGATCGCGGCGGTCCGCGAGGTGCTCGCCGACATCGACGCCACCGACGTGCGCGAGCTGATCGTCATCAACAAGGCCGACGCCGCCGACCCGATGGTCATCGCGCGGCTCCAGGCCCGCGAGCCGCACACCGTCGTGGTGTCCGCGAAGACCGGGCAGGGCATCGCCGAGGCGCTCGCCCGGGTCGAGGCCGAGCTGCCGCGCCCCGCGATCGAGTTCGAGGTGCTGCTGCCCTACAGCCGCGGCGACCTCGTCGACCGGATCCACCGGCTGGGCGAGATCGAGTCGCTGGAGCACACCGCCGACGGGACGCTGGTCCACGGGCGTGCCCCCGAGTCGCTGGCCGGGGAGCTCGCGGCGTACGCCGTCACGACCCAGTCCTGAGCGCCAGTCCTGAGCGCCGGTCCCGGCCGTCAGCCACGATCCGGTCACGGTTCGGCGCTGATCGTCGCCTTCGGCTGCACCGGAGCGGTCCCGCGCCGCACCATGGGGCCATGGCCTTCCGGGGGGCACGGCGTGAGCCGGTGCAGCAGAGCGGACGAACGCACCGTCGTCTCTCGTCCGTGGCGCTCGCCGCGGTCCTCGTCGCCCTCTCGGTCGTCGTCGTGACCGGCCGCGCGACCGGCTCCGGGCCGACCCGGTGCGAGACGTTCGCCGCCGACTCCGTGGCCCGCGCGGGCGCGGTGTCGGGGGCGGGGGAGGACCTGCTGGTCATCGGCGACTCCTGGACCGCCGGCCTCGGCCTCGACGACCCGACCCGGTCGTGGACCGTCCGGCTGCCCGGGCGTGTGCACACCGCCGGCTTCTCCGGCTCCGGGTTCAGCGCCGGCGCCTCGGGCTGCGGCCCGCAGGTGTCGTTCGCCGCGCGGGCGAGGGCGGCGCTGCGCCCGCTGCCCGCGGGTACGCCGGTGGTCGTGGCGGGGGGCCTCAACGACTGGGACATGTCCGCGGCGGAGATCACCGCCGGGTTCGAGCGGCTCCTCGGCCAGCTCGACGGCCACCCGCTGACCGTCGTCGGGCCCGCGGCCGCGCCGGCGCGGTCGGCGTACGTCCCGCGGGTCGAGGGCCTGCTCGAGCGGCTCTGCGCGGAGCACGGTGTGCGGTTCGTGGCGGTGAGCGACCTGTCGCTGGACTACCTCCCGGACCTGCTGCACCTCACCCCGGCCGGTCACGCCGCGTTCGGTGACGCGGTGGCCGTGAGGTTGTCCACAGACGCCTGACGGCGAGGCGGGGAACGTCCCCGGCCGCGACTAGGGTGCTCGGCGTGAGTGAGCCGAGGACCAGCGTCAGCACCGTGCTGGAGACGGCCGTGACGGCCCTCGGCGGCGCCACCCGCGAGGGCCAGGTGCAGATGGCCGAGGAGGTCGGTCGGGCGCTGGCCGACGACCAGCACCTGCTCGTCCAGGCCGGCACCGGCACCGGCAAGTCGTTGGCCTACCTCGTGCCCTCCCTGCTGCACGACAAGCGGGTGGTCGTGGCGACCGCGACGCTCGCGCTGCAGCACCAGCTCGTCGAGCGTGACGTGCCGCGGCTGATGGAGGCGATGAAGGGCCAGGACGGTGTCGACACCTCCTACGCCGTGCTCAAGGGTCGCTCCAACTACGCCTGCCTCCACCGCGTGCGCGAGGGCGTGCCCGACGACCAGGGGGCGCTCGTCCAGCTGCCCGAGGGGTCGATGGGGCAGAAGGTCCTCGAGCTGCGCGCGTGGGCCGAGGAGGACGCCGAGAACGGCGGGTCCGGCGAGCGCGACAACGCCCCGCGCCACACCGAGCGCGAGTGGCGCCAGGTCTCGGTCGGCCACCGCGACTGCCTCGGCGCGCAGCGCTGCCCGTTCGGCCAGGAGTGCTTCGCCGAGCTCGCGCGGGAGAAGGCGCACCGCTCGCACCTGATCATCACCAACCACTCGCTGCTGGCCATCGACGCCATCGAGGGCGTCCCGATGATCCCGGAGTACGACGCCGTCGTGATCGACGAGGCGCACGAGCTCGTCGCGCGGGTGACCCAGGCGGCGACCGACGAGCTGACGGCCCCCGACGTGGAGCGCGCCGCGCGACGCGCGCGGAAGCACGTCTCCGCGGAGGGCGCGAGCAACCCCGTCGACGACCTCGCCGACGCCGGTGAGGCGCTGCGCGACGCGATCACGACCGCCTCGCCGGGGCGGTTCGAGGTGCTGTCCGAGCAGCTCGGCGACGCGCTGCAGCTGGTGCGCGACGCGGCCCGCGCGTGCGTCTCGGCGTTCCCGAAGGAGAAGCCGGGGGAGGGCGACGGCGACCCCGGGCGCCAGCAGGCCAAGGGCTCGGTGCAGGACGTCTTCGCCGTCGCCGAGCGGATGGCCGCCGACCTGGAGTCCGACGTGCTGTGGCTCTCCGAGGGCGGGGAGCGTTCCGCGCCGCGGCTGTGCGTGGCGCCGCTGCAGGTGTGGGGCCAGATGCGCGACAAGCTGCTCACCGACAAGACCGTGGTGATGACCTCGGCGACGCTGATGCTCGGCGGTGACTTCTCCTCGGTCGCCACCTCGGTGGGGCTCAAGCCCTCGGAGCGGGTCGTCGACGGCGGATCGGCCCCTGAGGGCGACGGGGTCCTGCCGTGGCGCGGCGTCGACGTGGGCTCGCCCTTCGACTACGGCCGCCAGGGCATCCTCTACGTCGCCCGGCACCTCCCGCCGCCGGGCCGCGACGGCCTGGTGAAGGCCCAGCTCGACGAGATCGCCGAGCTCGTCGACGCCGCCGACGGCCGCACGCTGGGTCTGTTCTCCTCGCGCCGGGCCGCGGAGGCGGCGGCCGAGGCGGTCCGCGAGCGGCTGCCGCACCTGACGACCCTGGCCCAGGGGGACGCCCAGCTGCCCGAGCTGGCCAAGCAGTTCGTCGAGGACCACCACACCGTCCTGTTCGGCACGCTGTCGCTGTGGCAGGGCCTCGACGTCCCCGGCGACACCTGCCAGCTGGTGCTCATCGACCGCATCCCCTTCCCTCGCCCCGACGACCCGCTGATGAGTGCGCGGCAGAAGGCCGCCGACAAGGCCGGCGGCAACGGCTTCATGCAGGTCGCGGCCACCCACGCTGCGCTGCTGATGGCCCAGGGCGCCGGCCGCCTGATCCGCACCACCACCGACCGTGGCGTCGTCGCCGTGCTCGACCCGCGGCTGGCCACGGCGCGCTACGGCTCCTTCCTCAAGGCGAGCCTGCCGCCCATGTGGACGACCACCGACCCCGCCGTCGTACGCCAGGCCCTCACGCGGCTGGCCGCCTCCGCCTCCGACTGACCCTGGTGGGCGGTGAGCTGTCACCCGTTCTCCTCGCCTGAACGGTTGGTGACTCACCGCTGCCCGCGGGCCCTGGTTGGCGGTGACCTGTCAACCGTTCCGCTGGCCCGAACGGTTGATGGCTCACCGCTCCCAGCGCCCCCGGCGGGTCAGCCCACCGGGGCGTCGACCTCCCGCACCGAGCTCGCACCGGAGTCGGTGGCGAAGGAGCGGGTCCAGGTGATGGGGGTGTCGGGGTCGGTGCGCGAGCCGATGACGAACCAGTCGCACTGCGCGCGCCGGGCGTCGAGGTCGAGCACGCAGAAGCCGTGGTCGTCGAAGTTGAGGTACTTGATGTGCGGGTTGGCCGCGAGGATCGCCCGTTCGGCCGCCAGGTTGACCGGCGATCGGGACGGGGTGCCCAGGGCGTCCTTGAGGTTGTTCGACGTCACCGAGGTGCACACGAACTCCACGCCCGCGGTCGGCGACAGCGGGTAGGACCCGACGTCGGTGGGCACGTCGATGGCCCAGGCGGAGTGGATGTCGCCGGTGAGGAAGACGGTGTCCCGCACGTCGTTCGCGGCCAGGTGGTCCACGACGGTGCGGCGATCGGCGGTGTAGCCGTCCCACTGGTCGGGGTTGGCGTAGACGCCGTCCTGGGGGATGAGCGGCGCCAGCGTGTTGATCGCGCCGGCGACGTCGCGCGGCAGTGCGGCGACCTTCAGCGGGCTGAACATCACCGACGTGCCGACCACCTTCCACTGCGCGCGCTCCTGCGCCAGTCCGTCGAGCAGCCACTCCATCTGCGGCTCACCGGTGATGGTGCGCTCGGGGTCGTCGACGCCGGTGTCGTAGCCGGGGTCGGCGACCTGCTGGTCGCGGTAGGTCCGCAGGTCCAGCATCGACAGCTCGGCCAGCGTGCCGAACCGCAGCCGTCGGTAGAGCCGCGTTCCGTCCCCGAGCCGGGCGGTGCCGTCCATCCGGGCCGGCATCCACTCGTCGTACGCGCGGTGGGCGCGGGCGCGCCGCTTCGCGTAGTCGCCCTCTCCTCCCTCAGCGACCGGGCCGGGCTGGTGGTTCTCCGCTCCGGTGGCATAGGAGTCGTTGGTGACCTCGTGGTCGTCCCACGTCACGATCCAGGGCGCGTTGGCGTGCGCGGCCTGCAGGTCGGGGTCGGTCTTGTACTGACCGTGCCGCGTCCGGTAGTCGGCGAGGGTCACGATCTCGTGGTCCGGCTCGTGCGCACGGACGTTGGAGGAGCCGGACTCGTAGAGGTAGTCGCCGAGGTGGACGACGGCGTGCAGGTCGTCGCGCTGCGCCAGGCCCCGGTACGCCGCGAACAACCCGGCCGGCCAGTTGCTGCACGAGGTGAAGCCGATCCGCAGGTG